>SDBS01000485.1_pt1 | contig 38466 bp, 40 predicted proteins | sample 2277091 | NCBI WGS metagenome assembly SDBS01 (sample SAMN10404972, study PRJNA504765) | marine sediment metagenome | isolation source: marine sediment core GS10_PC15, 163 cmbsf | place: Arctic Ocean: Southern Knipovich Ridge | collected 2010
ATGCCGACCTACTTCGCGTCCACCAGGAATTGGCCGGGGTCCTATATGGTACCCTGACCAAGGAGGCCCTTCGAGAAAGAGTTAAATTGCTGGTTCGGTCCTTGACTTCGGATGATAAGAGTGCTACAATCCGCCGGAAGAATAATGGTAAGAGGAAGAGGAACTGGCCCAAGGACCATCACAAAACATGGACCGGAAGGACTCCTAGTACGTGACAAAGGATATATCTGTCCTGAGAACAGACCCGGAAGGACTGGGACCGGCTAAACACCTAATCTCCATATTTGATCCCTCCGATGTGGGAAAGGCCCTGTACGATAATGGGTGGAACAACAGTGAGGCTGTACAAATTCTCACGGAGATTGCTCGGGATACCATGAATAATTCCGCCCGGGAGAGAATGGCGGCGGTAAAAATGCTGGAGGACAAGAGTGAAAAGTCCCTCACCCTCGCTGGTATCATCCGCCGTGTTTCCATGGAGGCCTTGCAAGAGGGAGATGGTACCAAGAAGAAACTGACAGCCGAAGGGCTACAGATTATTAAAGATGGGTCCGCCCGAACCCTAAGCACACTGGAGCTTCTGGAAGCGGCGGGCCAAACGCAAAACATTATAGACGTTGACGCGGAGGAATCAAGTACTAATGAACGAAGAACAAATGGCGATGTTCTCTCTTCGGGGGGGATCCAATGCAGTAGCGAACACCTCGGAACTAGTAGCCCAAACCACACAGGTGGGAGCGGAAGTAGTGGAAGCGGACGTGGTCGGACAGGGTCTGGCCCTGAACCAGGCCTACATGAGCTCGAACGGCCCCAGCCAACCAACCCACAATCGTCCCCAAGTGATAACCAAACAACAATTGGAGGAACAGAAGATGAGAGAAGCACAAGGCCTACCGTCGAACCCGGACGAGGCATCCCGAGTAGTGGCACTGGAAACCACCGTATCCAACCTGAACGAGAATATGGGGAAGATAACAGGGCTCCTCTCCCAATTGGTGCAGGGCCAGGCCCCAGCAGAAATTCAACCCCCCGTCGCACCACCCCCTACACCCCAGGTGAAGCCCGTCGCCGAGCCACTGCGGCTTCCAAATCAATCCCTGGGTCGGACGACACCAGCCCCACCCCCGACATATCAACTCCCCGAGCCTCAGATGGTTCCGCCGACGCCCGCTCCAGTACCCCCCATATCTCCGCCCGTTTTCTCTCCCCCACTGATGCAGCCGCCGGATTCCCTGGAGACGAAAGCCCCGGTTAGTGTTAGCATGGGAACTATAGGAAGTGCAGCTTCAGCGGTCCCACCGTACTTTGACGTCGAAGTAGAGCGGTTTCAAGGCGTCTCGGAGGCAGAGCTAATAGACTCTGGACTTCCAATCTCTCCCGGTGAAAATCAAGTGGAAGTTTCAGCAACAGAGGCCTTGGTAGCGGTGGAAGAGGTGCCACAAGTCAATGCTGCGGAGACCAAAAGGGTAGAGCGTCATCAGATTCTCACAGATCAGACAATGGATTGGATGAAAACTAGGGATACACATAAGTTCTGGCGTCGGTTTCTGTCCGGGACTTGCAACAAGAATCTGAGTTACAACACCTGGCCTCCGGGGTTCCAATCGGCATTTGACGAGCGGTTCAACGCTATGGTCAATGATCCCTGCTTTGTCTCCACACTGTGTGGGAGGATTATCAGGATGCAAAATGGGCATCTGGTAGCTTGTCACGTTGCTGGGGCTTTCGTTGTCGCTACTGCCGGGTTTCTATCCTTCTCCCTTCTAGAGGTGTAGTCATGGAGGGACAAAATAAAAGAGATCATGTGGACATTGAGTGCTGTGAATGTGGAGATGTCTTTCCTGTGGGTCCAGATTTTATAGAGGGTGGGGTGGAATTGGAGCGGATTAGGTGCCCAGATTGTGAGGAAGGGGTATAGCACTTGTATGGCCGTAGTCTTTCCAATCAAAGGGAATAGTTTTTGGCCTCTCCCCCCGGATTATCCAACCCTGGATGAGAAGGGGATGAGAATGGCCAGGGTGAATGCCGTGAGGTTGGAAGGGAGACCTGACCTGGAGGTGGCGTCGTGGGCCTTCTTTCGTGAATACTACCTCTTCCCCACAACTGAGGGGGGCCGTGGTCCCTTCTATAAGCATGGGGCTCTGAGATCACCGGACATGCACTACAGGTGGATTTATCACTGGGAATGTAATCAGCTATCAGTGACGGCAGCACCACGCTCGGCAGCGAAGTCCACCCTCATTAAGGAAAACATACTCCGTAAGGTGGTGGCCAGGCCCCACTGGGAGACGGTAATGTTCCTGGCAAAGCAGGACTTCATTACCACGACGTTCGATGACTTCATGGTGCAGATAGAGGGCAATGACAAGATCATTGAGGACTTCGGCGTTCTCAAGCCCTCTCGAAACCAGGGCATCTGGAACCATTCCCAGATTAAGCTCCGAAACGGGGCGATGATAACCGGTCTCCCAATTATGGGAGCTGCTCTTGGAAAGCGACCTCACGAAATCTACTTCGATGACGTGGAGAAGGATGACTCTCTGGTAATGGCCCCCTCTGAGAACATTGGGAGGTTCAAGTCCTTCTTCTTCAATGTAGTCTACCCCATGGCCGACGACTTTTCAGTCCGCATTCGCATAGTTGGCACACTTCTTTCTCGGAGAACTTTCATCTATTGGCTTCACAGTACAAAGGACGCAAGAATTACAGACTGGAAGAAAATCTTTCATGCTGTGACCTTTGTCAATATAGAGGGCAAAACTCAGGATGAGTGGCCCGAGAAGATGGGGAGCCAGTGGCAGGAAATTCAGAAAAGAAGGATGGGTCCGGCGGCTTATGCTGCCCAGTATGAGAATAATCCGGTAACCGAGGCCGAGAGAATCCTGCGTATACATCCTGAACTCAATACCTACTGGGTGGAGAATGAAGATGGTGCCTTTGATAATGATCCCCTTAACTCCCAAGCTACAATGGTTTCACACCAGCTCGTTGGCTGGGAAAACACTCTGGCCGAGCCTACCCCCCTGCCTCATATTTGTACCAGACCCTTTGGACTGTCCGTATCTGGTATGCGAAGATTTATTACTATCGACTGGGCACCTACGGTTTCGGAGACTTCGGACTTCTCGTGTATCCATGTTATGGGAATAGAGAATTCCAATGATTATAGGGATACTTTGTGGTCCCTTGACCTGTGGCTGGGAAAGAAGTCAACGGAAGAAGTAATTAGGAGGGCTTACCTACTGGCCTTGAAGTGGCAGGTACCCCTGGTAGCGGTAGAGGCTTATCCTGTACAAATGGAGTTTGCGGAGAGGTTACAGCATGACCTGCCTTCTATGTACGGGGAGGGACAGGTTCCCTGCCGTGTGTTGCCGATTAAGTTCCCAACGTCATACAAGAAGCCGGATAAGATTTCCGGCCTCCACTGGAGGTTCAAGCAGTACCGCATAAAGCTACCGTTAGACCGGTCCAGTGAGTCTCCCTACCGGGACCTGTGGTACCAGATAGAGAACTTTACGGAAGACCTGGCCCTCCTACGCCATGATGATGCCATTGATACTCTGGCCATGCACCTGGCAATTGGAAAGCCCTCGGCTCCCGCTGGTCCGGATGTTCACCTTCATAGAACTCCTATCCAAATGCTCAAGGATGGGGACTACCACTATGAGTCGGGCATAGGAGTCATGTCTGGGATCAACGCTGCTGATATTCCGAATGATGTCCTGGAGGAGATGTTTCAGAGAAAGCATGAGGAGATACAGTCAGAGGAGTACGAACCAGAACCCGAATGGATTAACTATCCCTAGGAGGAGGTAACAAAGTTAGATGAATAAAATGAAAGGCATTTATGAGGAGTTGGTCACAGGCATTCAGTCTATTGATATCAGACAGGAGGAACAAGGGGTGTGTCTGGCGGAGGTGAACAATCGTCTGGATTCCCTCCTACATCTCATGTCAGATATGGTGAAGATGGAGGCCCGGATAGAGAGTATGGAGAGGACGATTAGCGAGCGGTTGGATCGTATGGCTGCGGCCCAGATGGATTCGGGAAAGCTGGTAGACAGGCTGATAGAAATGTCCTTAGTGAACCAGGGGCAGGGAAACCAAGCTGCCATTCACAGGTCCCAGTCACGGCTGGATAACAATTTTTCTAATCCAGAAACTTGGGAGGGGGAGAAAGTCCCAGCGGAAGATGTCTGGCCTCCGCCTGGATGTGACACCATGGAGCTTCAAGGATAATGAGACTAGAACTCCCCACAAAAGAAGACGCCCTGGTTGACGCATTAGAGAGAGAGCTTCAACCGGGAGAGACGGAGATGAACGTCCACCTGGTGACCTGGAAGATAATCGATGCCTACCTTGCCGGGGTACGCAAGTTCAAGATCATGGACAGGTGGAGTGGCCACGTATCAATTGCCTGGGAGAACAGTAAGGGCGAAATTGATATGCGATTTGAGGAGATTGTCCGTCAATACCTCATCGAGTGTGGTAGGTATATGAAGATGGACATCTCTCCCGTAGCTGTAAAGAAGGGAGAGTCTCTGGACTCCTTGCGTAAGGCTGCCATTGCCAATGCAGCGTTGGGGTCCCTGGCGTCTCGTATGCCTAGAGAGAAGTTTAAGAGGAAGGTTGTAATTCCTTTCCTCAAGTATGGAACTGTTGGCATAAGTCACTATGAGACCGGCGATCCTGACATGCCGGATATTATCGAGGTGGTTCCAGCTAGGCAGCTCCGTGGATTTCCCGCGTATGTGGATGGAATAGATAACCTCATGGGCATAGCCCGTGTGCGGTGGGTGCCCATGGACTGGGTTAAAGCCAAGATGAAGGCTGTGTTTGATGTCAAGATGAAGGAGGACCCCTTCACTAGGCTCAGGGCCACGGACATCCCTTGGGGTTCTACACCGCCGGGACAGCAGAGTTACGACCGTATTTCTCCTCATGGGTATGATCCAGGCTCGGCCCTTGGGGTACGGAGGCAAGACCTCTTAGGAACCCAGTTTGATCCCAGTAAGAGTCAGGCAAGAAAGGATGGACGGCCTTATGTCCAGATGGAAGAGATTTATGTCTACGATGACTCCCAAGAATTCGTTGCCCGATACATCATCAAGGTCGGAGACGTCGTTCTCGTTGACGAAAATTTTGAAAAGAAGGACCTTAAAGTTGTTTGCCCACTGCATGTTGCTCGCCACACTGACATTGGTCGTATGTTTGCTAGGGGGTTCGTGCACCCACTCATACCGTTCAATGATCAATGCGAAAAGATGTTTGCATCCTTATTCAAGAACATACGGGAGTTGGACACATTCGGAACACTGTTCATTCCCGGAGCATCCGGCATTGACCTCAAAAGGTGGAGAACCGGAATCCGTCCCAAGGTAGAGAAGTTTGATCCTGATCCCCTGAACCCAGGTGGCCAGCCATTTACCCTTGGCCCTCATAACACTGGCACCATGCCTGCTAAAATTGCGGAGATTGCTCTTGAACAAATGCAAAGATTGGCGAACCAAGGACCCTACTATCAAGGAGAAACCAGTGGAAGAATCGACTCTGCGGCCGGTCTCGGTTTCCTGTTCAATACGGGTAACATCGCATTGGGCCTGCCGACTCACGGCATGGCTGATGCCCTATCTGGTGCGTACGCCCGGATGCTTCAAGTGGCAAAAGATCGACTTGGGCCCGGCGATACAATTGAGCTGGCCACGATCGACGACGCCGTTGCTGGAGTTATCATTGATTCTTCTACCGGCCTCATGCAACTGTCTAATAACCCTATTCCTAACCCTTGGGAAGTCGAAATCAACGTCAAGGACAGAACCCCCCGAGACAGGAACGTCCGAAAAGAAGAGTTGAAAGAACTGTTTGGCCTACAACTTGTAGACCCAACACGGTTCTGGATAGCGGCCCTGGAAGAGAACCTGGACTTCCCCGGGGCTGACAAGGAGATATGGGAGACCTGGAGGAAGGCCATATGGCAAATTATCATCATGTTCCGAGATGGTAAGGAGCCGGGACCCCTGGTGGTGGGGGAACACACTCAGAACCCTGCCATACAGTTAATGGCTGTCCAGAGGTTTATGAATAAAATCGAATTTGCACTGGCAAGCGAGGCAGTTCGCAGTAGATTTGAGTCATGGAAGATTGACTTGGAAACCCTCCTGGGTAAATTCCCAGTTGGTCTAGGCCCGCCGGATGAGATTGCGGCTCAGGCCATGGCTGCCATGCCTAGAGAAGGACAAGAAGGAATGGGCATACCCCCAGGCGTTGCTCCAGGAGTAGGACCACAGTAAAAGGAGTTTAGCTATGAATGAGACTGCCTGGTACAGACGTAACGATGGCCTTGTTGTAGACGTTGAAATGTTCGTAGAGGATGAAAGATGGTATGCCAAAATGAGTAATGATCAGGCCACCATCTCAGTCGGCGAGAGAGTGTGTGATTGTGGAGAGGAAACCCAAGAGATTACTATCCCGGCATCACCGTGGTGCTTAGAAGTTAGTGAATTCGGAAAGAGGTACAGACCAGTGGCCTCCCCCCCTAAACTAGGAGAAACAAAAGATGCCTAATCAAATCACAAGTGGAGCACAGCCAGACGGACGAGCATACGCTGTGCCGATGCCCCAAGACCAGTCGGATAACACTCCTGTGGTAAATATCCCAGCGAGTGCTGTGCCACCGCAACTGGCTAATGCTCCTCACCCCTATGAGACGCAGCTTACCGAGATAATCGTGGACGGTGAAAAGCAGACTGTCTCACATGCTAAGCTGGTAGAACTGGCTCAGAAGGGGGTCTCGTCTGCCAGCAGATTCCAGGAGGCCTCCGCCAAAAACAAAGAGGCCGAGTCCGCTATCGCCCTGAAGGCAGACTTGGAAATTCTAGCAGAGACTGGAGACATTAGTGCCTTCCGTAGGGCCGGTGCCTCTATGGGCCTCACAGGTGATGAGGTTGAAGAAGCTGCCCGTATCGTCTATGAGAGCATGGGAGAGAACCCAGATAGCCCATCCTCTCCCGGTGAAGGTCAGTTCAATAATGATTCTCCGTATGATGGACAGGCTTCTAGGGGTCAGGAAGGGAGTATAGCCCAGCGGATCGCCGCCCTGGAAGCGGCACTTTCCAAGACTACAGCCACACTTGAAAATAAACGGACTAACTTTGGAGACCTAGATGAGTCCCTTCAGGTGGTGGTGACGGACGTGGAACAAGCCAGAGTGAATAAAATAATCCAGAAAGCACTTGACTCGGACGAGATTATGTCCTATCATATGAAGACGCATGATACTAATGGTCAGAGAGCCATTCGTGACATGATTGACGAGAAAGTCAGAGGGCGACTTGATGCTTCTGATGGAAGGTTCGGCAATGGAATCCAGATACTTCGAGAGGTCATTCCAGAAGTGAAAACGACCCTGGAAGCACTTGGTACTCTCAACCGGACGACCCCGCAAATGGGCTTAGGTCCAGCACCAGGGGGCCAGGGGGCTGAAATCTACCCAACGAAACAACCGGACCACGTATCGTCCACCGATCCCGGCTTTGAAGAGCATGTGGGTGAGACACTAGCTCACAATATGTTTAAGGCTCAGCAAGGCGGCTAGGTAAATAGACCGTGGACTATCTGGTAGTTTCTCGTGGGCTAGGTGTAGGCCAAGGTTCCCTAATCCTACATAGCTAGATCGGGGAGGAATACCATGAGATGGGAGTTAAACTTTCATAGGGGGAGGTACACCAAAGGAACTAGGTAAGAATGGCATCAATTTCTGACAGTATTCAATTGACACTTGAACAGAAGATTACTCCAACGATCTTTGAGTCTTTGTGGGCCCTTGACCCAATTTACCCCATGATCGCTAGGTCCTCGACCAACGTGGTGCGTAACCGTGGCATCGGTCGTGGGTGGAATGTTCTCAAGACCTGGGTTGCGGGTGTGGCTGGGGGTGCCAAGTTTACGTCCCCGGTAGGTGGAAATGTTGTCTCTGGTACGAACAACTTTACCATGTATGACACTCCCCAATCCTTCCAGGCGGTTGATGAGGTATCAGCTCCGGCCTTTATTCAGACCACCATTCAGCTTGTGGAACACCGGGGGAACTTCTATCTCCCCCACCAGATTCTCCGAGCTGATCGTTTGAATGCCAGCATTGGGTCTGTAGTTGCTCAGAACCTCAAGGGTGTGGGGGACCTCCTGGCCCAGCAAGAGTCTTCGGTGTTCTATAGCACTGATACGACCTCGTTTGCCCTGGCTGATGTAGGGGATTCGAGTCTTAATGTTTCTAACAAGAGTGGTGATACGGCAGCAATTGAGATTGATCTGTCAGGAACGGATGCAAGTGGTCGGGTTCATAGGTTTAGGGGTGGGATGCTCATGGACCTGTACAGCTCCGATGGTAACACAAAGAGAAACACCAACTTCTATATCGCCGTTGATAACGTAGATCCCCTATCTGATACCATTACAGTTCGCCGAATGGATGGTGGGGAGCTTCAAACGACGACAGTCCTAGGTGGTGGCATTACCTATGCAGGCGGTGGGGGAGATAATGATATTCTTGTTATTAAGGACTCTGTCAAGGTAGCTCCTAACTCCCTGGAGTCCTGGATTGCAGATGGTTCTTCTGTCACGGACTTCTTTGGGATTACGGTTGCCGATAACTCGCAGTTCAAGAGCTATGTCCCCTCGGCTATCAATGCGGCCCTGACCGAGAGCACCCTGAACCGGCACTTTGCTCGGTTCTATGAGGCCTTTCCGGGTAAGCAACTTGATGCTGCGATTACCACGATGGGTGTTCTCATCGGCTTCATTGACAATCTGGATACCTACAACGCAGCCGTGGCCGATCAGCCTGGGCGTTTCCGGTATGACCGTAACGGTCGGGCCTTGGAAGTGGAAGCTGGCTGGGAGTCGTTCCGCTATCGGTTCGCTTCTAGAGCGTGTGAGATTTACACCTCCACGTATGCCAACAGTGGTACCTTCTACTCTGGAAAGCTCAAGAATGGGGGCATCACGCGGTACGTTCCTCCGGCCATTCCGGGTGCCAAGGTGGACTCACGGTTCGGTGCCGAAGTGGAATTCATTGCTCCCATCGGTGGGTCCGGCGGGTACCAAGGTATCTTCAAACACGCCCACGGTGGGTCAGGTGCAACCACGGACTTCCTGGAAGCCCCGTTCGTTCGCCAGTGGAATTGTATGCCAGTTCAACCGAACTGGATGAAGCTCACGGGTATCTCGGAAGTTCTGGGATAAGGCAAGTTAACAAACAATCAAGGAAACTCCTCCTCCGGAGAGGCCAGGCTGGGCTGTAAGGCTTGGTCTGGCCTTTCTTATTGGGGAGGAACAAAAGGAGGAAGACTATGAAATGGTTGAAGAGGTTATGGAGAAATTGGACACATCGTAGAACTCCAGAAGAAAGAGACCTGTTACAAGTTCACCGACTTGCTCAAGAGGTTGTACGTGTAATACTGTCTACCATGGGAGAGCCCATTCTTTGGGATACTCTGGAGAACCTTGAAAAGAATCGGAAGGAGAAAGGAGGTGTAGATTATACCTCCTTGGCCGAGATGTGGTTGAAAGCACAAGACAAGTTCCGGAAGGGAGCAAATAAACCGTGAGTATAACCGTCCTAAATCCACGAGTCCACCTTGTCAAGGACACTGCGGCTGCTCGGTTCTTTCGGCGTCGGCTGTCTGAGCCCGACGTTATGACATTTTGGAACTCACAGACAGGCATGTGGGTCCTGGCCTTCTGGATGCACAAAGGCAAGAGGATCGTAGAGGAGCTGGAAGACCTTGGACCCAACTGTGAGGCAGTGACTCCAGCCTTTGTAGACATGATAGTCGGGGCATATGGCCCAGTGGACTTCTCCAAGAAGAAGAAGCGTATTCTCTCCCGGAATTTGACTGCTATTCGCCGACAGAATGAAGCCATAATTCAGGATCAGGAAAGGTGGGACTGGCTTAGAAAGAAGACGAAGGACACCCTACCCATTCCCTATGCCTTTAGCACCCCTATGAGTAGGGGGGAGGTGCTCCGATAGCCAAGTATTTTGTAGACGCTTCTACGGGTAACAATACCAACAATGGTCGTGACAACATTGGAGCAGGTCTTGCGACGGCTGATTGGACAGAATTAACTTTTACCCTCACACAAAACGGGCACGGCTACACCTTCGCCGCCGGTGATGTCATCTATGTTGGGAGCGGTGCGGGTGTCACCTTTGGTCTGTATGAGGTGGCCTCTTCCACAGTAAACACTATTGTCTTAGTGGAAACTTCCACCCTCCCGGGGATAGGCAATGCTTCCGACTTTGCAGCGGGGGACCTGAGTGGGTCCGACATCGGCTCTTCAAACGGTCCTTTCCTTACAGTGGATAAGGCTATGAATAGTGTCGCGGCTGCGGACACGGCATGGATTCGGTCTTCGGCGGACTACACGGAAACTTGTGCTATTGATACAGCGGGAGGGGCGACCAGCACCCCTATTGTTTTTGAGGGGTATACAACAACGCTGGGGGATAAAGGGAAGGCTACTATTGATGCTACGGGGGAGACTTCGGCCATAACAACTGTGGCTGCTGGAAACATCTACTACATCTTCAAAAACTTAAAGTTTGAGAAGGCTACTAGCCACGGCATGGGGGTTGTGAATGCCGATCGTTTCATATGCAAGAATTGTGAGTTTAATAACAATGGTGCAGCGGGGGCGTTTGTAGGGAACGGAGTTGCTTTTGAGAACTGCATCTTTAGTGGGAATACAGGAGATGGGCTTAACGCAGAAAATAACGTGGTAGTCATAGGGTGTCGGTTTCTAAACCAAGGAGGGGATGGAATCGAAACAAACAACGGGGCAGTTGTCATAGACTGTGTCTTTTTCAGTACAGGGTTAAAGGCTATAAACTTTGTGGGGGGGACAAATGACTTTGTCTACGTTGTGTATGGATGTACCTTTGATGGAGATGGCGAGGATACGAGTGTGGGGATTAACTTTTCGGCAAGTCATAGAGGAGTTAATGTTGCTATCAACAATCTCATATATGATTGTATTTCTGGCATTGGAGGTCTGAATCAGGGAGTTAGGCTTATATCCCGTAATAATCTTGTGAATTCCAACACTACCAATTACGCTTTGGGGTACCAGACGTTTGAGGGGGAAGTCACAGGAGCCCCAGTGTTTACTGCCGAGGGTAGTGACTATACCCTACAAGCAACCTCTCCGGCTAAGGGGGCGGGATATGACCAGTCGGTTCTCACTGGGGACACACCAAATCGGGATATAGGAGCCCATCAGGCAGCTAGTGGGGGCTTGGGTGGTGCCAACAAGAGGGCGGGGAAACAGTAATGTCGGCAATTGATAGAGGCACAACTGACGTTACCCGCTATATTATGGTTGTAGATGATACAACCGGAGCTCCCGAGACTGGTGCTACTATCACGAACTTTGACCTTCAGTACACACGGACGGGAGAGGACCCCATTGCGAAGCAGGATGCCACAGCGTTAGCCGCAACCGATACAGTACATACAGACAACAAAATGATTGAGGTGGACGCCACATCCTCTCCCGGTCTTTATCGTGTGGACTGGCCGGATGCAGCGTTTGCTGTGGGTGCATCTGATGTAATTTTGGTAGTAACCTCCAGTGATGGATTTGCTCCCGCTGTGGAGGATATCACTCTGACTACACCAGTCGAGTTTGCCACTGGTGCGGCTATCAGTATCCCTCCAAGAGATGCACCTGATGGCTTTGTCATTACCAGTGGAGAAAATGAAGGGGGAGATGAAGACCGGACACATGCTCTTGATGGTACTACCCATACCATCCAGGCTGTTCTTGATGGCACTGAAAAGATTGATGTATACTATGAGTTTACCGTTGGTGGGGATGGTGTCCCAACAGGTGTGAAGGCCCACCAGCAACTTGATAAGGGAGGCGGGGCTGGTAAGAACCTTATTGTAGAGGCTCTTAACTGGCCCAGTACTTGGAATCAGATTGGTACATTAGAGTCCAGTACATCTTTGGAAACAGATGATTACACCTTATTCGCGGCTCATGTGGAGGCTGGTACTGGAAAGGTTCGTATTCGGTTTAGGACCGGTAGTGTTGCACTCACGGGGACAACGACACTGTTGGTGGACCAAATCCTTGTGGAGTACACTGTTGTTTCCCGTACTACGGGCTATGCTAATGGGTCTATCTGGATTGACACAAATGCTTCTAACACCAACACCGAGAATTTTGTTGACGGCACCGCGGACAATCCAGTAAGTACAATTGGGGCTGCCTTTACGATAGCCACTAGTCTGGGGTTACGGGACTTTCATATTATCAATGGTTCCACTATTACCCTTCCTGCGGCCACAATCTCGACCTACTCTTTCTTTGGGGACAACTGGATTCTGGCTCTTGAGGGCCGGACAATGGTTGGTATCCACGTTGAGGGTGCCACAGTTTCCGGAGTCATGGCGGGAACGGGGGCAAATCAATCGTTTCTTAATTGTCAGATGGGGGCCTGTTCTCTCATAGCCGATACCCATTTGGAAGGTTGTAGGATTACTGGTACCCAGACATTGATTGAAGTGGGGTCCGTCTACTTAGACAACTGCCACTCCGGAGTGTCTGGGTCCACAGCTCCGATCCTTGACTTTGGGGGGGCATTGGGAAACTCGAACGTCCACGTTCGGGGCTACAGTGGGGGGCTTCAGATTGAGAATATGGGTGACGCGGGTGCCGACACCTTAAACTTTGAGGGGATGGGAAACCTGATCGAAGGTACCTGCACGAGTGGGACTGTAACAATCCGAGGCATTATATCGGTTTCCGGAATTACTAACCTCACGATCACAGAAGTAGCTCGCATGGTTCCGGACCGGGTTGCCGACAACGCAGGCCGCCTACTTAGTGGAACATCCACCGCTTCTAGTACATCTTCCAAGGTCTTTGTGCAGGCGGGAGACCCTCCTTCTGGTGGAGCTGACGACGACTACAACGATACTTTGATGGTCGTATGGCGTGGTTCTAATAAGGCGACTGCTAGAGTAAACGTGCGGGCTGTTTCCAACTATGACGATTCTGATCCTTCTTTTACCCCCACGGTTTCTTTGGGATTTACTCCCCAGAGCGGGGACCTTGTTGAGGTATGGCAGACTGATGCAGCAGATTTAGCGGCCTTGAACAAACTGGCAACGGGTTTTGGGTCCTCGGCACCAGATACCCTGGAGGCCTACCTACGGGCCATGATGTCTAAGGTGGCGTCTGCCCCTGCCAATGCCGGGACGTATGATCCCTCGACTGACAGCCTTGAAGTTCTAGGCGAGGGCCAGGTATTGGCCAGGGGCTCTGGGTTTGCGACAGGGACAGATAGTCTGAAACAGATTCGAGATGCCATTGATACTCTGATTGCACCAGCAGTTGTGGGGTCTTCAGCCCTTTCTGGGTCCGGGTTCCTCAGTGATTGTGTCACCCTCATGCGACGGATGACCGATGAGCCGTCGCTCCTGCCCAAGTACACTGACTCAGACATGGTGGAGCACCTGACATCGGCCTTTACAGTAGTCATGTCCGAGATTCATAACAACTCGGACCACAATATCATCTGTCGGTTTGACATACAGCTCGTAGCTGGAGTACAGAGTTATATCCTCCCTCCGAATGTGGGAGAGATTTGGGCAGTCAGGAAGATGACTACTACCACTCCTGTCATTCCTGTGTATGAGATATGGGGAGACAACCACTGGTCCTCTCACCAGTCTGGATTTGTAATAGAGCATAATGAGTTCCGGCTTCTGACGGACTGGAGGAGTACGGATGTCTTGGAGATACTGTATGTGCCTAATGGTGAAAGCCAGATGCACAAGGCCACTGCCACCAGTGTTGGGGCTGACAGTATCATCTTTCCCTCGGCTGTGACAGACGGGACCTTGGACACCCGGGTGAGTGCCTATTCCGGATACCTCGTTCGTATTCTATCGGACACTACTGGCTATGTCCAGGAACGCATCATTGACACGTATGACAATGTCACCAGAAAGGCCGTGCTTACTACAGACTGGAAGCCACTGCCCATGGGTACCATTGTTTACGAGGTACTTCCCAGCTACAGCAACATCATCAAGCATTGTGTGTGTATGCAAGCGGCCATGGACATTCTGGGTAATGAGGGCAACACCAAAAGGATGAAGACAGTAACCGAAAGGTACCTTGTAAAGATTCGTGCCTTACGCCAGATGATTGTCAAGAAGTCCTCTAGGTTTGGTGGGTACATGATAGGAGATACCAGCGACAATGACGCCCGAGGAGATTATTATGGATGGCTCGTGTAATGCGATTCTATAACAAGACCACTGCCAATCCTCCGACCTGGGCACGGGGCCAGATGACTGGCACCAATACCCAGTTAAGTCCTGAGGCCGGAGCCCGGCCCATGTTCAGTGACCCCCTGGACGATGACGTGTATGATGATAAGTTTGATCGCCGACAAGGGGAGTACATAAGTACCAAGGACGTGATACCGACCGATACCTCCACAGGAGGAGACGATGCCTGAAAGGGAAGGAGATAATAATGCTTATTGGGAGTACCAGACTGCCTACCCCGGTGCTGACTTCAAAATGAACCAGATTGGTGTGCGGCACCCCCGACTGGTAGAGGCAACTGGTACAGATGGCCGGTTTCTTGGGGCTATCCGTCCCTTTCCTGGAATGGCCGACTTGACGGTGCATGGTGTTCCCAAGCCGGAAGCTGGGCAGACAATTACCAGTATCAGCAACATCGCCTATGCCAAGTATGTGTCCATTCAGAAGGGAGCCACCCGCTACACCCTGAAGGGCATTGCCTACATTGCAGACAATCAAACTGCTACTGGTTCTGCAATCTACTTTGCTTACCGAGACTCTGAGGATGGTTCCGATGACGTAGTCATGTTAGAGGACTTCAAGGGCTGGACTGACTTTACTTTGGATTCCCTTAATGAGTATGACATCACCTCCAACGGTAAGTACATCTACTTTGTATGCTCGGGAACTACCAGCTCCACTCCCTTAGGTAAGTGGAATACAAGAGAACCCCCCTACAACAAGGCCTACTTCTACGATTGGAAGATCAATAGCTGGGATGCCTTCAACAGAAACAGTACAGGCTTTGAGGGCCGGTTTATGAGCGTTATCCCTACACGACTCTTGACCTCCCCAATTAACGAGGACCAGAGGACAGTATTGGCCGAGGGCACTTCTGGAGAAATGTCCGCTGGTTCTACAACTTTTGACCTATCAGGGGATACTCCGGACCTAAGTAGCATAGGCGTTAATGATATCATACAAATGTTTGGGGTTACCGGTGGCATTTCATGGGCCTATAACGGGACCATTGTTTCTGCTGATGATGGAGCCGACACTGTTGTAGTAAACTCCGCTCCTGGCACTTCGGGTACAGCCGGAACCTGGAAGATTAAAGATGGAACAGGACTAGACTCCGAAGACTACATGGCCATGGAAGTGGACGGGGGCCATGGGGGATGGAAGATGCCCATAGGGAACTACACTGGGGCCATAGAACTGGTTAGCCGAAAGCATAATCTCCGGTCCTACATTCGATACAATACCAGATATGCCATAGGTACAGCTAACTCTGGACTACGATACTATGTAAACGCCATCAAACTTCCCACGGCTGAAGGATCATCTGGCCAGATTAATCAGGTACGGGGGGATGCCACCAATGATACGTGCCTAATGAATTGGGGCATACCCCACTGCGATGGGTTTCGGTTTTGGCGTTCACAGGGAGATGCAGCGGCTGCCGATCTTGCTGAAGATAAGTACACCCTAACAAACCCCCTGTACCTTATCAACGAATATCTGACAAAAGGTGTGTACCAGCCAACGTCGACTTCTTTAACGTTTCGGTTCGATCATGCTCCCGTTGGAAACACCAGTGATGAGTCCGGACCCAACACCACTTACTACAGCAATGTGGGTCTGGTAACCCAAACTCCCTTTGACCCCCTTGATGAATCATTTGGAGCCATGCCCCGGGCCAAGCTATTAGTCAACTATGCGGGACTACTAGTTGGGGTCACCGACATTGCCGAGCCTTCCGCCCTCACCGACGACTGGGAGAATGTTGACCGTCGCACGGAAGAACTGTTCTGGTCCCATACCGGCAAGTTGGAGCCGGAGAACTTTCCCCCCGAAAATCGCTATCCACCTGATGACCCGGGAGAGAAGTTCCTGGCCCTGGAGATTGCGGGGGACCACTGCTTCGCTATCTCCACAGCCTCGGTCTACAAAATCTCCCGCTCGGGAAGCACCCTGGCCCTAAACCGCATCCTCTCCCGGTTAGGTGGGGTGTCGAGATATGCTGCGACCGGAGTTGGAAACACTCTCTTCCTGGTCACCAAGGCTGGTGTTAAAAGTGTGGATGGAAACACAGGGGCTGTCAAATCCATTTCTGCCGTGGACCGAATCATCTTTGATGACAGTGAGTGGGCCGGGTCCTTGAGTGACATACACTTGCAGTATGATGCAACTATGGGAGTACTGGTATTCCTGAACACCACAAAGAATGAATGCTTCTTGTTGTGGGAGGCCACTGGAGCTGTTACCCGGTTAACAGATTGTCCCTGGGCCTTCCTGGCAGGCGGGAACGATGTCCTGACTGATGGATCACAACGGGCCTACTTCATACAGAGTGATGGCATGGTACACTGTATTGATGGGGCTCGGGAGATGGGCAAGAGGTCTATGTGTGGAACAGCAGCCGGGGAAACAGTCAATGGGATATGTACTACAGCATCGGTGACCCAGATCATTGACTCCACAGCTACGTTCCCAGCCAACTGTGTTGGACATCAGGTCTACATACATAATGGGAACATGGAAGGAGATAAAGTAGTAGTTGCCACGAGGGTTAGTAACACAGTCCTCACAGTAACGGGCCTATCAGAGGCCACTACTACGTCTACTCGGTACTCCGTAGCCCCGGTTGTGATGGAGTTGGTCTTTCAACAGTTGTCGGGCCAGGAAGAAGTGGACCCCTTTTCCAGAAAGATTGTCACAGCCATGACCGTAGCGTTTTCGGACATGGGAGGTGAGACAGGGTCTACAGACACCAACCCGTTTGTGAGGCTGGGAGTGTGGCGGAACCGACAGCGACTGGTAGAGGTCGAACAGGCCATGAACATACTGCCTGATCAGATGCAGGCCCGTGTGTCTGCTTCGGACGTGCGTGTATACCCCAGCTTGAGGTCTCTTGGCGGAAATGTTGATTTTGAAATTCAAGCCATACTTATACACGGACTCCTATGTCCTTCTGAGGCACAGTCCCGGCAGTCCTAGACCAGAAGAAAGTTGACTTTAGGGCCTTACAGGCCTATAATTGGTGAGGATTCTATGGCAAGAGATACCTATTGGTTCGGTCGGAAAGTTGATAGTGGCACAAATCGTGGTGTTGCTGCACTGGCTGGTATAGGTAGTGCTCTAGGCCTGGGAGTCCGGAACAGGGCTGCAAGCATTACGGGCAGTGGCACTGCTACTGCTACTCCCACAAGCCAGCCAGGTGACCCACCGGATGTTCAGGAAGACCCCATAGGTGCTGTGGTTGCGGCTGGAGAGAACGTGGATGAGGTAGGAGCAGCGGACCTTGCTGAACAAAGGAGGGTACGGGAAGCAAATCTGGCAGCAGCCGCTGCCGCAGATGCCGCTGCAAAGACTGGGCAAGCAGAGGTTGCTGGTAAGATTGATGAAGCTGACGAAGCTGCTAAGGGAGGACTTGAGGATATACAAGGAGATATTGCAGACACTCGTGATGTAGTGAATGCAATGCCCGAGGATATCAAGGCAGAGTTTGATGAATATGGGGTCAAACTTGAAGCGGCTATCGAGACAGCCCAGGCCGGATTGGAAGGCAAAGAGGGATCGGCCTTGGCGGGGGTGATGGACGGTCGGGCCGATGCAATGGACGCGGCTGTCTCAAGCATTCATGGTGCAACTCAGCAGCAGTTATCTGCTATAGATGCCCAGGTGCAACAGGGGACCCTTAGTCCATCCCAGGCTGCTGCCATGAAATCCCGGATTAGAATGGGCTCTTCCATGCAGCTTAGTGTTGCTGTGGGGCAAACTGCTCATGCCTTTGCTGCTACTCAAGCCCAGGTAGCCACCAGTTTTGGACAGATGTTCACTCAGATGGAGGGCACATCTCAACAGGTCATGGGACAGTTTGGAGCCGCTAGTGGAAATGCCTTTGCTGCTGCTACTACGGCAATGGGCCAGTTCAATGTTGCCCTAACACAACTAAATGCTCAAGCTACTGCTCAGAGGGACACTACACTGTCCAATAACGCGGCTACTCGGGCCACATTTAACTACAACAATGATATGGCCAACCTGGCAATGATGGACTACACCCAGGACTATGCAGTGTTGGGATCACCTGTGGCGGTCAATAGTCTTAACTGGATTACAGATGCGGCTGGGATAGTTATTGCTAACAGGGAGATGCAGGCGTCTATTGAATTAATGACCCGAGCCTATGAAATTGAAAAGCAACAAGGGTGGATAGGCACCTTTACAGCGTTTCTAGAGTCCATTCTTCCTGGGTAGGTAAGTAATATATTATGCCAAAGCAACCACAACAACAGATTCCTATCAGACAGAGTACCCGTGGCAGGGGGGGTGGGGGTAATGCCAATCTTGCTTCCGGAGCTGTGTCGGACTTCATAAGGGACCAGAACCAGGCCCAGAAGAAGATGATGCAGAACTTTTCCAAGCTACAAGAGGTGCAGGCTATGGAGGCCTCACAGAATGCTAACCAAATGACCCAAGCCATGAACAAGGTAGTGGCTACAGAAGATGAGAAGACAGCACGGGAGGAATCTCTCAAGGAGAAGATGGGGGACAGGGCGTACCAAGAGAAGTATGCCAAGTGGACTACCGAGTTTCAGGCCAATGCTGTCAAGGACATGCAGGCCACCCAGACCCGAGTGAGTTCCCAGATGGCATCGGCTAGGAACTTCATCCAGAGAATGAATGCCAACCGGGTACAGTTTGGTGATCGTATCCAGGGTATGCGTGCTATGCTCATGGACCCCGACCGCATTGATAGGTGGATGAGTATCCCTGGCGGTTCAGAACGGCTGGAAGAGGCACATGCTAAGCTCCGGGCAGCAGAGGTATTCCACGAACAGGACCACCAGTCTCCATACACGGCTGAGGCTGCTCAGATAATGACGCAGGTGGAAGAGGACATTAGAGCGGGCCGTCCCCACACCGACCTTACCAAGTTGCTGGGGGTAAAGCCCAAAGAACTCATGTCCTTCTCGGCTGAGGAGCAAGAGGAACTATTCCACTCCGGTGGCTACCCCCCAGGAGGCCTATATGGCCGGGACCCGGATGACCCGAGCATTAAGAAGTATGAGAACTTCAACCCAGTTGACTATGTGAGCAACATGTGGATGATGGAAGATGAACAGTTCTTTGCAGCTTTCACCCACAAGAAGTTCCAGCAAGAGTATGTCACTATGAAGATGGAGGGCATAAAGGAGATGCGAGAAGAGCTGACCAATCTCCAGGAGTTCTCCACAAAGGACTATAACCGTTTGGCAGAGACGGTGGTAGAGAGTTCCTACTACGGTGTAGCCCAGTTTGCCGATGACATCAGTACAGGTAGAATCTCTCCCGGTAATCTCAGCGGTTCACTCGTGTTGAAATCTGGAGAGTTTGCGTCTCCTGATGTTCGGAATGCTATGTCCACAAAGCTTTTGGAATCTGTATTTACTTCCATAGCAGGGCCGGGAAGTGAGACTATTCTTTCTGATCTAAACTCTCTTCTGGAGGGAGAGGGTGAGAAGGGGCTTCTTGATGTAGACGTGGAGATGTATAAGGCCTTCAACATGAAGAACATTCTCCGCCACCTGGATGAGAGACTTGAGGAGATGATGAAGGCTCCAGACAAGAAGGGCACGGCTCCGATGTCTATGAGAATTGCCAAGAACATTCAAGCTATGCCAGAAAGCGATCAGAAAGATCAGCTTATACGTTCATTAGTCCAGGTACCCGGTGATATTGAAAGAGGGAGGTTGCTAGAGAAAATTTACACACAAAAGGGGACAGGACGTTGGAGTCCAACTCTTCTTGGCCAAGTACACCGGGGTGTAAACCGCATGTTCCGTCTTTCTAAGCAGAAAGCCAATGACCTCATTGGGTTGATTGATGCCCAACCTATAATGCAAGGGTATACCATGAAGCAAGGAGCCTCTCTACGGTATGTAGATGCTCTTGTAGGTTCATATATGTCGGGACAGGAGGGTTCGGAACCTGAGGAGTCCTTGCAGCAGGAGGCAATGAAGGGAGCCACAGCCGAGCAGCAACTACAGGCGTTGGAAGACGTTGGGGAGGGGGCTCCCGATGAGTTCAACATTGAGGTTGAGACCCTGAAGGAAGCCGTCATGCTATCCCCCTTCCAGGCTGCTGGTAAGCTATACTCCGGTCTGGTTACCCACTCGGAGTTTCTCGCTGCTATATATTCGGGAGACTATGACTTGGTTCCCTTGGAAATGCCTCCGGTATCAGCAGCCAACTTAGGAGAGGCTCAGTTAGCTTTGGATAATTACATGGGGGCATCAAAGCGTAGGCGGGGTCGGGTCACTGCCGAGATGAGACGACGTAGAGAAGAGCACGAGAAGAAGACGAAGGCGAAAACGAATGGGAGTTCACCGGGAGAGACTAAGGGAGCCGGGGCTCCTCCTCCTGGTGGTGGGCTGAGGCCGGGTCGGGGACAGGATGAACCAAACACTCCAATGGCAAGGCCGGGAGTTTAAGCTATGCCAATACCAATAGCGGGAATGGCAGTAAGTATTGGAATGTACTTGGCGGCTTCTAAGGTAATTGACTGGATGGGAGGTGATCCGGAAGGTGAGGTGATGGGGGAGATTACTAAGTACCAAGCGATGGAGGGTATGCAGCAGTCTCTCCCGGCTTATAAGATGCGTCAGAAGTTGGGAGGAGAACTAGAAGTGGAGGGGGCTATGGGAAGGGAAAGGGGAAGATTTACTTCGGACTTACGGGAGGTGAACATGGGTAGGCGAGTAACTTCTCCCCGTGAGCTTCTGGAGTCCGTATCGGAGAGAATGGGAACCACACCAGAGGAACTGGGTAGGAGGTTGAGCCCTACACGTATGGGAGACTACTCCTCCTTGAGTAAGGCAGCCTTTGGTCGTTCGGCTAAGAAGATGGGACCACAAAATGGCTGATTTGAAAATTGCACCGGGGTCGGTTCCAGTGGCGGGGTTGGGTATGGCTGCTGAGGGTGCGGTCCTGTCCCCGATGGAGATCATGCACCGGCTATCGGAGCAGTGGTTGAATGGGGCTTCTGCTGGAGAGAGGGCCGAGACCTTGAGGGTCTTGCTGAAGAATGATAGGTTTCCTGCATCTTTGTTGAGGATGATGGAGGGGGAATTGGGGGAGAGCATTGTGGACATGCCCCTCAATAAGGTTCCCAAGGCCGTGCTTAAGGCTGCGGGGAATGCCAAGAAGCAAGCCCAGTTCACTCAGTACCTGAGGATGATGAGGGGGTTTAAGAATGGAGCCTCAGCAAACGACCTTCGCAAGACGTTCGGTCTGGCTATGCGGGCGGCAAAGCAGTCGGGAATGTCTCCCCAGATGCTTGATGCTTTGAAACGTACAGGGCCTAAGGGCCTTTTTACAAAAGGGCCTACAAATGTGGCCCGCGTATATGATGCTGCCACCCAAGACCCCTTTGCTAGAAAACTTTTGAGGTGGTCTACAGGCGGGCAATTCGGGGGGCCTCTGAAGGGCTTGTCAGAGAACCTCCGAACGCAAATAGGAGGCCTGGAAGGTATAGCTAAGTCCACATTGGAGGAAGAAGTAGCGGCTGCGAAAGGAGCTTTTGGAAAGACCAAGGCTGGAGTCGGGGGAGTCGGGAAAAGGGCCATAGCTGCACTTAGTCCTGAGGGAGCAACGGCTGCTGATAAGGAAATACTGGGTGGTCTGACCAAGGCTGGAGCTAAGGGACTAGGTAAGGGAGCACGTCTTCTTAGGAAAGCCGGTAGCTTTGGGGCCGTGGCAGGAGCTGCTGCACTAGGTTACGAGGCGTATGACTCCCTGGTGGGGAAGTCCAAGAGGGCCCAGGCTGCACTGGAAGCCAGTCGTCGGGGGGGTACAGTCTCTGTATCACAGGAACTCATGTATGACATCCTTGATAAGAAGGCTGACCTTCAAGCCCGACGTGCTATGCTGGCACAAGACCCGGAGCTGATGCAACAGATTACCCAGGCCATGGGTGGCACACAGTCCCGCACGTTGACTGGTAGCGAAGTGGGGTATGGGGTTGACCGGGGCCAACAGGGAACCTCTCCCGGTGATATGGATAAGTTGGTCGAGCAACTGCTTGGTCAAATGCGTGGTATGTAGGGAAAGAAGAGGAGAGAAATATGCCTGAAAGTTCTCTGGGATTACCTGCCAGTTTAGGAATGCTTGACCGTCCTGGTCAGGCTGCACAGCAAACTCTCTTAGGGGACCTGCCTGCGGGCTTTCGAGCCATGTTTGCTCCGGGCGACCTCTCTATTAAAGAGAGGGATTCCTTCCTGAAGGAACACGGATTAGATAAAGGCCCTTGGGGTCCTGTGTTCCGTATGCTAACCAATCCCCTTCTCATTATGACACTGGCCCTCTCCTATAAGTTTCCTGTGGTCAAGGCCGGTTCTATGTTCAAGGTGCAGAACATGGTGGGAGCCATGACTAAGAGGTTTCCCATTATGGGAAAGCTGGCCTCTATGCAGGGACTGTACAGGGGCACTGGCATACCTGAGACATATGGGGGGATTGTCAGGGACATATGGGACTTTAGGTCCCGGTATAATGGCCAGATGTCCACCCTCTTAAGACAGTTTCGGTCTCGGGTTGGCCGGGATGTCACTCAGAAGGAACAGCTCATGGTATCCTCCTGGCTGGATGGGCTACACCGCCCACTACGAGGGTGGGAGGGTACCAACGGGGTCATTACCATGGGGAAGGGAGCCTCACGGGTGGAGCTACCGGCAGTGGGCACCCTGATGCCCAACCTTGAAGCCCAAATGGGTCGTCCTCTTCGGCAGTTTGCTGAGGGTACCCGGGGTGTAATGGATACCATGTGGCTGGAGACATTCGGGGACCCCAAGAAGCGTGAGACTATTCGTCGGGCCATGGGCAAGATGCAGAAGTCCGGGCAGGCAGATGAGATGTCAGAGGTCTGGGCGGAGTACCTAAAGAATCCACGTAAGATTGAGAACTACTATCCACACCGGCTCATTCGTACACATGCTGACTTTGCGGCCATGATGAAGGCCATGACAAGTCCAACTAGCTCCCGAGAATTTGGTAGGGTTGCTGGAAGAAGAGCTGAAAGGTGGTTGGGGCCAGAGAGTTATGCTCGTCACAATGCTATGATGCCCAGCCTTCCTGAGTTGGACATCTTAGCAAGGGATGGTCTTGTTAATACCGTGGAGCTTAATAAGCTCAAAGAGGCAGCCAAGTTTAAGGTGCTCTCCAAGGCCAGGTCGGAGGACGTGTTGTCCTTGAGAACACTTCGGAAACTGGAGGGGGCTACCTTCAATCAGGTCAGAGACAACTTTCCAGGGGTAATGAGCCAGAGGGAGGGCCTGGCATTTCAGAGTATTCTTGCGGAGACAGCACCTAAGCAGTACACCCTGAGGCTAATGACCACTCTCAATAACTACACCCAGTCCATGGGAAGCACCTTTGGCTGGACAGTTAGAGGAGGGGGTGAGAAGTTGATGGATCATCTTCGCAACCTTAAAACTGTTAGCAAAGAGGGACGTTTAGGAGCCCCTTATGCAAAGATGCGTGCCAAGATGCTGGAGGAGACATACATTCCCATAGCCCTGGGAAGAGGTACTTTTAACAATGCCTATAAGGCACAGGCCTGGGAACAGAATATGTACCAGCTTGCTGAGTGGGTCAAGACTCCTAAGGTCAGTAGAGTATTAGGTAAGAACCTTACCAATACTATGTACGAGCACCTGACCAATACCCAGAGTGCTTTCTCTTATGTAAATGTGAGCCAGAAAGCAGCGGGATATTTCTACCTCTCTACCCTAGGTATGAACCCCGCATCAGCCCTCAAGAACACTCTCCAGATGGTACTGACTACAGGTCCTGTCCTGGGTCCGGTAACAGCCGCCCGTGGATTGAGTGAGGCCATGCGTAAGTCTCACAAGTATTTTGCGGTCCGGCTAGGGCCTAAGAAGCTGAGCCACGATGAAGCCATACGATTTGCGTACCCGGCATTTGGTAGGTCCGGTGTAGCGTCTGCCCCCCTCACTGACGAAGCCCTGGAAAACAGCCTGAAGAACATTGTAAACATACAGTCACTAGGAGCCGGGAAGGTACAGACTGTAACCAAAAAGATCAGTGCGTCTATGATGTCCCTGTTCACGGCGTCTGAGACTGTGAACCGACTGGCTACATGGGAAGGAGCCATGATCCATGCCCGTCGTGCTAAGATGACTGCCACTCAAGCTACCACATTTGCAGCCCGTATTGTGGAAGAGACCCAATTCCTTACCGGTCCCCAGAATACACCGTTTCTTCTTCTTGGACGCAACCCTTTGGTCCGCCAGCTTGCACAGTTTCCCCTTCGATTCCTGGAGTTTGCCACTCACACGGCATGGCGTATTGGGGAGGGTGCTATCAATCCCTTAACCGGCAAGGCCCTCAATCCCCTTGGGAAGTTCAATCCGGGAACCTTTGCTCGTATGGTTGCCGGGTCCATCATGGCTATAGAATTGGGTCGGTACCTTGGGATAGATGCATCGGACGCCCTGGTTGGAGGAGCCCTCCCAACATTCTCAGACAGAACAAACAGTCCATTTGGGGGGTTCCCTATTGTTCCTCCAGCGATAGGTATTCTAGGTGGTCTAGCGAAGGGTGTAACTAGTGGGGACTTTTCTTCTATGGTACAGTCTACTCCTCTCTTGATACCGGGAGGGACGGGCATGATGCGGGCGGTGGGGCTGCTGCCACCCGGTGCTGGAGGTGAAATAGGAGCACGGGCCGCCAAGGCCCTAGGTCGTTCCTATGCCGACTACAATAACCCCGGCCCCGATGGGAGGATCGCTGTGTACACCAGACAGGGGTCCCTCAAGGGCTTCTATACTCGATGGGAACTCCTGCTCATGGGCCTGGGCGTCAGGTATGGAGACAAGGTTAAGGAGCAAGAGCTTATGACCCTACTGGTTAAGAGTCGAGACCAGATATGGGAAACCCGTAAGGACTACCTGGATGCCCGACTACGGAACGATGCCTCCACTGCCAACACCATCGCCGAGAGATTTGAAAAGCAATTCGGCTATTTTCTCCCGGTTACAGAACAAGATATTGAAGCTATGCAGGTCCGTCGCCGAGTTTCTAGGCTAGAGCAGTTGGTCCGGACCCTTCCCCCTGGAGAGGCGAGAGATCAATACGTACAGTTGATTGCGACAACCCTGGGAGCGTCTGGACCAGCACTGTTAGGAATTGACCCAGCTCTCCTGGGAGAACCAAAGCCTGTAAGAGAGGCTGCCCGTTTCGGGTCACCTCCACCTTCAGGGGGCGGTCGTTCTCGTCCTGGCTATCGGATTGGTCCGTTTGACACGGTTGATCCGGCGAAGGTGGGACGCCAGGCCCTACCAAGCAACTCCAAGTTCGGCTTCTAGTCACGGGTTTTCTCCGTAGCTGTATGTCTCATAGGAACGACTGTACCGGTTGTGGAATCTCGACGTGGAGAATCATTCCTTACCTGTCGTCCACGAGGTGTCAAGTCATAGAGACAGCATGTCTGGAGAAGGTTATTGCATCGGGTCTTATTGGTCTTAAAGAGCCACTGTTGACGTACAAGACGAGATACTAGAGACGATGTGCTCATGGGTTTTAACTTTGAGGAGGCGGTCATCATTTCTGATACACTCAACGGCCCAAATTGGTTTAGTAGGTCCATGACAATCTTTGCCCGGTTCTTATAGCTATAGCTGGGCTGTCCACTACCCCACACCGGGACTACACCCCCATACTTCTTGTCAACCCAGACGATTGACCTCCGGTTGTTCTTTGATTTGCGATAGCTTCCACTGTGTAGAATCTTTTTTGCCTTACACAGTTGGGTAAAGCAGGGGTACACAGTCTGGGGGAGAAGCTTTGTATGACCAGCCATGAACTCCGGAACTGTAAGACCCTTCGCTTGGGAGAACTGTATACAGTTGTGGACCTTCTCCTTAGTGGTCATGGGGCTTATCCTTTAGTACTAACATAATGTCCTCTTCGTCTACTACAATTACGTCCACTCCATTGATGTTGAAGTCGGTTCCAGCGAAGGCGGCATAGATAACGTCCTCCCCCCCACAGAGGTGCTCACAATCGGGGCCAACTTCAAGGACTGTCGCTACGAGGGGCTTTTCCTTGGCATTATCAGGAAGGACTATGCCTCCCGCCGTAATGTCCGGAGCCGCATCCTTCGCCAGCATTACTCTCTTGCCCAGGGGCTCTGCACCCCACGGTGTCTTAACTGTGTTCTTTTCCTTACTCATCGTTGGTCTCCTATCACAGACACATGTTTCTTCTTCTTGGCCACAATCGTAGCATAGAAAATTACTGTTTTCACACTCCTTATTATCATATATCCAAGTGTTTCTATCTTCAGTCATGGGTTAGGTCATTTTCATATTCATCCCAGTCCGGGTCCGGGCCATTTTCATCCATGGGATCAAACTCATCCGGGAGAGATGTGCCACAAGCACACTCCGCTACTTCCCGACCACACTCCCAACACAGGTCATCATGGGGGTCTTCTGACATCTGGGGGAAGATGGTCATGGCTTAGCATTCTTCAAGAGCCTATAAATAGGGTCGAGGTCCCATAGTTTAGACATTAGTGGGGTAATAAATGTAGAGCACATACATCGCTGAAGTGCCCGGAAGGTTGGGAAATACAGTGTCCACATAGAACGGCATCGGCCGCACAGGTAATTAACATCAACTACATCCCAGTTCTTATCGTGGGTGGTACCAGTACATCGGTGGTATAAAGTGTGGTTGTGTCGGCAGTTCCACATCTTCAGGCCCATTTGGGATCGGTCAATCCACTCTTGATTTGTCATGGCAACACAAACCCTTCCTCTCCCGGTACTACAATGAGTGGCTTCTTCTGCACAACCTTGGCCGTCATGGCCTGGAAGGTAAAGAGGCACCAAGGTGGAAGATAGTCTTCGTTATACGTATAAGTTCCCTCCCACTGGCCACGGGGTATAGGATGTTTCATCTGGTTGGTAATCCTGGACCTGATATAGAACTTTAGGCTCTTGTCTCGTGGGAGTCGGTATGGTTTTACACTAAACATTTCATCACGGACAGTACGACCGAGGTAGTTAAATCCTATTCGGAGGATAGTAAGATTGGTCCTCTCATCGGGCTGCTCTATCTGCATCCTAACCTTTGTCTTTTTGGTCCACTTCTGGACAATCTGGACAAACGGTGGCTGGTTCCAGTAGCTGATCTTGAGATCAAGAGGACCAGTCAATTCATCTGTGTGTCTATGGGGCCAGACACTTGCCATACACCTTGTAGTCTTAGTCATTAGGACTTCTCCTTGTTATAGGGTTGGCCCGGAATCGAACCGGGACTGTCGAAGCATTGTCTGCCTGTCTCTACCATTGGACTACCAACCCTCCGGCTAGCCTTTAGGCTGTGGCCGGTTCCTCTTCTTGGACCGCCTCTTGAGCTGTGTTCTCGTCAACCAGGGTCAGGAACCGGGTGTTCACAAACACCTTGCCATCTGACTGGCGAGTGGTCGAGAAGACCCTCACACTGAGGACCGCCGACCCACAGTTGTCACTGATCTGCTGACCTGCCTCTCCAATTTCGGACACCTTGAACTCCCTCTCACAGATACAGGTAGCAAGGCGGAGTAGGTTAGACATCCCAGGGGAAGTCTGCTTGGCGTTGGATGGCAGCCAAAAGAACTCACTAAACGACTTGCCCGCGAAGTCTCCGGAGAGAATTCGGAAGATGGCGTTACCCATCCCATTGGCAATTCCATTCTTTTCCTTGGTGCGACAAGTAAACTTCTCCAGGAGCACGGTGTACTCTCCGTCCGAAGGCTTCCACCCATCGTCTGAGTAGTCGACCTCTCCCTCCGCACCGGCACAACTTTCCAGTACCTCCATGAACCCAGCATCAATGTCACTCATGCTTTTACTCCCTTTGTAAGAGTTTGAATTGCCTCGTCGTAGACCTTAGTAAACACATCCCATCCCCCGAGGCGAGGAATTTCTGTGGAGTCCGGAAACGGTATCCGAACTTTAACCTCATCAGTAGTTTCTCCTGCCCAAAGAGCACCCGGCTTGGTCTTGAGAAGGCGACACTCTTCCTTTCTAATCTCTCCCGGTATAGTCACCTTCTTACCGGCAATAGTGCGGGTAGTAGACGGCCCCTTTACTGTCTTAGTGTGGTAGGTCATGTACATGAAGTGCTCACACTTTTTACGCACTGCATTGGCAAAAGACTCCGAGACGGATAGGGAGAGAACAGTTCTTTCCTCCCCCCCATGACGGATGATCTTTGGGGTGACGTTGACTAGGATGGCCCAGCCAAAGCCCGCTCGGTAGGCCCGATTTAGAATCTCAAAGATGTCACGTCGGACAATGCTGTAGGCATTTCCTTCACCACTCTTGTAGTCCATGGGGTCCTCCAGCTTATGTTTGAGGCAGAAGTCCCGGAGGAAAATCTCGATCAACTCATCGTAGGTGTCGAGAACAATCATCTCAATGTCCCTTGCTCCCTTTTTACGACGTGCAATGAGGACATCTACGATGGTTCGGTAAGCATCCGCAGTTTCTCCTTCCGGAGTCTCATTAGGATCAGGTGAGTAGACAATAGCCTTAGGATCATCCACCGTGTTACCTCCCCGATCCTGGTCCAAGATGAAGGCCTTGGGATTGCTATGAATCAGTGTGCTCTTTCCACACCCCGGCCTGCTAGTGAATACAAACCTACCCCGGTTTACAGACACAGGCCTGAACCCGGTAGTGACTCCGGGAATCTTTGCCAGGTCACCGGGGATGGGGCTAATTATTGTTTGCATCGGTTCGATTCTCCTTATCCCATTGGGCGGACAGAAAGAAACTCTCTGCTGCAGTAAAACATACGTCGGAAAAGCCCTGCCATTTTTTAAAGACAGGATGCTCTAGCTCCTTAGGAAAACCAACTATATATAGTTCCCAAGCCAATTTCGCAACGTCAGTGTGGGGGGTTGGTGAAGTCATCAAGTTCCTCCTTTAGTTTGTCATCACATCCTACACACAGGATTTCATCCAAGTCATCCAATGGCACCTGATCATCCAAAGGTACTATACGGTCACAATGAGAGCATTGTTTAGGAATAGCGGTTGCCTCAACGACTTCTATTGTTCCTAGAGGTTGTACGCACTTTAGTATGTGACCGATACAGTTTGAACAAAACGACAGCACCTTTCCTGGTTCTTGGAGTCCTAATGTATGCTGAATACCTGTTCCATTAGGCTCCAAAAAATTTCTACCACATCTAGCACAATTGTTAGACTCGTGCCAGTATGCCTCTGGCAGGACACCATTGGGACTGAATGCCATTCCCCAGGAGTCACTCATCGTTCATATCCCTTTCGTATAGAATAAGAATATTCTGTGCTTCCTCTCGTTGGTTCTCATCTGTTGTCGGATCATTTACAATCTTACGCAATAGGCGTATGGTGTCTTGCTGGTCCAACTCAGAATTATCTTTCTTGAGGACAAACCAATGGTCTGGCTCACTGGGTAGCTGCCAGGAAAATTCATCATCTTCTACTTTAGGTTTCTTTCCGGGGGGGAGATATAAGTCCCGGACTATTTTACTTCCCCCCATTATTTCACCTGAGTGTTTCGTGTGGTTGTCCATTATTCTTCTCCTTCTTCATCCTCTCTAAACTTAATATCAAACCTAGTCCTGACAATGTCTGGCCACATGACAGGGCTACTGTCACACAGGTCCAGGTAAGGACACACAGAATTGAACTCGTGGCAGGCGTAGTCCCCAGCCCGATAGAAGCGGTCAAGGTCCGGAGCTGCACGAGATGCACGGGCCTGTTGTCTTAGCCTTATCCATATCTCTCGGGTAAGTACTGGACCCGAGAAGTAAGTCTCCGACTGAAGGATGGGAGAATGAGTGGGGTCGGCCTCATGCTTCTCCTTGTACCACTCTGTAACTCTCTCGATGTAGGCCTGGAAGGTGGCATCCTTCTTACAATACTTGATAGTGGGCTTCTTCACGATGTTGTGGATAGACCCCACAACCCGCAGTCCTTTATACTTGGAGTGCTCTTCAGCCCAGGCCTCTATGTGACACTGAAGAACCAGCCTATACAGGGCGATCTGGGGGCTTATCTTAACGGACTGGGCACGGGCCTTGGTGTCAGTGCTCGTAGTCTTATGGTCTACAATCCAAACCTCCTTAGTGTCCTTCTTCAAGAGAGCCAGGTCGCATGGGGCTATCAAGGGGACAGGAATCCCCTTAACCTTGGCTTCCAGGAGCAACTCCACACAGGGAGTGCCGTCAGGTGTCGTTAGTATTTCCCACTTCGACCAGTCAAATGGCTTGAAGGACATGAAGGCCACGGCCATAGCACGGGCCTTGTTATAGTCCTCCTCTGCTGCCTTTACAACACTAGCTACACTCTTGCCGTTGGGGGTGAACCCACACTCGTCAGCAGTAGCAAGAATCTTGTTGCAGAATTGGTGGAGGTATTGCTTGAAAGATTCCAAGGCTTCTTCCCGAGGAGTGCCCATAAATAGGGACTGCAATATCCGGTGGAATACTTGACCAGTATGAAGAGAGGGTTGGTAGACACGGCTGCTGATACCCAGCTTGTATCGGTAGAGAAACTTCCGGGGACAGTGCTCAAAGTCCTTCATGGCAGATGACCTGACAGGACTGATGCGGATGTCCGTAAAGAATTCTTCCAGGCACTTTGGCCTGCCCACCCCAAACTTACCATCAGGAGTAGCGTTTTGTCCCTTGTGGTCCTTAACTCCCAACCTTATGGAAGAGTCATGCTTGGGTGGTGCAAATTCAACGGTTCTCATTGTGCTTTTGCTCCTATAGGGGACCAGTACATCTCCCGTGTCTTACAGTATGGGTTCCATTCCGATGAGTCGTGGCCTGTAGGCATTTCTTGATTACACTTAGGACATTTTGTTAATCGTAGGCCCTTTTTTGTCAGAAGTCGAGTGTACGTCCCACACCCTATTACACCTCGGACAGTATGCTTTCCACTTCACTACGATATCCATATCCATATACTCTACGGTAGAAATTTTCCGATTACATCTGGGGCATAGGGCACTTGAATTAATCTCTTTACGTTGTTGTTTAATCCTAGACCTTTTTTCGTCAGAAGTCAAGCTCTCTTTCAGATTTTTTTCCCTGAGGTTTTGTTCTCTTGGCATATCATCTAGTTCAACCGGGAGAGACCCAGCTCGGATGCGGTGCAGGGTGTGAATGTAGGCCATCAAATTGAAGATACACTGTATGGGGTGGTCCTCCTCCTCCAGGCCATCTAGAGTTTTGATCATGTGACTCATAGCCGAGGCCAGGAGTCGGGATAGGGGCATACCCTTCTCCCAGTTGCGTTCTCCATAGTGCTCGGCTCCCTTGGCCAAGAGAGTTCCAAGGCGTTCAAGCATAATGGGGCTTATGAGATCACACCTGGGCTTGCCTTCTTGGGTGTCACGCTGAGCACCCGTATCGAACGTCTGCCTTTTACTTTTCTGTTTTAAGTTGTATTTCATCAGGGTTTCCTTTTAAGTTCAAAGAGGGAACAAGTCTCACACAGACGTATTATTTCTCCCTCCGCAAACACGGGACTGGATAACATTTCTAAGGTGATAATGGCATCTATTCCTTCAGTTAGAATAGTTTTACAGTGGTAGCACTTCCACTTGAGGGCCATTCTTGTTTCCCGATCCGTATACTCAACCCACGGGACTCCCATTCTTGAACCCCCCCTCATTAAGTATGTGTGCTATCATCAGCTTTGTCAGTTGCTCCCCTAGCTTGCGTCGTGGGCCCGGCATCTTACTGCCACCGACTATCATCAAGCGGAGGTTGAATTGTGTAACGATCTGAATCCATCTGTCAAATACAAGCACGGGATTTTCTACATGAATGGTCTTCTGGAACAGCTCTGAAGGTGTCATTTCCAAGACAAGGTAAGGGTACTGACATTTGGATAGACGTTTCAAAGCCTTGCACACCCGAGGCCAGTTACCCGGCCCTATGTTACTGTGAAGTTCTCGGAGTGACCTCTTGGTTTCAATGAGGCACACGTCCTCATACCCCTCAATGGCATAGTCCCCAGCTACCATGCGTGACACCTTGGTCTTGAGGTGGACCTGGTCGGGTCCACTAGCACTGCGATCGTAGTGAATGTCAATCCAGGAGGGAAACAGGAGCCTATGCCCTTTCTTCTCCCGGCTGTCAATCAGTACGGTAATTTCATGGGGAATCATAGTCCAGCCTGCCTTGTAAGGATTAGATACATCAAGTATGCCCAATTTACCAAAAACAAGGAGCCTAAAATAGCGAATATCCAGTTTGCTCCTTTGGATAATGGCCCACCTGCATTCATTAGTAAGTATCCTTCTTCGTCGGGTACATTATAGTCCTTACACCACATTTTGAATTGTCCAACTGTCATAGCTTGTACATGACCTCCCCCTTATAAGTGATAAGTCGCTTCTTGCCAACTGTGGTAACCTGTACAAAGCTGATAAAATGACCACCCTCTGGGGGATAATCAACTACTGCCCACCCCTGCTGCCAGTTGGGAAGAGTGGAAACATAGTCTAGCTGGGTGTAGTCCGAGATATGACCTGCATCATAGGCGTGCTCAATGCCACACCAGGTAGTACGAGGGGACCACCCCATTCGGTGAGAGTGCCCCACTATGATGGACGCATGAATCTGATCCGACTTGGCCCTAGCGGACATACCAGCTTGTTGTCGGAGAATGTCCCCGTGTGAGTACCACAAATCTCCAATTTTATAGGGATTTTGAATGCTATGCCACCGGATTCCCAGCTTTTTTAGGCCTAACAACTGGGGAATAGTGAGGTTCCGTAGCTCCGCCAACTCGGGTATCTTACCCCATAGGGTCTTGCGGAGACGACTCTCGTGGTTGCCCTCAGAGTACCTAACGTCACAGTCCTCCCCAACTATGTCCGTGAGATATCCGAGGAAATTTGTAGTCTCGTCTAGCTCCTTCTGGAAGGACGCTTTACGAGCCGGATTACGATCAAACCGGGAGAGAGTGTAGCAGTCCATCAGGTCTCCAAGGATGTCCACGCCATCGGGCTTAAGGACTTGGAGGTGGTCTATCCAACACTTTAGAAGCCTGTCATCCTGGAAGGGAAAGTGGGTGTCGGGTAGTACTATCCGAGTTAGGTGCTTTTGCATACTGTAGACTCCGAGTAACCACTTAAGAAGTAGTTAATGCTACCTTCAACAACTGGAATTCCCCGGCCCCGAGCATACTTACACTCTCTATCGGCACCAACTGACTCTCCCGGCATACGGAAGATCACATCCGAATTGTCAATCACGTCCTGGTCATGGCCTAGCCATTGGTCATAGGTTAGGCTTATAGGCACCATCATTTCGTGTAATAGGGACAGTTGAGGGCAGAAAGGTAAGTAACCCTCCCGTATCAGGGTGCTGTAGGCCTTTAGGGCTTCTCGGATTTTCTCCAGGTTGTAGTTCTTTCCATTCCCATTAGTCATGGGACCTGCGATATAGACTCGTAACTTACGCATTAGTTTTGCCTTTTTCTAGAAAGCTCTCGGCACTTTTCTGTCAGCCTACCAGTTCCATTATAGTCACTCCTTCAAACAAAATCAAATTGCAATTTACCTGAGGCATGCGGTATTTTCACCTCCAGGGTTGCATCATATTTCAGTGGAAGACTCCGGCCAAGGACTTGACACAACGCTTGGTAGTAGGGCGGATTTGGAAGGATTCTCTCCATCTCCCGCTGTACTGTGTAAAGCTCTGATTTAGGGCACTCTATGGTGGCTGCATCGTAGACATTCAGTGGGAGAATGGCCTTCATGTTCTTCTGCTTGAAGGACCACTGCAATTCAAACTGGGCTGAGAGCATGACGTTGGCAGCCACCGCCTGCACCGGCATGTTTACAATCTCTTTCATCTTCTCCTTGACATCCGACCTGTTACCGAGAAACAGTCTAGACTGACCAACCAGAGGCAGCTGGAAATACCCAAGCTCACACACCGAGTTGTACAAATCCTGCTGCCACTGCTTCAACCCCTTAGCCTGTTCCCACCAGGCATTTATGTCTCTTTGGCACTGACCCAGTGATCTTGTAATACCTACGTCACGCATAAGGGTGGTCTGAAACTGGTTGGCTCCCCCAAGGTAGATAACTAGAAAATTAAGAGTCTTACCAATCTGTCGGAACTTTTTTGCGTCCTTACCCCCAAAGAGTCTTCCCGCAGTAGCCAGATGGAAGTCACAGTTATCCTTACTATACTCTTCCATCATCCATGGATCATTACTCAAGAGGGCAGCAATCCTTAGCTCAATTTGGGAGAAGTCAAACCATAGGAGGTGAGAGTAGCGAGAGGTTATGCACTTCTTGATAAGAGGAGGAAAAGTCTGGCAGGGGGGGCCTTTGGCCACAATCCGACATTGCTGAGTTCCCCCGGAGGCTCCATCCTCATACTCGGAGGGTGTGGCGTACCAGCGGGGGTAAGCTAGGCCTTTGATTAGGCGAGTTGTTGGGTCAGCGTGACCTTTGCCCCTACCTACCAGAAGCGGGTATAAATACCTGTCCAAAGTCCCTGAGACTGCATGAACATGTGATATTGCTTTGAGCTTCGCTACAGAGTCTGTGCCCACAGGAAGGACATCTAGGAGACTGTTTCTGTTCTCTTCGCAGAAGCTGATGTCCTTCCTTGCTTTCGTCTTTACCATCTTCGGAATCACCAACTGATTCTCCAGACAGGCTTGACAGGCCTCGTCCATCACCCTCCTCTTGCACTTGTCACTCCCCTTCCCCCGGAGGTTTATCCCCCACCGGCTCGTTATCCCTCTCTCCAGCTTCTTCAGACGGGAATGGAAGGATGTTAGAAGGCCAGTTAGGGTCCTCTCCTCCATCGGTATCCCCTTCTCCTCCATCCATATGGTCAGCCACAGGAGCTTTGAATACCACTTTAAGTTGAACTCTGACGTCTTGGGTGTCTGTGAACCGTATAGTTGTTGGATGAAGACCGTCAGCTTGTCCTGTAACAACAATGTTGCGAAGGTGTCCTGACAGTTGTATTGATGGAGACTCGGACATGACTCCGTCTCGTACTGCGTAAATTCTCCACTGTACTGGGTCACTCGAAGCAAGGGAGCCAATGCCTTCAAGCTCTTCTCGGGCCTTCCTTCGTTGTACAGATAATTCGTCACCATCAGGTCCATGATCGGTAGGGGGTAATTCAGCCATTGTCTGCACTCCAGATACGCATGTCTCAGATACATCAGGTCGAACTTTATGTTTTGACCTATCAGGTAACGGAAGGTCGTTTCTTTTGCTCCAGAAGTCCTGCCACTCTTCGAGGGACATGGGACTTTCGAGATATTCTTGACAGTAGAAGAAATCATCCCATGACATTTCCTTATCCATGACCATAGCCTCCTTCTGTGTCGCAACTTACTCATAATGAAGATTGCATGTTCCTGCTCTCCATCTGGATTGTCCCACGTTAAAGCAGTGGTGACCACCAATCTCTCCCGGGGTATCCTATCGTGGATTTCGGATTTGAGAGGGTGGTACTGGGTTTGGTTCTGTCCTTTTAGGATTCCGTATGTCTCAATATCTAAAGAGAGACGGGTAATGGGATAAGATGGCGGTAAGGGAGCAATATCTATCTTGAGACTACCTCCTTTGATGTCATAAGTCAAGTCTCCCTTTACATAGTCTTGGAGTAGGGAGAGGTGGGAGTTTACATATGGCCCCTTGTTCTTGTCCCGTATGAGGGCAGCAGGGTGATATGTGACGAAAATGGGACATGGTCTGGGAAAAGGGGGAAGAGTTGGGTTGTCGAGGTATGGCCCAACTACTTCCCCCAGACGGATTATGGATTTGGGAGTGGGAGCTGTCAATGCCCGGAAATCTGAGAAGCAGCCTTGTCGAGCAAACGTCTTTTTCATGGACATGTTGAGGACAGACTTTGCGGCTGGGGCTCCACAACATAGGACAATGACCTGGTCATAAATCTTTTGGAGATTGACAATGTCTGCCAGGTAATAGCCCTGACACTGCTTGAGTTGGGTCTTATTGGGTGTCTTGTTGCCCAGGGGTCGACACCTCACAGCATTGGAGAGATAGACATCTACTTGGTCTGTAAACTTGAAGTAGTCAATGTAGACCGACTTGAGGACCTTTCCGGCCTGACCTATCCAGGCCTGTCCCTTCTGGTCCTCATTGTAGCCTGGAGCCTCTCCTATGACGTACAGGGCCTTGCTATGGTGTCGGTCCTCTTGGGACCGGGGCCACGAAAGGTCTGGAGGGTACCGTGTGGCTGCAATACATACAGTCTGGCACTGGGCGTGCAGAGAGCACGCATGGCAGCTAGGATCACATACTCCAGAACTCACTTGGAAGCCTTTTGAAGACGTAGGACCTCTTGACGCTTTTCTACCGCCAACTTTCGGGCGTGTTCTTGGGAAACAGAAGAGGTAGACCAGGCGTGTACACTATTTGTGTCTGCTGTCGTATAGCGTGGAGGACAGGACTTTTGATAGCTCTTCTCACTACCTATATCTCCACTGTCAATATCTATTTTAGAGAACCAGACGGTTTTGGCAGTGTGTTTTACAAGCTCGTCTAGCTCCCACTCTTCAATGTCCCTTTGACCACAGCACAGGTCGATCTTGTTCTTTTCTATAAAGGCCCGGGCCTTTTCCGGAGTGGAGAACAGCCCATTGATACTATAGTCGGAGTAGCATCCTAAGGTTACTACATAGATAGTTTTCATTGGACTTCCTTCCACTCCTCTTCCCCGGGCAGCCCAAGAGCCCCTAGGGACTTGCCCTTAGCTAGTCTCTCTATAGCCCGAATAGTGAGCATGAGGTTGGTGCGGAGTTGGACAATTTCGCCATAGTGTCTTTCCATCAACATGGAGTTGTTTCGTATGCCATCAAGAGCCGCTTTAAGTCCCCCATCTAATCGGGCGACCTTGGAAGTCAAAAGTTGAAAGTCCAATACGATACGATCAACCTTTTCACTTGCTGGATGTGGAGTTGGGCTATCAAATTGGGACTTCTGTACTGGGTCTGGGACAGGGTTGTGGTCATTCTTTCCCATGGGATGTCTCCTACTTGTTAAAAGTTACTACGGTTGGGGAACGGACACTAGACGAAGTAGTCCAGCCATTATTTCGAATGTCTGAATAGGACTCTATTTCAGCTCCGCGAACATGGAGATCAAACACAATCTCTCCCAGAGGTAACTCTGGATGGTTAGTGTCTTGAAGGATTTTTTGTACTCTCTCTGCAATGCTTCGCTTTTGGGACACGCTGAACATTTCCTTGCTCCTTGTCTAGGGTTTTTGACAGCTTGAGGCCGCGATCGACACCTTAATATAGCCAACGTGATTGACGAAGTCAAATTAAAAAGGTAAAACTTTTTTCAAAAAATAACTTGATAATCTTCTTGACTTTGACGATCGAAGGGGCTACGATAGAGGTAGAAGTCGCACTTATAGAATACTGGGAGAGATGGGGGAGGCAATGGTGCTAGTCACTAACCTCCCCCTTCGTTTTGTTTTACACCTGAGGAATCAACTAGTATGGCACTTAGAGAAAGTGGAAAAACGGGGCGGGATGTTACGGAGTCAATTGACAATGTAACAGGCCTACTTCTACAGAATCCTGAGGGAATGGTACAGAGCGGTGTAACCCTCCAGAGTACGGCCATTGCTGCGGATGATGCAGAGTCCATTGTGTCTACCCAGTACGGCCAGCCGTTTATTATGGCATATACGGTTGTTATGGATGACCTTACTGGAGGCCGGACATCTACCCTTGATGTGATGGACCCGGCAGGGACTGCGGGTGCTCCTAATGGTCCTTCTCCCTTTCTGTTTCGAGTCATCAAGTGGTGGGTAACGGCAGGAGCGTCTGCATCGGCACCCGAAGGAACTCTGACCATTAACCACCTGAGTTCGGCCTCTGCTGCAAATGCCATGAGCGAAGCATTTGATTTGAACCTGGACCAGAACGATGTGGGATTTTCAGCCAGTGGTGCCGGACAACTGATTGCTCCGTATGACCTGGTGGATGAAGATGAGGGCATTCAACTATCGGTCCTGTTGGGGTCCACTGAGCAAGCGGACTTTACGATTTACTTCATGTGCATG
>SDBS01000486.1_pt1 | contig 38444 bp, 34 predicted proteins | sample 2277091 | NCBI WGS metagenome assembly SDBS01 (sample SAMN10404972, study PRJNA504765) | marine sediment metagenome | isolation source: marine sediment core GS10_PC15, 163 cmbsf | place: Arctic Ocean: Southern Knipovich Ridge | collected 2010
GCGCGGACGGCGGCGACGATAAAGTTCGCGCTGCCGGAGGCGACGACGGCCGATTTGGAGGTATACGATTTGAGCGGCCGGCGGGTGGCTACGCTGTACTCCGGCGCGGCGGAGGCCGGGAAACGCGAGGTGGTGTGGAACCTGGCGGGCGAAAACGGCTCCGCGGTGGCGCCCGGGGTGTACATCTACCGCCTGCGGACGCCGGGCGAAGTCGCCGCGCGGCGGCTGGTCGTGGCTCGGTAAACGGTGGCTTAACTTATACGCGAAGGCGTGGGCGGGCTCCGGCCCGCCCTTTTTCCGGCTTGGGGCGTTAAACGGCTTTTTCGGCGGTACCGTCTAAAGTCGGCGCGGCGTTTAGGATTGCAAACGCGTACCGGCGGTGTTAAAATTATAGTAGAAATCGTAATGTTTTCAGGAAGGAATTGGCCCCGATGAGGCCGTTCGTTGGGATTTTAACGGCTTTGGCTTTGGCCGGCGCGGCATGGCCCGGCGGCAAGGAAGCTTTTTTCGATTACTACTCCACCTCGTCGTCCCTGATCAGTACGCTCAACAACGCGGCCGCGGACCTGGAACAGTTGAATCTACAAAGCGGCGACTTCTCCGACGCCGTCGCCGGCGATATCAAGTCCCGGCTCGTAAAAGCTCGCGAAGGTTTCAATTCCGTTTTGACGTACGACGACCACACGAACGAATTGAACGAAGGGTACGTGCTCTACATAGATAAGATGTTACTGGCGTTAATGGTAGCGAAAGAATATCGCGAAAAAGGCGAACCCGAAAAGCGGGACCGTCTGGTCAAAATTATGGCCGAGGCCGGCGAACTGCGGGCCGAACTGAACGATAAGGTACAGCGCGACAAAAAGAACTGGGGGCTCGACTAGCGCCCGGGGGTATTTAAAAAGATGAGGATGGTAAACGTCATAAAAAGAGTTGCGGCGGCCGCCGTCGCGATATCAGTTATGATGCTGGGCTCGGCTTGCACCGAACGTTTCATCGTCATTCAGGTGAAGAAGCCGCCCGAAATCGACCCGTCGGTGTACAAGCGAGTCGGCGTGCTACCGTTCCAGGGCGAGGAGGACGAGGGCCTTTTGGCATCGAAGGCGGTGCGCGAGAAGATGGCGGCTGAGGAAAATTTCCTCGTCGAACCCGCCGAGACGGTCGAGGCCGCCCTCGACCGGGTCGATTTCTTCGATCCGTCGAGTCGGGACCAGGCCGTGGCTTTGGGCGCCGAGTTGGGCGTGGACGCGGTGCTCATCGGCGAAGTCGAATTTATACAGCGGACATATAGCCCGGAGGGCGACGTCCGCAACGAGCTCTACACCGCGGATCGCCAGGGGATATCGCCGTTCGAGCTCGGGACGCCGTACGCCACGCGGTACATGGACGTGAAATTAAGGTATACGTTGCGGCTGACCGTCAAAGCGCTCGACGTCAGGACGGGCCGTTTGATGCGCCGCCGGGAATTCGAAGCGACGACGATGCACACCTACGAACAACGCGAAGTTATCGAGGCCTCTTTTAAGGAAAAAGAGATCTTCGATGAACTGCTCGAAACAGTCGTGGATGACTTCGTATATACGCTCCAACCCCACGACGTAGCACAGACGCGTGAAGTTGCGAGGTTTTAAATACAAACTGGCGTGGGCCTTGGTTCTCGGGGTCGCTTTTACCGCCGCGCGCGCGGCGGCTTTCGGCAAGTCCGTCGTCCGCAACGAGAAGTTGTCCTGGCGGGTCCTGCCCACCGAACATTTCGACATCTATTACTACGAGGAGGAAGATTTTCTGCTCGATTGGGGGGCCGAGATCGCCGAGGACGCCTACATCGAGATGTCGGACGAGCTGGGTTACGATTTAAGTAAACGCATACCGATAATTCTTTTCATGTCGGCGCGCGATTTCGAACAGAACAACATAAGTCCGGTGTCGGGGGAGGGCGTGGGCGGCTTTTCGGAACCGCTCAAGAGCCGCCTCGTGATGCCGTACAACGGCTCCCAGCGCCGGTTCGAGGAGACCATGGTCCACGAAATGGCGCATATCTTCCAGTTCAACATGCTGTTTCCGACCATGGGCGCGGTATTTACGGGCGTGGCGCCGCCGGACTGGTTTATGGAGGGGATGGCCAGTTACTTCGGCAACGACGACGACCCGGAAGGCGAGATGGTCCTGCGCGACGCGGTGATGACCGCGAACGTCCCCGACCTCGACAGACTGAGCAATTTCGGGTATTTACCCAGCCCGTACCTCGGTTATAAGCTCGGCCAGTCGGTAATGGTGTATTTGGTCGAGACCTACGGCGACGACGCCCCCGCCGAGCTGCTGAGCGCGTTCAAGGCCACGACGCTGAGGAGGCCCGACAGCGCCCTGGACGACGCGTTCGGCATCAAGCTCGCCGACCTCAGCGAGGATTGGAGGGTTTGGCTCCGGCGACGCTATTGGCCTCTTATCGGCGAGAAGGACCAGCTTAAGGATTTCGCGACCGAGCTGACGCCCAAGGACGACAGGCGCGATTATATTTCGTATTTCAAGCCGAAGTGGTCGCCCTCGGGCGATTTGGTGGCGTGCCTTACGGTCAAAGAACGCTTCCTGGACATCTTCCTCGTGAACGCCGAGACCGGCGAGAAGTTCGAAAATCTCACCAAGGGTTATTCGTTGTCGAAGTACGAGTACATAATGTATTTGCAGAACGGCCTCAGCTGGTCCCCGGACGGCAACTTCATCGCTTTCGTCGGCAAGAAGGGAACCTACGACCAGATATTCATATTGAACGTTTTCAACCGCAAGATCGCGCGGCGCTATAACCCGGAGTTCGAGGATATCCTCTCGCCGGCGTACTCGCCCGACGGGACCAAGATCGCCTTCGCCGGCATCAAACGCGAGAAGAGGGATATCTACGTTCTGGACGTGGCGTCGGGCGCGATTTCGCGCGTTACCGACGACTTCTACTCCGACGGCTATCCCGATTGGTCGCCGGACGGCGAGTACATTTACTACGCCTCCGAACGGCAGACGTTCCACAACATTTTCCGCGTACGGCCCGACGGCACGGGGCAGGAGCAGATCACCTTCGGCGATTACGAGAACGTTTCGCCCGCGGTATCCCCCGACGGCTCGCGGTTGATGTTTACGTCGGACCGGATCGACGGCATCTTCAATATTTTCGTTATGGATTTAAAGACGCGGGACGTAGGCCGGCACACCGACGTCGTTACCGGCGTTATGGACGCGGCCTGGTCCCCCGACGGCGAAACGATAGCGTTTACGTCTTTCGAGAACATGATCTATTCCATCTGGGCCATGCCGTGGCGGAACGAGCCGGTGGCGGAGGTCGCGCTCGAGCGGCCCGAACCGGGAGACTACGGGTACGGGGAGTGGCTGGCGCGGCGCGGCGACCCGGGCGAGGGCGGGGATGAAGTCGAACTGTCGGTCGTCAGCGAACCCGCGGGCCTTGCCGTGGCCTTTACCGGCGAGGAGGAATCGGGGACGGCTGCCGGCGGCGAGGAAAGCGAAGCCGGCGAGGAGGAGGAGCTAGAGCCGCCGACGGTCCGAGACCTCGTCGTTTCCGATATCGTGGCCGACTCGCGGAAGTACGGCATCAAGTTCAGCCCCGATTACCTCTACACGACGTTTTCCTATACGTCGGGCGGCATTTTGACCAACTATACCGTATTCGGTTTGAGCGACATCCTCGGCAGCCACCGCATCGACGTTCTCTTCGACTTGACAACCATCGGCTCTTTTAACGATTTAAGCCTCGCGTTGGATTACTATTACATGACGAGGCGCACGTCGTACGTCTTCTCGGCGATAACCTGGCGGGATTGGTATATAGCTAACGAGATCGGCTTCGACGAGCGCATTTCGGGCGGGTCGGCGATCGCCTATTATCCGTTGAACCTGAGGAACCGGGTGGGCGCCGGCCTTTACGGTTACCACCGCCGGCGGATATACTTTTACGACCCGGAAGAAGAGAGGATACCGTTCCGGGACGACAATAAGTTGGGCGCGTTGGCCAGTTTCACCCGCGATACGTCGCAGTGGGGGTACTATCACCCCACCGCGGGCACCCGTTTAGCCTATACCGTCCGCCAGACGGTGCCGGCCACGTCGCAATCGTTGTACTATACCGAACAGATCCTCGACGCCCGGCGGTACATTAGGATATCCCGGCGGATTAGCCTGGCTTTCCGGGCCGCGGCCGGCCTCGGCTCCGGCCGCGACCCCGAGAACTTCTTCATAGGCGGCGGCGATACGCTGCGCGGCTACCGTTACGACGAGATCTACGGCACGCGTTTCGGCCTGGGCAGCTGCGAGTTCCGGTTCCCGATCATCGATTACGTCGTGTGGCCCATAGAGGGTTTCGCTATCGGCGGTTTCCGCGGCCTTTTCTTCGTAGACGTCGGCTCCGCGTGGGCGGACTACGACAACAAGTCCATATACCCCGACGACCGCCAATGGCACACCGACGACGAGGACCTCGAATACAACCGCTTCACGTTCGCGACGGACGAAGGCGGGTGGCACCTGGTCCACGCCAAGATGGCGTTCGGGACCGGCTTCAGGTGGTGGCTGGGGTACTTCGACCTGAAATTAGATTGGGGTTGGCGTACTAACCTCCGCGACGTGGAGAAGCCGCCGCGCTTACAATTCTCGCTGGGTTCCGATTTCTAATGGTCGTGGCCGAGAGTTGCGTCGAGATCGACCGCCGGCGGTGCGATTTGTGCGGCGCGTGCGTCGCGGTATGCGCGCCGCTCGCGCTCCGCGTCGAGGGCGAAATGCTCGCGTACGATGCCGCGGCGTGCACGGCCTGCGGCGACTGCCTCATTACCTGCCCGGTGGAGGCGCTGACGGCGAAGGAGTAGGTAGGCCGTGGGGCTCGGCGAAATTATTTGGGTTGCCGCGGCGACCCCTTTTTAGTAAAATAACGTGCTTTTTGGGAGAGGTGCCGGAGCGGTTGAACGGGGCGGTCTCGAAAACCGTTGTGCCTTCTGGGTACCGTGGGTTCGAATCCCACCCTCTCCGAATTTTTACGGGATTCCCGATGACGTCGCGAGCGGATAAAATACGATTATTAATCGCCGGCCTGGTGGCCAGGCCGCGTCTCGAGGGTTACCTCTCGAGCCGGCGCGTGCGCCTCGAGCCCCGCCAGGAGCGCTTCTTCGACCGGCCGTTTATGTGCCTGCTCGAGGAACGCGGCACGCTGGTGCCGGTTACGGTGGCGTTCGGCGAGGAGGAATGGGACGCTGCCGCGGCCGCCGTCGAGAGGGCCGGCGTCGAAGCCGACGCCCTCGGGATAAAAAACTGAATACGGAAAGACCCTGCGGAGAGGTGTCCGAGTGGCTTAAGGAGCACGCCTGGAGAGCGTGTGGGCCCGTTGGGCCTCGTGGGTTCGAATCCCACCCTCTCCGCCATTCTAAAAACCCCGCTTTATCTCTCCAACGCTTCTCTTAATTCTTTAGCATTTATCGCAGCGTACGCCTCCGCGTCGTTGTTGTAGTACGCGTAAACCCCGCGTTTCTTCGGTACGTCTTCCCGGTAGAACCTGCCCTTCCAGTGGTCGTAGTTCCACCCGGAGGTCCCGACTAGGTATTAGGCGCTCACGTCGGCCTCGCCATTATTTCCAGCACTTCTTCGTCGCCGACGTCGTACCAGTTCCGATAGACTTGCGCCACCGCCTGGAAGAACGGCGGCACCTCCAATACGACCAGCTCGTCGACTATGGCCGCGATCTCGTCGGCGATCTCCCTCCCCGCGACCGGTACCGCGACGACGACCCTGGCGGCATTCTTATTTTTGCAGAACATAATGGCCGCGCGCATTGTGGAGCCCATGGCGAGGCCGTCGTCGACGAGTATGACCGTTCTCCCGGATATCTCGGGTAACGGTTTCCCCTTTCGCAAAACGTCGATTCTTCGTATAATCTCGCGGAGCTGTTCTTTCTTGATTTTTTCGATTCGTTTTCGCCCAAGCCATGCGGCGGCCTTTTCGAAGATAAAAATGCTGCCGTCTTCGGCGACGGCGCCGAACCCGGTTTCGGGATTGATGGGGTAGGGTAGTTTCCTGGCTACGAGCAACGAGTAATCGACGCCCAGGTATTTCGCGACTTCGTACGCCACTTCGACGCCGCCCCGCGGTATGGCCAGGACCAGAACGTCTTCGCCTTTATATTTCTCTAAGGCTCGGGCCAGCCTTTCGCCGGCGTCTTTTCTGTCCTCGAACACGGCGGCCTTCCGTTCGTTAATCGGATTCGTATGCCTTTTTCCCGGGCGGTTTAAATCTATTAAATTATAGCGGCCTTAGGGCTTGCGTCGTCGGCCGTTTAACGTAATAATGCGTTACGACGTAAGATAGCATTTGGGCCGCGTTCTAACAAGGCTGGCGCCGTTTAACCCGGGACGACGGTACGCGCCGCCGACGGCCGTTCTTTGGGCCGCCCCTACTCGATATGAGAGAGCGAAATCCTTTTGACGATCACGAATCGCCCATCAAGCTCGTCGTCGCGGACTTGGACGGGACGATAACGGCGGACGAGGTCAGGCCGCTCGACTGCCAGGGCCTGAGCGTCCTCAGACGGTACAACGACCTCTCGCGCCGCGAAGAGGACCGGACGTTTCCGCCCATGTCGCTCGTCACCGGTAGGCCGCACTCGTACCTGGAGGCGTTTGCGCGTTTTATCGCGACGCCGCTGCCGTCGCTTTTCGAGTCCGGCTGCGGGATGCACTTGCCGACGGCGCCGCTCGGCCACGAGTACCTCTTCCACCCGGCGTTGGCGGGCCCGCGCGTCTCGGAGGCGCTCGAGCGGTTCCGCGCCTGGGCCGACGAGGAGCTGGTGGCGAAGCGCGGCGCGGGCTTCATAATCGGGAAGAAGTATTCCGTCAGCCTGGCGGCCGGCGACCGTTGTTCGGTGGAGGAGCTGCTCGAGGCGACGCGGGCCATGCCCGCTGATTTGGCGCCGCTCTTCGTCGTAACGCGGTCCGTCGCCGTCGTCGACGTCACGCCGCGGCCGGTGGACAAAGGGTCCGGCCTGGAGTGGCTTCTAAGATATTTACGCGACGAGCTCAGCCTCGACGTCGCCGCGACCAACGTCGTGGCCGTCGGCGACTCCTATAACGATCTGCCTTTGCTGGGGAAGGCCGGGATATCCTGCGCCGTGCCGGATGCCGCCCCGGCGGTGCGCGACGCCGCCGACTACGTCGCCGCGGGGCGTACCGCCAGCGGCGTCGTGGAGATAATCGAGCTCGCCGCGGCGTTGAACCGGGGACTCGGGTACCGCTAGGGAAATATGGCCAAAGTCCGGAAGCTCGACGAAGCAACGATAGCGCTCATCGCCGCCGGCGAAGTGGTAGAGGGCCCGTGGTCCGTCGTAAAGGAGCTTACCGAGAACAGCCTCGACGCCGGCGCGGGGCGCGTCGACGTATCCGTCGACGGCGGCGGCTTCAAAGAGATAAAGGTTGCGGACGACGGCTGCGGCATGGGCGAGGAGGACCTGGCGCTGGCGTTCGAGCGTTACGCGACCAGCAAAGTCGCGCGCCCCGAGGACCTCGACGCCGTCGCGACGTTGGGGTTTCGCGGCGAAGCGCTGCCGGCCATAGCCGCGGTCTCGCGAGTGACGGTTTATACGCGGGCCGAGGACGAATCGACGGGGTTAAAGGCGGAGGTCGCGGCCGGGACGGTGGGCGTTTCGCGGGAGGGCGCGCCGCCGGGGACGACGGTAATAGTCCGCGACCTTTTTTACAACGTCCCGGCGCGTCGCAAGTTCGCGGGGCGGCCGGCCAGCGAGTGGCGCCGCGCCGCGGAAGCGTTCAAGCGTCTCGCGCTCGCCCGGCTGGCGCCGGCGTTCTCGCTCACCAAGGACCGCCGCCTGCAATATACTACCTCGGCCGACGCCACCATGCGGCAGCGCGTCGGCGAGGTCCTGGGGTGGGAGTTGTTGGACCAATTGATCCTCGTCGCCGCCCAAAGGGGCGATTTTTCTCTGGAGGCCTACCTGTCGCCGGCGTCGACGTCGTACGGGACCACCGGCAATATTTACACCGTCGTGAACGGCAGGCCGGCTCGGGCCAGGTCGGTCTTCAAAGGAGTCATGTCGGCCTACGATAATAGGCTGGAGCGCGGCCGGTACCCCCTGGTCGTGCTCTACCTCGACGTCCCGGGGGAAGCTGTCGACGTCAACGTCCACCCCCGCAAGGAGGAGGTCCGCTTCGCGGACGAGGCCGCGGCGTTCGAATTCGTGAGTCGCGCGCTCCGGGAGGAGCTGGCGCGCGTGGGCGTCGCGGTGCCGTCGACTACTTTCGAGATGCCGGCGCAAGAGGGGCCGCGCCGCGAGGCGGAGGTAACGGCGGCGATTCGGGAAAGCGTCCAGGGCTACCTGAAAAGACACGGCCTGTGGCCGGAGGGTATGTTCGGCGGCGTCGGGAGCGGTGAAGTGAAAGCAGAGGCCGCGGCCGCGCCGACGGGCGTCGCCGTCGCCGAGCGCTCGCCTCAAGGGGATTCGGTGGAAGTGTTGGGCCAGCTCGATAATACGTACGTTATCGTACGCCGGGGAGGTGACCTGGTCGTCGTAGACCAGCACACCGCCCACGAACGCGTCATCTACGACCGCCTGGCCCGCGCCGCGGGCGACGCCGGCCGCCAGGAGCTCCTTATGCCGGTTACGGTATCGTTGGGGGCGGCGGCGGCGGCGGATTTGCGGCCGTGTATTCAAGCGCTCAACGACTTAGGCTTCGGGGTAGAGGAGTTCGGCGGCGACGCCTTCGTACTGCGGGGCCACCCCAACGACGTACGCGTCGGCGACGTCGAAAAGTTTTTGGCGCGGGTGGTCGAAGATTACGTCGAGGAGGGACGACCCGCGGAGCTGGAGAGACGCCGAGAGTCCGTGCTCAAGGGTGTGGCTTGCCACTCCGCCGTGAAGGCCGGCGGGCGTTTGGAACACGCGGAGATGGCGGCGCTGGTACGCGACCTCTTCGCTTCGCCCTCGCCGGACGTCTGCCCCCACGGCCGCCCGACCATGGTCAACCTCGCCGCGCGGGATTTGGCGCGTCTATTCCGGCGTTGAGAGTGAGGACGCCGGTATGAGAAAGCCGCGGCTCGGCCGCGGCTTTTTTTAATCTAGACGCGCGATTTGACGCGGCTTCGTCGGCGTCGGACAATTTCGCCGGCGAGGCGAATGTACGCTTGCGCACCCGCCGACCGGCCGTCGAAAGTGATGGCCGGTTTTCCGTTGGCGGGCGCTTCGGCCAACGCTACGCTCCGGGGTATTACGGTTTTGAATACGAGCCTGCCGAAGCGGCGGCGAAGGTCGCTCTCGACTTCGCGGCCGAGTTTCGTCCGCTCGTCGTACATCGTCAACAAAAACCCCTCGATTTCGAGGTCGGGATTTACGCTGAGGCGAACTGTTTTAACGAGGCGGATAAATTGATCGAAGGCGTGGTAGGAGTAAAATTCCGCTTGCACGGGGATTAGGACGGAATCGGCCGCGACGAGCGCCGATACCATTAAATGCCCCATACTCGGCGGCGAATCCATTATTATGTATTCGTAGTCCTCGTCGAGTTCTTCCATCGAGCGGGCGAGCATAGTGCGGTTGAAGGAGGCCCGCATTATCTCGTCTTCCGCGTTGTTCGACCAGATGTTGCTGGGTATGACGTAGAGGTTGGGTATATCGGTCTCGTGTATGCTGCCGGAGGCGGGGAAGTTGCGCATGAATATCTCGTACACGCCGCGGTAGAGTAAATCCTGATTAAAGTCCAACGCTACGCTGGCACACGCTTGGGGGTCGAGGTCGACGAGAAGCGTTTTTTTCTCCGCGACGGCGAGCGAGGCGCTCAAGTTCACCGCGGTGGTAGTTTTCCCGACCCCGCCTTTTTGGCTGGCTACGGCGATTTTACGTGCCATTACGGTATAAGCTCCCGGCTCGCTGGTTGGGTTACGCCGGCGGTTTGGTTTCGGTTGTGCGCTTCAGCGCTTCGTTTAAGATGACGTCGGAGCGCGCGAGTTTTTTCTGCAGGTCGTCGAGGTGGTCGTTGGTCGATTTTAAATTCGCCATTTTCGCGTCGACGTCCTTCGCGAGGAAGCTCACTTGGGCGAGCTTTTCGGCGATGGCGTCCACCCGTTTTCCTTCGTTCCGCAGCTGACCCATTTTCTCTTCCAGGGCCGCCGCGGCGCGATTTATCTGTTCGAACCTGGCCTCGACTTTCTTGAGGTCGGCGCGTTTGGCGCCGACGTCGCGCACGGCCGCGGCGACGTCTTTACGCGTCTCCGAAAGTTCGCTTAGCTGGCCCCGGATCTGGTTTATGGCTTTTGCCTCGCCCTTGAGGTCCGTCATCCCGTCTTGGACCAGGTCGTAATAGGTTTTGAGGTCGCGGACTTCGCGTTCGACCGCCGCTACTTCGTCCCGCCGTTGGCCCAGGACGCGTAGGCGTTCGTCGAGGTCTTCGGCCAACATGGTGAGGGCGTTCACGCGCTCGTCGACGGCAACGACGTCCTGGCTCCGCCGCTCGACGAGGGTCGCTTTGCGGGCCACCTCCTGGGAGGCTTCCAGGATCTTCTCAAGGACGCGATTGACTTCTTTCTCTGTATCGGCGGCTCGCGCGGCGTGAGAGGAGACGCGATCGTTGACGTCCGTTACCTCGGCGCGGAGCTCTTCGATCTTCTTCACCTCGCCGGCCAGCTCGCGCTTCAACTTACCCTGGGTGGCCTGGGCTTTTTCGACCGCGGCGGTGCTCTCCTCGAGGGTGGCGACTTTTTCGGCCAGGCGGTCGATCTCCTTCTCGGATTTGAGCGTCGCCCGACGTTTGTCATCTAGAACGGAGAGGTCTCGGTTGAGGTCGTCGAGGCGGGAGCTCAGCGCGTCGAGCTTGGCGTCCTCGCGGAGTACCGTCATCATGCGTCCGTCGATGTCTTTGAGGAGGGTGTCGATTTTTTCGGTCTTTTCGTGGACGCTGGTAACCAACTCCTCGCGAAGCCGGATCTCCTCCTGGCGTCGCTCGACCTGCTCGAGCGCTGCCTGCGCGGATTTGTTCATGCGGGTGAAATCTTCTTGCGTTCGGCCGCGTTCCGTCCGATATTCGCCGAGTTCGCGCGACGCGGCCTCCGATACGCGGCTAAGCTCCTCCTGCGCCTTTTGAATATTCTTGACCTCTTGCGCTGCCGCTTCAACCCTGCCGATGTCCGCCGTTATTCCGCGGACTTTGTTTTCAACCTCGTCGAGGCGAGAGGCTTGAGCGGAAAAGGCCGCTTCGCTCGCCTTATTCTCCGAGATTTGGTCGGTGACGGTGCGGGACAGCGCGTCCGCCTCGGCCAGCCGCGTCTCGAGCATGCCGATTTTTTCGTGTAATTTCTTCACCGAAGACGCCTTGGCTTGAACGTCTGCCAGGTCCGCCTTAACGGCCCGGAGCACTTCGGCGCGGTTATCTATGGCTTCCAGGGACGCGTCGGCTTCGCCCAGTTTGCTTTCCGCGAAGCCTAGTTTGCCGACGACGTCTTCGGCGGTGCGCGATACCTTGTCGAGGTCGGTCTGGACGGCGCGGAACTCGGCCATCTGGCGTTCGAACGTCGCCACTTCGCGTGCGAAATCCTCTTGGCGGCCTTCGGCGTCGGCCAGCTTTTCCCGGATGCCTTGAACTTCGCGGAAGCGGTCGCGCGTCGCGGCCAGCGTATCCTCCAGGTCGGCGATGCGCTTTTCGCCGTCGCGCACCATCTGCTGTTCTTCGGCCAGCTTCTTGATTCGGACGTCCATCTCCCACAGCAGGACGTCGAGCCTGCCCGACTCCTCGTTGGCCTTGGCGATGAGCTCGCGCTGGTCTTCCAGCACGTGGATCTTGGTATTGATATGTTCGATAAGCGAGTTTAAGCGGTCGACGTTTTGCGACGCTTCGGTGTAGCGTTCGCGCTCGAGGCGGAGGACGCCGAAATCCTCTTGGATTTTAGCGAGCGATTTCTCAAGGGTTTGAGCTCGGTCGGCCGCGGTTTTAAGCTCCTTCTGAGCCGCTCCGAAGCGAGTGTTGAAATCACCGAGTTTTTCGTCGATGCCGTCCATTTTCCCGAGTACGGCGTCGGCGCGTTTTTCTGCGCCGGCGAGCTCGGTGACGCGCTTTTCGAAGGACTCGACTTTCTGGTCGATCTTAGTCGTGCGGCCGGCCAGCGTGCCCACGCGACGTGAAGCGTCACTAACGCCGGCGTCGGTGTCTTTGAGCTCTTTATGGATGTTATCTAGTGAACTTTTTACGCCGGCTACGTCTTCGCGGTACTTTTGGGCCTCGCCGCGGACGCGATTGAGCTCGCTCTGGGCAGCTTTACCCTCGGCGGCAGCTTCTTTCGCCGCTTGGGTCGTGGATTCGATCCGGGCTTTAATGGTGTCAATATTTTTCGCGGCCTTGGCTGCCTCGCTTAGTTTGCTCTCCAGGGGGGCGATTTTCGTGGCGACCTCTTCGGCCCGTTCGCGCAGCGTTTCCGTTTTGTTAGATAACGTCGTGATGGTTTTGGCGCGCTTATCGAGTTGGCCCAAGCCGCCCTCGATGTCCTTTAGGCGGCGTTCGATTCCGTCGCTCGAGATTTTGTGGGTACTCTTCAGGTTGGACAACACGGTGGTTTGTTGGTCGGCAGTTTTTTTAGTTTCGGCCAGCGACGATTTGATTTCGGTAAGGGTTTGTTTATTAGCTTCGTTGACTTTGGCGGTCTTTTCGGCGGCGGCGGCTGCGGCGCGGAGCTCGGCGCGGAATTCGGTCATTTGGCCGGCGGCTTTTTCGACGTTGTCCAGTTTGGCCCGGGCGGCGGCGATATCCTTTTCGACCGCTGTTAACTTCTTAGCCTGGTCGCCCAGGCCTGTTATGTCTTTTTTGACGGATTTTAGCTCGGCGTCGGCCCGATCTATGCCCTGCACCGTGGTTTTGACCGCTTTATCCAGATCGACGATTTGCGTCGCCAACGACGACACGCGGTCGGCCGACTCGCGAACGCGGGCCGTAATTTTGTCCTCGGTACCCGCCAACCTTTTGGTTATTTTAGCTATCTCCGCGTCCGTTTTCCGCAATTCGCCGAGTTTGGCCTCGAGTTTCGAAACGTCGCCGGCGGTGCGGCTTACGCTCTCGTTTAACGTACGCGCTTTTTTCTCGAGGGTAAGGAGGTCGGCCTGCTTTTCAGCCAGCGCGTTAAGTTGTTTCTGGACTTCTCCGGTTTTCGCGGCGGCGGCCGCGGCTTTTTCGGCGGTCGCGTCTACTTTTGCCGGCAGGCTTTCCGATCTCTTGACCGCTTCGGCCAACGACGCGGCAGCGGCCTTGAACTCCTTGATGTTTTTGTCGAGTTCGTCCGCTTTTTTGAGGTCGCGTTCGACTTTGGCCGTGCGGGCCGATAGCTTCTTCTCCCGGTCCGAGGCCTGGTCGATAAGCTTCTTAAATTCGGCCGCCCGCTTATCGAAATACTCGCCGACCAGTTCCGGCGTTAACTCCTTCTTTTTTCCAAACAAGGGGGCCATAACAGGACCTCCCGGCGGGCGCGACGTAACGCTCGACCGCCTACGCGCCGGCCAGACGTACGGAAGTTGAGTTTATATTATGATTTATAAAAGTCCCTTAGAATTTAGAATATAGGATAATTAGCCGATAGCGTCAACCGAAAAATATTCTTTTTCGTCTATCGCTCCGCGGATTGACCCGGGTAAGACGGTTAGCTCGGTTTTTAGGGGAACCAGTTTGTTGCGCGCGACCGCACAAACGCCGCCGCCGCGACGGCGACGATTTGAATCAGCACCGCCCCTTCGCCTGTTAGCGCGACGCCGAACCGCCACCGGCTTTGGGCTCTCGCGGGGCGGCTCGTAAAGCGGGGAAGCCATATGGGAACCGTACCGCGATAGGCGCGGTATTCCCAGCTGAAGCGTCGCCCCAGGTCGCGGTCACGCGCGCCCTGTATAAGCGAGTATAGCGCGATGAACGCTAACGCCGTCGCCAGCGGCAGCCACGGCAGAAGGCCTCCCGCCCATAGCGAGAGGCCGACGGCCACGGCGACGTTGCCGATATGCTTCGGGTTCCGCACCCAACGGTACGGCCCGGCCGCCGAAAGATCGGCGATCGCTTCCGCCGTGTCTACGCGGGCCCACGTGCCGCCGTAACCCGAGGCCCACAACCTCAACGCCTCGCCTGCCAAGGCGACCGCGGCGCCGAGCCACAACCAAGCGGTGCGGCCTTCGGCGAAAAATATCACGACCGCCGCCCAAAGGACGACCGTGACGATTCGCGTCGCTGAGAGAGTACGGGTCACGTTATTCGGTATAGCCCAAAGCGGCGAACGAGCCGGCGCGGTTTGACGCCGGTCGCCTTTGCGCGTTACTTCTCCGCGAGGCGGCGCTGGAGGCGGTCCAGCATTTCGACCAGGCCGTCGATTACGGCGCCGGAATCGACGACCTTCTCGGCTTCGGCCAGGGCATCCTCGTACCGGCCTTGCGCTTCCAGCGCCGCGGCGAGGTAGAAGCGCGCTTCGCCGTCGCCCGGTTTGCGCTTGAGCACTACGCGGTAGCGTTTCTCGGCGCCGGCGTAATCGCCTTGCATGAAGAGGATACCGGCGAGGTTATAATTGGCCGTTAAGTTGGCGGGTTCGAGTGCCAGCGCGTTCTCCAGGTGTGCTCGAGCCAAGTCGTATTTGCGTTCGTTCATCTCCAGCAAACCCAGGTACGACATGGCGAGCGCGTTCTCGGCGTCGGCCGCCAGCGCCCGCTCGAGCTTGGCGCGGGCTTCGCCGACGTCACCGGCCATGAGTTCCAAATACGCGAGGCCGGTGAGGGCTCTCGATTCTCCGGGTATTTGCGCGAGGACCTGTTCGAACGCCGCCCGGGCGTCGTCGCCGCGGCCCGCGTCGAGGTAAGCTTGGCCCAACGCCAGGAGTATCGTCGGGTCGCCGGGGCGTTCTTTTAACGCCGTCTGGTAATTTACGATCGCGGCGTCGTACCGGCCAAGCGTATCCAACGCGAAGCCTTTGTAATAGAGTACCTCGACGGTAAAGGTCCCGGCGACGTCGCGGGCCAGTACGTCGTCCAGCGCCTCGAGCGCTTCTTCGGCTTTACCGCCCAGGATCAGGGCCCGAGCGAATTGCAGCTTGCTCGCGAGCTCGGTTTCGCCGGGTGGTAGCTCTTCGCGCGGGACGCGCAAAAGTTCCAAATCGGTCAGCGACGGGCCGTCGCCGGTAGCGGCCGCGGCGAGCGTCGCGGCCGCAAACACGGCCAACGCGGCGGCGAGGAGTTTTCTTCTCACGGTATTAATTCAAACACCCCGGGGCGGCCAAGTCAAGGGCAAAGACGGGAAAAACGAAAGACAACCGGCGTTCGGGCGGAATCTCGAAAGGGCCGGCCCAAGGGTATTACGTTTTACGCCGTACGCGGTGAGTATAATAAGGGGAGGCCAGAAAAGGTTTGATATGGGACGCTTAAATGTTTTATAATGGATTTTTAGTATGAAGATACTCGTACATGCTTGCTGCGGGCCTTGTTTAGTGGCGCCGGCACGCGCGTTAGCGGCCGAAGGGCACGACATACTGGCATATTGGTACAACCCGAACGTTCAGCCGTACCGCGAGAACCGCAAAAGGCTCGCCGCCTTCAGGGACGCCGCTAAACGCGACGGTTGGCCCGCCGACGTCGACGACCGCTACGACGTGGATTATTTCCTGAAGGAGGTTGCCGTGCGCCGGGAAGGCCGCTGCCCGCGTTGCTACACCGAGCGGCTCTCGCGGGCCGCGGCGCGGGCGGCGGCGAACGGCTGCGACGCCTTCACGACGACGCTGTTGATATCCCGTCACCAAGACCGTGAGGCCCTGTTGGAGGCGGGAGCACGGGCGGGCGCGGAAACCGGCGTCGCGTTTATGGGGAGCGACTTCAGGCCTTTGGACGGCGAGAGCCACCGCTTCGCCCGCGAAATGGGCCTTTACATCCAGGGTTATTGCGGCTGCATATATAGCGAGGAGGAACGTTACCGAAAGCGGAAGGACGTTGACTCGAGCGAAGTTCGATCTGGCGGTTAAGGTCTCGCTGGTGTGGAAGCATCTGAGGATGCCGGCGCAGGAGGCGGGCGCCGAACTCCGCCGCGAATTTGACGACGTTTACCGGCGAGCCCGGGCCGTGCTCGAGCCGAGGTATTCGTACACTCGCGCGGCCATCGTCGCGGCCCGCGGCCGGACGTTGGAATTGGAGGGCGTCGTCTTCGAAAGCGCGGACCTCGTAGAGTTGGCGGCCGGCGCTTCCGCCGTCGTGGCTATGGCGGCGACGGTGGGCGACGGCATCGACGGGTTGGCGAGCGAGTACGACGGGCGGGGCGAAACGTTTGCGATGACGGTGGCCGACGCCGTCGGCTCAGTGGCGGCGGAGGAGCTTATGTCGCGGTTGCACGCCTTCGTCGGCGCCGAAGCCGAGCGCGCAGGCGAGCTGGTAACGCGGCGCGTTAGCCCCGGCTACGGTGACTTTGAGCTCGCGGCCCAGGAGCGCTTGCTCCGGCTGGCAGGCGGCTTCGAGTTGGGAATCAGCTTGACCGAGAATTATATGATGGTTCCGCGCAAGAGCGTGACCGCGGTCGCGGCGGTTAAGGCGAGATGAAACTGAGGCGCGAACAATTCAAGACTTTGACCCGTGAGCGCGTTTTACTTCTAGACGGCGCGATGGGCACGCTGCTTCAGCGCGAAGGGTTGCCGGCCGGCGAGCCGCCGGACGGGTTCAATATACACCGCCCGGACGCGGTGCGCGCGTCGTACGCGGCCTACGTCGCCGCCGGCGCCGATATAATTTTAACCAATACCTTTGGCGCGACGAAGCGGAGGCTTGCGCCGTACCGCCTCGCCTCCCGCGCCGACGAGATAAACCGCGCCGGGGTCGCGCTGGCGCGGGAGGCCGCGGCCGATAAAACCTGGGTGGCCGGCGACGTGGGGCCGTTGGGCGAGTATCCCGAGCCGTTGGGCGCGCTATCTTTCGACGAGGCGTACCGCGAATTCTACCGCCAGGCGCGAGTGCTGGCCGACGCCGGCGTGGACCTCGTCGTCGTCGAGACGATGTCGGACCTGCGCGAGGCCAAGGCCGCGGTGGTAGCGGCCCGCGCGGCTTTCGACGGCCCCGTCGTCGCCTTTATGACGTTCGACGACGACGGCCGCGCCGTTACCGGGACGCCGCCCGAGGTGGCCGCCGTAACGCTCGTCGCCGCGGGCGCGGATGCGGTAGGGGCCAACTGTTCGGTGGGGGCGCGGGAGCTCGTGCCGGTTATCCGGGCGATGGCGGCCTCGGTGGACGTTCCGGTGTGTGCCAAGCCGAACGCCGGCCTACCCAGACTCGTGGCGGGCAAGACGGTGTTCCGGCAGACGCCGGCCCAATTCGCGTCGTGGGTGCCTAAGCTCGTGGCCGCCGGCGCCGCGGTGGTGGGCGGTTGCTGCGGCACGACCCCCGAGCACGTGCGCCTGGCGGTGAAAGCGGCCAGGGGTTTGAAGCCGCCGAGACGACGGCGGGGAGAGCGTAGGTCCACGCTTGCCAGCCGCACGCGGTTGGTTGTCGTGGGCGCGGGCGCGCCCGTCGTCGTGGGCGAACGCGTTAACCCGACGGGCCGGCGCGAGCTCGCGCGGGAGCTCGCTAAAGGCTCTTTCGATTTGGTAGCGCGCGAGGCCGAGGCGCAGGCGGCCGCGGGCGCGGCCGTCGTCGACGTGAACGTGGGCGACGGGGACGGCGCCGCGGCTACGATGGCGGCCGCGGTACGCGCGGTTCAGGACGCCGCGGACGTACCGGTATCGGTCGACTCCGCCAGGCCGGAGGTGCTGGAGGCGGGCCTCAAAGCGGCGGTGGGGAAGCCGTTGTTGAACTCCTGCCCGGCGTCGGCGCGGGCGATGGCTAAGCTTCTACCGTTAGCGCGCCGCTGGGGGGCGGCGGTCGTGGGTTTGGCGATGGGCGCCCGCGGCATCCCGGCGACCTCGGCCGAACGGTTCAAATTGGCCGAAAAGTTCGTAGGCCGGGCGCTGGACGAGGGCATCGCGCTCGACGACATATACGTCGACCCGTTGATGTTGGCCGCGGCGCAGGGCCGTGCGGCCCAAGTCTTCGAGACCCTGCGTGAGATAAAGAAGACCCTCGGCGTGCGGACGATTATGGGCGTGAGCAACGTGTCCCACGGCCTTCCGAGGCGAGACTTATTGAACGCCGCGGCGTTTCTGTACGCCGCGGGCGCGGGTCTCGACCTCGCCATCGTCAATCCCCTCGACGAGCGGATACGGGAAGCGATGGGTGCGGCGTCGGCATTGGCGGGCGGCGAGCGCGAAGTGGCTGCGTACGTCGAAGCGTTTTCGGAAAAACCTTCACGGAAAAAGGTAAGGAAGAGGAAAGTGCCGACGCCGGGCGACGAGCTGTACGAGGCGGTCGTCGACGGCTGGCGCGAGCGGGCGGCGGCCGCGGCCGCTCGAGCCGTTAAAAATTCCCCCAAGCCGTTTGCCTTAAATAATAAATTTATCGTACCGGCGTTGGAGGAAGTGGGCCGCCTTTTCGAGAGGAAAGAGTATTATCTTCCGCAGGTAATAAGGGCGGCTGAAGCGGCGCAAGCGGCGTTTAGCGTTATTGAGAAAGCAACCGATAAAAAGTCGCGCCGCTCGGCGGGCCGCGTCGTTTTTGCAACCGTGGCGGGCGACGTCCACGACATCGGAAAGAACGTCGTCGCCGCGGTGCTGCGCAGTCACGGCTTCGACGTTTACGATTTGGGGAAGAACGTTTCCACGCCGCGCGTGGTCGAGAGCGCCAAGGCGCGGCGGGCGGACGTCGTGGCGTTGTCGGCGCTGATGACGACGACGATGCCCGAGATGGGCAAAGTCGCGGAGGCGATGCGGGAGCGCGGCGTCAAGGCGCGCTTGCTGGTAGGCGGCGCCGTCGTTACGGAAAAGTATGCGAAGAAGATAGGTGCCGCGTACGCGCGCGACGCCGTCGCGGCGGCGCGCGTCGCCAAGCGTCTGGTTCGACGATAAGGGAAGGGACTGCCGATGAAGATACTGATTACGGGCGTTACCGGCTTCGCGGGTAGCCACCTGGCCGATTTCGCGCTGGCCCAGGGCGACGTCGACGTCTACGGTACGGCGCGCTGGCGCAGCCCCAGCCAAAATATCGAACATATCGCGGATAAGATAAAGGTCATAGACGCGGACCTGAGGGACGCGTCGTCCATCGAGTCCCTGGTGGCGGACATTAAGCCGGCGTGGATATTCCATTTGGCGGCTCAGTCGTACGTGGTCTCGAGCTGGAAGCTGCCGTCGGAGACGATAACTACCAACATCGTGGGGACCGTCAACATATTCGAGGCGGTCCGCCGGGCGAAGTATTCCCCGCGCATCCTGGTCGCCTGCTCCTCCGAGGAATACGGTTACGTCGAGCCCGACGAGGTCCCCATCACGGAGGAGAACCCGCTGCGGCCGTTGAGCCCGTACGGCGTGAGTAAAGTGGGCCAGGACCTGTTGTCGTACCAGTACTTTAAGTCGTACGACCTGGACGTGGTCCGCACCAGGGCGTTCAACCACACCGGCCCGCGGCGCGGCAGGGTCTTCGTGTGCTCCAACTTCGCCATCCAAATCGTCGAGGCGCAGAAGGGGCTCCGGCCGCACGTCAGCGTGGGCAACCTCGACGCCGTGCGCGACTTCACCGACGTGCGCGATACGGTGCGCGCGTACTGGCTCGCGCTCGAGGCCGCGGAAGCGGGCGGCGTTTACAATATATGCAGCGGTACGGGGTTCAGCATCCGGGAAATTTTAGAGAAGTTGATCGCGATAAGCGGAGGCGACGTCAAAGTCGAGGTCGAGCCGGATCGGCTCCGGCCCTCCGACGTGCCGCTGCTCGTGGGCGACAACGCCAAGTTCGTAAAACAAACCGGGTGGCGTCCCCAAATACCGTTCGACCAAACCCTTTCAGACGTATTGGCTTACTGGAGAGAGAGGATATGAGGATTGCCGTCGTAGGAACGGGATACGTGGGCCTGGTTACCGGCGCGTGCTTCGCCGATTTGGGGAACGCCGTTATATGCGCCGATATAGACAGCCGTAAGATAGAGATGCTCACGCGCGGCGAGACGCCCATATTCGAGCCGGGCCTGGTGGAGAAGGTCCGCATTAACTCGCGCGTCGGGCGGCTGTCGTTCACCGACGACGTGGCCGCCGCGGTCAAGAAGTCGAAGATTATTTTCGTAGCCGTCGGGACGCCGCCGGGGCCCAACGGCGAGGCGGACCTGAGCCAGGTGCGGGCCGTGGCCGAGACGGTCGGCGGGGCCATGGACGGCTACCGCTCGGTGGTCAATAAATCGACGGTCCCGGTGGGCACCGGCGATATCGTGAGCCAGATCATCGCGGAGAAGTCGGGGGGCGCTTATCGCTACGACGTCGTTTCCAACCCCGAGTTCTTGCGGGAAGGTTCCGCCATCCACGATTTCATGCAGCCGGACCGCATCGTCATCGGGTGTTCGAACGCCGCCGCGGGGGAGATGGTGGCCGAGCTTTACGCGCCGCTCAAAGCCCCTATTATCATTACCGACCTGCTATCGGCGGAAATGATTAAGTATACCTCCAACGCCTTCCTGTCCCTTAAGATCTCGTTCATAAACGAGATTGCGAACATCTGCGAGCTGGTGGGCGCGGACGTGCGCGAGGTGGTCGAGGGCGTCACCAAAGACAGCCGCATCAACCCGGCGTTTTTCGGCGCCGGCGTCGGCTACGGCGGCTCTTGCTTCCCCAAGGATACCCTCGCGCTGGTAGACATCGCGGCCAAGGCCGGTTACGATTTCAAAGTAATCAAGGCCGTTATAGACGTCAACGACGCTCAGCGCGACCTCTTCGTGGAGAAAATCGCCGCGCGCCTGGGTAAACTAAAGGGTAAAAAAGTCGCCGTATGGGGGTTGTCGTTTAAACCCAACACCGACGACATTCGCGAATCGCCGGCGTTGGACATTATTCGAAAGTTGCTCGACGGCGGCGCCGCCGTAACGGCTTACGACCCGGTCGCGATGGACGCGGCCAAGGAAGTGCTCCCCGGCGTTGATTACGCCGACGACCCCTACGCCGCCGCGGAAGGCGCCGATGCGCTGGCCGTGGTTACGGATTGGAACGAGTTCAAGGAAGCGGACTTCAAAGGCCTGGCCGGGGCGATGCGGCGGCCGTTGATCTTCGACGGCCGGAACATATACGACCCGGCCAAGGTCGAGGCCGCGGGGCTCGAATACGTCGGCGTGGGCCGGCGGCCCGGCGCCGCGGCGCCGGAAGCGGATATAAAACCTTAACGTGAAAGGTCTGACGATGGCGCGTTACGTTATAACCGGCGGCGCGGGGTTCATAGGCTCCCACCTCGTCGAACGCTTGCTGCAAGAGGGGAACGACGTCGTCGTTCTCGACAACCTCGTCACGGGCGATCCCGATAACGTAGAAGTCCTGAGCCGGTACGAGGGCTTCGAGTTCCGGGACGTCGACGTAGCCCGGCCGTACGAGCTGGACGGCCCGGCCGATTACGTTTTACACGTCGCGAGCCCGGCCAGCCCCGACGACTTCGGGCGGCTGCCGTTCGAGATCATGGCCGTCAACTCGGAGGGGACGCGCCTCGCCGCGGAGTTGGCGCTCGAGCGCGGGGCGCGGTTTCTATTCGCGTCGACGAGCGAGGTCTACGGCGACCCGGAGGTCCACCCCCAGAGCGAAGATTATTTGGGCCACGTCAACGCCTTTGGCCCCCGTGCCGTATACGACGAATCGAAGCGTTTCGGCGAGGCCATGGTCGCGGCCTTTAAACGCCACCGCGACCTGGGCGTGAGGGTAATACGGATCTTCAACACCTACGGCCCCCGCATGCGTCCCTCCGACGGCCGCCTGGTCCCCAATTTAATATCGCAGGCGCTGGCCGGGAGGCCGCTGACGATTTACGGCGACGGCTCGCAGACGCGCTCGTTCTGCTACGTGAGCGATATGGTGGACGGGATTCTGGCGCTCCTCTATTCCGACGTAGCGGAACCGGTCAACGTCGGCATGCCGGAGGAGATGACCATTATCGGGATGGCGGAGATGATACGGGACGCCGTCGACGGCAATTTGGAAATCGTGTACGGGCCGCTTCCCGTCGACGACCCCCGCCGCCGCCGGCCCGACATCACCCGCGCCACCGAGCTGTTGGGTTGGCGGCCCCAAGTGCCCGTCTCGGAGGGGTTGCCCAAGACCATCGAGTGGTTTCGCGAAAAATTGGGTAAAGCTTAATCGGGAGAATTTTCGGGGAGGCCTTTTTTGCTGACGTCGAGATATGTTTGGAGGATTAGCGCCGCCGCGGCCGCGTCGGCCGTTTTTTTAATCTTTTTGGGGGAGGCGCCGGCGGCGCGCAGTTTTTCTTCCGCACGTTTGGTGGTGAACCGTTCGTCTATCAACTTCACCGGGACCGAGACTCGGCGTTGTATATCGCGGGCGAATTCCTGGACCCGCTCCGCCGCGGGCCCCTCTTGGCCGGTGAGCGTCAGCGGGTAGCCGACTACGATCTCCCCGGCGCCGTTTATCGAGGCGGCGGTGACGATGTTCGCCGCGGCTTTATCGTCGTTTTTTATAACCTTGTAAGGCGAAGCGATGGTCCCGGTTTCATCGGATATAGCCAGGCCGATGCGCGCCTCGCCCCAGTCTACGCCTAAAGCTCTCATTAAAGGGTATTATACATAAAAAGAGCAGCCGGTTCAACGTCGCACTGCGGCCATTTCGCTTGATTGTGGCATCGTCTTACTTTATAATATGCGGACGCCGGGCCGAGGAGTATCGGCTATCGGTATTGATAGCGGCTTACTATTCCGGCGTCGCAACGTTGTCTTCCCCGGATGGTAATTTTCGTTCTCGTCTAAGGAGATTCGAAACTTGAGTGAAGCGGCGACGGCCGTTATCGGCGGCTCCGGCCTTTACGAAATTGAGGGCTTCGACGTCGACGAGCGGCGCCGGCTCGAGACGCCCTACGGCCCTCCCTCGGACGACTTGATAATCGGCACGTTCGCCGGCGCGCCGGTGGTCTTCCTTCCGCGCCACGGCGCGGGCCACCGCCTCCCCCCGGGCGGCGTTAACTTTCGCGCCAATATCTGGGCGCTCAAGTCGTTAGGCGTGGAGCGTATCTTGAGCGTGTCCGCGGTGGGCAGTCTGAAGACGGAGGTCAAGCCCCGCGACTTCGTCATACCCGACCAGCTGTACGATAACACGAAGCATCGCGCGTCGACCTTCTTCGACGCCGGGTTGGCGGTCCACGTACCGCTGGCGGACCCGTACTGCCCCCGCGTGCGGGAACTGGCGACGGCGGCCTGCGAACGTCGGGGCGTGACGGTGCACGGCCGGGGTACGTACGTTTGTATGGAGGGGCCGCAATTTTCGACCCGCGCCGAATCGAACGTCTACCGCCATCTCGGCTTCGACGTCGTCGGCATGACCGGCGCCACCGAGGCCAAGTTGGCGCGCGAGGCCGAAATGTGTTACGCCACGGTAGCGCTCGTAACCGATTACGACGTGTGGTTCGAGGCCGAGGACGTTACCATAGGTATGATTTTGGATAATATGAGGGCCAACGTTGCCAACGTCACGGCCGTTGTCGAAGAGGTCCTGCCGGAGCTTGCCGCGGCCGGCGCGTGCGACTGCCAACGGGCGCTCGAGGGCGCGATCGTGACGGACCTCGAGCTCGTGCCGGACGAAGTCAAGGAGCGGCTGCGGCCTATTTTGGCGAAGTACTTGTGAGGTTCCGCCCCTTATGACGCCCAGACCCATCGAAGTAATATTGCGGAACGTGTTGGAGGAAGTCGAGCCCTTCCTCGAGGTGGAGAAGTTTTACGGCCGGCCGCCGGGCGTGGTTCTGGTGGGGAAATTCAAGGCCGGCGGTCACGACGCCGTCACCCGGCACTTCGAACCGCTCGGTTATTATACCAAGGCGACGCCGCTCGCGGGAGAGCGGTGGTTGGTGGAGGTCAGCCCGCGGCGATTAGAGCGGCCGCGCCGGCGGATGCTCGTCAACGCGGTTCTGTTCGTCGCGACTATAGGGACGACGCTCGCCGCCGGGACGTGGCAGCGGGGCGGCAACCTCCTCCGGCCGGCGGATTGGCTTTTGGGGATCCCGTTCTCGGCTTCGATTATGACCATCCTGTTGTGCCACGAGATGGCGCATTACTTCGCCTCGATGAAACATCGGGTGCGCGCGACGTTGCCCTATTTTCTGCCTGTACCGCACCCGTTATTGGGGACTTTCGGCGCGGTGATTAAGATGGAGTCGCCCATCCCGGACCGTCGGGCGCTATTGGACATAGGCGCCGCCGGGCCGCTGGCGGGCTTCCTGGTCGCGGTTCCGTTGACGGTTATCGGCCTCCATTATTCGGCGGTGGTCTCGCCGGGGGCGGCCGGCGCCGGCACCGTTATCTTCGGCGACTCGTTGATATTCAAGTTTTTAACGTACGTCGTAAAAGGGCCGCTCGGCAGCATGGACGTATCGCTTCACCCGCTGGCGGTCGCCGGGTGGATCGGCCTGTGGGTCACGTCCGTCAACCTGCTTCCCATAGGCCAGCTCGACGGCGGCCACGTATCGTACGCGTTGTTCGGCAAGCATAGCGTCTGGGTGGCGCGCGCGGCGTTCCTGGCGCTCATCCCGCTCGGTTTCGTCTGGACGGGGTGGTTCTTTTGGGCTTTTTTAATTATACTATTAGTCCGGCTGAGGCACCCGCCGCCCATAGACGACGCCGTCCCGCTCACGCCGGTGAGGCGGCTCGTCGGGTGGGTCGTCTTCGTGATCGCGGTCCTGACGTTCATACCGGCGCCGATAAATATATTGTCTTAGTAACTCGGGGAAACTATGCCCAACGACGACGGATCCGAAAAAGAACCCTCAACTGAGGAGGCGGCGAAGCTCGAGCGCTTCAAGGAGCGCCTCGAGGTCGAGAAGCGCATCGCCGAGCGGATGAAGCTAATCCGTCACAAGATATTAGTAGCGTCCGGCAAGGGCGGCGTTGGTAAGACGACGGCGGCCGTAAACCTGGCACTCGCGTTGGCCCAGGCGGGGGACAGCGTGGCGCTGCTGGACGCGGACATCCACGGCCCGGGCGTCCCGATGATGCTCGGCCTGGCGGACGTCAAACCCATCGGCGGCGAGGGCGGCATAAACCCGGTGGCGTACGATGACAAGCTGGCCGTGATGAGTATGGCCTTCCTCGTCGCGGGCGAGGCCGACGCCGTCATATGGCGCGGGCCGCTCAAGATGGCAATGATAGACAACTTCCTGGCCGACATTAACTGGGGCGAACGCGACTGGCTCGTAGTGGACACGCCGCCCGGGACCGGCGACGAGATATTATCGCTGGCGCAGCGTATAAAGGACGCCGACGGCCTGATAATGGTGACGACGCCCCAGGCGGCCGCGGTGGCGTCGGCCCGCAAGAGCCTGACGTTCGCCGTGAAAATGAAAATACCGGTTTTAGGGGTAATCGAGAATATGGGCCCGTTCGCTTGTCCGGAGTGCGGGCATAATATCGAATTGTTCGGCGGCGGCGGCGGCGAGCGCGTCGCGGCCGACTTCGGCGTCCGTTTCCTGGGGGCCGTTCCCTTCGACCCCGACGTCGTCGCGGAGTCGGACCGCGGCCAACCCGTTATGGTGGCCCGTCCCGAGAGCGCGACCGCGCGGGTTTGGAGAGAGATAGCTGCGAAGGTCCGGGAAGTAGTCGCGGCGTCGGCTAAGGAAACGCGGAAATAAGGTGCGAATTCGTTCAAGAGCTACAGAGCGTAAGCGCTACGCGCGAGGTGAACGTCTTGGCGGCTAAGGAAAAAGATAAAGAAAAAATAAAACTGGCCGTCCTGTTCGGCGGCCGGTCCGGCGAGCACGAGGTATCCATTATTTCGGCGCGCTCAATGATGGCCGCGGTGGACGGCAAGAGGTTTGAGGTACTGCCGATTTACATATCGCCCGAGGGTAGTTGGTACTTCTGGGCCGGCTTCATGCAGGGCGTCGCGCGCCCGGAAGCGAGCGAGCCATCGTACACGCCCGTCGCGGACCCGGGGAGGCGCGCTTTTCTGGTACGCCTCGACGGCGGCGGCGAGTTGGAGGCCGACGTCGTCTTTCCGCTGTTGCACGGCCCGTACGGCGAGGACGGGACGATTCAGGGCTTGCTCGAGTTAGCGGCGATGCCGCACGTAGGGTCCGGGCCGCTGGCCGCGGCCCTCGCCATGGACAAAGAATTGTCCAAGGACGTCTTACGAGCGAACGGCATATCGACGGTGGACTACTTCGCGGTCGCGCGGCGGCGCTTCGAGGAGGAACCGGACCCGGTTACGTTGGAGGTCGAGCAGAGGTTGCGTTATCCTTTATTCGTGAAGCCCGCGAACCTCGGCTCGAGCATCGGTATATATAAGGTCAAGGACCGCGATTCCTTGAAGAAGGCGCTGGCCGACGCGGCGCGTTACGACGCCAAGATCCTTTGCGAGTCGGCGGCCAAAGGCCGCGAGTTCGAATGCGCGGTCTTGGGCAACTACGCGCCGGAGGCGTCGCCGGTGGGCGAGATCGTGCCGGCGGGGGAGTTCTACGACTACGAGGCCAAGTACGTCCGCGACGACGCGGAACTCCACGCCCCCGCGGCCGTGGACGAAGAGCTCGCGCGACGGGTACAGGACTTGGCGCTGCGCGCGTTCAACAGCCACGGCTGCGCCGGCCTCGCGCGCGTCGACTTCTTCTACTTGCCGGACCGCGACCTCTTGTTGGTCAACGAGTTAAACACCATGCCCGGCTTTACGCCCATAAGTATGTACCCCAAGTTGTGGGAAGCGGCCGGCCTTAAATACGCCAAGCTCATCGAGCGCCTGGTGGATTTGGCGTTCGAGAGCCACGGCGAACTTACGCGTAATCTCATGAAGTACGAAGACGCGGTAGAAATCTAACGACGAAGCGGAAGAGGTGGAAAATTGGTGTTCTTATTAGTTTCAACGGCTCACGCGATGGGCGGGGGCGGCGGCGGCGAAGGACAGGGCGGCGGCTTCTCCATAATCCTGCCGCTCCTCCTGATCATGGTCATCTTTTACTTTCTGCTGATCCGGCCTCAACAGCGCTCCGAGAAACGCAAAAAGGAAATGATCTCCTCGGTCAAGAAAGGCTATCGTGTGATAACCGCGGGCGGCATCCGCGGCACGGTGGCGAAGGTCTACGAGAAAGACAAGATCGTGGTGGTGACCGTCGCGAAAGGCGTCGACATCGAAGTAGCGTTGGCGAAGATCGAAGCCGCGGCACCCCCCGGGGAAGACGTCGCCGTCGGAGGAACCGGGCGTAGAGAGGATAAGCCGGTCGCCAGGCCCAAGGAGCGCAAGGGGCTTCGGCGGCCTCGCCGTGGGTAAAAGTGGTTGAGCACCGGAAAGAAGCGGGCGGCGGCGACGCGCGGCAGTTGGTCACGCTCGCCACGTTGAAGGCCGACGCCGAGGTCGCGGCGTACCTCGCCGAGGCGGACCGGGTCCTCGCGGTGTTGGGCTTTACGGAGCACGGCGAAAGACACGCCGCCATGGTGGCCGATCGCGCGCGCTCCGTAATATCGGCGTTGGGTTACAAGGAACGGCGGGGCGAACTCGCGGCCGTCGCCGGCCACCTTCACGATATCGGTAACGTCGTCAATCGCCACAACCACGAGGCGCTGTCGGCGCTGCTGGCCCACGATATCCTGGGGCGGCTCGGCATGGACATCACCGAGACGCTGCAGGTAATGACGGCCATCGGCAATCACGACGAGGGCTCGGGGGTCCCGGCTAGCGTCATAAGCGCGGCGCTAACCATTGCCGACAAATCGGACGTGCGGCGGGAACGCGTTCGGAACCCGTCTATGATATCCTTCGACATCCACGACCGCGTGAACTACGCCGCGAAGCGCAGCGAACTGGAGGTAGACGGCGAGGCTAAGGTAATTACGCTCAACCTCGAGATCGATACGTCGATATCGCAAGTCATGGAGTACTTCGAGACTTTCCTCTCGCGGATGATAATGTGCCGGCGGGCGGCGAGGCGGCTGGGGTGCAACTTTGGCCTTATCATAAACGACGTTCAAATGTTGTAGGAGTAATCGACGGGGTGATGTTATGCGACGCGTATTTGGGGCGCCGGTGCTCGCCTGGGCCTTGTGTTTGGCGGCCGGGTGCGGCGGCGCGGCCGAGAAGGAGGCGCGCGTGAACGACGACGCCGAAATGTGGCGCCGCCTTAACGCGATGGTGGACAGCCAGATCGAGGGTCGGGGAGTATCGGACCCCGCGACGCTGGCGGCCATGCGCAAGGTCCCGCGCTGGGAATTCGTCCCGGCCAGTATCAAGGACCGCGCGTTCGAAGATAACCCGTTGGCCATAGGCGAAGGGCAGACGATATCGCAGCCGTACATCGTCGCCTACATGACCGAGGCGTTGAAGCTGGAGGCCGACGATAAAGTGCTGGAGGTCGGGACCGGCTCGGGGTACCAAGCGGCGATCCTCGGCGTGATAGCCGGCGACGTCTATACAATAGAGATCGTACCGCCGCTGGCCGAGGACGCCCGGGCGACGCTGGAACGCTTGGGTTACGATAACGTCCACGTCCTTGTCGGCGACGGGTACCGCGGTTGGCCCGAGGAAGCCCCCTTCGACGCCATTATCGTAACCTGCGCTCCCGACCACGTCCCGCAACCGCTGCTGGACCAGCTCGGCGACGGCGGCCGGCTGGTTTTGCCCCTCGGCGGCCGGTATCCGCAGATGCTCAAGTGCTATACGAGACGTGGCGATACTTTCGAGGAAGAAAACCTCGAGCCGGTACTGTTCGTCCCCATGACGGGGGAAGCGCAAGAGAAATAACCTTTCAAACCGCGTTGGGCCGTCGGGCCGGCGCGCGGGAGGTGTTCCGCATGGCGAACGAGAGAGACGTGGAAAGGTTTTTCGAGGAACTAGGGTACGACTACGAGATGCTGGGCCCGCAGATGTGGGTCGTGGACGCCGGGGCCGAGGGCGGCTTCGGCAAAGTCGTCGTGAGTTACAGCCCGCCGCTGGTCGTGCTGCGGCTCAAGGTAGTGGAGCTGGACAAAGGCCGGGAAGACGCCAAACTCTTCCGGATGCTGCTGGAGGCGAACGCCCGCGACGTCGTTCACGGCGCTTACGGCTTGGAAGACAAGGCCATCGTAGTGGTCGATACGTTGGAGGCGGAATACTTGGACGCCGTCGAACTTCAAGCGTCGGTGGACGGAATGGCGTTCGCCGCGGCGACGCTTTTACCCCGCCTTAAAGAGTTCGGCCTGAAGTAAGGAGGAGGCCGCTATGGGTGTTTTGGAACGGATCGCGAAGATCATCGAAGCGAATCTAAATGCGTTGCTCTCGTCGGCGGAAAACCCCGAGAAGATGCTCGAGCAATTAATGGTGGACATGCGCGAGCAATACCGCGAGGCCCAACGGCAGGTTACGGTCGCGATCGCCGACGAAAAGCGTCTTGAGGCGAAGTACCGCAAAACCAAGGACGGGGCGGACGAGTGGCAGCGGCGCGCCGTCTTGGCGCTGCAGAAAGGCCGCGAAGATTTAGCGCGCGAGGCGTTGCTCCGCAAGCAGGAAGGAGCGGTGGCCGCGACGGAATACCTGACCCAACTCGAGCAGCAGAGTATCCTCGTCGAACGTTTGAAACGGGGGCTCGTCGCGCTCGACCGGAAGATAGACGAGGCGACGCGCAAGAAGGACCTCATCATCGCCCGCCAGAAGCGCGCCGAGGCCGCCCGGACCATCAATCGCGCCGTTTCCTCCATCGACGACCGGAGCGCCTTCGAGGCGTTGGCCCGGGTGGAGGAAAAAGTGGCCCGCCTCGAGGCGACCGCCGAAGCCGAGGTCGAAGTCGCCGCGCTCGATAGCGTCAAGAACCTGGAGGAAGAGTTTAAAAAACTCGAAACCGGCGACGTGGACGTCGAGCTCAAGGCGCTGAAGGCGTCGCTGGGGCTGGCGCTGGCGGCGGGCGAGATGCCCCAGGCTCTCCCGGAGGGCGACGAGGGCGAAAGCGAGGAAAAGGCCGACGCCGACGCCTGAGCTGAGCCTATGAACTGGAAGGTAATACTCCGGCCTATGGGCCTGCCGGCTTTTCTGGTGAGTCTCGTCTTCTTACCGTTTTTCCCGGTCGTGACGGCGGCGGGCGCTGTTTTCTACGGCGGCGCGTTGTATCGGGCCTACCATCGCGAACGCAACAAACCACTCCCCCGGGGAACGGTGGACGAGGTTGGCAGGCTGCCGTATCGGCGCCGCAAGCTGGCGAATCACGCCATCGCCGCGGCCCGCGATATCGAACGTCGCCTGGCGCGCCTCCCCAAGGATATGGTGGAGCGGATGCCGCTCCGGGCGGAGGACGCCGGCCGCCTCGCGGCCGCGGTCGTTTACTATCTGCGCGAAGAGGGCGAGGCCCGGAAGCTGGTGAAGGCCGGCGCGGGCGGCGAGGCCGGGGAGCTCGCCAAAAAAGCCGCGGTCGACGCGGAACGGACGTTCTCGAAAATGCAGGAGTTGCAGAACGCGCTGACGGCGCTCGCCCTGGCGAGCGCGCACGTCGACCGCGAAATGCTGGCCGCCGAAGCCGACGCCGCCGCGGAAGAGGTAAAAGGGCTGCGGCGAGCCATGGAGGAGGCTCAGGCCGAGCTCGGCGCCGCCCCCGAAAGGCTCGCGCTCGAGGGTGGCTCGGGGCGTTTGGAAGGCGGCGAGGGCGATTAGCGCCGCGGCGCGGCGGGTATTACTTTGCCTTTGCGCGGCCGCGGCGGGCGCGAGCGGCCGGCCCCTCGAGGCCGTAAGCTATTGGAACGGCGTCCTCGGCGCGTCTGGCGAATTCCGCACCGTCTTCGACAATACCGAGTATTCAACGGTCCGTTTGCCGAGGTTGGACGAACGGACTTATTTCTTTTCGGAACTGACGCTGTACGCCGACTTCCACGTGGCCGAGGGCGTTTTGGTACAGGCGGGGGGAAAAGTCCGTTACGATTTCGGCGATGACGTCGCCGACGGCCCGGGCCCCCGCGCGTACCTCCGCTTGCGCGGTACGCTCGACACCGAGCACCACCACTGGACCTTCGGCCATTTCCGCGATTCGACGTCGCCGCTCACTTTCGAACAACGCGACTACGACGACGAGCTGGCCGGCATGCGGTACCGCCTTGCGTGGGGGCCCAGCGACAGCCGGCTCTTCCTCGCGCGGACGTCGACAGTGGGCGAGGAGAGGTACGAGACGTTCGCCGGCGGCGGTCGCTTTTCGCTGCGGCCGTGGGAGAAAACCGTCCTGGGGGCCAACCTGGGCGGCATCCACCAGGGCGGCTTCGACGCCGAGAGGGGTTCTTCCCCGCCCGGCGGCCGCAAGCGCGAGGCGGGCGTGGGTTCGCTCGACTTCGAGCAGGGGATAATATGGGGCCTTTTCGCCTCGGGAGAGGCCGCCCTCTCGGTGGACCGGGGCGACAGGGAAGAGGGTTCGCTGCGGGACAACGCGTTCTGGGTCGGCGGCGGATGGCGGCGTGGGCCCTTCGAGGTGAGCGGCCGCCTCTATCGCGTGGGGTGGGCGTTCGCGACGCCGTGGGGCGTGAGGTTCCTGCGCAACGAGGAGGGGTCGATCATATTGAGCGACTTTTACGCGTGGACCGTACGCGGCGCCGCCTCGTTCGACGTCTTCGAAACCGCCAGGCTTACGTTGGCGCTCGAGGGAGGCGTTAAATATAAAGAGGAGAGCTTCGCCGAGCAGGATTACAACTTCAACATCGAATTGATCAAGTTCGAAGTTTACTTATAGGGGTCGTTTCTCCGATAACAACGCCGCCCGCCCGGGCGGCTTTATTATTCTCTTGGCGGTTTCTTTAGGCCCTTGTGAGCTTAGATTCGTCCGAGTATTTTCGCGACTGCCGCGGCCAGGTCCGCGCGCGGTACTTCCACTTGTTCCCGTTTCGCCAGGTCCTTCAATTGGACGACGCCCTTTGCGACCTCGTCAGGGCCGACGACGACGACGAACGGGATCCCTTTGGCGTCCGCGTAGCCGAACTGCTTGGCGAGTTTGGCGGAGGGGTCCAAGTAGACTTCGCATCTTGCGCCGGCCGCCCTTACTTCCCCGGCGACCGCGAGCGCTTCCGGCAGAACGCTCTCGTCGTATACCGCGACGAGTACGTCCGCGGCGTCGCCGCCGGCGGTTTCGCCGTCCGCAAGGAGCGTCATGATGCGCTCCAGGCCGAACGACGTTCCCGTAGCCGGGAGGTCCGGGCCACCGAATCGCGCTATCAGGTGGTCGTAGCGGCCTCCCCCCGCTACCGAGCCCACGCCCCCCTCGGCGACGAACGCCTCGTAGATGGGGCCGGTGTAGTAGTCCAGGCCGCGGGCCATATGGAGGTCGAAGCTCACGACGTCGTCGGGGACACCGAAGTGCTGGACGTATTCGGCCAAATTACGCATATCGGCGACGCCCTCGCGGCCTTCGTCGTAGTCGCCGGCGAACGCCTGAGCCGTATTTAGATAATAATCGAAGCGGCCGCTGTTCTTCGGGTCGAATAACACATTCATAATTTCGTCGGCTGCGGGCTCCGGTACGTCGCTCGCCGCAAGCTCGGCCTCGACGCCGTCTCGGCCTACTTTGTCGAGTTTGTCCATTGCCCGGATCGCGGCTAATTTGTGTTCGGTCGGGACGCCGGCGTAATCCATAAAGGCCGACAGTATTTTCCGGTGGTTCACGCTTATGCGGTAATTTTTAAAACCCAAAGCCGCGAGCGTTTCGTGCATGACGGCAACCATCTCGGCGTCGGCGAGCACGGACGCCGTCCCGACGCAGTCAACGTCGCATTGGACGAACTCGCGGAAGCGGCCTTTTTGTGGTCGCTCGGCGCGCCACACCGGCTGTATTTGGTAGCGCTTGAAAGGTTTAGGGAGGTCCTGGTTCGCGGCCATGACGCGCGCCAGCGGGACGGTGAGGTCGTAGCGCAGACCCAGGTCGGCCTCGCCGCGCTCGCCGGCGGCGCCGCGCTTCAGGATGCGGAAGATGAGGCGGTCCGCCTCGTCGCCGTACTTGCCGGTCAGGATGTCGAGGCGCTCGAGCGCCGGCGTCTCCAGCGGCGCGTAACCGAAGCTCTCGAAGACGCGCTTGACGGTTTCGATCACGGCGCCGCGCGTACGAATCTGCGCCGGCAGGTAATCGCGCGTTCCTTTGGGCGGTAGGGGTTTCATCACTTATAGTTGTGCGCCGTCCCGTAAAGCGGTCGGCGTTATTCCAATTCGCCCGCGACCTTCTCGGCCGCGGCTAAAACATCGCCCGACTTCACGAGCTCGGCCACGCGATTGATGTCGTATTGGGTCGGCCGGTCCTCCTCCATAAAGTCGACGTGTTTGCGGACCAGCTCGTACACCGCCCCCGCGGCGGCGCTGCCCTTGAGCGGCCGCCGGTGGTCCATCGCCTGGCACGCCGCGATAAGCTCGATAGCTATTATGTACCAGGCGTTGCGCAATATCTGCTTCGTCTTGATAGCGGTGTTCATGCCCATGGAGACGAAGTCCTCCTGGTCCGCGGCGGCGGGGATGGAGCCGATGGCCGCGGGGTAGCATAGGACGCGGTTCTCGTTGACCAGCATGCCGGCGGTGTACTGCGTGAGCATCAGGCCGCTGAACATGCCGGCGCCGTGGATAAGGAACGCCGGGAGCCCCTCGTTCAAGTTGGGGTTCAACAGGCGGTTGAGGCGCCGCTCCGAGAGGACGCATACCGTCGTCGCCGCGGTACCGACCAGCTCGAGGGCGAAGGCCAGCGGCGTCCCCTGGAAGTTGGCCCCGGTGACCACTTCGTCGTCGTCGGGGAAGAAGAGCGGGTTGTCGCCGGCGCCGTTGAATTCGATCTCGAACATTTGCCGCGCCCAGTCGAAGGCGTCCTTGGTCGAACCGACTACCTGGGGCGTGGAGCGAAGGCTGTAGGCGTTTTGGATTTTCTTTTTACCTATCTTGCCGGGGACGAGCATCTCGGAACCGTCGACCAGGCGCCGGATGTTGCTCGCGCATTTAACGGCGCCCGGGTAGCCGCGCGCTTTGTGGAGGCGCTCGTCCAGGCACAGCGTGTTGACGTTTAGGACCTCGAACGTCATGGCGGCGACGACTTCCTGCGTCTTGGCCCAACGGTAGGCGTCGTGGACCTCGAGCGCGCCCATGCCGGCGATGACGTTGGAGCCGTTGATGGTGGCCAGGCCGTCGCGGGCTTTGAAGACGATGGTGGGTACGCCGGCGGCGTCCATGGCCTTTTTACCGTCCATCCGCTTGCCGCCGTAGAAAGCTTCGCCCTCGCCTATGAGCACGAGCGCCACCTGGCTCATGGGCGAAAGGTCGCCGGAGGCGCCTACCGAGCCGTGCTGGAATACGACCGGCGTTACGCCCTTATTGAGCATCTCGACTAATGTTTCCACTACTACCGGCCTGAGTCCCGAAAAGCCGATGCAGTGGCAATTGGCGCGCGTGGCCATCGCGGCGCGGATGTCGTCGACGTCGCAGGGCTCGCCGCAGCCCGCGGAGTGGGAGTATACGAGATAGCGTTGGAATTCCTGCGTTTGCTCGGGCGTGAGGACTACTTCCGAAAGCTCGCCGATGCCGGTCGTCACGCCGTACATGACCTCGCGCTTCTCCACTTTGTCGTCCAGCATGGCGCGGCATTTACGAATCCGTTCCCACGCGTCCTCGGTCACCTCGACCGGCTCGCCGCCGCGCGCGATTTTAACCAGACTCTCGATCGTAAGCGATTTACCGTCGAGTTTAACCGTCATTTAAGGGCCTCCTGTAAAGCAGCCGCCGAGCCGGGCCGCCGGGGCCCGACGCAAAGGTCTCTCGGCGATTTTTCGTGGTATATGTTACGGCTTCCGCCGCGGATATTATCGTTATTTTACGAAGCGTCGGTCTACGTTAACGGCTTGGCGACGAACTAGTCGGCGGTGATTCTATCACTTACGAGCCGGAGCCGCAATATATTATTAAATACTCGGGCAACTTTGCGCGTTTTCTGCCGCATAGTTAACCTTATCAACATTATCGTATTTGTGTTAATATAAAAGTGGGTAAACGGGGTCGCCGGCGAGGCCGGAAGGGCTTCGCGTAACCTGTCGTGTAGTAGTAATAGTAAGGAGATACCTTGCCGATTTTTAATAAGCGGTTCCAGCGGCGGATGTGGGCCGCGGCTCCCGAGATAAAAACACTTTTAGGGGCGGCGCCGACGTTTGAGGACGCCCGGCTCGCCGTTTTCGATTACCTCGAGGCCCGGAAGCGCGAAATCCGGGCCGAGAAAGTCGACCTTCCCAGCTGGGAGTGGGAAGTTGTCGACGATTGTATCGACGTACTGAAAAATATTTTTTCGGCTTATTACGAAAAATCGGCGAAATTCAGCGGCCTAAGGACCCTTTGGCAACTGGCGCGGGGCAAGTATTCGGGGAGGCGCAAGGAGCTGTCGCCCGGGTTTTTTGAGGAATTCAGACACCTTTTCCTTGGGATAGCGGGTAGGTCGCCGATCTACGAAGGCAAGAAGCTGCCGACGCACTCGGGACTGCACGGCCGCAAGGCCGCGCTCGCGCGTTCACGGGACCTCGACCTCCTCGCCGGCGAATTGGAGAAGGGCCTGGCCCGGTACCCGTCGGGCCTCGACGAAGATTTAATCGCAGAACGACGCCGCAACGCGGCGCGCGTTAGGGAACTCTTCGGCGTCAGCGACGACGAGTGGAGCGACTGGCATTGGCAATTCGACAACGTCATTCGCGACCGTAAAACGTTGCAGAAGATAATTACGCTCTCGCGCGACGAGGCGAAGGCTATCGACCTCGCTACCAGGAAGGGCGTACCGTTCGGCATTACGCCGTACTACGCGTCGCTGATGCGGCGCCGCATATCGCGGTCGCGCGTCCACGCCACTCGGGCGCAGGTAATTCCGCCGCTGGAGTACGTTCAGCGGATGGTAAAGTTCCGCGGTCGGCGGGAATTCGAGTGCGACTTTATGCTCGAGCGCGACACGTCGCCGGTGGACCTAGTAACGAGACGCTATCCCACCATCGCGATATTGAAACCTTACAGCGGCTGCTTCCAGGTCTGCGTGTATTGCCAGCGCAATTGGGAGATTACGGGTACTTTCGACGTGGAGGCCGCGGCGCCAAAAAGAAAGCTCGACGCCGCCCTCGATTGGCTCGAGGCCACGCCCGCCGTCACCGAGGTCTTGATTACCGGCGGCGACCCGCTGGCGCTGACCGACGAGCGTATCGGGTATGTTATGGACCGGCTGGCGTCGACGGCGTCCGTGGAGCGCGTCCGCCTCGGAACGCGGACCCTCGTCGTCGCGCCCATGCGCGTTACGCAGGACCTGGCCGACCTCATTGCTCACTATAACGAACCCGGGCGGTGCGAGGTCGTCGTCGTGACCCATTTCGAACACTCGGCCGAGGTCACGCCGGAGACGATGCTCGCGGTGCGGCGTTTCCGACGGCGGGGCATCGCGGTTTACAACCAGGCGGTCTTCACTTTCGCAAACTGCCGCCGCTTCGAGATGTGTAAGTTGAGGCTCGAGCTGCGGCGCGTCGGCATCGACCCCTATTACGTCTTCAACGCCAAGGCCAAGGAGGAGCTCGACGTCTACCGCGTGCCGCTGGCGCGTCTCGCGCAGGAACGTAAGGAGGAGGCGCGGCTGCAGTCGGGCGTCGTGCGGACCGATGCGCCGGTGTACAACATCCCCCGCCTCGGCAAGCACAACGTCATCGCCTGGCAGCACCACCGCGTCATCGCCGTTCTTCCGGACGGCCGCCGCGTATACGAGTTCCAGCCCTGGGAGAAGAACATCTCGCCGGAGGAAGTTTTCGTCGAGGCCGACGTCTCCATTTACGAATTTCTGGAAAACCTCAAACGCCGCGGCGAGAATATAAGCGAATACAGAACGATTTGGTATTACTTTTAGGCCTTCGCCCTGAGCGCGGACCTCAACGGCGAAGGTGACGCCGTCGCGCCCGCGTCGCCTCGTTGGGGTAACGCGTTGTAAATAAAGATATGTTCCGGTAATGAAAAACCGCCCCCGAGAGGGCGGCGTTTATAGATAGCCTTTCCGGGTTATTTAAGTTCGTATTTAACGAAGATGTTGCGGAAGATTTGACCGGCGAGGAGGGGATTTTCCTTCAGACGACGGGTGGAGTACGCGTACCAGGCGGTCCCGAAGGGGACGTAGACCCGGAGCTTGTGGCCCGCGGCCGCGATTATATCGCGGAGTTTGGCGTCCACGCCCAGGAGCATCTGGAATTCGTATTGGTCGCGCTCGAGGCCGTACTCGTAGACCGCGCGCAACCCCTCCCAGACCATCTTCTCGTCGTGGGTAGCGATGCCGACGTAGCACCCGCCGTCCAGAAGGACGTCGAGCAGGAGGCTGAAGTTGGCGTTTACTACGGCTTTGTCCTTGTAGGCCAGTTCCCGCGGCTCGTTGTAGATACCCTTGCACAGGCGCAGGTTGGCCCGGGCCGCGGCGAGCCCCGCGCAATCGGCCAGGCTGCGACGGAGGTACGATTGGATAACGGTGCCGACGTTGTCGTACCTCTCGCGAAGGGCGTAATATACGTCGAGGGTATCCTGGGTGCAAGAAGAGTCTTCCATGTCGATGCGGATGAAGTTGCCGTAGCGCTTAACCTCGTCGCAAATGGCGGCGACGTTTTCCCGGCAGAACGCCTTGTCTATTTTTAAGCCTAACATAGTCGGTTTGAGGGAGATATTAGAGTCGAGCTTTTCGGCGTCGATAGCCGCGAGGACCTTCTTGTAGGCCTCCACCGCGGCCAACGCTTCCTCGCGCTCGTCGATTTCCTCGCCTAGTATGTCTATCGTGGCGCAAATGCCGCGTTTGTTTAACGCTTTGACAACGCGGACGGCGTCTTCCAGTTTGTCGCCGGCGATGTAGCGGCCGGCGAAGCGCCGTACCACCGGCCGTGGAACGAGCGGCAGCGTCGCGACGATGGCTTTGTTAAACAAGCTCATCCGGTGCTCCTCCTGCGACGGTAGAATGAACGTTAAGTCCGTACGTTACGACGGCGTTGTAACCGCCGACGGCATCCACTTAATATATCGTAACGAAGGCCGGCTATCAAGCCCCGGTAACGATAGACGGGGCTCGAGCCTTCCGAAAGCCGTTGGCGTACGTGGGCGAATTTTAACGAGTGATTACCAATCGCCGGCTTAGCGCTCCGGTGGCCGTTCGGAGGCGGTAGACGTAAACGCCGGGCGCCAGCGGCCGGCCCGCCTCGTCGGCCACGTTCCAGGCGATCTCTTTGGCGCCGGCGTCGGCGTGGCCTTCGTAGAGGGTCCGAATTTTCCGGCCGGCGTAGTCGTAGACCTCGAGCCCGACGGCCCCCGGTTGGGCCAGCTCGAACTTGATGGTCGTGGCGTCTCGAGCCGGGTTGGGCCAATTCTGGTAAAGGGTTGCGACGCTGGGCAGCGTCTTGCCCGACGCCCGCCCCTTGACCGGGCCGAAGGTCGACGTGCCCCCC
>SDBS01000487.1_pt1 | contig 38442 bp, 34 predicted proteins | sample 2277091 | NCBI WGS metagenome assembly SDBS01 (sample SAMN10404972, study PRJNA504765) | marine sediment metagenome | isolation source: marine sediment core GS10_PC15, 163 cmbsf | place: Arctic Ocean: Southern Knipovich Ridge | collected 2010
AAAATCAAGTGCCCTCCCATAAGCCAGGGCAATCCTTACTAAAGTGTCTTCATCATACTGCAGGCTGTGATCCCCCGCCCTATGTTTCTTGTTTTCATATCTTTTCTTTACTTCTTTTATATATGCTGAATCAAGGTCATATTCCTCCTTTAGCCTGCTTTCTCCCAGGTCCAATGCCGGTTCCTCCAGCACTTCAGAGGTATCCAGCGTAAACATGGTCATTCCTCCATCAATACCCCTGACAAAGTTTTCTTTATCCTTTATATGATCCGCATCTGCCCCCCATCTGCCCCTGTATCCCTCCTGGAAAATATTCCAGGCTGCAGCATCTACTATATCTTTAAAGGTCCTGTTGGTTTTTTCCAGCTCTCTTACTGACTGCTGGGCAAACACCGGCAGTATTCCCTTTTGCTTCTTTATGACCCTGGTATGGGCAGGCGTGGCCAGCCCTAGCCTATCCCCGAAACCGAATGATGTGTCCTTCTTCAGGGCAGATGGACAGAGAGAGGGGAAAATATCCTGCAGTTTTTTAAGATTATTCCCTGTTCGGCCAAAGAGGCTTATATTTTTATTTGTCTCTGCTGTATTTCCTACAGGGTCAGCAAATCCCAGATCATCAATATCCTCTTTCTTCCCACTTATACCAAGATACTTCCGGGATAGATCCCTGGCTGTGAAAAAAGTCAGGCCCTCCTTCATCCACGGGGGATCAGGGTATACTGTATATTTTTTTCCTGATATCTCTTTAAAAAGATTAATAGCGATCTTCTCCATTATTGACGATTATTATTTAAAATATTTTTTAATTCCAGTCTTGTCTTTACCCAAATAATAATATATTAAAACTCCTGTTGTTTAAAGGAGTTTAAAAAACCTTTAAAGACTCCCGGGTATATTCCTTCCTTTTCCAGAATAAAATAGGTTGTATTCATCCTAGCTAATTGTATAATATATCTGAGGTGGTTTTTATGCTAGTCAATACAAAAGACTTGGTCTCATTGACAGAGGCTAATCAAAACTTTTCAAAGGTCGTACGGACGGTTGATGAAAAAGGTTCGGTTATAATCATGAAAAACAATGTCCCGCGTTATATAGTCATTGATTTCAAAAAACTTGAAGATCTTCAGGTCTCAGTAGATGAAAATATTGAATCACTGGCATCGCGCATACTGAAAAATAACCTTGCCGCTTTCAGGGAACTGGCTAAATGATAAAGCTTGATATTAATAATGCCCTGCACCTCCATAAAATGATGAACAAAGCAACCGGAGGTGCTGCTGGAATACGTGATATCGGAGCCCTGGAACCTGCATTATATCATGCCTATGCGTCTTTTGAAGGTAAAGACCTCTATCCTACTGTTGAAGAAAAAGCTGCCAGGCAGGCATATGGGATTATAAGAAATCACCCTTTTTTAGATGGAAATAAACGGACAGGACTATTTGTCATGCTGGTTTTTCTTGAGCTTAATGGCATTAAGTTAAAATTCTCACAATCTGAGCTAGCAAGTCTTGGCATAAAAACAGATGAAGGCAGTGCAGACTCAAAATATATAAAAAAGTGGATTATCAGCCATAAGAAATAAGGATGTTTTTTACCTTTTTAGCCTTACAGATCTACCTGCAGGGGTTGTGGTTATTTTTAGTATTTATAGAATCCCTCTCCGGTTTTCCTTCCAAGCTTGCCCTTGGCTACCATTTCTTTTAATACCGGACAGGGACTGTATTTAGGGTCCCCAAGTCCTTTGTAAAGATTTTCTATTATGGTAAGAGTTATATCCAGGCCCACAAGATCAGCTAATTCAAGAGGGCCCATCTGGTAATTGGCACCCAGCCGCATAGCATTATCGATGTCCTCTGCAACAGCAACTTTTTCGTGAAGCAATACGGCAGCTTCATTTATATATAAAAAAAGCAGCCTGTTTATTATAAAGCCCGGGGAGTCTTTTACTTTGACCGGCACCTTGCCGATACTTTCTATGAGCTTCATCGACCTGGCCAGGACATCATTTGAAGTCTTTTTACCGCTTACCACTTCGACCAGGTCCATCAGTGGGGCCGGATTGATAAAATGGATACCTAAAAATCTGTCAGGATTTTTAAGACCCAGTGCGAGTTTTGAAATGGACAGGGAAGAAGTATTAGAGGCAATGACCATATTATCCGGAACCACGTCTTCTATTTTTTTATACAGATCTACTTTATGGCCGTAGTCTTCCTTGATCGTCTCAATTATGATCCCTGATCTCCCGATACCACCTAAATCGGTTGATGTCCCAAAGTTATCCAAATATCTTTTCTTGTCCCTTTCTTTTATCTTCTCCTTTTCAACTAAACGCTTATAGACATCTGTTATCCTCTCAGCTGCCTTCTCTAAAATACCACCGCTGATATCGATTAAAACCACTTTAAAGCTCGCCTGCAGAAAAACCTGGGCGATTCCACAGCCCATTGTTCCTGCACCTATTATGGAAACAATTTTATTTTTCATTCATTCTTTCTTTCTTAAATATCCTGGCTGGCATTGTCTTTAGTCTCCTGGAAATAATTGGTTTAAAATCCATTTTCGATAATATGTCTTTTTCAAGGTCTATGCCGGGAGCGATCTCTATTACCATCAGGCCCTCGCCGGTCAATTTAAATACTGCACGCTCAGTTATATATAAAATATTTTGTTTATTCTGGGCAGCATATTCACCGCTGAATGTAATATGTTCTACATCTTTTATAAATTTTTTATACTTTCCTTCTGTTTTTATGTTCACCAGTCCCTTTTTTACTTCAATTTCCAGCCCTCCTGAAGTAAAGGTACCGCAAAATACCACTTTCCTGGAATTCTGGCTTATATTTATGAAACCACCACAACCTGCTATCTTCCCCTCAAATTTAGATACATTTACATTCCCGGACCTGTCAGCCTGGGCCATGCCCAGTATTGCAATATCAAGCCCTCCCCCATCGTAGAAATCAAATTGGTAAGGCTGGTCGATTATTGCTTCAGGATTATATGAGGCTCCAAATGAAAGGCCCCCGGCCGGGATCCCTCCGATAGCTCCCGTTTCTGTAGTTATCTTCATCATCCCGGTTGCATTTTCTTCATTTGCCACTATTGATACTCCTTCCGGCATCCCGATCCCCAGATTTACAATAGATCTATCCGGTATTTCCAAAAAAGCTCTTCTGGATATTATTTTTCTTTCATTTAAAGGCAGTACCGGAATTTCTGCATGAGGCACCCATCTCTCTCCGCTAAAACCAGGGTTGTACTGCTGGTCAAATGTCTGCCAGTGGTTTTTCTTTGAGGCCACTACTATATGATCCACAAAAATTGAAGGCACTTTTACCATATAAGGATTTTGTGTCCCATCCTCTTTGATCCTTTCGACCTGGGCAATGACCAGGCCGCCACTATTTTTGGCTGCCTGTGCCAGGGGTAGCATTGAAAGGGAACCAGCTTCCTTTTCCATGGAAATATTGCCTTGTGCGTCTGAGGAAGTGCCTCTGATCAGGGCGATATCTATATTGAAAGACTTATAGAACAGCCTTTGCTTCCCATCTATTTCTATAAGCTCGACCAGGTCCTCGGAAGTGGATTTATTTAGCTTCCCCCCTGATATCCTGGGGTCAACAAAAGTCTTAAGCCCCACATGGGTTATGACTCCCAGCCTGCCAGCAGCTATATCCCTATAAAGATGGGTTATGACTCCCTGGGGAAAATTGTAAGCCTCTATTTTATTATCAATTGCCAGTTTCCCCATTCTGGGGGCAAGGGCCCAGTGCCCCCCTATTACCCTTTTTATAAGCCCCTCATAAGCAAGGTGGTTGATCCCCCTGTTTTTTCCATCTCCCTGGCCAGCGGCATAGACGAGAGTCAGTCCTTTTGGTGAGTTTGTTGATTTAAACCTATCTTCAATGGCAATGGTAAGCTCTTCTGGAACTCCCATCCCCACAAAGCCCCCGATTCCAATACAATCACCATCTTTTATTAGTCCGGCTGCCTCCCTGGAAGATATCATCTTATCCATTAAATATAAAAGCCTCCATTACGCTCTTTTTACCACTACTGCCATTGCTTCTCCGGAGCCAATACAGAGAGAGGCAATACCAGACCCCAGATTTCTTTTTTTCATCTCATGCAGCAAAGTGACTATGATTCTTGCACCTGAAGCCCCAATAGGATGTCCCAGTGCAATCGCCCCGCCATTGACATTTACCCTGCTTTTATCTATCTTGAGCCCTTTCAGGACCGCTATGGCCTGGGCAGCAAAAGCTTCATTAAACTCTGCCAGCTCAATATCATCTATTTCAAGATTTGCTTTTTCAAGTGCTTTCCTTGATGCATCAATTGGAGCCATACCAAAATATTTTGGGTCCACCCCGACTTCTGATGTGGATATTATTTCTGCAATGGGTTCAAGGCCAAGCTTGCCTGCAATATTTTCTGAAGCCAGAAGCATTAATGCTGCTCCGTCATTTATCCCGGAAGCATTCCCGGCAGTGACTGTCCCTTCGCCGGAAAAAGCCGGCTTCAACTTTGACAAGGCTTCAAGGGTGGCATCCCCTCTGGGATGTTCGTCATCTAAAAATTTGATCTTACTTCCCTTTTTCCCTTTTATATCCACCGGGATTATCTCATCTGAGAATCTACCATCATCCCGGGCTTTTATTGCTTTTGTATGGCTTTCCAGGCTAAAGATATCCTGTTCTTCCCGTGATATATTATATTTGGCGGCCAGGTCATCGACCAGGCAGCCCATATGCTTATCATTTATAGGGCACCACAGCCCATCCCTTACTAGACTGTCTATAATTTTACCATCCCCCAGCTTATGGCCCCATCTTGCACCCTCCAGCAGATATGGTGCAGAAGACATAGACTCGATCCCACCTGTAAGATAAAGGGAGCCAGAGCCTGAAAGGATCTCTTTATAGGCAATATCGACCGCTTTCATGGCTGAAGCACATACTTTGTTTACGGTAGTCGCAGGTATTCCATTATCCAGCCCGGCCCTTAAAACGATCTGTCTCGCTGGATTTTGTCCCTGCCCGGCTTGAAGGACATTGCCAAATATTGCCCCATCTATTCTTTTACCCTCTAACTTATTCCTCTTGATCATTTCTTTTACCAGGATGGTCCCAAGGCTGACTGCTCCTGTATTTTTAAGTGAACCGCCAAAGTTCCCGATGGGGGTCCTTAAGGCATCGATTATAAATACTCTCTCAATCATTTAAAACTCCAAGTCTAGCTATTCATTTCATCTTATTATAGGAATATCTAAAGTTTAGGGCAATAATTCAATATTTTTTTATCTTTTCTTGATTTATTATTTGAGATATAAAATATCTCAATTATAATTTAGGGTAATATGATTCATTTTTAAAAAAGATGGTTTTATTCGGGATAGTAGCCTTTTTTCAAATAACATTTTTGCCTGGTTTCATACTCCTGAAATTTTTAAGGCTGAAGGACCTGAACTGGTTACAGTCTATTATCTACAGTTTCGGCCTGAGCCTTCTTGTAAATTACCTGATGGTATATCACCTGGCTTTAATCGGTATCTACAGGCAGCCTGCAGTATATTTGATCCTTGTCCTGGAGTTTATTTGCCTGCTGTACCTGGCCGTAAGAAAAGATATCAGCCTTGAGCCTGACGGGAAGTATATTGTTCCTTCTGACTACCGGGTATTTCCCAAAAATATAATGCCTGTCTTTTCAATTATTGCTATTCTTTCATTTCTTTATTTTTTCTTTTCAAACCTGGGCTCGGTTTTTGACAACTGGGATCCGGTCTTTTCCTGGAACAGGTGGGCCATTGACTGGTACCTGGGTGACATGCCATTTTTAACAAATCTCTATCCCCAGCTGATCCCGGCCAACTGGTCAATATCTTATATGATGATGGGGACCCACGAGGTCCAGATGGTTGCAAAATCTATTATGCCGCTTTTCAGTGTGTTCATCCTGTTGATATTTTTCAGCCTGTACCAGAAGAAGAAAAACCAGACCTATCTTGTGGCCCTGATCTTTTACTGCGTGATCATTCTGGTCTACAGCCTCCGGTATATTTCTACAGGCTATGTCGATATAGCAGTGTCCTTTTTTTCAATTTTAACTCTTTACGCCATTCTTGACCTGGAAAACAGTGAATTTAATTTTAAAAAAATAGTCCTGGTATTTTTATTTTCTTCAGCTGCTGCCCTGACCAAGCAGGCGGGTTTTATTATTTTAATTTTTGCGCTCATATGGATCTCTTCGCTCATAGTCAAAAACAGGATAAAAATCTCAAAAAAGAAGATCTTCATGACTACAGGCACATTGATTTTACTGATACTGTTTAACCTTTACTGGTATATCTTAAAAATAATCGATATCAGCCGTGGAATGGATTTTTCCACATTAAAATTTCTCTTGAGTGATATCCATCATGATGCAAATTACTTTCAGAGATTTACCAATGGCTTAAACACCCTGAAAGGCAGCAGCATCCTCTTTATCATCCTGGTACTTCTTTCCCTCATAAGTATTTTCAATAGAAGAGCAAGATGGTTTACAATCGGCTTAACTATCCCTTCCATAATCATCTGGGGATTTTATTTCAGCTATGATGATAGAAACATAATATATGTCTATCCTTTTCTTGCATTCTCAATATCATATGCAATTTCATTTTTATATGATTTATCAGTAGGCAAGATACTTAAAAGACCCGGCCTTATAAAGCACCGTTCCGTGGGTACTCAAAAAATATTAAAAATACCTATAAATAAGAGAAAGATTTTTACAACTTCTTTCCTGGTGATCCTTGCACTTATATTTTTAACCATACCTTTTTCAGATAGAATAATCCTGAGGCAGGCCGAGGCACAGAAACAGATCGGCATGCCTTCAATAAATAAGGCACTTTATGACTATAAGGATAGGTATGGAGTCGAAGGCATAATAATCACTGACTATTACTGGATAACCGCTATGCCGAGGTTTGAGGGAAGCTCCATCAAGGTCTTCCATGAAAATGATAGATTTATAATCATGTCCAATTCTGACAGCTATGAACTTATAAACCCGATCACCCTGGCTGGCGATAATACTTTTGGTTTTTTAATTTCGGAAATGTATTACAGGCATCCGGAATTCTATAAAGATTTCCAGGAAAAGATCGGCAGCGGCCGGTACAGCCTGATATTTGAAAAACAGGATTACTTTTTTATAAAGATCAATTGAGGTACTGAGTAAATAAAAATAGCTATTTTATTGTTAAGTACTATAATTTAATATGTATATTTGACAATTTTATCTTGGATGTTATAATTGTATTACAAAACTATAAGAATGGTTTTATATTTTTTAGCAGGGAGGATATTTCTAGAATAAATTAGAAGAATTTTAACTTAATAATTGAGGCTTTGTTATCATTGGACGCTTTTAGCAAAGTAGGTAAAAAAATAAACCGGCTAGAAGAGGCCGGTTTTTTGACTATATATGGTTGTTTCAACAGGTTTTAAAGGATGTGGTTTTATGGAGAAATAAATGAGATTTGCTCAAGCAAGGATTAGGCACCCATTACTTAAAACAAATCTCTGAGGCATTCTATATGATTTTATTTCAAAAATCAATCTAAGATTAAAAATCCGATTTATCAATGTATTGGGTATTTATACCCAGTATTACTATGAAAGGAATGGAAATGATTAAGTTAAAAAGCAAAATGCTAAAGTTTGTAGCACTGGCCATTGTGGCAATGCTGATTGTCTGGCTTATACCGGCTGGCCTGGTTTATGGAGAAACAGCAACTGCAACTGTTACTATATATAAAAATATTGTAAATGGAGGTACCCCGGTTTCGTCCCCTACATTTTTGTTCCAATGGACTCAAGATGATGGGGTAAACTGGACAGAGTTTTCAATTGATAACCCCGGTCCAGACCCAGGATATGATTTAGTAGTAATTCCCCTTGAAGCAGGAGTGGAGACATGGATTGAGGAAATTGACAACCCTGATGATGGTTTTGATTTTCATAACATTTTATTTGACCCTGATGGAACGCAAGGTACCGAGGACGGCAACACTGCTGTATTTACGCCGGTTCCCGGAGACAACGGGGTTATAACTTTCCAGAATGAAAATATGAATATTATAACCGTACATGTCTTTAAATTTATTGAGAACAGTAGCCCTGGAGATGAAGAGACTTTTAAATTTGAGTGGAGTCAGGATGGAATTAATTGGACTGAGGTAATTACTACCCACCATTTACAACCAATATACGGGCGTCCTTATTGGATGTGTGAGATGACACTCCCAACCCTTGGCGAAACTCAAATAAGGGAACAGCTGGTTACCCCCTATGAACTGAGCAGGATTGAGCTTGATGGACTGGATGACCCGAACGCATATGTTATAGATGAGGTAGCCTACTTCATGCCGGAGATGGGCCATAACGGAGTTCTTGACTTCTATAATATAGATGCAGGCCAGCCCATTGTAACTACTGTAAATATTCAAAAGCATGTAGACAATGCGCCAATACCTGATAGTTTTGATTTTTTATGGTCGACTGATGGAATTAATTATGAAACTTTTACTTTGGATGAAATTCATCCTTTCGAACCGTTCCTAGAAGAAGAACTTGACCTTGTACCCGGTCAGCAATACTGGATAAAGGAAGACCTTGCTACCCAGGGCTGCTATGAATTTAATTCAATAGACTGGGATGACAGTCTTATAACTGTTAATTTGATTGAAGATGGTACTGTAGCCACCTTTACTGCCCAGGAGGGATCCAATGGCTATATAGGTTTCCATAACCAGGACATCTGCGTTCCCCCCGAGAAGAGTATAGTTGTGCATGTAATTGAGGACCAGATCGCAGGATTTGGCTGGGAAGAAGGGGATAATATAACACTTACAATAGATTATGGAGGGGTTGAACCTTATACAGATATGAAACCAGCTGGATACAGTCCAGAGCTGGATGAGGTAGTTGTCGACTTTTTCCCTGGGGAACAGGATGGATTTGATGTCATGGCCGGCAATATAGTGACACTGTCTTATGGAGTATCTGAAACTTTTCATGTGGTAAAAAGCCAGGTAATCACAGATATCGATGTGGAAACAGATGTGATCAGGGGTACAGCCGATCCGGGTACAGTGGTAGAAGTATGGTTGGAAGGTCCAGATCCCTATAACATTATAAGCACTGCAGATGAATATGGTATTTGAGAAGCAGACTTCTTTAACATTCTTGAACCCCGAGATATTGGATACGGAACATGGGGTGCGGCTGTCCAAACCGATAATCTAATTGGCTCTTCCAGCCATACCCGGTATAACTGGAGCTTTGAGGAAGAACCACCCACCATAACCGCAAACCTGACCTATGACTGGATTGACCTATGGGGATTCAAACTGGATACATCAGTCCTACTTGAAATAGGTAGTTCATGGTCACGAACTATCCCAACTGATGAGGATGGACATGCCTGGGTAGAAGGAGGGGAATTCAAATTTTCCATAGAACCAGGTATGCACATAGTTGCAACAGGCACAGAATCAGGAATTATAAAAGATTTATTTGTGGAAGACCTGACCCTGTATCTATTTAACTGGGATTTCAATATCATCGAAGGCACCGGACGACCTGATATGAAGGTCCTCGTGGGAGCAGGTTTCCCCCCATCCGATCCTCCCGAAGAACCAATATATGTAGAGGATTTTGTGGAGGTAGGGGATAATGGAATTTGGAGAATTGAAACACTTGGTCTTCTTGACGGCATGTATCCAATGGTCATGTTCTTTGAGGATGACGGTGACGGAACAATGGCTGAGGGAGAATGCCCCTATTCTATTACCTATAACGGGGATAACCTGGTACATTATCCCGGACTGGTAACCTTGTCAGCAATTATAGAAGAGAAACCTGGTGGAAACCCGGGAGGAATATTGCCACCAGAACAAATAATGTTTGAGCTATATTCAGAGAATAATGAATATGTCCGTTATGCTACTGTAGTGGATGGAACAGCTGAGATTGCAGTAGAAGATGTTCCGGTTGGAATATATGAAGCAGTAGCTACTGTAGTTTGTCCTTATTGGATGAAGAAGGACAAAGATATAGCTCTGCTGGCTGTATCAGACGGATTTGTAACCGGAGGAGGGTGGTTTAAACCGGGAGACAGTTCCGACAAAGTAAGCTTTGGCTTTGAACTAAAGTATAAGAATGACGGTACCTTAAAAGGAAACCTCGAGATGATAGACCACAGCAGTGGTACCAACTATAAAGCCACTGACTTTGACTGGCTGGTAGTAGTGGAAAATAAAGCTTTCTTCTATGGGTACATGCAGGAAAATGAAGAAGAACCATATCCTTTTATGGCCACAATGATTGATAATGGGTCACCTGGAAAAGATAAAGATATCTTCAAAATTGATATTTGTATAGATGGAGATCAAATTCCACTATTTGGTGAATTTGGTGTATTGATAGATAATGGAAACATTGTAGCACATAACTAGACCTAACTGCTTTTTAAGCCGGGGAGGCAACTAATGCCTTCCCGGCTTTTCTGACTACGGTAGCTCTACTGCCTTCAGGTAATAAGATCTCACTCCTGCCCGCATTCTGCATCCCGGCCAGCCAGTATGTCAATACCGTGTGGCAGTGACCTGTAAATGATCTCCAGGCCGTCTTTTACTCCCTTGATGCTTCCAGGCAGGTTTATGATCAGGGTATTTTTCCTTATCCCGCTTATCCCCCGGGAAAGAATAGCCCTGGGGGTTTTTTTATGACCCTCATACCTGATGATCTCACTAAAGCCGGGGACCCTTTTTTCAATAATTTCTTCAGTCGCTTCGGGGGTTATATCCCTTAATGAAAACCCGGTTCCCCCGGTTGTGATTATTAGATTTGCCTTTCCTTTATCTGAAATGCCAGAAAGCTTTTCAGCTATTAAATCTTTTTCATCCGGAACGATCTCGTGCTCCGTGATCTCCCAGCCTTTTTCCTTGAAATATTCTACAATATATTTACCGCTTCTATCTTCCCGTTCTCCCCTGTAGCCTTTGTCACTGACTGTAATAACTGCCATCTTTAATATTTCTTTCATTTTTTAACCACCTGAAATCAAAAATTGACCTTCAATTTATAAATGCTGATCATATCTTGCTGCTGTCTTTTTTATAATCAGTTTTCCCGCCTGTCTTCTCCAGAAGCTCGATATCCTCTATCCTCATCTCCCTGGACAATGCCTTGCACATATCATAAATAGTAAGCAGGCTGACACTTACACCCATCAGGGCTTCCATTTCCACCCCGGTGACATCAGTGCCCTTAACCTCTGATATAACCAGTATTTTATTTTCTTCTTCTATTATTTTAAAACTTATATCCACCCCGGTTAGTTTTATCTGGTGGCATAGTGGAATAAGCTCCCAATTTTTCTTGGCCGCATTTATTCCAGCAATTTTTGCAACAGTGATGACATCACCCTTTTTTAATTCGCTGTCTTTTATTTTTTGGATGATATTCTTATCCAGTACGATATGACCCCTGGCCTTAGCGATCCGTATATTTTCCTTTTTGCCAGTAACATCCACCATTTTTGCCCTGCCGTGCTTATCTATGTGCGTAAATCCATCTTCTTTTTTGGACATATTTCTATCCCCCGATCCTGTTCATGTAATTTGAGATCTTTATATCATTTTCCTTATTGCAATTAATATTTAAATTTCTGTTTCCGGGTTTCACCTTTATAAAGTCCAGTATACGCTCTTTTATTTGCTTGCTGCTAATATTATTCCTGAGTTCTCTCTTTATATCAAGTTCTGAATCGGCAAAAAGGCATAACTTTATGGTCCCCCTGGAAGTAAGCCTTATCCTGTTGCAGTAAAAACAGGAATCTTTCTTATTCTGGATAAAACCGATATTTCCCCTGCTTTTCTCGATCTTGTAATAAACTGCCGGGCCAAAACCAACTGGTTCCTCTATTTTATTATATTCTCCAAATTTACTCATTGATTTAAAAATACCTGTAGTATCTATTTTTTTATTATTTCCGTTTAGAACATTCCCACTGCACTCTAATGGGTCAAGTTCTATTACCGGCATCATCTCAATAAAGCGGATGCTTACTGGTTTTTCCATTGACATCTTTATAAAATGCCAGCAATCTTTTTCGTCGAAGAGGCTCGTGAGTACTACATTTATCTTGACAGATTCAAATCCCATATTGATCGCACTATCAATGGCAGCCAGTATTTTCTCCGGGTCCCCTCCCCTGGTAATATTCCTATATTTTTCACGGTCCAGGCTGTCCAGGCTTATATTGATCCTTCTAATGCCCTGCTTGAACAGCTTTTTTAAGAACCCGGAAAGCAATATTCCATTGGTGGTAATAGATATATCCTCGACCCCTTCAATATCTTTTATACCTTCGATCAACTCCAGGATATTTTCCCTTAAAAGAGGTTCCCCGCCGGTCAGCCTGACTTTTCTTATTCCCAGTTCAGATAATATCCTTACAGTCTTCAGTATTTCCTCATAGGTCAGGAGCTCTTTTTTATCCAAGAGCTTTATTCCCCGCTCAGGCATGCAGTAAATGCACCGAAGATTACATCGGTCAGTAATGGATAATCTCAAATAATCAATTTTTCTGCTGTAACTGTCTATTAATTGTCCTGCCATCATAACACCTGATAATATTTATATTACTTTCTGAGCATATGTATGGAGCTTGCCTTTACCCTGGCAGAGATCTCTCTCCCGGGGGCCAGGCCTAATCGGCTTATGGAATCCTGTGTCACAAAAGAGTTAAGATCAAATCCACAGTCGATCTCAATCTTTTTAAATATCCCAATATCTCTTATATCGGTTATTTTCCCCACGAACTTGTTCATCGCCGAAGATTTTTCAGTAGAAGCCTGGCTTTCATATAAAATAACATCTTCGGGCCTTATAGCCAGAATGACTTTTTCCCCTTTTTCCCCTATTCCTGCCACAAAGATAGTTGTCCTCCCTCTTGTACCGGAAACTTCGACCCTGCAAACATTTCCTTTGCCTGAGGAGATCTCTCCTTCTATAAGTGTTTCAACTCCCATAAATTTTGCTATGAACTCATTTTTAGGTTTTCTGAATATATCTTTCTTTTGTGCAAATTGCTCTACCCTGCCATTATTCATTACTGCAATATCATCCGCCAGTATCATGGCTTCATTACGGTCATGAGTAACATATACAATGGATTTCCCAAAATCTTTTATCACCTCAAATAAATCATGTCTCAGATCCTCCCTGGACCGCTGATCAATATTTGCCAGGGGCTCATCCACAAGCAGAAGCTCCGGATCCAGCACAAGTGCCCTGGCAAGTGATATTCTTTGCTTCTCACCACCTGAAAGGTTTTTTGTGCCGCGGTCAAGCAGGTCGCCAATTTTTAATTTACTGACAAAATAATCTATCCTGTCCCTGGCCGTAGATGGCTTTATTTTCCTGATTTTTAATCCCATTATTATATTACTGTAAACTGATGAATTAAACAGTAAGGGTTCCTGGAACACAACTGCCATCTTCTTCCTTATTTTGGCCCTATCGACCTTCCCATTAGTGATTTCGGTGCCGTCAAAGTATATTTTGCCCCTATCAGGTTTTTCCAATAGGTTTATAAGCTTTATAAGTGTAGACTTCCCGGATCCATTGGGCCCTATAATGGACAGGATCTTATTTTTCTCAAGGTAGAGCTCATCTATGCACAGCCTGAACCCCCCGTCATATTTTTTCTCTATACAGGATAGCTTTAATATTTTGGCATCCATGGAATTCTTTCTTTTTGTTGTATCAGGATTATTGCAAAGTTTATCCCAAAAGAGAGGGCCAGCAATATTACCACAAGCGAGATGGCGACATCAAATTTGCCCATCCTGACCATCTGTATGATGGAGGTGGTAAGGACCCTGGTCTCCCCTATGATATTGCCGCCTACTATAAGGACTGCCCCTACTTCGGAGATGGCACGGCCAAACCCTGCCGCGATGGCTGTAAATATGGGATACTTGACCTCTTTTATGAGTATCCACAGTAGCTGTATCCTGTTTGCCCCGAGGGATAATGCCTGCTGCCTCAGTTTGGGGTCCATCTGCTGTACAGCTGCAAGCGTTATGCCTGTGATTATCGGGCTGGCAATTATCATCTGGGCTGCTATCATGGCAGCAGGTGTATAAAGGAGCTCTAGAAAGCCTAAGGGGCCGCTTCTCCATATAAAGAGTATGATTATAAGGCCCACTGCCACAGGCGGGGCGCTCATGCCGGTATTTATAATGGCCACTACCACCCTTCTGGCCGGGAACCTGTTAAGCCCTATTGCTATGCCAAGCGGAACGCCTATAAGTATTGAAATAAGTACTGCTATTCCGGAAACTTTTATTGTTGTAAAAAGGATCTCGTAGATCTCCCTGTTTCCTGTAAATATCAGTACTGCAGCATTTTTTATGCCGTCCCATATAATACCCATTTATATGCCTCGCTTTATAATGTCAGGGTAGAACAGGGGCCGGCCGTATTCTTTGATGCCGAAATCTTTTATGATGGCCTGTCCCCTGGGACCTGTTATAAATTCTAAGAAATCAAGTGCTCCGGGGTAGTTTATCTTAAGATCCTTATGCTTTTTAGGATTTATTAGTATTATTCCATAAGGATTATAAAGAGACTCGCCTCCATCGACCAGTACCACAAGGGATAGATTCTCCTGGTGGGAGAGGAAGGTCCCACGGTCAGCTATGGTATAGGCCTGTTTCTGGTCCGCTATCCTTATTGTGGCTCCCATGCCCTGGCCGGTCTGGATATACCAGCTGCCATAAGGCGCTATCCCGGCTTCCTCCCAGAGGGCCAGCTCTTTTTTATTGGTGCCTGAATCGTCCCCCCTTGAAACAAATAGGGCTTTCTCCTCTGAAATCCTTTTATAAGCTTCCATGCTGTCAAGGCCCGCAATTTTTGAAGGATCGTCCGGGGGGCCTATTATTACAAAATCATTATGCATGACATCATCCCTTCTGATACCGAATCCCTGCCTTACAAACCTGTCTTCCTCGGAGCGGGCATGCACCAGCAATATATCTACAACACCCCTCTCTCCCATAGCGAGGGCCTCGCCTGTCCCTACAGCAATTGGGATTATGTTATAGTCTGAGTCCTGCTCAAATGCAGGCAATAGCACATCCAGGAGGCCGCTGTCATAGGTGCTTGTTGTGGTTGCCAGGATAATATCTTTCCCACAGTCTTCACTGCTGCATGCTGCAGCAATAATTAAAAGAGATATAATGCTTGATATTAAAATAGATACAAGAAGCAGGTTTGTGATCCTTGTTTTGATTTTATTTTTATTACTGTTTTTATTTATATCCTTAAATATAGATCTGCCCGTCACTACAGGTATTTTCCTTCTTATATTTTTATCTATACAATTAATAGGCCAGCAAGGAGATCCCGCTGGCCTGTCTTGAATAATATTCAAGATCAAAGTCTCCTTTCCAAATACGGGAGGCAGATCCGTTTCCAGATAAACCCTTCCGCTTAAACCCCATAACACTGCAGCCTTAGGAAATTTAAGTCGGAGACAAAAATTTTTATTTATTTTATTCCTTTAACAAAAAAACTTCAACTATGCTGTCTTTTTTAACATCGCTGATATCTTCGGGAAAAACTGCTATTCCATCAGCTTTAGCCATGGAGGTAAGCATCCCGGATCCCTGTAATCCAGTTGAACTGAAAAAATACTGTCCATCCTTTTTCCCGATCACCACTCTTACAAAATTTGTCCTACCCTTTTTGTTTTTAAAATCATGAGAGGCCCTGGCCGGTATCACCGGCCTGCTAAGATCCTTATATCCCATTATTTTCCTTATAAGCGGCCTTATATATATTTCGAAACATACCATAACCGATACCGGATTACCCGGGAGGCCAAATATGAATTTATCCTTATGTTTATAAAAGGCTATTGGTTTGCCTGGTTTCTGATTTACTTTCCAGAATATTTGCTTTGCCCCAATATTTTTCAGGCTGTCTTTAACAAAATCATAATCCCCGACAGAGACCCCACCGCTTATGATCAATATATCATTTTCTGCCAGGGCTCTTTCAATATTTTTCTCCAGAGATTTTAAGTCATCGGCTATTATTCCATATCTCAAGTACTCAATGCCCATTTCTTTTACCTGGGCCGATAATGAATAACTATTACTGTCCCGTACCATCCCCATTGTAAGGTCCCTTTCCACTTCCAGAAGCTCATCCCCGGTAGCAATGATGCCCACCGCAGGCGCACTATTTACCAATACCTCATTGAAGCCAAGTGAGGCCATCACTCCAATATCAGCAGGGTATATAGCTTCCCCTTCAGCCAGCACCAGGTCACCTCTTTTTATATCTTCTCCCCTATACCTGATATTCTCCCCGACCTGGCACTCTTTAAAGACCAAAACACTCTTAGCCTCTCTTTGCGTATCTTCCTTCATGATCACCGCATCGCACCCCTCCGGAATTGGAGCTCCGGTCATTATCGGCGTGCAAAAACCCGGGTTTATTTTTTCTTTTGGCAGCTTGCCTGCAGGAATGTCTTCTGATGACAGGACCAGCCTCACAGGATAATTTTTTTCTGATCCTTTTATATCCAGGGCCCTTATGGCAAATCCGTCCATAGCAGAATTATCACAGACAGGAATATCATCTTTTGAGACAATATCTTCTGCCAGGACAAAACCAAGACTATCAAGTATCCGTACCTTTGTCTTCCTGGATTTGATTTTAGTTTCGAGGACCTTTTCCAGTGCCTTTTTAACAGAAATCATATTTTTGCTAAAACTAAAAATTTATTAATCAAATATGATTATACTATTATTTATTAGAAAATAGCATGTATAGTAATCATATTTTTTATGATATTACGGCTTTATTATTATTTTGGTCCCTTGATAGGCTAAATATTTATTCTGGAATCCTTTATCAGTTTTACACCTTCAGGAAAATTTTTCCCTATGAGGTATTCCTTGATCCCCGTGCCGTCAATTTTAAGACCTGGCGCTATCTCACTTAAAGGGAGCAGGACAAAGTTTCTTTCCCCGATCCCCGGATGGGGAACAGTAAGAAAATCAGTATTTATTTTATGGTTCCCGTGATAGAGAATATCGATATCAAGTATCCTGGGACCATTTTTTTTAGAACTTTTTCTTCTGCCTGTTCTGTATTCTATGCCCTTCAAAAATCCTAATAATTCAAATGGATCCAGGGCTCTCCCGGCCCGGGCATGGACCACAATATTATAAAAGGATTGCTGGTCCTCCAGGTACATCGGTTCTGACTCATACAAAGAAGACTCCTTTGATATATCAATAAGGGGATTTTTATTGATCAGGGCGACTCCCTTCTGTAAATTCTTTTTCCTGTCTCCCATATTTGATCCAAGAGATAGGTATAAGTCAGTGCTGTCCCTGCCGGCAGGGCTTGCATCTGCTGTAATATTATTCACATCTCTCTGCAGCTTGCATACTACGCCTACTGAGTATAAGTCCTCTTTTATCGGGGGAGAGGTCTTTTCTACCCTTACTTTTACTTTCTCAGCAAGGGGATATAATTTTAATATTTCTTCTGCTACTGTCCGGGACAATGTCTCCAGCAAGTCAAATCTCCGGCCGCCATTTATTTTTTTTACCAGCCTTATTACCTCTGAATAGTTAAGAGTCCTCTCAATACTATCTTCGCCTGTAAGATCATCTTTATTTAATAAGATCCTTATATTAAATAAAAATTCCTGTCCATCTTTTTTCTCCTCATCCCTTACTCCATGATAGCCAAATAGTTTGAGGTCTTTGATTAAAATTTTTAGCATACAGCAGAACCTCAGTATATATTTTTAATTTTCTGGGCCATTTTTACTGCTCTCATGGTCTCCTTTACATCATGGACCCTTAAGATATCGGCCCCATTTATCATGGACCATACAGCTACCGACAGGCTTCCTTCCAGCCTCTCACCGACAGGCAGGCCGAGCACCTCACCGATAAAGGATTTCCTTGAGGCACCTACCAGGATTGGAAATCCTAGCATCTTGAACTCCCTTAATTTACTGATGATCTCAAGATTGTGTTCTGGTCTCTTGCCAAACCCGATACCCGGGTCCAGTATTATTTTTTCCGGTCCGATACCGGAGCTAATGGCCGTTTTTGTCTTATCCTCAAAATACTGGTAGATCTCCTCTATAACATCCTGGTACCGGGGGTCATCCTGCATGTTTTCCGGAGTCCCTTTAATATGCATGAGCACCACCGATACATTACTTTTTGCTATTACACCTGCCATGCTTTCATCCATCCCCAGCCCACTTATATCATTTACAATATGGGCACCTGCCTTTATGGCTTCTGCAGCCACTTCCGGCCTATAGGTATCAATAGAAATAAGGATATCATGGTCCCTGCTGATATTTTCTATTACAGGAATGGTCCTCTCCATCTCTTCTTCTTTCCCCACCGGCAGAGATCCGGGCCTGGTTGACATCCCGCCCACATCGATTATGTGGGCGCCTTCTTCTGCCAGGCTCCTGGCCCTGGCAAGCGCTTTCTCCCTGTCGTAATACTGCCCCCCGTCATAAAAGGAATCCCTGGTCACATTTAAAATACCCATGATCACTACTTCTTTGCCGGGCTCAAACTTTTTATCCGCTATTATCAGGTCTTTTTCTTTGCAGGCTTTATCCATTTTCTTAAGATGCCCGGAGAGGTCCCCGGACAGGTCCCCCAATCCGAATTGCTGGGATCTAATTTTTTTAACCAGGCTGGTAATACTTTTTCTGGTACCCTGGATTATTATATCTGTTTTTGCCCTTTTTTCTGAAAGAATAGAGCGGGATGTGATGACATCCCCATCTCTTGCAAGCATTTCCTGTTTTAATATATTTGCAGCCACCGGATTTACCTGTTTTATCTTAATAGACAGGGGAAATGCCTTATTGATCATTATTTTATTGCCTGCAGCTGTAGACCCGACTTTCTCAAATTCAGCAATACCTTCCTTTTTTGACCTGATCTGCAAGACCCTGATCTTATATTTCATAGTTAAAACTGTCTTCCTGATCATTGATTAAAAATAAATATGCCGGGATAGATACCGTTATTTATCTGACATAATAAGGGCCATTGCTTCTGCCCTGGAAGCAGGATTATCCTTAAACAGCCCTCTTACTACTGAAGTGATCGTCATGGTATTGGGTTTTTTTACTCCTCTCATGCTCATGCAGAGATGTTCTGCTTCGATCACTACCATGACTCCCCTGGGCTTGATGCTCCCCATTATGGTATCGGCTACAATCGAGGTCAACCTTTCCTGGATCTGGAGCCTTTTAGCTACAGTTTCAAGTACCCTCAAGATCTTGCTCAGGCCTATGATCTTCCCGGATTTATTGGGTACATAAGCTATATGGGCCTTTCCGACAAAAGGTACCATGTGGTGCTCGCATACCGAATAAAATGGAATATCTTTTACCAGGATGATCTCGTCATGGTTTTCATCAAACATCTGGCCGAGTTCATCGGCAGGATCTTTCCCCGTCCCGCTAAAGATCTCTTCGTACATATCTGCAACCCTTTCGGGAGTACCGAGCAGGCCTTTCCTATCGACATCCTCTCCAATGCCTTTAAGTATGGTCCTTACTCCTTCTTCGATCATTTTCTTATCCATTAAATTTTTCTCCTATTCTAAAAACGCCGAACAAAATCATTTAGATGGATCATATTATGCGTCCGGATCCAGAAAAATATAAGTGATTATTTTTTGCCAGGTGTTTTAGTGATCTTTTTTGGTACAGCTTTTTTAACATTACTGCCAGCTTTGGAGGATTTCTTTTTTGTCTCAAGCCTCTCTACCCGCTTGACCTTTTTACTTTCCACTTTGGCAAGAACTTTTAAGATCTCTTCCCTGCCCAGTGTTTCCTTTTTCAAGAGTACCTTTGCAAGACCGGCCAGGGTCTTCTTATTTTCCTGGAGTATCTGTCTTGCCTTTTCATAGCATTTGGAGATTATATTATGGACTTCATCATCAATTGCAGCTGCTATCTCATCGCTGTAATGAGGCCTTGTCATTATTTCTTTACCCAGGAATACCTCATCTTCTCCACCCTCAAAAGTCACCAGACCCAGTTTTTCGCTCATCCCAAATTCAGTCACCATCTTTTTTGATATTTTTGTGGCCCGGTCGAGATCATTCTGGGCTCCCGAGGTTATATCATCAAAGTTCATCTCTTCACTGACCCTGCCTCCCAGAAGCTGGGTGATATTATCAAGGAGTTCCTTCCTGGATTTTAAAAACCTGTCTTCTTCCGGCAAGGTTATCACATATCCCAGCGCACGGCCTCTAGAGATAATGGATATTTTATGGACAGGGTCCGTATGGGGAAGCACATATGAAAGGATCGCATGGCCGGATTCATGAAAGGCTATTATACTTTTTTCTTCTTCTGATATTACCCTGGTCTTTTTTTCGGGCCCTGCTATGACCCTCTCAACTGCTTCTTCTATCTCAAACATTGATATCTTCTTTTTATTGTACCTTGCTGCAAGCAGTGAGGCTTCATTAAACAGATTGGCCAGGTCCGCTCCTGTAAATCCCGGAGTCTGTTTGGCTATGGTCTTCAGGTTTATACTTTTATCAAGAGGTTTTCCACGGGCATGTATTTTAAGTATGTTTTCCCTGCCTATAATATCGGGCCTGTCCACTACGATCTGCCTGTCAAATCTTCCAGGCCTGAGCAGCGCCGGGTCCAGTATGTCGGGACGGTTGGTTGCAGCAATTAAGATCACGGTACTACCAGCATCAAACCCATCCATCTCCACAAGAAGCTGGTTTAAAGTCTGTTCCCTTTCATCATGACCGCCGCCAAGCCCGGCTCCTCTATGCCTTCCCACTGCATCGATCTCATCCAAAAAAATAATAGAAGGCTGGCTGGCCCTTGCTTTATTAAAGAGATCCCTGACCCGTGATGCGCCTACGCCTACAAACATCTCTACAAATTCTGAACCTGAAATACTAAAAAACGGCACGCCGGCTTCACCGGCTACAGCCCTGGCAAGAAGGGTCTTACCAGTGCCAGGCGGGCCGTACAGCAATACGCCTTTGGGGATCTTTGCACCCATTGCTTTAAATTTACCAGGATTTTCAAGAAATTCCTCAATTTCCCGGAGTTCCTCTACTGCTTCATCCACCCCCGCAACATCTTTAAAAGTCACTCTTTGTTTGCCCTTGACTGCAAGCCTGGCCTTACTTTTACCAAACTGAAAAACCTTGGAACCATTGCCCTGAATTTGGTTCATCATAAAAAATATAAGCCCGAACATAATGATAAATGGTATCGCACCTATCAGGATCTGCAGCCAGACCGTCTGTTTCTGGTTATCTACCTTAAATGACAGATCATTATCCATAAGCAGCCTGGTGACATCGTATTGAGAAAGAAAAGAGACTTTAAAGCTGGTCCCATCTGCCATTTCACCTTCAATTGTCCTGTCCTCTCCTTTTATCAGCATTGGAGGGGCAGTGCTTATCCTGCTCTCCCCTACAGCTGCCACAAATTCATCCATGGTCAGCTCTCTGGCATCCGAGGAAAGAAAAAGGGGATTCCTGAATATCAGGAACATGATCACTACCAGTAATACCAGAAGTGCTATGTTTTTAAACCCTCTACCTTTAAAACCTTTTTTATTAGGATTATTTTTTAAATCTGGCATAGCTTTCCTTAAATTGTTTTTTATATCTTTATTAGATAATAATACAATTACTACTCGTTTTCAATATAACCTATAAATGGAAAATTCCTGTATTTTTCTGCAAAATCAAGCCCATACCCCACGACAAATTTATTTGGGATATCAAACCCTTTATATTTTATTTTATTTTTCATTTTTCTGGGAACATTCTTATCTAAAAGGGTACAGACTTCAATATTTCCAGGATTACGGGCCTCAAGATTTTTAATTAAGTAATTAAGAGTCCTTCCGGAATCAATAATATCTTCCATTATGAGCACTTCTCTATTCTCTATGCTGTATTCCAGGTCCTTGGTGATCCTGACTATCCCGGAACTTACTTTTGAATCACCATAGCTTGAGACAGCCATAAAATCAAAAGCTACTGGTATTTTAATTTCCCTGCATACATCAGCCACAAAAATAAAAGAACCCCGAAGTACTGAGACTAAAACCGGATCCTTGTCCTCATAATCAGCAGTGATCTGCTTTCCAAGTTCAGCGACTTTCTTCTTTAATGTATCCTCGTCTATCAGGATCCTGATTATTTCACTGCCATATGTCAGTACCTTTTCTCCCTTGATTGTTTTAAATTTGTAAAGACTCATCTGGTACCCCTAAAAAATAATTATTTAATTAAAGCATATATAAATCATTTTTAAAATAATTTTAAGTATAAGGCTCTGGCAGTCTGCCCTGTTATTTTTACCCTTTCATCGATCCTGTGTTTTCCTATCCAGACGATCTTTTCGCTGTCACAAAATATGGGGATCTCTCTTCTTGAGTGCAGGGGAATTTTTGCATCAATAAAAAAATCATGGAGTTTCTTTTCTTTTCCAAGTCCCAGTGGAAAAAACCTGTCTCCCTGCTTCCATTTCCTTACTTTGAGCGGGAAATTAATTTTACCATGATCCAGCCATGCTTCAGTGTCCCCGGAATCCTTAAGGTTTATCCTTTCTTTCCAGGGCTCAATTATTTTTGAGTCCAATCTCATATTAAAACCTTTAAGCTCTATTGTCTTTCCAATATCTATTTCTAATGGCCCTGCCCTTCCTCCACTGGCCTTTTCCTGCCCACCAAATATATTTTTAAGCTCTGGAGGTAAAAGGTTTATATTATCAGCATTAAAAAAATAAATATGTTCCCCGGTTTTATATACTTTTATTTCATGGGCCGGCATCACTTCTTTGCTTTCGCCTCCACCCCCCGCAGCAACAAGATTTAAAATATCCTCTATATTTTTAAAGGTTATATCTTTCAGGTCACCTTTTAATTTTTCAATTGCAGCCAGCATCACCCTTCTTTTTACGGCCTCTGGCATGCACTCTATTTCTTTTACAGGAATTCTTATAAATGCCGGGGGGCCCTTATCATCATCTTCTCTAAAATCTGCTATTTCTTTTAATCTGCTCCGGGAATAATCCTTTAAAAAGTCATCTTCATCCCTCAGGAGTTTCATTGATCTTGCCACATTATCCCTGAACTTCTTTAAAAAATTATTAGCGATGAAAGGTATCAATTTATTCCTGACCTTATTCCTAAAATAGATATCTTCCAGGTTTGTCCTGTCAATGCAGTAGGTGATCCCTTCCTTATCTAAATAAGACAGGATCTTTTTCCTTGAGGTGTTTATAAGCGGCCTTGCAAATTTTCCCCTCACCGGTTTAATGCCTGCAAGCCCTCTTGCTCCTGAGCCCCTGATCAGCCTCATTAAAAAGGTCTCGATATTATCATCTTCATTATGGCCCGTCGCGATCCTATCTATATTATACTTTTCTGCGACTCTGTTAAGCTCCAGGATCCTGAGCTTCCGTGCACCTTCCTGGAAAGAAAACCCTTTAGACTTGCACCACTTACCTGCATCTATTTTTTGTTTGATGAGCTTAATATTTGATCTGCGGCACAGGTCCTCTACGAATAAAACATCTTTTGAAGACTGCCCGGACCTGGTCATATGGTCAAGGCAAAAACCGTATAGATCAAGATTAAAAACCGGAGCCAAAAGATAGAACACATGGGTTAAAAAGGTTGAGTCGGGCCCGCCGGAGATAGAGAGCAGGACCTTATCACCAGGACTCACCATTTTGAAAGCCTCAATGGTCCTGAATACTTCTTTTACGACTTTGTCTTCATCTTTTCCTATATTTAATAAATCTTTCATATCTGAGTTATGCCTATGGGCTATTCATCATCTATTTTATAGTTTATCCTTTCGATCCCCAGTGCCCTGCCGCTTTTATTATCAATGTCCACCAGGACTCCGTTTATCCAGTTATCTTCACTTGCCACTGTAAATTTTTGGGGCATAAGTGTTTTAAACCTTTCAATAATATTTTCCTTTTTTACCCCTATCACTGAATTTCTCGGACCGACCATACCTGCATCAGTTATATAGGCTGTCCCTCCGGGCATGACCCATTCATCTGCAGTCTGGATATGGGTATGGGTCCCGATCACCGCACTCACCCTGCCGTCAAGATACCAGCCCATCGCTACTTTCTCTGAAGTCGCTTCTGCGTGAAAATCAACTATTATTATGGGCGTGGCTTTTTCTAACTGTTCCAGGATCTGGTCAATGGTCCTGAAAGGGCAATCAAGGTTTTCAATAAAGATCCTTCCTCCAATATTGATCACTGCCACCTTTTTGTCCAGGGTCTTTTCGATGGAGCCGATAAAATATCCTTTGCCCGGGACTCCGGGGGGATAATTTGCGGGCCTTATCAGCCGGGGTTCCACGTCCAGGTACTGGTAGATCTCTTTCTTTTTAAAAATATGGTTCCCTGTTGTAACTATATCCACCCCCAGCTCAAATAAGCTATCGCAGATCTTTGGAGAGATCCCTATTCCGCCCGATGCATTTTCTCCATTAACGATTACAATGTCAGCCTCCTTTTTTTCAATCAATTTAGAAAGTTCCCTGCTGAGGCTTTTCCTACCGGGTTTGCCGACAATATCTCCTAAAAATAATACTTTCAATTTTTGCCTTTCCAGCTCAATTTTTCAAATTATCCTGTAAGAAGAAGAATATATATTAAACCTGCTCCCCCTGGCATAGCCTATGAGAGTAAGGCCTATTTTCTGGGCCAGGCTGATCGCACTGGAGGAAATGGATGAATTAGTCACTGCAATGGGGATGGACATCCTGGAGATCTTATAGATAAAATCAAAAGAGATCCTGCCTGATGTAAATACTATTTTATCTTCAGGTTTTAGTTCATTGATCAGCATATGGCCAAATATTTTATCCAGGCAGTTATGCCTGCCAATATCTTCCATTGTACAGATGATTTTTCCACTGTCTGTAAATAGCGCTGTTGCATGAAGGCCGCCGGATTCCTTTTTTAACTCCTGGCGGGCAAGTGTTTCTTTATTTAAACCCAGGATTATCCCTGATAAGACCCGGTTTCTGGAATCAATATGGTTTAGGTCTTTTTCTAAAATAAAATCATCGATACTCCCGCATCCCGGAGTGATAAACCTGGCATCCCCTATCACTGCAAAATCATCATCCGGGACTTTTCCTTCAATATCTATTTTCTTTATGAGATCAAAGGATTTATTTTCTTCCCGGGTCCTGTCATCGCAAAGTACTGCCGTATTAAGGAATGAATAATCCCGGAGGTATTCATTTGATATTATATAACCGACAGCAAGCTCTATTTCATTATTTGGTGAACATGAAATAGTAGAAATAAGCTTTCCATTCAAATATATCTTCAGTAATGTCTCTACGGGAATTATGTCCCGGAGTTTTTCTCTTTTGCCATTAGCTTTTACTTTTTCTATCTCAACTGTTTTACCTAGTCCCAAAATACTACCTTCCAGCTTTCGTCTTCTTCTCTTATCAGGGAGACTTCAATATCTTTAAATAATTTCTCTTCCCCATCATATGTCTCAGTCAGGTCGATTCCAATAATTGCAATATTGTTTTTAACCTCTACCCAGTTCACCTCTATACTGACGATTTCAGTGATATTATCAAATTCACTGGTAAAATCATCCAGGCTCCTATTCTCTTTATCCCCACTGCTTATATGCTGGTAAGCTTCCTCAAAATTTTTATTTATAATCAGGCTAAAAAATAAATCCACTGTCTCTACGGCTTCATCCCTTGCCTTTTTACCGGTAAATCTTTCAGAGACATATTCCTTAGTATTGTCAAAAAAAGTGCACCCTGAAAGGCTTAGAAGCAAAATAATAATAATTATGACTATTCCGGCTTTTTTTATGGGACTATATACCAAATTATACATCCCCTCCCCATTTATCTTTAACAGTATTTACAACCATATAATATATGTAAATTATAATTGAATTCCCATATTAATAAAATTGCTTTAGCCGGGCTTAATGCCTGAAGCCGGTCCCAGGGGTCAATGCAAGGTTAGAAAAGAAAAATATTCTTAATGGAAAGTATTTTAAGAAATTGGTAGCGGGGATAGGATTTGAACCTATGACCTTCGGGTTATGAGCCCGACGAGCTACCAGACTGCTCCACCCCGCGCCGATATGATAAAACTCTTTAACTTTTTATCGCACACCTATTATAATGATTTTTTATTTTTTTTCAACAAGCATTTGCCAGGGAGATCTTTTTTACAGCCTCCCTAATAAAAACCAATAATATATTTTATATAGATCCCTACATTAGCAATGATCAATCCTATCACAGAAGCAGGCAGGGCAAGTTTTAACCACCTTCCCCACCCTATTGATTGGCCTCTTTTTTCCATGGCAGCATATGCTACAACATTGGCTGAGGCTCCGATAGGAGTAAAATTACCGCCAATATCAGCACCCAGCGATGTTGCCCATACCATGATAGAGAGGGCAGGGACTCCGGCAAATTTAATGATATTCTCCAGGATATAAGCCATGGAAAGAGAAAATGGGACATTATCAATGACCCCGCTCGCTATGCCTGAACCCCAGAGAAGGCTGGTCAGGAGCCCCATATGGTTTTCTTTAAAGAGATCGGTTATGGACCCGGCAATAGTATTTATCACTCCGGTATGCTCGAGCCCTCCTACTACTATAAAGAGGCCCATGAAAAATAAGATCACTTCATAGTCCACTTTCAATATTATTTCCTCAGATTTCTTCCCCAGGAGCAGAAGCATGACAAAGGCAGGGATCATGGCTGCGAGAGGAACTGTCAGGGGGATATGCAGATGCTCTTCAATATAGGTGTGGGTGACAAGAAAGAATATAGCCGTTCCCAGGGCCCCAAGGGCTATCCTTAATTGTTTTTTGTCCCCAATGGCTTCAGCAGGATCCATAGTCTCAAACTCTTCTATTGAGATCTCTCCAGTCGGGATCAGTGATTTCCTGCTGACCATATAACAGTAAAACAGGGCTGCTGCTCCGGCAATTATGGATATGGGGCCATTATGGATCACAAAATCATTAAAATAAAAGCCAAGCCTCAATCCCAGTATGACATTGGGCGGATCTCCTACCAGTGTAGCGGAACCCCCTATATTCGCCATGATTACCTCAGTTATTATAAGGGGAGTCGCATTTATCTTTATCATCTTGCAAAGCTCATATGTCAGGGCCACAAAAAATAACATAACAGTGATGCTATCCATAAAAGCTGAAAGCAGTGCAGCCATTATCGGGAAAACGATAAAGATCCTCGTGGGAGAATATTTCAACCGCTTTGCTACCACTAAAGCCAAAAAAGTAAAAAATCCGGCACCTGATAATGCAACTACTATTAAAAACATTCCAAAAAGCAATCCAAGGGTCTCCCAGCTAATAAAACTTATTGCTTCATTAATATCAAATACTCCAAATACCAGAAGAAGTAATGCTCCTATAAATGCTACTACAGTCCGGTTTACCTTCTCTGTGACAATGACTATATAGGTCAAGACAAAAATTATAATGGCAGCCAGGGTGGTATCCAATTATCTTCCGATCCATGTATAGATTTTATAAAAATCATTCAAATCCTATCATCAAAAATTTAAAAAAACAAATTTTGCTGATGACTTGCCTGTTATGCATTTCAAGGTTTTGCCAGGGGAAACAAGGGGCTTCTATATCTTTAATATCATATATATTGCCCTGGTTTTTTACTTGATTATGGTAAGTATTCTGTCCTTCTGGTTATAATCTTTCTCTATTATTATTTCAGCAGGACCTAAAACATCCTTCGCCAGCTTCTTTAAAGCACTGCCTGCTTCAGAGTCTATTTCAAAAATGATATAACTTTTATCTTCTGAAAAATATGGCATTACTTTATCCAGAATATTCTTGTAGATCTCAAGCCCTGTCTTTCCGGCGACCAGTGCAGCTCTTGGCTCATAATCCTTTACCTCCCTTGGAAGATTTTTAAAATCATTTTCCGGGATATATGGAGGATTTGAAATAATGAGGTCGATACTTTTTTCAAACTCATAAAAGAAATCTGAATCTTTCCCCGGGACCAGGTCACAGTGAATAAACTCGATACTGGATGATTTCTCGCTGCCTAAAATACTTGATGCATTCCTCCGGGCGATCTCTACTGCCGGGGCACTATTATCCGTAGCGATTATCTTCCAGGCTGCGGCCGGGGCCCCTGGTTTTTCATCGATTTCTTGGGCCAGGCTTATGGCAATTGCGCCGCTTCCTGTACCTATCTCCAGTATATTGATCCTGCCCTTTTCACTTATGGCCTCCCGGGCCATGGCTATAGCTTTTTCTACCACAAGTTCTGTCTCGGGCCTGGGGACCAGCACATTATCATCCACATAAAGTTTTATCCTCCTGAAAAAAGCTTCATTTAAAATATACTGGACAGGCACATGCTGAAGCCTTTGAAGTATGTATTTTTTATATGCAGCAAGTTCCTGTTTGTCCAGGACCCGGTCATAATTCAGGTAAAGGTTTATCCGGTCAAGGCCCACTACCGAAGAAAGTAAAAGCTCAGCAGACAATCTTGGCTGGGGAATTATTTTACTGTTAAAATATTCTATAGCCCAGTCTAATATTCTTTTTACATTCCAATCTTGCAAATAAACTAAGCCTCAAGTGTTTCAATTTTCTTTTCTTCATCGGCACTTTTTAGTGCATCGATCACTTCGTCCAGGTTTCCTTCCAGGATCTCATCAAGCTTGTATAGAGTCAGGGTGATCCGGTGGTCAGTTATTCTGCCCTGTGGATAATTATATGTCCTTATCCTTTCACTTCTGTCACCAGTGCCTATCTGCATCCTCCTGTTCTGGGTCTGCTTATCCATCTGTTTTTTTTCTTCTTCTTCCCTGAGCCTGGCTCTTAGTATTATTAATGCTTTCTCTTTATTTTGCAGTTGTGATTTCTCGTCCTGGCAGGACACTATCATACCAGTTGGCAGATAAGTTATCCTTACAGCTGAATCTGTTGTATTCACAGATTGTCCCCCGGGACCGCTGGACCTGAACACATCGACCCTGAAATCCTTGGGATCCAGATCGATCTCAACTTCTTCGACTTCGGGAAGTACCGCCACTGTTGCTGTAGAAGTGTGTATTCTTCCCTGTGATTCAGTGGTAGGGACTCTTTGCACGCGGTGTACCCCTGATTCATATTTCATGATCCCGTAGGCTCCATCGCCCTTGACCTCAAATATGACTTCCTTAAACCCGCCGATCCCCAATCTGTTTGAGCTCAAAATAGAGTGTTTCCATTTCTTACTTTCAGCATATCTGGTGTAAAGCCTGTAAAGGACCTCAGCAAATAGTGCTGCTTCGTCTCCTCCTGCTCCGGCCCTGATCTCTACAATGACATTTTTTTTGTCATTAGGGTCCCTGGGCATAAGGAGTGTCTTTATCTTTTTTTCCAGGTCCTGAAGCAGGTCATTGTTTTTCTTCAGTTCCTCCTTCAGGAATACTTTCATCTCTTCATCATTTTCACTCTCAAGCATTTCTTTTGCTTCTTCCAGTGATGAGAGAGCCTTACGGTATGCCCCTGCGGCTTTCACTGTTTCCTCGATCTCGGCGACCTTCTTACCATATTCCTTGATCTTATCCGGGTTAGCGCTTACTTCAGGGCTGGAAAGTTTCTCCATTAATTTCCCATAATTATCTTCATAAGTCTTTAATTTATTTAATAGTTCTGGCATATCCTTAATATTTTTTTGGTTTATGCAGGTTTTAATAGACCAGGGTCACTTTTTTGGGACAGGCTCATCTACCGCATTTTTGGTGTTTCCGGTCCTTGATGTTTCCAGCTTTTCTTCTGCCTCTATAGCTTTGTTAAAAGATAACAGGGCAACTTCCATCTGGCTTTCATCTGGTTCCCTGGTAGTGAGCTTTTGAAGTAAAAGGCCGGGATAAAAAATAATATTTACTATTCTGTACCGGCTAAATCTGCCTGCAAGTTTTATTAATTCATAAGATATCCCTGCAACAATAGGAATAAGAAGTATCCTGTAAAGTATTCTCAAAAGCACAGGCGGCCTGCCAAGAAGGGCAAAAACAAATATCGATACGACCATTACTATAAGCAAAAAACTTGTCCCGCATCTTAAATGAACTGTACTGTACTTTTTAATATTTGACAGTGTCAGCTTTTCATTATTCTCATAGGCCTGGATTGTCTTATGTTCCGCTCCATGGTATTGAAAGATCCTTCTTATGTCTTTTAGCCGCGAGACCAGTGCCACATAACCTATAAACAGGCTGATCCTGACCAATCCCTCAAGCAGATTATAGACAATAACATTTGGGAAAAATCCTGAAAAGCTTCTGCCTATCACGGTGGGGACCACAAAAAAGATGCCTACTGCAAACACTACTGCTATGATTATAGATATGGTCATCTCTCTTTTGGAGAATTTTATTTCTTCTTCGGTGGCTTCATTTACTGAAAAGCTTAAGGCTTTAAAACCAAGGGCCATGCTTTCAAAAAGGGCGATGACTCCCCTTATAAAAACAAATCCCAGCACTTTATTTTTCTCAGTCAGGGATACATTCTCAAAGAGTCTTATAAAAATACTCTTATCGGGTCTCCTTACTGCAAGGGCCCAGAAGTTTTTGGTACGCATCATGACCCCTTCTATGACTGCCTGGCCCCCGACCTGCAACTTCTTTTTAATGTCAGGCATCTGGATCACTGCTTTCAGAGATCAAAGTGCTTGATCTGACTTCACGGCAAGAAGGTCCGGGGCGTTTAGAAGCAGCTTTTTTATCAGCAATCTTGGTGCATCCACGTAAATTGATTTTCATATAATACCACTTTTATTTCTTGGATTTTACCAGCCTTTTTTTAAATCTCTCTACCCTTCCTCCGGAATCCACTAATTTTTGTTTGCCGGTATAAAATGGATGGCAGCTTGAACATATTTCCACTTTAAGCTCCTTCTTGGTGGACCTGGTCTTAAATGCATTTCCACATGAACAGGTAACTGTGCAGTCAAAATATCCTGGATGTATTTTCTCTTTCATTATAATCTATCCTTATATGAAATTTTTATTTTATTGCTTCTTATCCCGAATTTAAGATATTAACATAAATAATTCCGGTCGTAAATATAAAATACTTTTAAACGACCGGGACGCCTGGAAACATTATTTTACTGCGATTTACTTAACCGGAAATCAGGGTCTCGACAGGAATTATTTTAGAACTTGCTGCTCTTCTTATCAAAACTGGCTTTTATGGCAGAGAGGAAATCTTTATTCGACTTGGTGTTCTTGATATAATCTATAAGTTGTTCGATTGCCACTGCCGGTTCTTTTTCATGGACCAGCCTCCTCAGCTTCCATACCACCCTTGCTTCTTCTTTATCCATAAGCAATTCTTCTTTTCTGGTTCCAGACCTGGTTATGTCAATAGCCGGGAAAATCCTTTTATCGGCAAGTTCACGGTCAAGATTGAGCTCCATATTGCCGGTACCCTTAAACTCCTCAAAGATCACATCATCCATCCTGCTGCCTGTATCGATCAATGCAGTCGCAAGAATAGTCAGGCTGCCGCCGTTTTCAATATTCCTTGCTGCACCAAAGAATCTTTTAGGGGGAAATAGTGCTGAGGAATCAACTCCTCCGGATAATACTCTCCCGCTTGCAGGAATAGACAAATTATATGCCCTGGCCAGACGTGTAATGCTATCCAGGAGTATTAAAACATCTTTTCCGTGCTCTACGAGCCTCTTTGCTCTTTGAAGGACAAGTTCAGCTACCTGGATATGGTTATCAGATGGTTGGTCAAAGGTAGAACTTATGACTTCTCCCTTGACGGACCTCTCCATATCGGTTACTTCTTCAGGCCTCTCATCTATAAGCAAAACAATAATACTTACCTCTGGATTATTTCTAGAAATACTATTTGCAAGGTCCTTGAGTATGGTAGTCTTCCCTGCTTTTGGAGGTGAAACGATCAATCCTCTCTGGCCCTTTCCGATTGGTGCCATCAGGTCGATTATCCTTGCACCAATATTATCATATTCTTCTGTCTCCAGTCTCAGCCTTTCTAAAGGATAAACAGGAGTCAATCTTTCAAACGGTATCCTGCTCCTGACAAACTCCGGATTATCGCCATTGACTTTCTCGATCCTGAGCAGTGCATTATATTTTTCACTCTCCTTTGGCGGCCTTACCTGCCCGTATACTTCATCTCCCTGCCTGAGGCGAAATCTCCTAATCTGGGATTGGGAAACATAGATGTCATTAGGGCCCGGCAGATAGCCTGATGCTCTCAAAAAACCATAACCGTCTGCCAGTATATCAAGGACACCTTTCATCCTTTCATCATATACTTCTATCTCTGGTTTTCCCTCTGCTGGCCCTGTCTCAGAAGCTCTCTTGGGCTTCTCCCTGCCAGTATCTTTCTTTGCTTCTTCGGTGGGCTTCTCAATATCTTTTGTGGTCATACTTTCATTTGATCCTGAAGGCTGTGCACCATCATTTGAGGCTTCTTCCAAAATCCTGGATATCAGCTCTTCCTTCTTTAATTTTGCAATCCCTTTAACATTGGCCTGCCTGGCAATCGCCTTAAGGTCTGCGAGTACTTTTCCATCAAGAACTTCCCGACTTATTTCTTTTGTGTCTGACATTAATAAAATCTCCTTTCAAAAACAGTGAGCAACTTCTATATCCATTATCTTCAAACTTATATATTGGTTCTTTACGTTTACATTAAATCTCTCTATCTATATTTAACTAATAAAATACATTTTTATTAGGGTATTGTTTGAAAAATACTTAAAAGGACTTAATTAACCATAAGGGTATTTAAACAAGAATAATCTATAAAACCATTATTTTTTGAAATTTAAGGCTGATTTTTTGAAGAAACTCCTATAAACTATGTCAAAATTATCTAAAACTTATAATACACTATATAGATTAATTAAAAAAAAATCAAGTAGAAAATTTTCGTAGTTATTTTATAGGTGGAGGGATCTTTATAGACCCCCCACCTATAATTAGATGAGTTTCCTTTTCAGGGACTGATTTGAAGAAAAGATCAGATCTTTGGAAGTTTCTCTAAAGACTCCTTTATCTTCTCATCTGGATATTCATAATCTTCCAGTTCTCCTGCAAGATAAGAATCGTATGCCGATAGATCAAAATGGCCGTGTCCGCTAAGATTAAAGGCAATTACCTTTTTCTCACCGGTTTCTTTGCATTTTAATGCTTCATCTATGGTAGTCCTGATCGCGTGGGCAGTCTCGGGAGCAGGGATTATACCTTCAGTCCTGGAAAAAATAACTGCAGCCTCAAAAGCTGAATTCTGGTGTACAGAAACTGCTTCTATTACTTTTTCATTTGCAAGCATGCTTACCTGTGGAGACATGCCGTGATACCTGAGCCCGCCAGCATGGATCGGTGCCGGAACAAAATCATGGCCGAGGGTATACATCCTGACTATTGGAGCCATCTGGGCCGTATCCCCATAATCATAAGCATAGGGGCCCTTGGTCAGGGTCGGACAGGCAATCGGTTCAGTAGCGATCATCCTGATATCCTTGCCGCCCTTTTTATCAGGGATAAAGGGAAAAGAAAAACCTGCGAAGTTGCTTCCCCCGCCAACACAACCAATAAGTATATCCGGATAATCCCCGATCTTTTCAAATTGTGCCTTGGTCTCTAACCCTACAATGGACTGGTGTAATAGTACATGATTCAAGACACTGCCAAGTGAATATTTTACATCCCCGCCACTTGTGGCTGCATCTTCTACTGCCTCGCTGATAGCAATGCCGAGGCTTCCAGGTGAATCAGGATCATTTGCCAGGATACCCTGTCCGGCTTTAGTCTTATTTGATGGAGAAGGGATAACGTCTGCACCCCAAACGTTCATCATGCTTTTTCGGTAAGGCTTCTGCTGATAACTGACTTTGACCATATAAACCGTAAGGTCAATGCCAAAAATATTGCAGGCAAATGCAAGCGCGCTTCCCCACTGGCCTGCACCAGTTTCAGTGGCTATTCTTTTGGTCCCTGCCTTTTTGTTAAAATAAGCCTGGGCAATTGCAGTGTTTGGCTTGTGGCTTCCAGGAGGACTGACACTTTCATTCTTGTAATAGATCTTTGCCGGCGTGTCCAGGTACTTTTCAAGCCTTTCTGCCCTTACCAGGGGAGTCGGTCTCCACATCTTGTAGATCTCTATCAACTCCTCAGGGATATCGATATAATTGTCCATGCTTACTTCCTGCATTATCAGGTCCATAGGAAACAGGACTGCAAGATCCTCCGGGCTCAGGGGTTTGTTCGTTTGAGGATTTAGCGGCGGATCCAGAGGTTTCGGCAGGTCAGGATTTATATTATACCACTGCCTGGGCATCTCCTTTTCTGTTAGCAGTATCTTTTTTTCATCATCTTTTGCCATTTTCACTCCTTTCGTTTTCTTGTTTATATTTTTGTTTTCCTTTTTTATATTTATAAATAAAAAAACCTCTCAAAATCTCTACAGTACTTCTGTAGAGACGAGAGGTTTGATTCCCGCGGTGCCACCCTACTTCATAGCTATTAAACTTAATTGCTATGCACTTAGACAAAATTCAGGCAATACCATGCCCTTATCTTGTGATAATATATAAAACCATCCTGTTCTATTATATCCCGGGATATAAAACAGGTACTTTTCAGATCCATTCAGCACCAGCTTTGTAACCGCCCTCTCAGCATCCGGCGGCTCTCTGTATACTGCTTGCAATGCTTACTACTTCTGAATATTGGTTTCAAGCTAAAAAAATTTTCAAAAAAGCAAAGATAGCCAAGAATATTAACATACTATGCAAATTTTGTCTATTTGCTGATCCCTGGATCAGCAAATATCTCCGTATATGTTTATTTTGTTTTAATGGTGACAGGGCTCCTGACTTCCTTCTTATAAGCCAGTTTGCCTAATGATAATTTTCTTTCCTTGGAAACAGGAGCAATGCTTCTTATATCCAACCTGAGAAGTGGATAGATCTCATCATTTTTCTTGAGATAAAATCCATTGTTTATAAGGAATTTAAAAGGAATGAGCGGGCTATTTTCATATTCCTTCTCATCAATATCATCGCTCATCCTTTTGCCGATAGTCTCTATGCATGCCGCTTTTTCTTTGAAAAGGTCTTTTTCCAGTTCAATTAAAAGGCGCTTTTCAAAACCTGATCCTCTATACCCGGGCTCAATATAAATACAGCCCAGAAACACGCTTTTAGGATCAGGAGGATATATCTTGAAAGTTTTGAGACCGGGAAAGAGATTATATTTTCCGGCGATTAAGACTCCGATGCACTTCCTGTTATTATATGCAGTTTTAACTCTTCCTCCCTGGCACAAAAAGGATTTCAGGGTATCCTGATCCTTATCCTTCTGGTTTTCAACAAATATCTTACTTTTAAGAAAATTTTTTATTCCCGTCAGGTTTCTTGTTTTTATTAAATCCCTGATGGAATCGATATTTTCATGATCAAACCAGAAACTGCAATTTTTACATTTTATTTTTAACCTGTCTATTTTGTCCACAGACAGATCTTTGATAACCAGGTTTAAGTTCATAATTCTAAAAACTAATAGAATTTTAAGCATTAATTATACCATTAAAAATAATTCTTTATACCTCAAAATCCTTTTTGAACTTTTAAGGTTTTTAATATATATTAATATCTTACTTGGGCGCTTTTAATGGAATAATTATTTTTGGAAATTTAAAATTTTATGAGTAAAAAGATTACATTTGATAACTGGAAGCACCTCTACTCTAGCAGGATCCGGGGAATGGGTTCTTCTGAAATAAGAGATCTTCTTTCCCTGTCTGCAAGGCCTGATATTATATCTTTTGCAGGAGGACTTCCTGAAGTGAGGGCCCTAAACTATCAGAAGCTGGAAAGGTATGTTAAAAGGACCATAAAGATCGATAGCGAGATCAATCTCCAGTATGGGAGTTCTGAAGGTTATTACCCGCTTAAGACTAAATTAATACAGGTGATGAAACTTGAAGGCGTTGATACAGATGAGGAAGATATGATAATCACTACCGGGGGACAACAGGCCCTGGACCTTATCGCCAAAGTCTTTATCAACCCCGGGGACACTGTAATAGTAGAGGCTCCAAGCTATACTGGTGCCTTGAATTCTTTCAATGCTTACGAGGCCGATATAGTAGGCATACCCGGGGATGAAGATGGTATGAATATAGCTGTTCTGGAAAAGAAATTGCTGGAATTGCAAAAAAATAAGGCAATCGTGAAGTTCATTTATCTTGTACCAAATTTTTCTAATCCCTCAGGAGCAACATTAAGTCTCGATCGGAGAAAGAAAGTACTTGATCTTGCAAAATTATATAATATTTTAATAATTGAAGATAATCCCTATGGGATGCTTAGATATGAGGATAAGCCTATTCCCTCTATAAGGGAACTTGATAAAAATGATGAAAGCAGGAATGTCATATATTTAAGCACCCTGTCAAAACTTTTTGCACCCGGATTCAGGATAGGCTGGATAGTGGCACCTCATCCTATACTTGAAAAACTTACTTTAGGGGTCCAATCAGCAGTTTTATGTGTCAGTTCTTTTTCACAAAGAGTAGCATATGAATATTTTTTGGACCCTTCCTGGATTGACAATATTGAAAAATTTATTGGAATATATTCCAGGAGAAGGGATAAAATGCTCGAGACCCTGGAAAAAAACTTCCCGCCTGGTACAAGCTGGTCCAGGCCGAAAGGTGGATTTTTTATCTGGCTTAAGCTTCCGGATTATTTGAATTCCAAGGAGATGCTTGCGGATGCAGTCAGGAATAAGGTGGCCTATGTGCCCGGGAGTGGTTTTTATGCAGATGGCAGGGGGTTAAATGAAGCCAGGCTTGCTTTCTGTACAGAAGACCCTGAAAATATTGAAAAAGGAATAAAGATCTTAGCAAAGATCATTAAAGAAAATATTAAATTGTATAAGAGTTTTTAATAAAAACATTATGGGATTTAAAGAGTGATAAAAATGAAAAAAAATATAGCAGTTTTAATGGGTGGAAGGTCGCTTGAAAGGGAGATCTCTATAAAAAGCGGCCAGAGAATTTCAAATGCATTGCGGAAACTGGATTATAATGTTATCAAATTGGATGTGGATGACCAAATAGTCGATAACTTAAATTCAAGCAAGATCGATCTGGCATATATTGCGCTGCACGGAAAAGATGGCGAAGATGGCACCATACAGGAGATCCTGGAAATCTTAAATATTCCCTATACCGGTCCCGGGGTCTACTCCAATATTCTTAGTTTTGATAAAATCATATCCAAGCAAATATTTATTACTGAGGGAATTCCTACTCCTCCATTTTATTTTTTAAATGCCAGCTCTTTCAGGGAGCTTGGAGCATCAAAATTGCTGTCTTTTATTGTGAAAAATTTAGGATTGCCTCTTATGATAAAGCCGTCCGCACAGGGTTCAGCACTGGGCATAAAAGTGGTTGAAAAAGAAGAAAATCTACCTGATGCTATAATCTCTGCCCTTGGTTACAGCAAGAAAGTCATCCTGGAAAAGCATATAAAGGGAACCGAACTTGCAGTTAGCATCCTTGGTGAAGATAGTCCTGAGATACTTCCTGTAGTGGAAATAGTGCCAAAGAAGAATTTCTTTGACTTTGAATCACGGGCCAAAATTGGAGAGACTGATTATTTTGTTCCTGCAAGGATCTCTCCTTCTGCTGAAAAGAAAGTAAAAGAGACCGCACTGGCAGTTCATGATTCCCTAAAGTGTACCAGGCTCTCAAGGGTAGACATTATTCTTGATACCCGCGAAGAGATCCCATATGTTCTTGAACTTAATACATCTCCTGGAATGACAGATACCAGCCTGCTACCCATGGCAGCAGAGGAAGCAGGCATGGCTTTTGAGGAACTGGTTGAAAGGATCGTCAAGCTTTCTCTTGAAAAGTGATCAGGGGATCAGGATCCATATAAATTTTAAAATAGGAAAAACTGCCTGGTATCGAGCTTTTCATTATCTTTGACAGAGACCTACTGCTTTGTTACTATTCCGTTGTGTCCCTGTAGCTCAGTTGGATAGAGCACAGGATTCCTAATCCTGGTGCCGGCAGTTCGAATCTGCCCAGGGACGCCATCTTAATACTTTATTTGATATAATTTTAATAATATAATTAAGTATTATTTAAAGTTCGAATCCTTCCTGGCCAACCACTTCAGGCATATTTATCGGGTATTTCACGAATAGTTCCTAATATCATCATAATAT
>SDBS01000488.1_pt1 | contig 38431 bp, 32 predicted proteins | sample 2277091 | NCBI WGS metagenome assembly SDBS01 (sample SAMN10404972, study PRJNA504765) | marine sediment metagenome | isolation source: marine sediment core GS10_PC15, 163 cmbsf | place: Arctic Ocean: Southern Knipovich Ridge | collected 2010
AAGAAAAATCACAAAGAAGGAGATTGTTTACCAGGCTATTCATGAAATCAAAGGCATGCTGAATGAAGCTCGCATTGTGGTCGGGAATGAATTCGATGTTGAACTATCCCATCATTATGGAATTGAGCGTTTCCGTGAAATTGGAGCGACTATAATAGAATGCATCAATAGAGAATACTGTAAAAAATTAATAGTTTTATTACCCGGGCAAAAGCATCCATATCATTATCATAAAAAAAAGGAAGAAACATTTCAGGTTCTCTCGGGAGAAATGGAAATAGGAGTGTTAGGAAAAGAAAAGAGTTTCTATCCCGGTGATACACTTCTGGTTCAGCCTGGAGTTTGGCATAAATTCCAAAGTGAAAAAGGAGTCATTTTCGAAGAAATTTCAACTACCCACTTAATTGATGATTCTTTTTATAAAGATAAAATTATAAATCGCACACCAAGGGAACAAAGGAAAACTAAACTGATAAATTGGGGTAGACATCAATTTGATTAAAAATAGACTTTGTCCCAAGGTTACGTGATTTTATGTCGTAGGTTGCCCTGTTAGATTTAAGATATCTCAAAGGGCAAGCAACCAAAGGGGGGCGCGGCAATCTCAATTGTTACTAAGTCATTGCGAGTAGCGAAGTGACGAGGCAATCTCATAAAAAAGATAAGAACAAGCACATGATGTTCAATACCTATAGCCTAAGCGACCAACAGAAAGACACAATTAAATTAACCGGTGTTATGTCTTTTTCAGGAATTATCGGGAAAATACTCTCTTTCCCAAGCGCAATAGTAATTGCTAAATTCCTCGGTCCTTCGCTCCTTGGAGTGTTGGCTATTATTAAACTCATACAACAGTATGCCGGGTATACCCACCTAGGACTTCTGCAATGTTTGCCTAGAGATGTCCCTATCGCATATGGAAAGGGAGATGAAAAAGAGGCAAGAGTAATAAAAGATATAGTCTTTACAGGCTTCTCCGCAGCAAGCGCTTTTGCTGTGTTGGTACTCTGGATATTGTTTGTTTCAGGAGTCACGTTTAAGGGTACTTTAGATACCCAAATACTCATACTGCTATCATTAATCCTGATTGGGAACCGTGCTAATTCCTTCTTGAGATCTTATACAAAAGCCGAGGGCAAGTTTATGATTATAGGTAGGTTGGAGTTTATTCTAAAGTTTATTACACCTGCCCTTACCATACCTGGAGTTATATTTTTAAAGATCAAAGGTGTTCTTCTTGCCATGCTTTTAGTTGATATGATATCAGTTGGATATTATATAATCTGCTTAAAAAGACCAAAATTTAATCTTCTCATAAACTTCAAAAAAACTCTTTCTCTTCTTAGAACAGGTTTTATGATATTTATCAACAAGATTTCTGAAAGTGTTTTCTGGAGTGTTGGACTTATGATTATTGCTGCAATGATGACCACAAGAGATGTTGGCTTATACAGTATAGCATTGGCTGCGATGATGATAGTGGAGCCCTTTACACAAGCGGTGAATATGACAGTGTATCGTAAAATTATGTTAGATGGGGGAAAATATGGCACGGACTCACACAAACATTTTCGTAAATACACAGAAGGGCTCTTAGCCATCTATATTATGTTCACCAGCCTTATTTTGGGACTATTCATTCTCCTATACATGGTGGTTATAAGAACAATTCTTACCGAGTATATTGACAGCTTACCATTGATGATAATATTAGCGTTTGGGTATATGGTCTACACTTCCAGAGTTTTCCTCAGCTTTCATCTAAATGTAACCAATCAACTTGAAAAAAGGCTGGCAATAATCATCGCCGGCCTGGGATTGAATGCTTTACTGGCCTATGTCTTAATAATCAATGGATATGGCATAAAAGGTGTAGCTTTTGCCTGTTCTTTCAGTTTCTTATTTATTTCTTTTATGATAATAATCATTTCTTTTAAACAGATTTATGGAAATATTAAACAGGCTTTATCTTTTTTGTTTAAAATATGTTTTATTTCAGCGATACTCACAGGAATTATATTTGCCTTCAACAAATTTAATGCGTTTAATTATACTTCTCTATCCAGCATTTATTCTCAATTACTATGGGGAACAGCAGATTTTATAGTCAAGGGATTGCTATTTTTATTAGTTTGTGTGGGCATTTATTTCTTCTTTTTCAAACAATATCAACTCTATAAAGAACTTAAGCCAATAATATCCTATGTTTGGCATTCATTTGCAGCTAGATTGGAGAAGAAGGCACAGAAGAATATAGCATAAAAAATAAGAAGCGAAAGACTGATGAAAAATTTTGTAAAAAAGAATACTCAAAAGCTTGCAAAGAAGGGGCATAATGCGTTTGAGTTATTCCTAGATATTTTCAGAAGAGAAAATGGATTGATTAAAAGAAGAATAGGTAATCACATCATGTATTTGGACCCTAAAGATTCAGGGATATCTAGGGATCTGAGAATAATACAGGCAAAGAACGAGGTACGGGAGCCTGCATTTATAAGTATTTTAAAAAAAGAAGTTGAAAAAGGAATGACAGCTTTAGATATTGGTGCAAACATTGGATATGTAACACTTATTTTAGCAGAAATTGTGGGAGATAGAGGAAAGGTTTATGCTTTTGAACCTCACCCCCGGAATTTTGAAATACTCACTAAAAATATAGAGATTAACGAATATAAAGACTTTGTTAAATTATACCAAAATGCTGTGTCTAACCGACTGGGTCATTTGAGTTTTTATATATCTAACAAGTCCAATCTTGGCAGTATGCTTAAAACAAAACATGCAAAATACTCTATAGATGTCCCAGTAACAACGCTGGATGAGTTTCTTAAAGATAAGACAGCTCCCAATTTTATTAAAATGGACATTGAGGGACATGAGGTTGAGGCAGTAGCGGGTATGTTTAATACTTTGAAAAAGGCTCAAAGTCCTGTGAAGATACTTATGGAAGTGCACCCCATGTATTACTCAGAAAATCACAGCTTGGAAAAACAGCTAAGAAATTTAATGAGCATTGGCTTCCGTGCCAAATACGTTATTTCGGCTGGTGTGGCCAAGCCAGATTTTTTTGTTGAGCATGGCTACGAGCCCAAAGAAGTATTTACTACCTTCAATATTACACGAGGAGTCTATACAGATATATCAGATGAACATATGTTGATTGCAGCATGTCGCAAGCATAAACAATATCTAAGGGATCTCAACCAATATACCGAAAAAATTGTTCGGGCAATTATGATAGAGAAATGAATGAGTTATTTTCAACATTTGTGTATATTGCGTAAAGAATATCTATTCGAGGCTAAAACCAAAATAAAACAATATTAACCTTAGCATCTTTATATGTTCCAAACCACCAAAAATTTTAAGTTTCACACAGATTATAAATACAACTCGCGTCAGGATAAACCTAAATACGTTTGGTATAAATATAACCAAATTATTAAGGGCAAAATTCTCGACGTTGGGGCAGATCAATGTGGCTTAAAACGCCTGTTCAAAAATGGACAGCGATATATAGGTATTGGTTTGGGTAGCTCAGTAGACCAGGAAGTTGATTTAGAGAAAGGAATTATTCCTTTTGAAGATAACACGTTCGATTGTGTTTTATGTCTTGATGTCCTGGAGCATTTAGACAAAATGCATAAAATATTCGACGAACTTTGTAGAGTTACTAGGAAGCATCTGATTATATCTTTGCCCAATCCTTGGGCAGACTTTATAAGGATGTTGAGAAAAGGTTATTACAAGCATCCAGATACTCCTATGAAATTCAATAATTTACCCGTTCACCCTCCCGAAGACAGACACAAGTGGTTTTATGGTATTCATGAAGCAGAAAACTTCATCAAAGCTCGTGGTAAATTAAATGGAATGGAGTTAATACAAATAGATTATACAGGTCAAAATTCGTTATTGGTAAAAGTGAAAAACAGAGTTTTTGAAATTATTTGTAAGATTTTATGCCATAGAGACCTAAATATAAAAAGTCTTTACAGAGGTACTCTCTGGACAGTCCTTGAGAAAAAATGTTGAGTAGTGGAACTTAAAAAATATTTTTATTTATAGCTCAAGTCATATTCTATTACACAAAGAAAATACAATTCATAATTTATTATATATAAAATGGATGGAAATAGTTGCATTGAGCGTGTTTCCTTAGCAATTTGACGTCAGGATTTAAAACCATATTGCGAGTAGATTGCTTTTATATTCCTAGCAGATTTTATAACCACCTGTGACTTTTATATCATGCACATAATCGTATTTTTTACATATGGTGTTTCACTTAAACTCTGGAATGATACAGGTTTACTTGATAGGGAATTACTCGTGTATAGAAGATTTGTAAAAAATGGGTACAAAATAACACTTTTTACTTATGGTGGTAAAGAGGATTTAGAGTTTAAGGATTTTTTAAGTGAAATTAGAATAGTACCCGCATATATCAAGGCCAAAAGACATAACAATAAAATGCTGCGGTTTCTGTTTTCTTTTACTCTTCCGTTCATATTTAAAGACTTTTTCAAATCTGCTGATATCTTTAAGACAAACCAAATGCTTGGAAGCTGGGTTCCAGTTATAGGAAAACTTTTATATAAGAAAAAGCTTGTGACAAGATGTGGTTATGAATTATTGAGAAATTGGCTTAGGGATAAAGGTAATTCTATCCGAGGTAAGATTGGAGCTTTTTTTTATTTTATTCTGGAAGTAATTGCCTATGGTTATGCCGATTGGATAATCATGGCCAGCAAAACAAATATCAAATTCGTTAAAGAGAGATTGCATGTACCGGGTTCAAAAATAAGTTTAATTCGTAATTTTATTGATACTGAAAACTTCGCGCCTAATAATCAGACAAACCTCGTTCAGTTATCAAATAATAGCTTTTTATATGTTGGTCGTCTAATTAAAATAAAAAATTTAAAATCGCTTTTATCTGCAGTAAAAGATTTAAAAGTAAACCTTGATATAATTGGGGAAGGAAACCAGATATCCGAGTTAAAAGAGCACGTTAAAAAATTAGGTATCAGAGTTAATTTTCTAGGAATTTTCCCAAATAGTGTCCTTCCCAAGTTAATAAATAATTATTCCTTCTTTATTTTGCCTTCATTTTATGAAAATAGCCCTAAAACACTGTTAGAAGCTATGGCTTGTGGGAGGGTGGTTATCGGCACAAATGTAGAAGGTATTAAAGAACTCATTTCAGATGAAGAAACTGGATTTCTATGTAAGCCAGATTCAATTTCAATAAATTATGCCATCAAAAGAGCAATAAATATGACCATAAGAGAAAGAGAAAAAATGGGAGCGAGCGCTAGAGAGTTTGTAATTAATGAATGCAGTCTAGAAAAGACATATCAGAGAGAAAAAGATATATATGAACAAACTTTGTCTCATTAATAAGAGTATTTATTATCTTAAATTATCATAGAAACAGATGAAGCCTCAAGATAGGGAAAACCTACGGTATTCTAAAGGATTTGAAAATCCAGTTGAATTGGAAGAGCACATAATGTTCTCATTTCTTCCTGAATCAAGAGGGGGCAGATTGTTAGATATTGGATGTGGTGAAGGAACAGTTTCGCTTGAACTTCAAAAGCATGGTTTTGATGTTTACGGAATAGATTTTTCTTCTGTCGCTGCAAAAAAAGCAAAGGAAAAAGGCATTAATGCCATTGAGCATGATGTTGATAAAGATGGGATTCCGTTTGAAGATAATTTTTTTGATATTGTTTGGGCAGGCGATGTTATTGAACACGTGTTTGATCCTATATTTTTGCTTAGAGAGATGCATCGCGTAGTCAAAAAGACAGGGAAAGCATTAATCACCATACCTAATGATATGAATTTGACTCAGAGATTTTCTATTTTTTTTTCAGGAAAATCACCTCAATCGTATATTTATAGAAAATTAAGGCAATGCAAGCATCATACTTTATTTAGTTTAGAATTGCTTGAATATATGTTGAGCGAGGCAAAGCTTTTAGTAAAATCTATGGGTTTTATAATCAGGTTTCCTAAAACAAAAACAAATACTTATTCTAATAATAAATTATTAGGCAAGTTATTTGGTCAAGTGGTTATTGTTGAGGCCTATAAGTCATAATAAAAAGTTAATGAAGTAAGATTGATGCCCATGAAAATAATCAATGCAGTAGGGGCAAGACCCAATTTCATGAAAGTTTCTCTTAATGTAAAAGAGATGAAAAAAAATCAAATGAATTCGAGTCAATATTGATTCATACTGGCAAATTTTGTAATTGATAAGATGCAGAATAAGAATGGTTCATTGTCAGCTATATATGACCCAAGCAGTGATCACATAATAGATTTTCTAGATAAGTGGTCTACCCATTCGGGCGGTAGCCATGCAAACGTATCATTGGGTTTAGTAGATCTATTTGAAATTACACAGAATGATAAATACAGAGATGCAGCTATAAAACTTTGTGAATATGCTTTATCTACGCAGGAGGAGTTAGGCAGATTTATTACCGATAAGCCTTCGAACACGACACATGTACATCCACACTGCTATGCAGCAGAAGGCCTTTTATATGCAGGGGCTTCATTTAAAATAACAGAGTTTGTGGAGTCAGCAGAAAGAGCTACAGCATGGGCTTTTGAAAACGTATCCTCAGAAGGTATCAATGAACTGTATAATCCCTTTCTAGGAAGATTTAATGATATCCAGCGATGTGATATTCTGGCCCAGGTATTACGATTGGGTATTCTATTTTCATTGAATCATAAAATTAATACGTTACAATTTATATTATTAAAATATCAATATCGTAGTGAAGAAGCAAAACAACAGGGAGGTTTTCTCTATAGTAAAAGCGGGCAGTATATTAATTCATGGTGTACAATGTTTGCAATTCAAGCGCTAGCTTTAACCAAACACAAGGATCTGGTATCAGAGGATAAAAAAATGAGCCTTTTTGTATAAAACACTATGGCAAAAAGAAAATTATGTTTTATATATGGAACGAGGCCTGAAATAATAAAACTCAGTCCTCTTATAAGGTTGTGCGAGGAGAAGAAAGTTCCTTTTTTCTGCATACATACTGGGCAACATTATTCATATGAGATGGATAAGGGATTTTTCAAGGAACTGCAACTGCCTTCCCCTGAATACAATCTTCACATAAGATCAAAAGCTCCTTATATGCAGGGTTATCATACGGGCCGCATGCTTATCACAATAGAAAAAGTTTTGCTCAAAGAGATGCCATATTGCGTTATAGTTCAGGGGGATACAAATAGTGCATTAGCTGGTGCACTTACTGCAGAAAAGATTTCCACAACTAAGGATTATACAGGTCTTCATATAAGAGTAGCACATGTAGAAGCAGGATTGAGAAGTTTTGATAGAACAATGCCGGAAGAGACTAATAGATTTATAGCTGACCATCTTTCAGATTTTCTCTTTGTGCCCACTGCAAAGGAGAAAGAGATACTCTTAAAGGAGCGAGTGCCTGGATCCTGGATATATATTACGGGTAATACTATCGTTGATGCGGTCAAGCAATGTTTCGCTTTAGCTAAGCAAAATAGCTCTATATTAAAGAATCTAGGCTTAGAGAAGAATTCATATGTGCTGTTAACATTACACCGGCAAGAAAATGTAGATTCGAAAAAGATCTTTACTAATATACTCAGGGGCTTATCCATAGTGAGTCGCAGGTTAAAACTACCTATTATATTCTCCATGCATCCACGTACGGCCAAGATGATCAAAAAATTTAAGTTAAAGTTGCCGAAGTCTATTAGTGTAATAGCGCCAACAGGTTTCCGGGACTTTCTATGGCTGGAGGCCAACGCAGCGTTGGTAATGACTGATTCAGGAGGCGTGCAAGAGGAGACATGTATATTAAAAGTGCCGTGTGTGACATTGCGCGATAGTACCGAGCGGCCAGAAACTGTTACTGTGGGTTCTAATATAATTGCAGGGAGAGATCCTGAAGGTATTGTGAAAGCTTCAACAAAGATGTTTAAATCAAAAAGGGAACATAAAAATCCGCTCGGTGATGGTAAAACAGCACAACGTATATTAAATATATTGATGAAGTAATATGAAAGTATTATTTTTCGTTTATTCTTCAGTTTTTCAGTAACGCTGTTTGACCAGTGGAATGATAAGCTCAAAGATTTTGATATATGACACGTTTTTGGCAGTGTTAAGGAATGTCAGGGCTTAGTGCAGACAGCTAAAGCCCTTGGTATAACAGTGGTTCTTTCTCGTGTATTCTGGTTTACTATACAAAGGGCATTACATGATATTGTGGATTTTATAAAAAATCAAAGATCATTTTAAGGTATATAGCCAAAGTAGTACGCCCAGTTATGCTTTCAGCAAGATGGAAGATGAATCTACTGGCAGATGCAATAGCTCCCAATTTCCACGCAGAGGCAGAGAATCGTATGGGATCTGTTTGACCCAGCGCCAACAAAACATATTTATCAAATTAGTATCAATTATCATACAATTTCAATGGGGTATAACCGGACAGCGGCGTTCTGTTGAATATTTATATTGATGAAGCAAGGAGTTAACTTGGTCCAACCCTATTTCGAAGAAAAGCAAAGCAGAACCTTATGCCATTTATTATACAACATTAGAAGAGATAAACATGTTAGATCGTATTAAAAGTCAGATAAAAATCCTTATATGGAAAGTAGCACCCTCTTTTGGAAGGTATTTTAATAGGCTAAGAAGAAGAATAAGCATAAGCAAGCAAGAATCGACAAAATATGACTTATCTAGGAGGCCAGGAAAATTCTCAGAGAGGGAAATTGAGTATGCTTTTTTATTTAATCATTTGCACCTGTCTCCTGGTTATCGTTGCTTGGACGTAGGCGCAGGTAGGTCAGGACTTGCATTGGTTTTGGCTCATTGCGGCTATAGCGTAACAGCGATTGATATTCAACCAGAACACCCTTGGGTTACAGAGGGAGATGTAACGCAGCTTCCGTTTAATGACAATAACTTTGACGCGGTTATTGCTATTAGCAGTATTGAGCACATTCCTAATTCGGACAGAGCTATCGAAGAGATCTTGCGAGTGCTTGTCCCTGGGGGCCTAGTTATTTTGTCATTTCCATATCATCCAACTCAATATGTTAAGGATGTATATAAAGATCGCAACGTATACATTTGCTCTATTTTCAATGATGATACGTTACAAAGATGGTTTGCTAACAAAGCGGAGATTGTTGCGGTTGACTATTGGAGACAATACAGTGGTATTTTGTTTATAGAGGGAACGAAAAACCGGAGAGCATATAGGGTTTCTAAAGACGAAGCTCAGGGAATATGTATAGCATCGCGAAAGATATAGAAGAAGGAAACGACTATGCGTATTCAATGAACATCACTAATAGCCTCTGCCGGGGGGAGTCTTGATCGCTAGTGGAAATCTCCGCCCAGGCTATCTGCTAGTTGAAACGGAACAGTTTTCCGCATCAAGGAGAAAAGTTTAAATGGAAATTCTTTACATAACACACAAGTATGGTGATAGATGGGTTAAGTATGCAACTTTTTTGCAGGAATTAGGACATACGGTTCATTTAATAACATTGAAGGACAAACAAACCCCTAATCAGGTGACTACTGTTCATTACTCCTCAAAATACGATATAGTGTGGTCATTTGCAGCTGATTATATTTGGTATAAGGTATTAACTGATGACTTTATCGATGCAGTTAAAAATGGTAGCTCTATTTTTGTCGGGTATTGCACATTATCTACAAAAATCCCATTTAAAGATTGGGTTAATAACTATAAGGTCTTTGATATTTGTTTCTTACATAGCAAATTAGTCGCAGATATGGCTGAAGCTGCTGGATTAACAAATGTACACTATATGCCGTACGGTTTTGATAAGGATGAATATTATAAAATCAACGTAAAAAAGAAATTCAACATTAGTTTTATGGGATCAGCCCAAACAAATCAACCAAAGAATGAAGATATGAGGGCCCAAATTATAAATGCACTTAAAGCGTTTGGCATAAGGGTTTTTGGCAGGAGTTTAAAAGGTAGAGTACATAAATCAATAAAAGTATCACGATTCAGTAAGCATAGAAAAATGAATATGGTATATAATCAATCAAAGATAAATTTAAACATCCCAATAATAAATTCTGCCCTCCCGGAGTTTTTAAACAAATATCACCCTAAAAATAGATTTTATGAAATACCTGGGTCGGGTAATTTTATGATTAGCGGTTATGCTAATGAATTTAATTCCCAGTTTAATGATAATATTCATTGTGCTTACTATCATAATATTGATGATCTTTGTTCTAAGGTGGAATATTATTTGATCCACGAGAAAGAAAGAGAAGATATAGCCCTAGCGGGATATAATCATGCTGTAAAATACCATCAAACAAAATTTAAGTTTAGAGATATGATGGATATTGTACAAGAGAAGTGTTTTTGATGATACTTGTATGTTGTGGAACAAGACCTGAAATAATAAACTTATCTCCAACTATTACAGAATTAGAAAGATTGCCAGTGCCATTTAAAGCCTTGTTTATTGGGAAGTATATAGATTTATATGAAGATGTGAAATATATGGTGCCGGTTCCGGATTATAATATGAATATTATACGATATAACCAAAGTTTGACTGATATAATGGTGTCCATAAGCAGCTAATTTCCTAAAATATTAAAAGAAAATCATGCGGATTTAGTTATTGTCTCAGGAGACACTTGGTCTGCTTTTATAATTGGACTGATATATTTTTATAATATGTTACGTATCGGTCATGTTGAGACTGGATTAAGAATGTATAATTAGTATAGTCCTTTTCCAGAAGAAATGACTAGAACTTTGCTTAGTAAGATATCTATATAAAATTGGGCACCATCTAAAACTGCTCATGATGCTCTAAAACGTAAGAGCATAGTAAATGTTTTATTAACTGGTAATATCATGGTAGATGTATACATCAATTAGGTCTCACGAGAACAAGTAATTAGGTACAAATGTCTTTACAAATCCTTCCTTATCCTTAATTAAATCCACTTAAATATAAAGGTTTCATTAGAGAAATAAGTAGCTGTGTACTATCCTAACTAATTCTGGTGGAATACAGGAAGAAGCTTCCTGTCTCCATAAAAAGCAATCGTGTTTAGAGAGGTTCCGGAAATACCAGAATGAGTAAGAGTCAGTATGGCTAAAGCTGTTGGAGCAAAGAAAAAAGAAAATTTTGATTGCGGGGAAAAGAATCCCTTTTGACAGGGCATAAATCCATATGGTGATAGTAAAGCTACTGAAAGAATTGTAGCATCAATTTTAAGCAGAGGGGATTAAAAAATTATTGAAGAAGTACAAGACAAAAGAAACTATTCGTATCATTAGGCATAATTTACTTGGAAAAAGTGCAAAGACAGAGTGTTATGCTATATATGATGCGACACTAAAGAAATGATATTTTCAATAGCTTTTTATTAAGAAGATGATGAAGTCGACAAGTTTACCTAAAACCTTGCAGGAAAAAGTGCTTGTTAGTTCTTTTTGGATGTATATTTTAGAGTTTTTTAGCAAAGGTTCAATAATTTTAAAGACAATAATCTTAGCAAGATTACTTGTTCCCGAGCATTTTGGAATAGTTGGAGTAGCAGCTATTGTAACTTCAACTCTGGAGGCTTTCTCAAACATCGGCTTTCAAAAAGCGCTAATACAAAAGAAAGTTATTGATAATAACCATTTGAATACTGTTTGGACAATTTCAATTATTAGAGGATTGATTCTATTTTTTTCTATGTTTATGCTATCGCCTTTAATAGCTGAATTTTTTAATATTCCCGGAGCTGTAACTGTTTTAAGGGTGATGGCTTTAAGTTTTGTTATCAATGGATTAAATAATATAGGGACGGTTTTCTTTACAAGAGAATTTCATTTTCACAAAAGAGCTTTCCAAAATTCTATAAGTATTTTTTTTGGTTTAATAGTTGCGATTTATTTGGCTTTTAAATTAAGAAATGAATGGGCCATCGTTTTTGGAAATTTAAGCGCAACATTTGTAAATATGATTTTATCTTATGTTCTGCATCCTTATCGGCCAAAGTTATATTTTGATAATAAAATCTTTAAAGAATATTTTACTTTTGGCAAATGGGTATTATTTTCTGCAATATTGCTTTATATCACAATGCAGGGTGATAAAATTGTGTTAACAAAATTACTTAAAGTAGCAACTTTAGGTATTTATATAATAGCAATAAGATTTGCTTCGCTCCTTAAAATTATAACAGATGCTGTTGAGAGAGTCCTTTTTGCTGGATACTCTAAATTGCAAGATGATATATATTTAATAAAAAAAGCATATTTAAAAGTTTTTAATATTATAGTTTTTTATTGCGTTCCTATTTGCGGTATCACAATTCTTATAGCAAAGCCTGCTGTTTTGATTTTCTTAGGAGAAAAATGGAAAGATGCAATATTCCCAATACAGATATTGACAATCGCATTTTTAATAAATGTAATAACCGATTCAGCAAATGCTCTATTCTATGGTTATGGGAAACCTAAATATACTTTTAATATGCTTTTAATTAGAAGTGTTACATTATTGATTTTAATATATCCTTTAACCCAAAGAATGAAAATAAATGGCGTAATTTATTCATGTTTACTTGCTTCTTTATCTACAATACCTGTGTGGTTCGTTGAACTTAAGCAAATGATAAAATTTAAATTTATAGAATTAAGTAATTTTTTTATTTCAATAATAACTACAAGTTTTGCTATTTTAACTAGCTATATTATAATATCAAGGAATAGCTTCAATCCATTCTCGGATTTCTTATTAAGATCCCTCCTTCCAATTGTAATATATATAATTACTAATATGGTAATACATTATTATACAGAATACAGGGTTTTAGAAAATTTTATATTTTTTAAAAATTATTTAAAAGGCCTATTATACAAAAAAGAGCTGTGAACATACTCTATTTATATCACGATTATGGCAATCGAAGGAAAAAGCATGATGAAGTTATGAAATCATTAGGACAAGGTTTAATAAATGTTTGAACTTATAGTAATTCATAGAGATAGAAAGATTGGCAGTGGAAAAAATAAAATTTGAGAATAAAGTACATTTACAGTTAATTCTTTTATATCCAAACATTGCCCAGGCATGTGATTTTTTTGAATTCTTGCACTAAATGAAGATGCGGAATCCGGAAATAACTGTACTTACCTGTTGCTATAATGCTTCTAGTTTTATTATGGAAACAATAGAAAGTATTTTACAGCAGTCATATCAAAATTTTGAATATTTGATAGTTGATGATGGGTCTATGGACAATACATTAAATATTTTGAAGAGGTACGCTACAAAAGATAGCCGTATTGTGCCTATAGAAAAGAAACACTCTGGTCTTTCTGATTCACTGAATGTAGGGCTTAGACAGGCCAAAGGAAAATGGATAGCGAGATTAGATGCAGATGATATTGCTGTGCCCGATAGATTGTCTAGCCAATGGAATTTTGTTCGGAACAATAGGGATGTTGTTTTACTTGGTGGGAGATGTATTGAAATAGACAAAAATGGCACTACCATAAAAGAACATATTTATCCACAAAATCACAATGCTCTCATTCGTCGACTGGAAAATGGAAAAGCGTTTTTTCCTCATTCCTCAGCTTTCTTCAATAAGGAATACATAATGAATTTGGGAGGCTATAATAATAAGTTCTTAAGATCTCAAGATTGCGATTTATGGTTACGTGTTGGAGAAAATGCTTTGATATCCTGTCTAAAGACGCCCGTGGTTAAACTGCGCAAACATTCTCAGATGATTTCCATTGGTGACCGGGGCAAGTTGCAATTAGTTATGGGCACAACTGCTATAGTTTGTCACTTTCGCCGTAAATGGAACCTTTCCGATCCATCTCAAATAGAAGAAAGAACCTGGGGGGAATTTCTAAAATGGATTAAGAAACGTATGGAAGCCGAGGGTTTTTTTCGGCTTATGCAGGGATGGCGAGAGTTTAGGAATAGTTGGTATTCCGATATTAAAGAGAATAAGTTTAAAAAGTACAAATCTGCACTTATAGAATTAGTTAAAAATCCTTTGGCAAGGAAGGCGTTGTGGAGGCGGTTTCAAAGAGATAACATCGCGCTCAAATTGGCGGAAGAAAGTAAGAAATTGCATTATTTACAACAATATAATGGAATAGATTTAACAAGTGATAATAAATATCCTAAAAAGCGTTAGTTGTAAAAGCGTACGTCAGCCTTTATAAAAATTTAGCTAAGTTAAATTCAAATTATTTTTAACGAAGAAGGAATAGAAATATATGTTTTTCTTATACATCAAATAAAGATAAACCTGGAAATATATTATGATTTCAACCATTAGGAATTTTACTTTTTGGTGATTAAAAGTTATGAATTACGCCAATTCTGATAAAGGAATTGAACTGGTTAGCAAATCCTTAACACAGAAAAAATGTGGCTAAGATGCTAAAAGTTAATAACACAACTTCTTTTCAGAATATCTTTAAATTTAGGAATGTCTTGCAGGGCAATAAGATCATTTTTATTTTCCTTTTATTGTTTGTCATTTCATTACCGTTCAATGGAATTGAGCTGGATTTAATTTCTATTAGCAGGCTTGAGATAAAAATAACAATGTTTACCTTTTCTTTACTTTTTATTGCTTGGTTATTGAACTCCCTTAAATCCCCAAGAAAAAGGAGTGGAAAAGAAAAGTTATTTTACACTTTTGCCTTTATTTACGGGATTTCACAATTCGCTTCTCTTGTTAACTCTCCCATGCCATTTGAATCAATAAAGCAGGGGATTATTATCTTCTCTTTATTAACTATGATGATCGTTATTTCTGAAACTGTATTAGATAAAAAAATAGCTATATCTGTCTTGACTGCAATTGGCATAGCATCTCTTGTTATTGGAACAATTGCGGTTGTAAATTACTATTTTTTTACCGACTTCCGTGGTAGATTAGGACAAAAAAGTGTTTTGGGGATAGTAGACTTGGGAGGTGATCCATATTATTTTGGAGATTTGTTGTTATATTCTTTAGGATCTGTTCTTTTTGTAATATTAAACTTATCAAAGAAAAAGTACTGGAGATGGCTAAGGTGGCCTTTGTTAATGATATGGTTCTCTGCAATTGTGCTAACGTATACAAAAGCGATATTGGTCGCTGTTATTTGTTTTTTCCTTTGTTTAATTTTAATCCTAAAGAAAAAAAGAGCTTTCGTAGCTATATGCATGATTTTATTTATAATAACGATGATATTCAATTTTAAAGTTCCTGGATTGTACATCGCTGCAAATGAAAACCTTCTTAGAATAAATATATTTTCTCCCTTAGGAGGGAATTCATTATTCATTCGGATAAAAGCTATTATTGTAAGCCTAAGCAATTCTATGGAACACTTTTGGTTTGGTAATGGAGCCGGTCTTTCCCAAAGGTTATTGCCAAAAATGGGAAATCATTTCGATAAAATTGTTAATGAAAAAACTAAGATATTTATGAAAGAAAAATTAATATATGGTGAATCTGCCAATATAAGCTTAATTGACGCCCATAATTTATTTATTACCGAATTTTTTAATGTTGGGATGTTAGGGCTCGTTTCCTTAATATGCCTTATAGCTTTTCCTATTATAAAACAAATAAGAATAATAAAAAATTCTGGACTAAAAAAAGATGATATAAACGAGTTCATTTTTGCTACGCTTATCGCAATGTTATTTTCAAGACTGACTGGAAGCCTTATTGTAATTCCATCTCTATGGTTTATGCTAGGTTTGTGTTTTGGAGTTAGTAAGTTGTATCCACATCCAGCCCCGAGTTCTAACTTATAAGCTAACCTATTGAAAAATCGATTATTAAAGTTCTTCTGAACAGTTTGTAATCTTTCTTCAATTTTGGACCTTGACGCAAAGACGATAGCCATGACTTCATTGGTACTCCTTATCAAACTGCCCTATTTGAGTCCTCAAAAAGCAAAGTTTTGATGATTTCGCCAGCTCAAAAAGATGATAAAAATAAAGAATTCGAATAAAGGATAAATGAGGTGATAAAATGATGAAAAGAAATTTGCAAGAAGTGATTTTGGAACCTGTGTTAATTGAAGGAAACGTATCTATTGATGACCGAGGCGAGGTGGCGTTTGTGAATGATTTTGATATGAGTCAGGTAAAAAGGTTTTATACTGTTACAAATCATAAATCAGGATTTATACGCGCCTGGCACGCACATAAAAAAGAGAATAAATCTGTTACAGTTGTGAATGGTGCTGCTATTGTTGCTGTTGTACAGATTGATGACTGGGAAAAACCATCGAAAGACTCGCACGTTTACCGATATGTTCTATCAGCAACAAAACCGGCTGTATTATCCATACCTGCGGGATTCGCTAATGGTTTTATGACTTTGAAAGAAGGTACAAAATTGATGTTTTTTTCTACAGCTTCATTAGAAGAAAGCCAAGGAGATGATATAAGATTTGATGCTTATTACTGGAATCCTTGGAAGATTATCGAGCGTTAGAAAGGGAGTTTTAAATATGAATATATTAATAATTGGTGGTGCAGGATATCTTGGGGGCGCAGTAACTGATATCCTTGTGCATACAAATCATAACGTTCTTGTATATGATTTTCTTCTTTATGAAGAAACTTATAGAAAACACGTCCCTTTTGTATATGGAGATATTCGTGACAGAGAAAAATTAAAAACGCATTTAGATTGGGCAGATGTAGTGGTTTGGTTAGCAGCATTAGTGGGAGATCCTGCATGTTCGCTAAATGAAGCTCTTACTAAAGAAATTAATACTGAATCTGTCCAATATTTAAAGGATAATTTTAAGGGTCGTATTATTTTTACGTCTACTTGTTCTGTCTACGGCGATCAAGATACAGTACTGGATGAGAAATCTGAATTGAACCCACTCTCATTATATGCAAAAACAAAACTTAGGTCTGAGCAAATTCTTGCAGATGCCGATGCATTGATTTTCAGACTTGGCACCTTTTATGGAATTAGTGATCAATTCTCAAGGATTAGATTTGACCTTGTGGTAAATACTTTAGTGATGCACGCTAGTATCCATGGAAAAATCATTGTATTTGGAGGAGAACAGTATAGGCCGCTTTTGCATGTTCATGACGCTGCTTCTATGATTTGTTCAGTGATAGATAAGAAAAATATCGGAATATATAATCTGCATTCCGAAAACTCCACGATTTTTAAAATAGTTGAACATATAAAAAAATACTTTCCTAACTTGCAGGTTGAGATTAGTGATTACTATTATCAAGATAAGCGAAATTATCGTGTCTCCAGCGATAAGGCAATAAAAGAATTGGGTTTTAAGCCTGTATTAACAATAGAAGATGGAATAAGAGAATTAAAGGAGTTATTGGAACAAGGCAGAGTAAAGAACTCATTTATCACTCGTTTCTCTAATTACTTATATTTAAAGCCACTACTTTCTGAATACACTTCTCCTTTAGGCAAATCAATAAAATCAAATATATAAAATTTTTTCATTTCCACTATTTTTCCTCGCGTTTTACAGAGCATTTTTAATCAAAGAGATTTTTAAGGAAGAAGTAACATCATCCATTTTTTTAATAAAATATTTGTTATAGCTGATTAATAATGTGTAATGGCAATAACCAATTATGAGTGAATTATCTATTATTATACCCTGTGTTTCTTCTATTGTTAGGCCTCAATTTATTGATGAACTTGCAATTTATTTAGCAAGTAACCCCAGTGATGTTGATATTATTGTCATAGTGAACGAAAGAGTTCCTTCTATAGGTCGCTTGGCCCATTATGTGGGTAAGAAATACCCCTGGCTAAAATTTGAAATTTTACAAAGAAGTGGCGGCTCACGTAGATATGGTGCCCTGGCACGTTTTGGTCTCGCTTACTCGACAAGCCTCTATGCCGTTTTAATTTCCTCCTATGGCGAAAACGATATCAGCGTTATTCCAAAAATGTTAAGCAAAATCAGAGAAGGTGCTCAAGTAGTTCAAGCTACCCGATTTCTAACTGTTACCGACGCAAAGAAAGTACCGTTAAGATTTCGCATCTACCAAACTATTTACCGTTTTTTAACGAAAGTATTTTTAGGTTTCGGAATCAGCGATTCCACATATGGCTTTAAAATGTTCGATAGATTATTTATCCAAGCAATGGGCTTAAATCAAAATGGGTACAGCATCTGTCCGGAAATAACATTTAAAGCGCTGTTGGCAGGAGGAAGAGTTGAATACATAGCTTCAAGCATGAAATCAACTCCTATTAATAAAGATTTTAAATTATATGAAGAAGGAATTAAATACTTATGGCTGCTCATAAGGGGATTTGGACACAGATTAGGTCTTCTTTGGTTTTAATATAGACAGCCAGATAATTATGAGAGTTTGTGTAATTGTTCCAATGTATAATGAGGAAGCGATTGCCAGGCTTAGCATTGAAACAATTCTTAGCTACACAAATAAATTGCCACCAATTGTTACAGTGTTGGTCGTCAACGATTGTTCTCAAGATTCCACAGAAAAAATAATAGAAGATTTGGTGAATCAATGCAAAGAAAGCGAGCTTCAGTTGATTTCTCACTCTGAAAATAGAGGTTATGGAGTTGCCCTTCAGACAGGTATCAGATTTGCAACTGATAATAATTATGATTATGTGCTTTTTATGGACAGTGATCTCACTAATCATCCCAAGTATTTAGAGAAATTTTACGAAAAGATGAGTGAGGGTTGGGATTACATTAAAGCGACACGCTATTCAAACGGAGGGGGGGTAGTAGGTGTTCCCTGGAAACATAGAATTATATCCTGGGTTGGTAATTTCATTACCAGGCTTTTTTGTAGATTACCTTTGACTGATTTTACTAACGGTTTTCGTGCGGTAAAGGTGGATATTTTAAAGCAAATGAATCTTACCGAGTGTGGTTTTGTAATTATTATGGAAGAGTTGTGCCAGGCCCAATACATGACAGAATCTTTTTGTGAAATACCATATATGCTTACAAGCAGAAAAGAAGGGCAGGGAGCCACACGCTTTTCCTATGGACCAGGAACCTGTATGCGTTATTTAAAATATGCCTTCAAGAGTTTTCTGCGAAGTCGTTAATGTTTTCAGTATAAAAAGGAGAAGCGAATGGATGAAAAAAACGTTCAAATGGGTCAATTTACCTCTCGTACTGACTGCCGATTTTGTCAGAGTAAGAATTTAGTAAAAATATTGGATTTTAGTAACGTTCCTTTAGCAGGGGGGTTCCTTAAGAAAGAACAATTTTCTGAAGAAAAATTTTATCCGCTGGAACTTAATTTCTGTAAGAATTGTACTTTAGTTCAGGTTAGCAATGTTGTGTCAGCTGAAACACTGTTTAGGAATTATTTTTATTTTTCTTCTTCTATTAAAACATTGGTTGACCATATGGCAGATTTTGCTCATGAAACTAAAGAGTGTTTTTTAAAAGACGGGAAAAATCCTTCAGTATTTGAAATTGGGTGCAATGATGGAGTTTTGCTTAAACCCTTTGCGGCAATGGGTGTAAAAGCTGTAGGGGTTGATCCGGCAACAAATGTGGTAAATTCCATTGATTCTAAAGACATAACCGTTATAAATGATTTTTTTACTGAAAAACTAGCTTTAAAATTGCAGAAAAAATATGGTTATTTTGATGCATTAGTCTCTAGTTACTCATTTGCCCATATTGATGGTATGGTTGATGTAATGAAAGGGGTAAAAGCCTTGTTAAAAGATGACGGGATTTTTATCTTTGAAGTGTATTATTTGGGTACACTTATCGATGAAATGCAGTACGATATGATATATCATGAACACCTTAGTTATTATTCTCTGAAGACATTGTTTCTTTTTCTAAAACGATTTGGAATGGAAATTTTTGATGTCAAATTTATACCTGGTGTCAGGGCAGGGGCGGCACGGTTTTATGCAAGGAATATAGGGAAGAGGCCTGAAAAGATTTCAACTGCTGTTAATGAATTGTCAAAATACGAAAAAAAGAAAGGTTTCGAGAAAATTGAAACTTATTTGAACTACGGACAAAAAGTAAATAAAACACGAGACCAGCTTTTAGTTTTACTTGATCGTCTTAAAGATGAGAAAAAGACAATTATAGGATATGGAGCTTCAGGGCGGGGAACCACTATAATGAATTACTGCGGAATTGATAATCACTATCTTGATTATGTTGTTGATGATGCTCCTGCTAAGCATGGATTTTTTACTCCGGGAACTCATGTCCCAATTAAACCGTGGGAATTTGCCACACAGTCTAAGCCCCCTGATTATGCACTTTTATTTGCCTGGAGTTTTATTAATGAAGTGAAGAAAAAAAGAACTGATTATCTTAAACAAGGTGGGAAATTTATTGTTCCCTTACCGGAAGTAAAAGTTATTTCTGAATGAATATAAAAGTGCTAATCCTTGGCAGCACCGGTATGCTTGGGCATATGGTATTGAAAGAGCTGTCAAGAGAAAAAAATTTTTTGGTTTTCGGAACACATATTTCAAAGCTCAACGACTTATTTTATTTTAATGTTGAAGAAGGATTAGAAAAACTCGATGTACTTTACGAGGAAAACGAGGGTTTCGATTATTTCATCAATTGTATTGGCATTACTGCAGATAAGATTGATTCTTTTGATTCTTCGTCAATTATAAAAGCAGTAAATATCAACACACTTTTTCCTCACCAGCTGGCTGAATTCTCACAAAATAAAAATATACGGGTAATACATATTTCATCTGACGGTGTATTTTCAGGAGACGCGGAGTTTTACGATGAAGATTCACCGTGTGATTGTATCGATATCTATGGCAAAACAAAAAGCTTAGGAGAGGTGAACAACAATAATAACTTTCTCAATATTCGTTGTTCTATCATTGGTCCCAGTCCTTTTGAAAAAGGTGGTTTATTTGAATGGTTTTGTTCCCGGCCTGAAGGTTCGAAAGTTTCCGGATATACAAATCACTGCTGGAATGGAGTAACAACACTACAATTTGCTGAACTTTGCCAAAAAATAATCCAGAAGAATCGTTTTGATAATATTCGAAAAGAATCATCTGTCCATCACTTTTGTCCGAACCAAGTTATATCTAAGTATGAGCTTTTAAAATTATTTAAATCGATACTTGGAAAGAGAATTCAAGTTGTGCCAGCCGCGAAGGGAAGATCCCCTATTAATAGAATTCTTAGGACAAAATACAATAGTTTGAGAAATATTTTTGGTGGTAATAAAGATATTCAACTCGAAATAGAAAAATTTCATAAAAGATACTGTAACAGGTCATAGCAACATAATAGTAGAACAACACGAAGATAAACATTAAAGAAAAATCTTTAAAACTAAATCCTTTATGCAATAAATCTTTTAATATGGGCGACGCAGACTGTCCAATTTGCCATAATTCCAATTTGAATAATTATTTCAACCTTAAGCTCAACGATCTTATTGCTTTAAAATGTAGAAATTGTCACCATGTCTTCATTCAAAATAGTCCGATTACTTCTTTCAATGCCCCTGATTATTACACTATAGAAGATTTTAAAGGAGATAGAAAAACTCAGAATACTCGTTGGTATACAAATTACTATAGAGATTGCGTTGTTGATTATGAGTCGTTTTTACTTTCGAGCCTGCTTTTAAAACAATTTCAGGAAAAACTCAATTATCTTAATTCACAATCTCCTCTAAAGGGTAGGCTTTTAGATGTGGGGTGTGCTACAGGAGTATTTCTTGACATGGCAAAAAAGAAAGAATGGGAAGTAGAAGGCGTTGAAATCTCTCCCGATCTTGCCTCGTACGCAAAAGAAAATTTTTCTCTTAAAGTCCATATAATAGATCTGACTCAGCATAAGCTGAGTAGTAAACCATTGCATGTGATAACTCTATTTGATGTAATCGAGCACATTCCAGATCCGAATTTAATGATAGATGCATGTAAAGAGCTCCTCTTCGATAACGGTCTTTTATTAATTAGAACACCCACTGAGGAAGCTCTCCTTCGCGATATTGCCAAAGTGATTCATTGGGGTTCATTAACTAAATTTGAACTGCCCATGCAATGGTTTTACAGTTTTGAACATATTCACTCCTTTTCTTTAGAAACACTAAATATACTTCTTAAAAAACATAATTTCTCAATTATAAAAGTTTTTCGTGAAGAAGAAAGCCTTGATAGGCTAAATATTCCTCAATATATAAAAATTATCATCCAAGGAATTAATTTTTTATCATTTATTTTAAACAAACAACATAAAATAACAGTAATTGCAAAAAAGAAATAATTATTGCTATTTATTAATTTTCAATCTTTAGAAGGGAAAAAATGGAAAAAAAACTGGCAATCATATTAGGAATTCGTCCTGATGTTATCCGTGCCTCAATTGTTTTAGGGAAGCTACGGGAACAAAAAAAACATAAAATTATTTTTATTTGGTCTGGTCAACATTACGCTGACAACCTCAAGGATGTATTTTTTCGAGACTTGAATGTCTCTCCGCCTGAAATTGAACTGGGAGCAAGAGGAAATACTGATGCTGAGTTGGTTGCCTCCGTTATTTCCCGCCTCCATCCAGTTCTGGCCGATATTCATCCCGAAGCAACTGTGTTTTTAGGTGATACCAACACTGTAATGGGATGTCTCGCGGCTGCGCAGCTTAATATTCCCATTGTCCACATAGAAGGTTGTATGCGCTCGTATGATTGGAGAATGCCAGAAGAAAAGTATCGCTCAGTGATCGACCATCTCTCTGATGTCATATATACATATTTCCCTGAGTATAAACAACAGGGTATTGATGAAGGGCTTAATCCCGACAGCATTATCCTTACTACTAATCCAATTGTTGATGTGCTAAATCGATATTACTTTGAAGTAAAAGACAAATTTGACAGATTAGCTACAACTTCTTTTTTTGCCGAGCGCGGAGTTGCTAAAGGAGAATTTTATCTTATGACCTGTCATCGTCGTGAAAATGTTCATATTCGCCCATCATTCGAAAAAATACTTTCTTTAATTGGGTCCACTAACAGGAAGATTTATTTCCCTGCAAGTTACCGAACTCAGAAAGTATTGAAGGAATATGGGATGTCATTACCACCAAACGTTATTATGGTCGATCCTATAGGCTATACTGAAATGCTTGTATTAATGGCTAATAGTCGTGGAGTTATTACTGATTCTGGCACTGTAGTGGAAGAAACATGCGTGTTGCAGATTCCCTCTCTGCAGGTGCGCAAGGCCACCGAGCGCCCACAGGTATACGATGTCGGATCAAGCGTGAAGTTTGATCCAGCTAAGGCAGAAAAATATGATTTCAAGACTCTTTTTAGTAAGCTGGAAAGTCTTTACGGGAAAACATGGGAAAATCCCCTTGGTGATGGAAAGGCTTCTGAACGAATGGCGAAGGACCTTCTGGAACGTTTAGATAAGGGAACATTCAGTCGCCATAAACCTGAAGACTACCATTTGAGAATAGACCGGTCATATAGAGATGATGGATTATGAAATATGTTAAAAACAATACAATAAGTGAAATATTTGAACCTTAGATTCAAAAAACTTTAAGTCTTTTTATAACGTACTCCCTAATTTTATTACCAACTTTCGTTTTCCTTTTTACATTGGAAAAATAGTTGTTCTGGCAAATCGATAAATACTAAACAATTAGACATGAATAAAAGTCTAATCATTTTTTATATCATTGGAATATTCTCAGTTCTAAGTATTAGTCTTATAACTTATTTTATTGTAATCCGTTATCATTTTCGGCGATTTAATGGATTTCTATATTTTCTAATCTTATCATCAGTCTATCTGATTTTTTCACAGTTTTTTAAATATCACAGTTTACATTACTATGTTGATTTTTCTCATTGGACACAAATTCTCTATAATATTGTTTCCAGCGGAAAACCTCTAAGCCTTAACCAAGAATTTTTAGTGCCAGGCACGATGAATTATCTTTCAGTACATTTTGTGCCGCTAATATATCTTTTAGCTTTGCCATTCAGATTATGGCCGTATAGCGAAACATTGATGATACTAAACTTTCTATTAATGACCTCCTCAATTATTCCCCTCTATAAGCTAGCAGAGAGTTATCAGAAGAACAAACAATTTGGCTTATTCATGGTCGCCTTATTGTTATGGTATCCAACCTTCCAATATATACTTTTATACGAATTTGAAATGTTGCGCTTTAGCATCCCGATCATTCTATGGATGCTATATTTTTGGAAAAAGAGAAAAACAGGTCTGTACTTTATCTTTGTTATATTAGCAGTACTTGTGAGAGAAGAAGTAGGGCTTACTATTATGATGTTCGGACTTTATTCGTTGCTTTTTAAAAAAAGACGCAAAGTCGGAATGGTTACTGCGGTTATAGGATTAATTTCGTTCATTATTATCACACAAATGATTATGCCGGCATTAAGAAGTAGTGATGGATACATGCATATAGCTATGGGTTCTTTTAGTGCTTTAGGAAACTCATTCGGTGAAATTATCATGAATATAGTTAAACATCCTCTCCAAACATTGGTTTTAGTTTTAAAACCAATAAAATTGGCTAATTTATTTATGATTTTTCTACCATTATTATTCATCCCTCTATGCGCACCAATCGTTTTAATTAATACTTTTGCTAATTTTGGCGTTCTTTTATTAAGCGAATCTCTCCATCTTTCTTATATGTTATTTTATGTGTCTCCAAGCATCCCGTTCATTTTTCTTGCTCTCATAAAAGGATGGCCGAAGTTAACAAAATATTTAAACAAAAGAGGAAATAAGAATTGGCCTAAGGCAAAAGTAAATGTTAACTCTCCAGCAATGAAAGCTGTGTTGGTTGGACTTTTAGTTTCAAATGTATTTTTTGGCCCTTCTCCCATTTCTTTACAGTTTTGGTTTAAAGATTTAAGGCCAGCGCCTTTTACAACACAAAATTTTCATTACTCTGTTTATGAAATTTCCAATCACCATCGCAAAGCAAGAGAATTTTGCAAACTTATTCCTGATTCAGCTATTGTTTCTGCACAACATTTTTTTCACCCTCGATTATTCAAAAAAAAGGGAACAATGATATTCCCCCGGCTTGAAAGCCTAGATAATAAATATAAAGCTGATTATGTTCTTTTTGATAAGACAAACAACTATCTTAAAAAAGGAAGTCCTTCGTATAAAACTCAACATGATTTTGATGTGGTTGAAAAGGATAAAAGGAACTGGCAATTAGTAAAATCGGAAAATGGCCTTTTTTTATACAAACGGATTAAATAGTGAGCAGAAAAACTCTTAAGATTTTAATAAAAGTTCATTTAGATTAAGTTGCAAATTATGAAAAAAGAAGCTCTTAAATATTATTTATGTCCAGAATGCAGAGGTAATTTATTAATAGATTTAACAGAAGAAGAGGATTCCCTTAGAAAAAAAATCCAACGCGGCTCAATTAGATGTCTTGAAAGTATAAAAAAGCAATAAAGAATTTAATCAGTGTAAGAAGAATTTTTATATGTGCGGGATTGCAGGTATCTTAGGTAAAAGAAAAGTTGTGCAAGAGCCAGTTCTTAAGAATTTAGCTCAGAGCTTAGCGCATCGTGGGCCGGATGATGAAGGCAGTCAAATCATATCACTCAATAAAGATCGAGATTGCTATCTAGGTTTAGTTCATAGGCGTTTGTCAATTATAGATTTATCCAGTGCTGCCCATCAACCTATGCAAGATGAAGACACTGGCAATTGGATTGTTTATAATGGAGAAATTTATAATTATCGCGAAATTAGAAAATCGCTTATGGCAAAAGGGTATACATTCAAATCAAATAGTGATACCGAAGTAATTCTCAAAGCATACTCTGTTTATGGTGAACAATGCCTTGAAAAATTTCGAGGCATGTTTGCTTTTGCTATATGGGATGAGAGAAAGAAAATTCTATTTATAGCTGTCGACCGGTTCGGGATAAAACCGCTCTATTTTTGTGAAAGAGGAGATAAAGTCTTTTTATTTTCTTCTGAAATTAGGGCCATTTTAAAAAATAAACTGATAGAAAAGAAGGTAGAACCTTTAGCTATAGATTCCTTCTTGGCTTATGGCGCTATTCAGGCTCCATTAACTATAATTGAAGGAGTTTATGCTTTATTACCCGGACATTATTTAATCCATAAAATTCAGAATAATCAAACCAAAATATTTCAATATTGGAGTCATGATAGTTTTGTTTCAGATAATTATTCTTTCTCTAATGAAGAAGAACAGATCAATGCTTTTAAAAGAGTGCTGAGAAATTCTATTAAAACACATCTCATAAGTGATGTTCCTGTAGGTCTGTTTTTGAGTGGTGGGGTGGATTCAAGTACAATCGCAATTCTAGCCAATAAAGTCTCTAATGGTAATGGATTGCAATCTTTTTCAGTAGTTTTTCCTGAAAATGACTATTCTGAGAGGAGATACTCAAGGTTAATAGGTGAGAAATTTTGCAGTAATCATAAGGAAATTCAAGTCTCAGAGACAGATTTATTCACTATTCTTCCTGAGGCACTCAAAGCAATGGATCAGCCTACTATAGATGGAATAAATACATACATAATTTCCAAGATAGTTCGAGAAAGAGGAATAAAGACGGTTTTATCTGGTCAAGGTGGAGATGAGGTATTTGGTGGCTATAATACTTTTAAACGGATTCCTTTATTTCAAAAATTGTTTTACTTGATAAATCTATTACCTCGTTCGACGCGATTCAAGATAGGTGAAATATTAAGAGGAATATATAAGGAAAGTATTTTTAGCTCAAAATTCACTCAGATTTTGCAATCCGATGGGGACGTTTTTTCATTATATTTAATTTTAAGGCAACTTTTTAATCCTTTAGCCCGTAAAAAAATAATACAAATTTTTAAGGAAGAAAAATTAACTGATGGCCTATCTATGCAAACTAAAGAATGGCTTTCTAAAGAAATCAGAGACCTCAACTTATTCAGTAAGATTTCTACGTTAGAAATGCGGCTATATTTAGCTAATATGCTTTTGAGGGATGGTGATGTTATGGGAATGGCCCATGGACTTGAAATAAGAGTTCCTTTTCTTGATCACGAGTTAGTGAAATGTGTTTTTAATATTCCTCTTCAAAAGAAGGTTAATAAAAAGATAGCAAAACCGTTGTTAATAGAGACAGTTTATAATGAATTACCCCAAGAAATTTATTTGAGGCCAAAGATGGGATTTACATTTCCTTGGGAGATTTGGCTTAGGAATAGGTTGCGGCCTCAAGTAGAGACCCTGATTAATAATTTTCCAGAGAATAATGGAATGGGGCTGAATATGGAAGAATGCCGGAGACTGTGGCGTATGTTTCTTCAAAAAAAATCAGGAGTTACCTGGTCTCGGGTATGGGCTATTTATGTGTTGCTACATTGGGTGAGGACGAATATAATGAAATGAAAATATTATTGATTGATCCCCCATATGAAAGACTGGTAGGTTTTAAGTCTGAATGGTTTCCTTTGGGAATATCTTATATAGCCTCTTTTATGCTTGAACGGGGTCACGAGGTAGGCATATATCATGTTGAGCATGCTTTTGATACGGAGTATCAATCGATAGTTAAGTACTCAGAAAATTTTAATAAATACAAATTAGCGATTGAGTCTGACAAACATCCTGTTTGGGATGAGGCCATAAAAGTCATTAGCTCTTATGAGCCAGCAATTGTAGGTATTAGTGTTCTTACTCCAAAGGTTCCTTCGGCCTTCAAAATAGCTGAGATTTGCAAAAATATCAATCATAACATGGTAGTGGTTTTTGGAGGACACCATCCTACTGTAAGTCCTGATGAAATCCTTTTGAATAAAAATGTTGATTTTGTCGTGCGAGGCGAAGGAGAAAAAACTTTTTATGAGCTCGTAGAAAATTTAAACAATCCTTCCCATCATAATTATATACCGGGGCTTTCATTCCGAAATAATGGCAGAGTTATTCATAACATTGGTAGGAACTTCATCGATAATCTTGATTCAATACCTTTGCCTGCGCGTGATCAACTTTATAATTTACAGGCATATACACCTACACAATTAAGTGTGGTTATGACCTCACGCGGCTGCCCCTATCAATGCGGATTTTGTGCCTCTAAGAATATATGGTGCAATACTGTACGCTTTAGATCGATAGAAAATGTTTTAAAAGAGATAAATGAATTAAAAGAGAAATATTCTATAAAAAATATTACTTTCATGGATGACTCTTTTACTATAAATCGTAATCATTTAAAAGAATTCTGTTTGGCGTTGATTGAAAATCATTTAAACATCACCTGGAGTTGTCTTACAAGAGTTAACATAATTTCCGATGAAATCATTATCTTGATGAAAAAGGCAGGCTGCACTAAGGTCGATATAGGAATAGAATCAGGAAATCAAAGAGTCTTAAATTTAATTAATAAAGGTATCACTCTGGAACAAGTCAGAGAGGCAGCTAAGATTTTGAAACACAATAAAATGTACTGGTCAGGATTTTTCATGTTTGGTTTCCCCACAGAAACTGAAGACGAAGTCTTTGATACGCTTCGCTTTTTACATGAGCTAAAGCCTGATTGGGCAAATATGAGTATTTTTACTCCCTATGTGGGAACAATGTTATACGACCTTGCAAAAGAAAAAGGGATTGTTTCTGAGCCTGTCGATTACACTTTTTATTCTCATCAGAATCCTTATTCGCGCTTTACCGACAAAATACCGGAGGAGAGATTTTCCTCTTTGGCGAGTTATGTGCTAAAAGAAGTCTATAGATACAACAGCTCTTACAGGTCACTTTTAAAAAGATTCTTTACTAGAAAATATCATAAAAACCCAAAGCTTCTACTTCAGGATGCAAAAAAAGTTGCAGTGTGGTTAAGAAAATGAAAATCGCGATGAGTTTGCTATCAGGGATAAGTTATGGAGGAGTAGCCTATTGGAGAAACTTATGCCCTGCTTTGGCCAGAATAGACAAAATCAACGAGTATCATATTTTTGTTCAAAAAAATCATCCTTTATTACACAGGGTAAATCAAAATAACTTTATTTTCCACGAATGCAATATGAATATTAAATCTGCATTTATGCGCCTATTTTGGGAACAATTTATTCTTCCTTATGAAATAAAAAAGAGGAAAATAGATATTATGTTTACCGCCAAAAATGCAAACATATTATTTGCCCCATGCAAAACCATTATTTCTATTAGAAATATGGAGCCTCTCTGTTATGCGCGGTACAAGAACTATTGGAAGTTAAATGTGTTTTCCCGGTTGCGAAATATATTGACTAAAATTTCAATAAAAAAAGCGGATAAAATTATCGCAGTATCTGAAAATACAAAAAACTATCTAATGGAAAATCTCCCTTCAGCTAAAGAAAAGATAGAAGTAATCTATAACGGTAATCCCGTAGTAAATAGTTATGAAAAAAATCAGGTTAATAAAAAAAAGGAAATCTCTTTTTTGTTTTCGTCCTCAAAGTTTGTTGCATATGCAAATCAATTAAATTTAATCCAAGGGTATGAAATTCTTAATAATAAAAAAATGAATGATTTACCTCCTTTGTATTTAGCGGGTGGAGTATTGGATAAGATCTATTATCGAAAAATAAAAAATTTCATCAACGCAAATAAATTGACAAAAAAAATAAAATTTCTTGGTCTAATTCCACATGAATCTTTAGTTAAGCTTTATTCAAGGGCGACTGCTTTTTTATTCCCTTCTACACTAGAAGCCTGCCCACAAACTTTGATAGAAGCAATGGCCTGTGGAGTTCCTATCGCTGCTTCAAATGTACCACCCATGCCAGAAATATGCGAAAATGCAGCAATTTATTTTGATCCGTTCGATAAAAATGATATTGCTGAGAAAATTAATTTGATTATTACTGATGAAAATTTGCAAAGTCGTCTCAAGAAAACATCACTAGAACGTGCTCATTTTTTTGATTGGGAAAAAACAGCCTTAAATCTTATAAAAGTTTTCCAAAAAGTCCATAAAAAGAATAATTAAATAATTACTTTCCCGTTTAGTTAAGATGAATATTCTGCTAATTACTGACTGTTATCCTCCTGAAATTCGTTCAATCTCTGACTTAACGCAAGAACTAGCAGAAGAATTTACCGACAGGGGGCACAATATAACAGTTGTTACCTCATGGCCCCGATACAATTTGACCATTAAAGCAAAACAAACAGATTTCAATACCTTTTCAATTGAAAATAATATTAACGTAATCCGCGTTAAAACACCCCCTCATCACAAAGTCAATTTCATCATTAGAGGTATTTCTCAATTAATGCTCCCATATCTTTTTTTTAAGAAATTAAAAAAATTTAATAGGCAAAAAATCGATGCAGTCATTGTTTATTCCCCACCTCTTCCATTGGCTATGCTAGGAATAAAAATCAAAAAAATCCATGATGCCAAGTTTCTTCTGAACATTCAAGATATCTTCCCGCAGAATGCTATTGATCTTGGCATTATGAACAATAAGTTAATTATAAAATTCTTTGAATGGATGGAAAATAAAGCATACGAAGGTGCTGTTAAAATAACATCTCATACAAAACATAGCAGAGAGTTTTTAATAGAAAAAAAACACATTCCTTCGGCAAAGATTACCGTTGTTCCCAATTGGATTGACGTAAGTAATTATAAAGATATAAAAGCAATGGGAATATTTCGTGAAAAATATGATCTAAAGGATAAGTTTATTTTCTTGTTTGGTGGAATTATTGGTCCCTCACAGAATCTTGATTTCATCATCCATGTTGCCAAAATAATTGTAGATATACCAGATATATGTTTTTTATTAGTAGGTGATGGAACAGAGAAGAAAAGACTGCAAAAGTTAGTTGAGGAATACGATTTACAAAATGTCAAATTTCAGCCGTTTTTACCTAAAGAAGAATACCCTTTTTTAGTAAAAGAAGTAGATGTAGGTTTGGCCTGTTTGAGTATGAAAAATAGGACACCTGTTATACCCGGAAAAATTTTTGGGTTTATGGGTTTATCAATTCCTGTTGTTGCTTTCTTAAATAAAGAGAACGACGCACACGAATTAATCAAGGAAGCACATAGTGGATATTCTGCATTATCAGATGATCCCGATAAGGGCACAAATCTTATTAGAAAGATCTTTAACGAAAAAGATAAACTCGCCCAATATGGCCAAAATGGATACAACTATACGAAAACTCACTTCTCTAAAGAAATATGTATTAATAAAATTGAACAACTTATTCAATAGGGTAATTTTTTAAAATCACCAAAAATGGAAAATTTTAGTATTTAATGACTAAATACCTTTTTTTCTTCTCCATGTCCGCTGCTATTGCGCTTATCATTACTCCTTTAGTTTGTCTTGTAGCCAAAAAGCTGAATATTCTCGATTTGCCTTCTGAGAGGAAAATTCACAAGAAGCCGGTATCTCTTTTGGGAGGTATTCCCATTTTTATTGCTTTCAATTTAACTTTTTTTATAGGCATATTTTTTAATTACGAATATCTTGAGACATTTTTTACTTCAAAATGGAAATCAATTTTTATCTTACAGTTTATTATCCTTGGAATAGGGATTTTTGATGACATAAAAAAAGTAAGTCCTGGAATCAAAGTTCTCTTTCAAACTGCTGCAGGTTGTCTTTTAGTCTTTTTTGGTTTTGGAATACCTTATATTACTAATCCTTTTACCGGGAATTCAATAAGTTTAGGTCTTTTATCTATTCCCATTACCATACTCTGGGTGGTAGGGATTACCAATGCTCTAAACCTAATTGATGGGCTTGACGGGTTGGCGGCTGGGACATCTTTTATTGCCTGCGTCACTATTTTCAGCATTTCCTTTATCTATCAAAATATTGGAGTAGCTCTTGTTTCTATGATTTTGGCAGGAAGCATTTTAGGTTTTCTTAAATATAATTTTTATCCAGCAAAGATTTTCCTCGGGGACTCGGGCAGTCTTTTGCTTGGATTTTTACTGGCAGTACTATCCCTGCAAAGTGCTCATAAAGGAGCTACTATAGTAGCAATACTAGCTCCTATTTTAGCCTTGGGTCTTCCGATTATGGATGCTCTGCTTTCAATCACTCGCAGATTTTTAAGGTCTATTAGTCAGGTTCTTTTTTCAACTAGGAAAGGAAAATTAAAAACTTTATTTTTTAAAGGTTTCTACATATTCGAAGCTGATGAGGACCATATTCATCATCGTCTTTTAAAACTTGGCTTTTCTCAGAAAAAAGCCGTAATAATTCTATATGGAATTTGTATACTGCTTTGTGCTCTGGCTTTACTTAACGTCGCCTGGAAAAACTTAAATATCACTCTCTTTTTAGGAGCAATAATCGTTGCCTCCTTTATAGGAATAAAAAGCCTAAATTACCAAGAATTTAAAGTTTTAAAAAAGGGACTGCTCCTTCCTTTATTCAATATGCCTCTAATTAGTAAAAGACTTTTTCAAGCAATTATTGACTTGTTTTTTATCTCTTTATCCTATTACTTCAGCTTTTTCTTGGTCTTTGGTAGATTTGACATTCAAGAAAAAAATTTATTTATCCAAATTATTGCTCTTGTTCTCGTTTTAAAAATAATTATTTTATATCTATCAGGATTGTATAAAGGCCTTTGGAGATATTCCAGCATTGAAGATTTAATAAATATAGGAAAATCTATGATTTTCTCTTCATTGGGCGCTTTTTTAGCTTTAAAATTATTTTTTGGGACCAAACCTTTTGGAGGCATAATCTTTTTTATCATAGATTTTTATATTCTGCTTTCTTTTGTGGTTAGTTCGAGAATTTCCTATAGAATTATAAATTATTATTACAACAAAAAAGATACAAAAAAAGGGGAAAAACTAATTATTTATGGAGCAGGAAGAAGGGGCTCTGTTTTAGCTAAGGAACTCCCATATAATACCAGCTTTCAATACAATCTTGTGGGATTCATTGATGACGACGCTCAAAAAAAAGGTAAAACCCACATTAATATACCTATTTTAGGTACAATTGATGAATTAGAAGACATTGCTCGCAAAACAAAAATATCTGAAATAATTCTTTCTACAAAAAAAATAGATGGAGAAAAACTTAACTTTTTGAAGAAGTTTTGCATCGAAAAAAAAATAAGTTTACATTTCTTCGAGTTAAACATTAATAAAATAGTTTAATTCATGTTATGAGAATAAAGCTTAAATCTCGAATTATTAAAGAACTCATACCTCTTATCATTGTTATAATCATTGCTATGATTATTTTACCTGTAGCAGGTGCCCCAGTTACAAATAATTCCGCCCTTTGGTTAAGTCAGGTTAACGACGCCATGCAAAGACAGAATTCAGGAATGATGCTATCTGATCTTCTTAATTCCAGAAGGCCGCTTTTTCTATTAATATTAGCTTCAGGATTTAAATTATGGGGAAAAAGCGTCCAATCTGCTTCTTTAATTGTCCGAATCATTTTTGCACTTCAGCTCATTCTGATTTATCTATTGGGCCGTATTTTTTATGGTACAGCTGTTGGACTTCTTTCTAGTGGTTTGGTTGCAACCTCATATGGCATTACGATTGCGGCAAGATATATTGAAACAGACATTGTCCTACCTTTTTTTATCTTATTATTTATATTCGTTTATTACATTGCTTTAGTTCGGTCAAACCGCATTTGGGCTGTTTTCGCCGGTATTACGTTGGGATTAGCCCTAATGGTCAAAATATCTGCTTTGTTCTGTTTAGGTCTTCCTTTCGGTATGGTTTTATTAGCTCCAAAGGAGAAAAGATGGGAATATGGAAAACTGGGCTTATGGGTTATAGGAACTGTAATTATTTCTCTGCTTTTATTGGCTTCTTTTATGTTTATTACCAATGATTCTTCTTATTCTATGTTTGATGTAGGGCGTATTCTATACAATAGAGTAATAACAAAAATACATGGCCATCCTGGTGTATCTTACACATATTTACTTACCACTGGTTTACCAAAAACCATATTTAAATACTACCAAGGTTATTTAAATCAAGTGACCCCTTTATCTTTGCTAATGATTTTTGGGTGGATTTTTGTATTTATCCGGGGATTAATTTCAAAAAAACCATCTGATCTTATTCTTACAATTATAGTTGTATGTTTCCTGCCTTTTATCGTAGGAGTAGCAGAGGTAGGGGAAAGACTTGGCCAAACAACTATGATTTATATGTTTCTTTATGTCACATTAGCTGCTTTTTTTGTGTCATTCATATCCCTCTTAATAAATTTTACAGTTAAATTTAATAATAAATATAAGAAATTCAAAATTTTTAAGTCAGCAGATAGTAAATATCCTAAATTAATCAGTAATTTATTGATTGTATTGATGGGATTCTTTTTAATAAAAGCACAATTATTTAATAAGAACGGTAGTACCTGGACCGAATGGAAAGATGCTAGTTGTGCGTTACGTATTTTTAATAAGAAACCATTTGAAGTATACGGTCGATACACAAACGAACAGCAGGAGGCAGCTGAATGGCTCAAAAAAAACGCCTCTCAAAATGCCAAAATAATTGCCGATGGATATACTAACGAGGCATTGGACTTCTTTGAAGTTGCAGATTATGAAATTCCTGAGTTCCATCCAACCCAAGCTATTCATGTTGATACCTTTTATACTATAAGAAAAAGAGATGACAACGTGAGACCACTTTTTCTTATCACCTATTCAAACTTCGATAGCGGCGCCCAAAGACATCGTTCTATATTTCCTATATTTGAAGAAGATATCGTGGCTGCTTTGAAAAAAGAAAATCCGGATTATCTTGTAATTTCTGGAAGAGGTTCTTTTTTTAAAGCCTACTTTGACAAAACTAAATGGTCCAATTTGAGATTTGCTAACAGGAAAGTTCTTATCTATGAAATTCATCTTGACAGATTTGCGCCTGTAACCTTTGACACTGTTGGAGTAAATGACTCAATATATAAACATTTAATCTGGCTGGAGAAAAATTTTCCTGATGAATATTTATTATTTAAAGAAAAAATTGAAATCCTTGGATTTACATTAGATGAACTAAAAGATAGTCAATTAAGATTTCCTAGAGGACAAATTTATTAATAGATACTACAATCTCATTTTTCCTGCGAGATTGCCACGCTCCCTCCAGTCGTTCGCAATGACATAAAAGAGATTTAAATGTTCAAGAAATCTATTTATAAATTGATTCATATTATCGCTCTGTTAGCAGCAATAATAAACGTATCTTTAGTAAGCTTTGAGCTGAAAACACTATTGACTGAAGAGTCGTTGCCTCTAAAGCTGTTAGTTTTGATTCTAAGCAGAGTCTTCATAATATTCATGTTTTTATCCATTCATGCAGGTCTTTTTGATTCTTCAATAGCAAAAGTTATTAATGACGACTCAAAAACATTTGTTTCTTTTTCTTCTTTTCTAACAACAAGAAAAGAATTTCTTTATAAAGTTTTCATCAACTGGGGAGGAATTTTCTTAATCATCGGTATGTTTTCTTTTAACTGGATCTCTTATGATGTGGGACTTATTTATACCCAAATAATAGGAATTACTGATTTACATATATTTCTTTTATGCTCTTTTTTGCTCATATTTCAAAAAAAAGTCTTTGAAAAAGAAATTTTAATACTTTTGGTTATTTCAATCTTTTATATAACTTATTCCATAAATCAAGGACACAGCTTATTTTCAGCTCTTCAAGGTTTCAAGGATTATTTTTCAGTGATATGGCTTTATATCTTTTTTAAGTATTTTCGTTTTAAGAACGAAACCATTGCTCTTTATATAAATTTTCTAATGCTCTTGGTATTGGCACAACTTCCAATACAATTGATGCAATTTTTAGTTCGAAGGGATCCAGAGTTCTGTTCAGGAACATTTGGATATCATCAAACAGGAGTTATGGGTATATTTATGGCAGGAGTGGTTTTATACCTTATATCTGTTAAAAAGTTAGATTTAAAAAAAATAATTCTGATTATTTATCTTAGTTCATCTCTTCTCATTGGCTCATCACTATTTTTCTTTATCATAAATATTTTCTTCGTTCCGTTAATTCTTATAAAAAAATATAAGGTGAGGATTTCAAGGAAGGTCTTTTTGGTCATTATTATTTGCCTAATTTTTTTAGGCTTTCTTCAATTTAATAAAGTACTGAAGAAAGAGAGTGAAAGTAAAGCATTCAACCCATTTTTCTACTTAAGTAGCGAATATTATGGAACCTTTTTTGCTGTCAAAAAAACTGAACTGCACAGAGGAGGAGCAATTATATGGGCATATTCTACTCTCAAAGACGAAAATAAACTATTTACCGGTAGAGGTGTAGGATGGCTTAGAAACTTGACACCTAAAGAACGTGAAAAATTTACAAAATTAACTATTGGATATGATTTTCCCATGGTACTGCTCTTATATGGGATTCCTGGTTTATTGATATTTTTTTACTTAGCTTATAATCTTTTCAAAATGAGAATTCGAATAACTTCAGCTAGTCCAGAATTGAAAATTCTCATTTTATTTCTTGCCTCGCTCTATTTAATAGGAGGAGTTTATAGTCAGGGATGGATAAGTAAAACAACAGGGTATTGCTTTGCCATGTTAATTGGTATTCTATCAAATAAAGGCAATAAAAAATATTTTATTGAGAAATATTTAACGCAGAAGAAAGGAAATGCATAATATCAAAATCATATCTACTTCCAATCTCTTTGGGATCTTGGCAAACCCTATACAGATAATGAAAATGGCTGATGCATTTTCTGACATTGGATTTAATGCGGAAATTTTTCTGCCTGGATGGAAGAAAAGCATAAATGCTATAGAATTGAGTGGAAGGTATGGAGTAAAGAATAACTTTAAAATAAACTTTATTCCAAATATCTCTATTAAAGGGAAACTTGGCATAATTACTTTCGCCATAGGCTCTTTTTTTAAGAGCTTTAATTGGAACGATAGAGTGATAATTATTACGAGAAATGAAAGAGTAGCTGCTTTTCTTGTGCGTACAGGCAAAAAAGTGATGTATGAGAATCATACTTTTTATTATCCTTCTGAAAATATCACAAAGAAATACAGACGAAGAGTGAAAGCCTTAATGAAAAATAAAAATGCCTGCATGATTGCAATATCAAAAAGGCTAAAAGAGTTGTGGGTTAATTACGGTATAGATTCAGATAAAATTTTTGTAGCCCATGATGGGGTAGATCTAGCCGAATCTAGAAGAATTGGAAAGCAAAATAAAAGGGAATTAAGAACGAAATTAGGATTACCTTCAAAAAAAGAAATAATATGTTATGTTGGTTCTTTAAGAGAAGGTAGAGGGATTGAATTTATCCTTGATGCCGCCACTTTTTATAAAGATAAAAATTATTTATTTCTGATTATAGGAGGAAGAAATTCAGAAATAAATAAATATAAAAATAAATTTACTAGTAATAATGTTATATTCACAGGTTATATAGAAAATTCAAAAATACCCTTGTACCTTAGATGCGCTGATTTATTAGTTATGCCCTATCAAGGAAAAGTCTTTACAATAGACGGATGTTCACCGATGAAAGTTTTTGAATATCTTGCATCTGGAGGTTATATACTCGCCCCTATATTCCCATCTTTTTATGAAGTAATGAAAGATTTTGAAGGAATTACTTTCTACGAACCCGAGAATAAAGCAAAATTTATATTTGAAATTGCTAAAATACTTTCGAATCCAAATGCTCTGAGATTCCATGATAGACTTGATAAATTAGATATATATTCATGGCAAAACCGAGCTAAAAAGCTATTAAATATATATTTTCAATTTTTTAAACTGGATCTACCGCCCATTATTCATTAGTATTTTGGTTTGATAACTTATCGTTCTCTTTCCCAAAATTACAGCCGATTCTCTTCCTTGTCCCAAAAAATATTTAATACTACTATATTAATTTTATTTGGAGAATAAATATGGGAAAATTCATAGAAATGATTTGTTATTATTATTTTAAAATGATTCCAGGGATTATGTCAAGGGCTGCTTATTCTGATAAGACAAAAAAGACAAGAATTGCTAGAGCTGAAGAGAGTCTTAAGGACAAATATGAATCATATACAAGGAAATTGATGGATAAATGAAATGGTCTTGACATCTAGACCATTTCATTTCATCATCCCTTCGGCTCTGTCAATAAATATCTGTATTACATCATCATAGAGAAGATTGTCACGCTCCCTTCACTGCCCGCAATTACTTATAATTCTGAAACAATGTTTCCAAGAACAAAGTTAGGTGAGAAAAAACACAGAAAACATAAGAGAGAGTTAGAAATATCCTCAACTGTGGAAAAGATTTCAAACTTCTTCAACGATGA
>SDBS01000489.1_pt1 | contig 38425 bp, 31 predicted proteins | sample 2277091 | NCBI WGS metagenome assembly SDBS01 (sample SAMN10404972, study PRJNA504765) | marine sediment metagenome | isolation source: marine sediment core GS10_PC15, 163 cmbsf | place: Arctic Ocean: Southern Knipovich Ridge | collected 2010
CGCGCGCGTTTTCGGTAAACTATGACTGTTTATATTATGTATTGTAATTTATTTTTTCTCGCGCTTCAAGATATATTCTTTGACCTGCGCTAGCGGGATACGCTCGCGGCATTCGTACTTGAAGGGGCGTTTGCAGCGAGGGGCGGGCGCGTTGGCGTAGCAGGGGGCGCATTCCAATTCGGCGGCGACGGCCGCGGCGGGTCCCTCGCGGGGGAGGAGGGCGGCGGGGTTGGTGGGAGCGAAGAGGCCGAGGGTCGGTTTCTTCAGGGCAACGCCAACGTGTAGGGGTAGCGAGTCGACGGTTATTAAATATGCCGCGCCGTCGATTACCCTGGCGCTTTCGAATATATCCGTTTTACCGGCGAGGTTTATGACATTCGGGTTACCCGTTTTGGCGGCTACGGCGGCGCACCTCTCCCGGTCGTGCGGCCCGCCCACCAGCACGACGGGGCGGCCGGTTTCTTTCTTGATAAAATCGGCGATCTCCACGAAGAAGTACGACGGCGGCACTTTCGCTACGACGGTTTCGCGAGGGTTCCTACCCCCCGACGGCACCAGCGCCACGTACTTCTTCCTTTTTTTAATCCCGGTGATTTCGGCCGCCTTCGGTACGCCGTGCGGGATTACGAAGTCGAGTCGCAAGTCGTCGCGGGTACAGCCCGCCGCTTCGGTCACCTCGACGTAATTTTGGGCGATATATTTCTCGCCGTTCGGTTGCCAAGGTACCCCGCCCGCCAGGTATCGGGGCGGCTTCCGTTCCGCAAACGGCGCGTACACGGCGGCGCCTCCCAGATGTAGTATTCGCGCCAACCCCGGCCACGGTTGGAAGAGGAACGCGACGTCCGCTCCGGAGTTTTTAACGTCTTTGGCCAGCCGGTACGTCGTGAGGGGGTTGGGTTTGAACGCGACCTTCTCGTCCACGAACATGTACGCGTCCACGCCGGGGATCGCGCCGGCGACGTTGACGTTGGCTCGCCCCGTCAAAAGGACCAGGTCGGCTTCCGGGAAACCGCGTCGCAACGCCCGGAGGGCCGGCGTGGTCAGTAGGAGGTCGCCGGCGGCGTGGGTCTTTATCGCGATTAGTCTCATGGCGCGTTTAACCTAAAGGAACCGCCATCCCCAGCCGGCGTAAAACCCTTGAAGGCCGGTGCGGTATTTGTAGCCCGCGACCTCGTGTTCGCGGAATTGGCGGTCGTAGGTGTATTCCGTAATAAGGAACAGGTTGTCGCCCAGGTTCACCTGGATGCCGGCGTAGAGGGCCCAATCGAAAGAGAACTGTTGGTACCAACCCGTTTTCAAAAGGGCGCCGCCCATGCTCTTTTGGAGCACGGCGTCCGAGACCTGGTCGTCGACGTCCATCGACGTCAGGTTGCCGCCCACGCCCGCGGACGCGTACGGCGTGACCGGCCAGTGGGGGAAGGCCACGTATTTAAGCGCTATTTTGTAATCTATGTTTTGGAATTTATAAGCCAGGTGCTCCTCGACGGGCCCCGAAGGCGTGAGGGGCGGCGGCGTTTTTGGAAAGGTGGAGTAGTCATATTTCAGCGCCGTCTTGCGCCGGCGAGCCTGTTCGTGCGTCATTTTGAGAGAGGCGGCTACGTACGGGCCGACGAAGAAGTCGAACGTTACGCCGATAGCGGAAAGCGTTCCAATATCGCCGAGCGGGTCGTTCAGGCCGATGGCGGCGGCCCTCCCGGTGATATCCGGCGCGGCGTCGTACGACGGCCCCCGCGCCGCGCCGCCGTACACGTAGACCGCGGGGAACACGTAGGCCGGTAGATACTGAACAGTAGGTATGGGCTCGGTTTCGCTCTCCTCTTCTTGCGCGAGGACGGCGGCCGTAAAGACCGCGAATACGGATAAGGTTACGGCGAATCTATTCATTAATTTTAACGAATAACATACAGCGGCGACGCGGTCAAGCGGATACGATTCGTTAATTTTGTCTTGACAGCCCCGGCGGCTTCGAATACAATCCGGCCTTAATGGAGGTTGATCGGCGCGAGCGCGTGCGGGCTACGTTGGCCTTGGCCCGCGTACCGGGCATCGGAAGCGTATTTTTCCGGCGCCTTCTGGAAACCTTCGGCGACCCCGCGGCGGTTTTTACGAAAACCTTCGGCGAGCTCGCCGCGGTTATGGGCGTCGGCGACGAACGGGCGCGAGCGCTTGCCGCGTTCGACGGGTGGAAGGAAGTCGAGGACGAGATGGCCCAAGCGGAGGCCTTGAGCTTGGGGTGCCTTATATGGGGCGACGAAGATTATCCGGAGCCGCTCGCCGCCATATACGACCCGCCGCCCGTGCTTTATTATCTGGGCTCGTTGGGCCGGCTGGCGCCGCCCGCCATCGCGGCCGTGGGCACGCGGCGGCCTACCGACTACGGCGAGCGCGCGACGGCGTTCATATGCGAATCGCTTGCCGAAGCCGGCGTAGCCATCGTGAGCGGTATGGCACGAGGCATAGATACCTGCGCCCATCGGGCCGCGCTTAAGACGGGCGGCGTGACGGTCGCCGTTCTCGGGTGCGGCGCCGACGTCGTCTATCCGCCCGAGAATAAAAACTTGTACGGCGAAATATGCGAAAAAGGGCTCGTCGTTTCGGAGTTTCCACCGTCGGCCCGCCCCGAAGCGCGGAACTTCCCGCGCCGCAACCGGATAATAAGCGGCCTGACGACCGGCGTCCTGGTCGTCGAGGCGGGAGAGCGCAGCGGCGCCCTAATAACCGGCTACCACGCCGCGGAGCAAGGCCGGGAGGTCTTCGCGGTGCCGGGCAGCATCTTTTCGCCGGCGAGCGACGGCTGCCGGCGGCTTATCGCGGGCGGCGCCAAGCCGGTCGGCTCGGCCGAAGAAATCTTGGAAGAGGTCGCGCCGCAGTTTTCGAGTGGGGGAGGGCGCCGGGCGGCGGGGCCGACGGTGGACGTGGCGTCGTTGGGCGCCGATGAGCAGGAACTTTTAAAATGCGTCGGCGGCGAGCCGATGCCGGCCGACGAGCTCGCGGCCCGCGCCGGGTGGGACCCGTCTCGAGTCGCGGCCGCGTTGCTCTCGCTCGAAATAGCCGGCCTGGTCGAGAGGCTCCCGGGTAATAACTACCGGCGCGTCTACATGTAGCGTATTCCTTATGGGAAAAAAATTAATAATCGTTGAATCGGCCGCAAAGGTCAAGACCATCGCCAAGATACTCGGCAAGGGTTACGCCGTGAAGTCTTGCGCGGGCCACGTTGCGGACCTCCCGAAGTCTTCGCTCGGCGTTGACGTATCGAAGGGCTTCGAACCCACGTACGAATCCACGCCTGCGCAGAAGAAAATATTGAAAACCCTTACCAAGGCGGCCGAGACCGCGGACGTAATCTATTTGGCCACGGACCCCGACCGCGAGGGCGAAGCCATAGCGTACCATCTCGCGCAACAGTTGAACGGCGACCGCGCGCGTCGCGTATCGTTCAACGAGATAACGGCGGAGGCGGTGAAGGCGGCGGTGGCCGAACCGCGCGAGCTGGACCTCCGCCTGGTCGCGGCGCAGCAGGCCCGCCGCATACTGGACCGCCTCGTCGGGTACCAGGTCAGCCCCATATTGTGGAAGAAGGTTACGACCGGTCTTTCCGCCGGCCGCGTCCAGTCCGTGGCCGTACGGCTTATCTGCGAGCGCGAAGAAGAAGTCGAAAGCTTCGTCGCCGATGAATATTGGACTCTGGGGGCCGAATTCGAGACGGCGGCCGGCGAACGCTTCGCCGCGTCGCTCGTCTCCATAGACGGCGAGAAGTTGATGGCGCCCGGGCGGTTGGTCAAATATCGGCGCCGGCTGTCGACCGAGGCCGAAGCGCAAGCCGAACGCGACAAGATACTCAAGCTACGCTTCACCGTCACGGCGTACGAGCGCGGCGAGAAGCGTCGTTCGCCGGTACCGCCGCTCACCACGAGTAAACTGCAACAAGCCGGGGCCAGGCAATTCGGCTTTACCGGCCGTAAGACCATGGCGCTGGCCCAGGTGCTTTACGAGGGCGTCGACGTCGGCGGCGGCGACCGCGTGGGCCTTATAACCTACATGCGGACCGATTCGGTGCGGGTGGCGTCGTCTGCGGCGGCCGCGTGCCGGAAGCATATCGAAAAACAGTTCGGCTCCGATTACTTACCCGCTAAGCCGCGCTTCTATCGCTCCCGCCGCGGCGCCCAGGAGGCACACGAGGCCGTTCGCCCCACCGACGTGAGGCGAGAGCCCGAGGCGGTAAAAGAGTATCTCACCGCCGACCAGTTCAAGCTGTACGACCTTATCTACCGCACGTTCGTGGCGTCGCAGATGGCAGACGCCGTCTTCGATACCGCGACCGCTACGCTCGAGGGCGGCGAGTACCTCTTCCGCGCGCTGACCCAGGCGCTCAAGTTTCCGGGTTTTATGAAGGTTGCGTCGCGCGAGACCGGCGCCGGCGAGCTCCTGCCTTCGCTGGCGGCGGGTGACGAGGTCTCGTTGGCCGACGTCACGCCCGAGCAACATTTTACGAAGCCGCCCCCGCGCTACAACGACGCGTCGCTGGTTCAGGCGCTGGAAAGGTACGGCATAGGCCGCCCCAGCACGTACGCCCCCACGGTGGCGACCATTATCGACCGCAGGTACGTGGAACGCGTCCGGCGGGCGTTCCACCCCACCGAGCTCGGCAAGTTGGTGAACGCGTTGCTCGTGGCGTCCTTCCCGGACATCTTCGACGTGAAATTTACGGCCAAGGTGGAGTCGCAGCTCGACGCCGTAGAAGAGGGCCGCGCGGAGTGGGACGCGGTGCTGGCCGACTTCTACGGCCCGTTCGCCGCCGACCTGGCGCAGGCGGCCGACGTCATGGACGCGGTGCGCGACGAAGCGGCGGAGCGTACCGACGTAGATTGCCCCAAGTGCGGCGGCAAGATGGAAGTGCGGTGGGGCCGGTTCGGGAAGTATTTGCGGTGCGAGAATTATACCGATTGCGGCCAGACGATGAACTTCGAACGCGACGAGGAGGGCAAGGCGGTCGCGGTCGAGGCCGAGGACACCGGCGAAACTTGCGAGACGTGCGGCGGCGCGATGGTAGTAAAGCGCGGCCGGTACGGTGAGTTCCTCGCTTGCGACAATTACCCGGAGTGCAAGAATACCCGGCCGCTTACCAAAAAGGTCGACGCCAAGTGTCCCAAGTGCGACGGCCAGGTAGTGGAGCGGCGGGGTAAGCGCAATCGCCGCTTTTACGGCTGCGAGAAATACCCGGAGTGCGACTTCACCGCCAACGCCGTCCCGGTAAATGAGGAATGCCCGGCCTGCGGCGCGCCGTACCTTTTGGAGGGGAAGCGCGGGAAGTATTGCGCTAAGAAGAGCTGCGGTTATCGCGGCCCGGGCGAAGAGGATTAACGTCTTGCCGGAGCACGTCCACAACGACCACGGCGTTTCGGCGGTGCCCTCCGGACAACCGGCCCGGCGCCTCGCCTGGGCCATATCCCTTACGATACTGATCCTGGCCGGCGAGATCGCCGGCGGGATATGGACCGGCAGCCTGGCGCTGCTCTCCGACGCGGCGCACGTTTTTATGGACGTGTTTGCGCTTGCGCTGTCGCTGGGGGCGTTGCTCCTGGCGCGCCGGCCGGCGGACGAGCGACGCACCTACGGTTGGCATCGAGCCGAGGTCTTCGCGGCCTTGATTAACGGCGTAACGCTCATAGGCGTCGCGGCTTTTATCTTCGTGGAGGGCGTCGGCCGGCTGATGGAGCCTACGCCGGTGAAGGGGGTGGGGCTGCTGGTGATCGCGGCCGCGGGCCTGGTGGGGAACACCGCCGTCGCGCTTCTACTCCGGCGGCACGTCGGCGCCGACATAAATATCCGCGGCGCTTTTTTACACGTCATCGGCGACGCGCTGGCGTCGGCGGCGGTGATCGTCGGCGCGGTGATAGTCATTTTTACCGGGTGGTACGTCGTCGACCCTCTTCTGGCGTTAGCTATCGGCGGCCTGCTTTTTTGGGGCGCCGGGAGGCTGGTGCGTGACGCGCTCCGGATTCTCTTCGAGGGCACGCCTCCCGGCGTGCGGCCCCGCGACGTCGCCCGGGCGCTGGCGGCGGTGGAGGGCGTGACGGCCGTACACGACCTTCACGTCTGGGCGCTCTGCTCGCACATCACGAGCCTGTCGGTTCACCTCGTCGTATGCGAGGGAGCCGGCGACGCCGTGCTTCGGGCCGCGGAGGATACGTTGGCGGCCAAGTTTAAAATTAACCACACCACCCTACAGCTCGAGGAAGAACCTTGTTCGACCGGTTCGAACGACGTCTTTTGCGAAAACCTGGGACATTGACGGCGGCCTGCATACCGCACGCACGGTCGTCGGGGCGCGAAGGCGCCTTTTATTACGCCCGTGGCTTACGCTAAGGAATCGAACGCCGAACGCCGGCGGGACGTCCTCGCCACGGAGGTAGCTTTGGCGACGCCCCCGCCGGGCGGCGACGGCGAGTTGGCCGCCGCGGCGTGCTATCCCAATAGCTACCGCGTCGGCATGGCCTCGCTGGGGTACCAGCTCGCGTGGGGCGCGTTCGCCGCGCACCCGGCGTTCCGGGCCGAGCGGTACTTCGCGTGCTACGCGGGGAAGCCGTCCAAAGGCGTCGTAAAAAACGTAATCGGCCTGGAGTACGGGACGCCGTTGTCTCAAGCCGACGTCGTCGCGTTCTCCGTCTATTACGAGCCGGATTACCTGCGGGTATACGGGATGTTGGCGGGCGGCGGCGTTCGCCCCTGGGCCGTGGAGCGCGGCGAGTTCGACCCGTTCGTGGTCCTGGGAGGCCCGGCCGTCACCTCCAACCCGGAGCCGCTGGCGCCGTTCGCGGACGCCGTCGTACTGGGCGACGCGGAAGAGTCGCTCCCGGCGGTTCTGGACGTAGTCGCGGCCAACGTCGGCGCGCCCCGGCGAGACGTGCTGGCCCTTATGGCGCAAGTCCCGGGCGTCTACGTCCCGACGTTGTATCGGGTTCTGTACGGCGCGCCGGGGTCGCCGGCGCAGGTAGTCGCGGAGGAGGGCGCGCCGGCGAAGGTCGAGACTTCCCGCGTGGACGACCTCACGCCGTACCGGGGCGGCTCGTGGCTCGCGACGCCGCACGGCGAATTCGGCAAGTTGCTCTTGCTCGAGCCTATCCGCGGGTGCGGCCGGGCGTGTTCTTTTTGCCAGACCGCCGCGGTAAGTTCGCCGCCGCGCCGGCGCGAGCTGTCGTCATTGTGGCCGTTGGTGGACGAGGTACGGGGAAAGGTCGGCAAGGTTGGGCTCGTGGGCGCGGCCCTGGCCGATTACGGCGACGTCGTCGCGTTGGCCCAAGGCGTCGTCGAACGCGGCATGTTGTTGAGCGTAAGCTCGCTCGCGCTCGCGGCGTCGCGGACGCCCGCGGTTTTGAAGGCGCTTGGCGCCTCGGGCCAGCGGGGCGCGGCGCTGGCGCCCGAGGCCGCGACGGAGGAGGGGCGGGCCAGGCTGGGCAAGTCGGTGCCGCCCGGGCGGCTCGAGGAATGTCTGGAGGTCGCCGCGGCGGCGGGTTTATCCAAAGTTAAGCTCTATTACATCGCGGGAGCGCCGGGAGAGGGCGCGGCCGACGCGGCCGCCGTGGGCGACGAACTGGCCCGGCTCAACCGGCGGTTTAAAACTTTGACTTTCGAGGCGCGCGTCAACCCGTTGGTGCCGAAGCCGCGGACCCCTTTGGCCGACGCGCCGCTCCTGTCGCGGCGCGAGTTCCGCGAGCGCGTGCGCGCGATACGGGCCCGGGCGCGCGGGGTACGCGTCGTCGCGGGGAGTTGGCGCGAGGCCGAGCTTCAGTGGAATTTGGGCCGCGCGAGCCGGCCTATTTCGCGCTGGATCGCTCGTACGGCCGAAAAGGCGGCGTAAGGCCGGGTTGGGGCCGCGGCGGCCGGTGGCGTTTTAGCCTTGAAATATAAGGCTCAAAGTGGTAAATTGTGCGCCGCTGGCTTTACGTCGATAATAACCGGGACGGAAAAGATTATGACTTCTGAAGGCGAATACGAAGTTTCCGAAATACTTTCGGTCGCCGATACGGGGAGCGGCGTCGCGCGTATGGCGAGCGAGATCGTCGCGGAGAACGCCGGCGCGGACGAGTTGGCGGTAGTCGGCATCCATACCGGCGGCGTGCCGCTCGCCGAGCGCATTGTCGCGGCCCTCGAGCAATTGGGGGCGAAACCGGCCGCCACCGGGACCGTCGACATCACGCTCTATCGCGACGACCTCTCGCAAATCGGGCCCGCGCCCGTAGTGCGTTCTACCGATATCACGTTCGACGTGGCCGGCATGACGGTAGTATTGGTCGACGACGTCATCTTTACGGGAAGGACCGTACGCGCCGCTATCGACAACCTCATGGACTTAGGTAGGCCGCGGCGTATAGAGTTGGCGGTGCTCGTCGACCGCGGCGGCCGCGAGCTGCCCATCCAGCCGGACTTCGTCGGAACGCGCGTCGACGTCGAGCGCGACCGCATAATCGAGGTTCTCTTCGGCGACGACGGCGACCGCGTGATAACGTATCCCTGTCCCGCCGGCCGACGTTAGGCCGGCTTTTTTGAGAGGTTATGGTAGCCCTGCAATCGAAAGACCTTTTGGGCATCCAGTCGCTAAGCGAGGGCGAGCTCCGCGTTATCCTCGACGCCGCGGCCAATTTTCAAACTTTGGCGGCGCGGCCCGTCAAGAAGGTGCCCGCCTTACGCGGGAAGACGGTGGCCAATCTCTTTTACGAGCCCTCCACGCGGACGCGCCTTTCGTTCGAGCTCGCGGCCAAGCGTCTTTCGGCCGACTTCATAAACATCACCGCGGCGACGTCGTCGGCCGCTACCGGCGAGACCCTGACCGACACCGCCAAGACGGTGGAAGCGATGCAGGTCGACTTCCTGGTGGTGCGCCACTCCATGGCCGGCGCCGCGCACCAACTCGCCCGCCAGGTGGAGTGTTCGGTAATAAACGCCGGCGACGGCCCCCACGAACACCCCACCCAAACATTAGTGGACCTCTTTACTATTTGGGAAAACGAGAAGCGTTTTGAGGGGCTCAAGGTCGCGATACTGGGCGACCACCCGCGAAGCCCCGCTACGATATCCAACATATACGGCTTGAAGAAGATGGGCGCCGAGGTTACGCTCGTCGGCCCGTCGACGTTGATTCCGCCCGGCGTGGACCAATTCCGCGTACGGGTGGCGACGCGCATCGAGGACGGTATCGCCGGCGCGGACGTTATTCTACTGTCGCGCGTCGAGATAACCGACGCCAATCGCTTGCAGATACCTTCTCTGCGGGAGTACGCGCGGTTCTATTGTCTTACGCCGCGGCGGCTCGCGCTGGCCGCCGACGACGCGCTGGTCCTGCATTCGGGCTCGATGAACCGCGGCGTCGAGATATCCCCCGAGGTAGCGGACTACGCGTTTCCACTTCTGGTCCAACAGGTGACCAACGGCATCGCGGTACGAATGGCCGTGCTGTACTTGCTGGCCGGCGAACGCGAATGAAGCTCCTGATAAAGAACGGGCGGGTCATAGACCCCTCGCGCGACGTAGACCTGGTGTGCGACCTCTTGCTGGTCGACGGCGTCGTGGCGGCGTGCGAGGTAAATTTATCCGCGCCCGAAGATGCCGAAATATACGACGCCGCCGGGAAGTGGGTCGTACCGGGCGCCGTCGATTTGCACGTCCACTTTTCGGAGCCGACCCGCGCCGACCGGGAGACGGTGGCGAGCTTGTCGCGCGCGGCCGCGGCCGGCGGCGTTACGACCGCGGTATGCCGGCCGTGCGACGACGTGCCGTTGGACAACATCGCCCTCGCCGAATTCCTATTGAGCAAGAACCGGCGGGAGGGCTTGGTTCGGCTCAAGCCGGTTGCGGCGCTGACGCGCGGGCTCAGGGGGGAGACCCTCACCGACGTGGGCGACCTCGTCACGGGCGGCGCGTTGGCGGTGGGCGACGACCGTGCCGTAATGGACTCGCAGGTCATGAGGCGGGGTCTGGAGTACGCTCGGGCCTTCGCCGTCCCGGTAATCGCGTTTCCTCAGGACGAGTCGCTGGCGGCGGGGGGCGTGATGAACGAGGGTTTCGTTTCCACGACGTTGGGGCTGAAGGGGATCCCGTGGTCGGCGGAAGAGGTGATGGTTATCCGCGACATCATATTGGCGCGGATGACGCGGTGGCACGTACACGTTTCGCCGGTAACGGTCGCGGGCGCGGTAGAGCTGATCCGCCGCGCCAAGGCGGACGGCATCAAGGTAACGTGCGACACGTCGCCCCATTACTTCTGGCTGACGGAGCGCGCGGTGGAAGGATTTAACACCTTCGCCAAAGTATCGCCACCCCTCCGCAGCGAGCGCGACGTCGAGGCCGTCAAGGTTGGCTTGGCGGACGGGACCATCGACGCCGTGGCGTCGGATCACGTACCGCTCTCGGTGGTTGACAAGGACATCGAATTCAACGACGCTGCGTTCGGCATCTCGGGCATCGAGACGTACGTGGCGATCACTTACACCGCTTTGGTCGCCGGGGCCGGTATGTCGGCCCCCGATTTCGTACGGCTTATTTCCGCCGGGCCGGCCAAGTTGTTCGGCTTACCCGGCGGTACGCTGGCGGTGGGGGCGCCGGCGGACGTCGCCGTGCTCGACGTCGAGGGAGCGTCGGTCATAACGGCGGCCTCATTTTTCTCCCGCGGGAAAAACACGGCTTTCGAAGGGGTCGAGGTTGGCGGAAAGCCGGCCCTCACCGTCGTGGGCGGCAACGTCGTAATGCGGGACGGCAAGTTCGCGTCGCCGCCCAATCCGGCGCTGGCGACGTAAACGATTTGCGGAGGATAGAAAAAAACCCCGGCCGGAGCCGGGGTTTTTTTATTGTTTCTCTGTCGTTACCGTACGACGACCATGCGCTTTGTGGCGGAGAAGCTGGGCGTGTCGAGGCGGTAGAGGTATACGCCCGACGGGATGTGCCGGCCGGCGTCGTCGGTGAGGTTCCATTCCACGTTCACGATGCCCGCTGACCGCGGGCCGACGTTGATCGATTTGATCTCGCGGCCCGAGAGGTCGTAGATGCGGAGTTTGATGTTATTCGTGGTGGTCGGAAGGCCGAAGCTGATTTTAGTCGATACGCTGGCCGGGTTCGGGTAATTTTGGCTGAGGGCGAACGCCTTGGGTATCGCCTTGGTGTCGACGCCGATGGGCCCGACTATTATCGGGTCGGTCCGCGTGATCGCCTCGAGCTTATAACGATAACTACCCTCGCCGACGCCGTCGACGTATTCGTACGGCCCGCGGCCTACGATCAACTCCTCGTTGATTTTGGCCCACGCCGTCGTTTCGGCCACCGAGTCGCCGCCTACGCGTAGCGAATCGTTGTCGCCGCTCGCGGTGACTTTCAGGCGGTACAAGTTGAAGCCGAGAAGCTCGCCGTCGTGCCGGGCGCTCCAGGACAGCCGTACGCCGCCGTCGGCCTTACGGGCTACGAAGTGAGATATCTTGACGTCTTGCCCCGACTGGAGGGTGCATTCGCCCCAGTAGCCGAGGTAGCCGTCCTTCGTGGCCGTAACGTACATCGTGCCTTCGCCGGTTAACAGCCGCGCCGGCTCGAGCTCGACCTTGCCTTCGCTGGTAGTGGTGCCGGCGCAATAAACGTCGTCCTTTTTATATAGGCCGACCAACGCGCCTTCCACCGGCGCTCGCGTGGTATCCGAAACGGTGACGACGAATTTTTTTCCTGGTTCGGGAATGAACTCGGTCGGATGAGTAGCCGTCAACTGTTTGTCCGGTTTCTTCATCCAGATCTTGGTGAACGGGTCGCCGTTCCACATGTACATGTATACGTTCTTTATGTACGTATGGTACGGCCCGTATATCTGTATGAGCTTGGTGTTGCCGTAGTTGGAGACGAGGCCGCAGTTCAGGATGCCCTGGTCGTAGATGGCCTTGTACATCTCCTTCATGTAGTCGTGGTTGGGGACGGTGTACGAGGGGTCGGAGGCGCTGTTGGACGCCACGCCCGCCTTGCCGGTCGCGTTCAGGTTCGACTCGACGAAGTTCTCCGCGCCGTAGGCGAAGTTGCCGTTCAGGCAGCAGACGTTGAGCCAGATGGGCGTTTTATCGCCGTTGGTGAGGGCGTGGACGTCGCTGGTTCTATAGTAATCGCCGTAGCTGCTCCAACCGGTCCAGGAGGTTTCGTTGCCGTGGCCGCGGTAGGAGGCGATGTTCACGCCGCTGTTTATGGCGTTGGAGACGTCCGTATTGCGCTTTCCTTGCGAGCCGTAGATCTTTATGAAGTTGGGTTTGAACTTCGAGTAGGAGTAATTCGCGACTTCTTCGCAGCACCCTTCGTATTTGCCGGGAGCGTTTTCGCGGTGGGCGCAGAGCATCGCGTTGTTGAGCCAGTCGTTGCTCAGGTCCGGGTCCTTCTGGTACTTTATGTTCTTCTGGATGAAGTACGTAACCTTGGCGGCGTCCTTAGTGCTGTACCGGCCCACGTTGACGTCGGGATAGGGGTCCGGTAAGCCCCCCGTCAGGCAGGAGTACCAGTAGTCGGCAACCATGCTGAAGCCGGGCCAATAGCCCGCGGCGACGTAGTCGATGTCGCCCACGAGCAGCACGTACTTGAGCACCGCCGGCGTCGCCTTGTTGTAGATCGTCTGGATGTAGGCTTTAATACTCTCTTTGGTGGTCCCGGTTTCGTTCGTAGTAACTACCAAGGTGTAGACGCCCATCATATTGTAGAATTCGGCCAGCGCTTCGGCTTCGTCCTTGTAGTCCGGGTAGCAGACGAAGAGGTGTTCCGGGTATTCCAGGTTGCCGCCCGCGTCCATGCCGTGATGCCCGGCCTTATAATTAACGACGGTGTTCTCGTATAGCGGCTCGAAGTCCGGGTCGCGGTACCCGGTAACCCGCAACGTGTTAACGGTATCCTGGCCGTAGTAGTTGAGTTTGACCGTGATCTTCCTCGCGACCCTCAATTCGCCCGTTGCCGGGTTCCACCGGAAAGGGTAAACCCGCAGCGGGATGACGCGGATGTCGCGGAATATAGCCGGCGTGCCGAGCTCGACTTTGGCCGTCGGGTAGGTCGAACCCGCCGCGTAGTACTTGTCGTCGCGGACGAACGGCAGTTCAAAGTCGACGTCCGTTGCCGGCGTCTGGAACGGCCAGACGTTGTAGCCGCTGAGCGTAACCTCGTCCCACTTGACGATGTCGACGCTGACCTTGCGGTCGCCCGGTATCATCACCGTCTCGTTCAAGGTCGGGAGCTCGGGCAGGCCGATATTATCGGTCATTCCCCGCTCATGCAGGATGATGCGGTCGTACGTAACGCCGCCGTCGGTCTCCTTCTCTCGTACGAATCCGTCCGTAGAGAAGGTGAGCACCGTTTCCGTCGCGGTGTCCGTTACGACGCGGGCCGCGGCCGACGGTTCGCCGCTTCCTCCCAAGAAAACGGTTTCGGCCGAAGCGGCCGCGGAAGCAGCGACCACGAGAACTGCCAATAAAATCAACGATTTTTTCATGCGCGTTACCCCTTTGTTTATATACGATTATGTTTTGAAGCGTTTAAACGCTATCGGGGTCGCGATCACCTGCCTTTCGAATAATATCCCTACCTTCAATCCTAACCGGTACCGCACCGCGTGTCAAGTTAAAAACTAATGGTATTCCTGACCTAAACGCGTTTTAATATTTCTTCGAGTTCACGCTCGACTTCGGCCCGTATTTCGTCGCGGCGTTTTTCGGTTTTGGCCTCGAAGCGAAGGACGAGCGCGGGTTGCGTATTGGAGGCTCGGACCAAACCCCATCCGCCGTCGAATAGGATGCGGGCGCCGTCCACCTCGATTATTTCTTGGTCGGCGAAGCGCTTCTTGATCTCCTCGACGGCGCGGAACTTGAGCTCGTCGGGGCAATCGACGCGTATCTCGGGCGTGGCGTGATACGTCGGGAGCCGGTCGACGAGCTCGCTCAAAGGTGCGTCGGCGTTCGCTACGAGTTCGGCGAGGCGGAGCGCGGCGTAGAAAGCGTCGTCGTAGCCGAAGTACCGGTCGGCGAAATATATGTGGCCGCTCATCTCGCCGGCCAACAGGGCGTTCTCTTCCCTTATCTTGGCCTCGATGAGCGAGTGGCCCGTCTTCCACATCACCGGTATCCCGCCCCGCGCGGCCACTTCCTCCGCCAGCGCCTGCGAGCACTTCACCTCGAAGATGACTTTCGCTCCCGGGTGCGCCGCCAGGACCGGCGCGGCATACAACGCCAACAGCTTGTCGCCCCAGATTATACGGCCGCGGTCGTCCACCGCCCCTATGCGGTCGCCGTCGCCGTCGAAGGCCACGCCGGCCGCGGCCCCCGTTTCGGCCACGCGTCCTATCAGCGCCTCCATGTTCTCCGGGATGGTGGGGTCGGGCCAGTGGTTGGGGAACGTGCCGTCCAGTTCGCAGAATAATCCTTCCGCGTCGCAGCCCGCGTCGGCCAAGAGTTGCGGTATCAGAAGCGACGCCGTCCCGTTGCCGCAGTCGGCGACGATCTTCACCGGCCTTGCGACGCGAATACGTTCCACCAACTCGCGCCGATAGTCGTCCAGGACGTCGCGCGTGCGGTACGTTCCGTTGCCCGTCGCGAAGTCGCCGGCGTCGACGATCTCGGCGAGGCGTTTTATTTCGCCGCCGTAGATGGTCCCCTCGCCGCAGGTTATTTTGAAGCCGTTGAACTGCGGCGGGTTGTGGCTGCCGGTGACCATAACGCCGCCTTCGCCGGGGGCGTAGCGGCGCGCCGCGAAATAAAACGCGGGCGTCGGCGCCATACCCAGGTCCACCACGTCGACGCCCGCCGCCCGCAGCTCGTCCGAAATCGACGTCGCGAATCGCTCGCTGGAGGAGCGGTTGTCGCGGCAGACGAGGGCGGTTTTCTTGCCTCGTTGGATGAAATAAGTGCCGACGGCCCGGCCTATGGCGGCGACGACGTCATCCGTCAACTCGTCGCCGACGGTCCCGCGGATGTCGTATTCCCGGAATATATTCTGAGGTATCACCGCGACGCTCCTTTTCAATCTTTACTCGAGTATAGCAAATTAGGCGCGCGTTCGTAAGAGCGAAAAAATCCGCCCGGGCGCGCGAAGTGTCTTGTCAAACTCGCCTCGTTGTGGTAATAATGCGCAACTGAAAACCCATCCAGGAGGTGCGAGTTGAAAAACTTTTATAGACTAACCGGTTTGAGTTTGGTCTTGCTGGTGGTTCTGGTCTTGGCGGCGTGCGGCAAAAAGGCCGAGGAACCCGCCACCGCGGAAGAGACAGCCGCGGAGGCCGGCGTACCCGCGGCGCCGCCGGAGGACTTGCAGGGTACGTTCCGGGCCAAGGTCGTGGAAGTAGACGAGTATATGAAGGCGCACGACGTTACTAACACGGCCGCCGAAGAGCTTGCCGCTAAGCTCAAGGGATTTCAAAACGACTTCGAGAAGCTCGCCGCCGACGCGGGCGACGACGAGGAACTGGCGGCGCCCTTCAACCTGGCCGCGGAGGCGATGGCCCTTTACGTTAAGAGCCTCCGCGCGCCGGCGGGCGACATGAGCTCGCTCGAGTTAGCTATCGACGCCGAGGCGAAGTGGACCGAGGCCAAGGAAGCGGCCTCCGTAGAACCGAAGGCGTAGAATGAGCGGCGGTCGCCGCCCCGGCAAGCCGTCCCGCTACGCTCGGCGGCGCGGGTTATCGGCGCCGGGAGCGCCGTGGCGCCCGCCCGGTCATATTTTACTTGACACCCAACATGTTGGGGTGTAGAATACCCGTGACACACGACATATGGGATTTCGACCCTACGGGTCGGTTAAGGTAATGTGTCGTCTGTTTCGTTTTTTCGAGGTCGAGAGCGCGCTGGTGGTCGTGGATAGGGACATACGCGCAACAGAGGAAGTCGTGACGTCATGGCGGTAGGAGCAGCACGGAAGTCGGCGCGCGTCAGAGCGCGGCAGGAGACGCGTGCGTTATTGAACGAGATGGGCGTGCGCGGATCGCAAGCGGAAAGAATAATCATCGAAACGTTGGACGAGCTCGAGGACCTGGGCAACTTCGGCGGCGAAGTTTTGGAGGGCGTCGTTAAGGCCAAAGTCCAGGAAGCGGAGGCCGGGTGGGAGCGCAACGTGCCGGCGGCGGAGGGCGAAGAGTGGGAAGAGCCCGACGTGGAACTGTCCGATAACGCGTTAGAGGTCCTGAAGCGACGCTACTTGCGGCGCGACGAGAAGGGGAACCCGGTAGAGGAGCCCCGCGAGATGTTCTGGCGGGTGGCGTGGGCGGTGGCGGAGGCGGAACGGATTTACAACCCCATGGCGGACCTCGAGCCCGTGGCCCGCGAGTTCTTCGGCATAATGGCGCGACGCGAGTTCATGCCCAATTCGCCCACGCTTATGAACGCCGGCCGCGAGCTGGGCCAACTCTCGGCGTGCTTCGTCCTGCCGGTCGAGGACTCGATGGATTCCATTTTCGAGGCCATAAAGGACACGGCGCTTATTCACAAGAGCGGCGGCGGTACCGGTTTCTCCTTCTCCCGCCTCCGCCCCAAGAACGACGTCGTCATGTCTACCAAGGGCATATCGAGCGGGCCCATCTCCTTTATGCAGGTCTTCGACGCGGCGACCGAGGCCATAAAGCAAGGCGGTACCCGGCGCGGCGCCAACATGGGGATCCTGCGCGTCGACCATCCCGATATCATGGAGTTCACGACGTGTAAGGCCGACGAGCACAACCTCAATAATTTCAACATCTCGGTCGCGCTCACGGACGAGTTCGTGGCCGCGTTGACCGCGGAGGAAACGTACACCCTGGTCAATCCTCGGACCGGCGAGAAGGCCGGCTGCTTGCCGGCGGCCAGGGTCTTCAACAAGATCGTCGAGATGGCCCACGGCAACGGCGAGCCGGGTGTAATTTTTATCGACCGTGTCAACGCCGCCAACCCCACGCCGCACGTGGGTACGATCGAATCCACCAACCCGTGCGGTGAGCAGCCGCTTCTGCCGTACGAGTCGTGCAACCTGGGTTCGGTCAACTTGGGCCTGATGGTGCGGGAGGAAAAGGGCCGGAAGGTAATCGACTGGGAGCGGCTCGGCCGCACGGTCCACGCCGCGATCCATTTCCTGGACAACGTAATCGACGTCAATCGTTACCCCCTCCCCAAGATAGAGCAGAATACCAAGGCCAACAGGAAAATAGGGCTGGGCGTCATGGGCTTCGCCGACCTCTTGGTGGAACTCTGGGTCCCGTACGATTCGGAGGAGGCGGAGGATGTCGCCTGCCAGGTAATGGAATTCGTCGACCTCGAGTGCAAGCGGGCGTCGGCCCGGCTCTCGGAGGAGCGGGGCGTCTTTCCGAACTTCCGCGGCAGCGTTTACGACCGCCCGGGCGGCGCTCGCTTGCGCAACGCCACCACTACCACCGTGGCGCCTACCGGTACTATAAGTATCATCGCCGGCGCGAGCGGCGGCATAGAGCCTTTTTACGCGTTGTGTTTCTACCGCCGCGTCCTGGACGACGACAAGCTCGTGGAGGTAAATCCCCTTTTCGCCAAGGCGGCCGAGAAAGCCGGGATCGCCGGCGAAGACCTGTTCGAGAGCCTCGCCCGCGGCGAATCCATCCAGAAACGCGACGACGTTCCGGACGAGCTAAAAAGGATTTTCGTCACCGCGCACGATGTGTCGCCGGAGTGGCACGTTCGCATCCAGGCGGCTTTCCAGAAGCACACCGACAACGCCGTCTCCAAGACAATTAACTTCCCGAAGTCGGCCACGTTGGAGGACGTAGAGAAGGCGTACTTATCGGCCTACGAGCTGGGCTGCAAAGGCGTGACCATATATCGCGACGGCTCGCGTTCGGTGCAGGTGTTGAACGTGGGGGAGGCGTCGGCCGAGGGGACCGCGGCGCCGGGCGTCGCGCCGCTCCCAATACGCGTAGCGCCGAGGCCCAGGCCCGCCGTTACCCACGGCATTACCGAGAAAGTCGCCACCGGCTGCGGGAACCTCTACGTTACGTTGAACTGGGACGAGAATGGGCTGTGCGAAGTCTTCGCTAAAATGGGGAAATCGGGCGGTTGTATTTCGTCCCATTCCGAGGCGTCTTCGCGGCTCATATCGCTGGCTCTTCGCGCCGGCGTCACGGTCAAGTCTATAATAAAACAGCTTCGCGGGATTCGTTGCCCGATGCCGACGTGGCAAAACGGCGAGGCTATACTCAGTTGCCCCGACGCTATCGGCATCGTTGTCGAACGTCATATGGGGGCCAAGACGACGCCGCTCTTCGACGCCGGGCCCGTCACGGAAGAGATGGAAGCCATGCGGCGGGAACGGATGTTGAAAGAGCTTGCCAACGCCGGCCCCCAATGCCCGGAATGTTCCGGCCTTTTGGAAATCGCCGAGGGGTGTTTGACCTGTCGGGCTTGCGGGTTTACGAGGTGCGGTTAGCGGCGGGCCGCGGCCGCGCGAGAGGAGGCGGACGAATCCGCGATGGCGACTAAGAAGAAAACGACGAAGAAAAAAACGACGACCAGGAAGACGTGCGCTAAGAAGAAAAAGTAATTTGATAGGAACCCGGGCCGCCGGTTGGAGACATACGTGCCGGCGCACGGCGGCTCGGGCCGGTAGTACGGCGTTTTCGCCCGGGTACGGGCACGGTTGCCCAGGGCTTTCCCAAAAGGAAGGTGGTGAAAAAGATGCCGGTGAAGAGAACAGCAGCGAAGAAGAAGACCGTAGCGAAGAAGAAGACCGCAGTGAAGAAGAAGACCGTAGCGAAGAAGAAGACCGCAAAGAAGACGATTAAGAGAGAGCCGGTCGCCAAGAAGAAAACTACAACCAGGAAGAAGGCTGCCCCTAAGAGGAAGACTACCGCGAAGAAGAGGGCTACTACCAGGAGGAAGTAGCGTGCGGCGTTCGGTTGTTAGCGAAGGCTAACGTTTAATCTTCTTTGTTGGTTATACCTCGGTTTGGACCGGGGTTACGAGGGGCCGCTATCGCGGCCCTTTCGCTTTGGAAATCGAACTCGTTTTGCGGCGTCGAGCTCGATTTTTTGTTATAATCTTACCAACATTCTGTGAACGCCGTAACCGGCCTCCGAAATGAGTTATTTATGGGCAATTCCGACTTTCTCGATTTCTTGGCAAACAACGTAGCCGTCGCCGACGGCGCGATGGGGACCTACCTGTATTCCAAGGGGGTGGAAGCCGGCCGGTGTCTCGAGGAACTGAACGCTACCCGGCCGGACGTCGTCGCCGGCGTACACGGCGAGTATCTGGCCGCGGGGGCGCGCCTCCTGGAGACCAACTCCTTCGCCGCAAACGGCGTCAAGTTGAGTCGCTTCGGCCTCGAGGGCCGCGTAGTCGAGTTGAACGCCAAGGCCGGGGCCGTCGCGCGCCAGGCCGCCGGCGCCGACGCGTTCGTCGCGGGCTCGGTGGGGCCGTTGGGGGCCGTGATGAAGCCCGTCGGCTACTTGACGGAGGACGAAGGCCGGGGGTTCTTCCGCGACCAGATGACGGGCCTGCTGGAGGGGGGCGTCGACCTCGCCGTCGTCGAGACGATGTCGTCGCTGCTGGAGGCCGAAATCGCGCTCGCCGTATGGCGAGAGCTGACGGACCTCCCGGCCGTCGTCTCGTTGACGGTCCTGCCCGAAGGGACGACGAAGTTCGGCGACGACGTGGTAGCCGCTTTTAAAACCCTCGTGGCCGCCGGCGCCGACGTCGTGGGCCTGAATTGCAACCTCGGCCCCAAAGAGACGTACGACGTTATCGCGGAACGGGTCTTACGCCACCCGCCGGCGGGCGCCGCGTGGTATCTGAGCGCCATGCCGAACGCGGGGTATCCCGCGGCCGTCGGCGGCCACGCCGTCTTCGGCGCTACGCCGGAATATTTCGCCGAGTACGCGCCCTTGTTCGCGGAGCTGGGCGTAAACGTCGTCGGCGGTTGTTGCGGCACGACGCCGCGGCACGTGGAGGCCGTGGCGAAGGCGCTGGCCGGCGTGCGGCCCGCGGGGCGGCGGGCGCCGGTTGCGGCCGCCCGGGTAACCGAAGCGCGCACCCACGGACCTCCCGCTCGGGCTCCGGGCGAACGTTTCGCGGACAAGCTGGAGCGGCAGTTCGTCGTCACCGCGGAGCTCGACCCGCCTCGCGGCCCCGATTACGCGGCGGCGCTGGAAGCGGCCGCGAAGCTTCGTGGGTTCGGCGTCGACGCCGTCAACGTCGCCGACAATCCGCTGGCGCGTGTCAGGATGTCGCCCGTAGCGTTGGCCCATATCATCCGCGAGGAGGTAGGACTCGAGCCCATACTCCACTTCACGTGCCGCGACCGGAACCTGCTGGGCCTCCAGTCCGAGCTCGTCGGCGCCGCGGCGCTGGGAATCGGCGTAATCCTCGCCTTGACCGGCGACCCGTCGGAGGTGGGGGATTACCCCAAGGCCAAGTCGGTTTTCGACCTCGACTCCACCGGTCTGGTGGGCCTGGTGGATAAATTACGCTCCGGCACCGACCTATCCGGCAAAGCTATCGGCGAAAATTTCGACGTAACGGTGGGCGTGGCGTTAAATCCGGGAGCGACCGACGTCGACCGCGAGCACGGACGTTTCGAGGAGAAGGTAGCGGCCGGGGCCGACTTCGCGATGACGCAACCTTTTTACGACGCCGCGGTGTGGCTCGAGTTCCTGGAGCGCTATGGCGAGCCGCCGGTGCCGATTATTCTCGGCCTTCTCCCCTTCAAATCTTTCCGGCACGCGCAGTTCTTACATTACGAGGTCCCCGGCATCGACGTACCGCCGGCGATGCTGGCGCGGATAGAGACCGCGGCGGCGGAAGGCAAGGGGGCCGAGCGCGCCGAGGGCTTGGCCGTCGCGCGCGAGCTTTTGGCGCGGGTGCGCGATACCTGCCGCGGAATATATATCATCCCGCCGCCCGGCGACTTCGACGTGGTGGGGGAGATACTGGCGTAACGTTAACCGCTACGATAAGGGGAAGCACCCATGGCGGACGAAAATAATTTCGACAAAGACGAAGCGCTGTTCCTCTCGATAATGTACTCGTTCCACGCCGCGGCGATGCAGCAGATGGGTAAGATAGCGAACCCGTTCACCGGGAAAATCGAGCGGGACCTCGACGCCGTCCGCGGGACGATAGACGTTCTGGTCATGTTCCGCAAAAAGACCGAGGGCAACTTGACGGACCGCGAACGCCGCGTACTCACCGGCCTTATTACGGAGCTGCAACTGAATTACGTCGACGAGAGCAAGCGCGAACCGGCCGCGGAAGAGGGCGAACCCGTGCCGGAAGCGGAAGCGGGAGTCGCCGCGGAACCGACGGCGGAGGCCGAGGTAGAGGAGGAAAAGGTAAAAGCCGGCGAGGACGCCGCGGCCGCGGAAGGCGAGGAAGAGCCGGCCGCGAAAGAGGAGGCCGAAGCGGTCAAAGCTGAAGGGGCGGCGGACGAAAAGGCCAAGAAAAAAGCGGCCCAGAAAGGCCCCGCCCCCAAAGAAAAGAAAAAGGAGAGCTAGCGGTGCCGGTCTACGAAAGCCTGCGCGTCTACGAAATAAAGGAGGACCTCTATTTCGCGCGCGGCGTGCGCGACGCCGGCCCGATGCGCGACATCCTCCGGTTGCTCGGCGCGGACGAGGGCCCGGTTCTAATAAAAACTAACTGGTTCAGCCCGTACCCGGGACAATTCACCGACGCCGCGACGTTGGCGCTGGCGTGCGACGCCGTCGACGGCGAAAAAATCGTGATAGAGGGCCACGCGGCGATGCGCAACGACGGCTCGCGCGACGTCACGCCCGATAACGGCCGCGAAAATTGGGATTGGATCCGCGAACAGGAGGCCGCGTACTTCGCCCGCTTCGGCCTGGACGCCGTCCTCGGCCGCGACGACGTGACGTACGTGAACGTCACCGACGAGGTGTGGGAGGGGCGTACGGTCCCCGAAGGCGAAGTCCGCGCCGCGCTCGAGGGCTCGGGCGCGCCGCTCGTCTTCGACGAATTGTACGGCGCGTTTCCCGAGAAGCTCTTGGCGTTCCGCGGCCGGCCGCTCATCAGCCTCGCGCGCATAAAAGTCGCCGACCCCGCTTCGGCGACCGCCGGCTTCAGCCTTTCGCTAAAGAATATGTTCGGCCTTATCCCGGAACCGAGCCGGGCGACGTACCACGAGCGCCTGCCGGAGGCCATAACCGACGTTTGCCTGTTGTACGGCGCCTACTTCCGCGTCGTCGGCGTGTGCGAGGCGATTTACCACGCCGTCCGTGTCCGCGAGGGCGGCGCATACGAAACGTCCTGGGGCGATCGCTACGACGACGTCGAGGGCTTGGGGATAATCGTCGCCGGCGCCAGGCTGGCGGAAGCGGACGCCTTCGCCGCGGCGCTCTTCGGCCTGGACGTAAGCGGGCGCGCCGTTATGAAAGCGGCCGAGGAAAGGCTCGGCCCGTGGGACAAGATAGTGGCGTTGGAGGCGTCGCGGTACGCGGTGGAAGTTTAACCTTTGTGGGAACGCGCGCGTAAAAAAGCCGGCCTCGGAGGCCGGCGATTTTTTTTATGAACGTTTTCACTTCGTCTTTATCATCAACGCGACGATGACGCCGACGGCGGCGACGATGGCCCCGGTAACCCAGGGCGAGCCCTGGCTGGCTCAAGTCGCCAGGCCGCGCGGCGCGAGCGCGAGCACGTGGAAGAAGTACCCCGCGGCGAAACCCGCCGCCCCCAGCAACGCCGCTATGCCGAACTTGAGCATCTCAGCGCCACGCCAACGTGGCGAACAATACGCCGATTACAACGCCCAGGCCGCCCGTGAGCCACGGGCTCGAGCTCGCCAGTCAAGCCGAGCCGGCGCAACGCGTTAGGTAAAACCAACCGAACCCCAGCGCGCCGCCAACCAGCGCCCCCAGGAGTACTTTAGCCGCCGCCATAAGGCCCGCCGGTAATGTATTCCTGGGCGGAGAAGGCCGCCGCGGCCCCTTCGCCCACCGCGGTGACGACCTGCTTGAGGGTCTTCGAGCGGCAATCGCCCGCGGCGAAAATGCCGGGGGCGCTGGTCCGCATGTCTTCGTCCGTTACGATAAGGCCGGACTCGTCGAGTTTCACCAGGTCTTTTACGAAGTCGGTGTTCGGGTGTACGCCGACGTAGAGGAAGACGCAATCCACGGCCAGCTCGCGTTCTTCTTCGGTCTTGACGTTCTTGAGCTTCAAGCCGGTTAGACCTTCGTCGCCGACCACCTCGGTCACGACCGTATCCCAGACGAACTCGATCTTTTCCCGGGCGAAAGCTTGTTCCTGTATGATTTTTTCGGCGCGCAGTTTATCCCTGCGGTGGATGACGTGGACCTTGCTCGCGAACTTCGCGAGGTATACGGCTTCCTTCACGGCGCTGTCGCCGCCGCCGACGACGGCAACCGGCCTGTCGCCGTAGAGCGGCCCGTCGCACGTGGCGCAAGTCGACACGCCCATCCCCCAGAAATCTTTCTCGCCCGGCACGCCCAGCTTGCGGCTTTCGGTCCCGGTTGCGACGATTACCGCTTTCGCCAGGTAGTTATTTTTCGCGCTCTCGAGGAGGTATTTGCCGTCCGCGGCGCGAACGTTGGTTATCTCGGCGGTGGCGAATTGCAGGCCGAAGCGCTCGGCTTGCTTCCGCATCTTTTCCACCAACTCGGCGCCGGATAGCGGCTCGGGGAAACCCGGGTAGTTCTCGACGACGTCGGTTAACAATATCTGGCCGCCGGTCAACGGTTTGGCCTCCAGGAGTATCGCGTCCAGGCGGCCACGGGCCGCGTATATGCCGGCGGTCAGGCCCCCTGGGCCGCCGCCCACGACGGCGAGCTCGTGTTCTTCTTCCGCCATCCTTACCTGACCCTCCGCATAAGTACCACCCGTTCGTATTCCTTCTTCATACAGCGGTCCATAATGACCTCGAGGCCGGCCTCTTGCGCCAGGGCCGCGAACTCCTCGTCTACCACGCCCAGCTGTAGCCAGATGACTTTCGCCCCCACCTTGACGGCGTCCTCTATAACGCCGCCCAGGTGTTCGGGCCTACGGAATACGTCCACGATGTCGACCGGCTCGGTGATGTCCTTGATGTAAGGCCACGCGATTTCGCCCAGCACCGATTCGTACCGGGGGTTGACCGGATAAATCCGGAAGCCGTGGCGTTTTAAGAACCGCGCGATGCGATTGGCCGGCGATTCTTGTTTGGGTGTCAACCCCGCGACGGCGACGTTCTTGTGGGTTTTGAGGATTTCCGCCAACCGTTCGTCGGTCGGGTTTTCGAATTTTTCGAATTTTTCTTCGTTCATAAAACGGTTGCTCCCGATGAGGATTATTGTCTTCGGGCGAGTCGTGGGAAGCGGTTTCTACGGCGTTTTGCACTCTCCGAGAGGTAGTCGAGAACGCAAATTACCCCTTCGCGCGGCTTGACCCGCGTTACCCGAGGTACGTATTCTACCCCTTTTAATCTATAAGAAGTTTACGGCGAGCGGCGTAAGAAAGTTCCGTTAAATTTTTTTGCCGGTCGCGGCTTGCCGCCGCGAGCGTTAACGCCGTCAGTCTGCTCCAACGGGGCACGCCTCGCCGGTGCGGGGTTTCGACGTCCCGGTTACCACCCGGGATATTAAGCGGCGGCATTTCTCGGAGGCGCAATCGGGACACCGGTATTTTCCGCCGTCGGCGTCGCGGCATAGCACCTCGAAAACGGCGTCGCATTCGTCGCATTTAAATTCGTAAATGGGCATACTACTACGTTGTTCCCCCCGGGTTCGTACCCGTACCGGCGACCGTTGCCTAAAGCACCGGTGGCGATAAGCCGTAGCGTCCGGACGCCGCGCTCGCGCGTTAACCTGTTACTTCTTCTTTACTCGGCCCCCTCGGTCTCGCGCATTTCCCAGAACTTATCATGCATCTTAGCCCACTTATCCGGGTGCGTTTCCTCCATGTGAGAGGCGTATTCCTCGTCGGTCATGAATAGCGTCTCACATCCTTCGCAGATGAGGTCTTCGCCGGGGGCGGGACAAGCTATTTCTTCGGCGGCCGTCTCGGCTACCGTTTCGGCCGCGGTCTCGGCGGTGGGAACTTCTTCTGCTTTCTTACATCCCACGAACGCGGCCGCGAGGCCCAACGTAAACGTGATAACGATGAAGACTTTTAGGTACTTCACGATTAAACCTCCTCTTAGGATATATATATTGTATTTTACCATAAATGGCCTAACTTTGCAACACCGCTTCCCATAACTCCACGACGCGTTCGTTTAACCGGCCCGGCCTTTCCGCGGCGGTTAAACGCACCGCGCGCTCTTCCTTTTTAAACCAGGTCCGTTGCCGCTTGGCCAGGCGCAGCGTTTCGCGGACTATACGCGCGAACGCCGTTTCTTCGTCGAGTTCGCCCCTCAGGAGTTGAACCGCGTGGCGGTAGCCGATGGCGTTGAGGGGAGGGGCGGTCTCGTCTGCGACTGCGGCCAGCAAGCCGGCGGTTTCGGCGAGTAGCCCTCGCGCGAACATTCGGCGCGTGCGTTCCTCTACGCGAGGTGCGAGCCAGTGCCGCGGCGCGTCCAAAGCTACTACCGCGACGCGGTCGGCCTCGAGCGCCGTCGCGCCCCGGGAGTGGATTTCGGCCAGCGGTATGCCGGTCAGCTCGTATACTTCGAGCGCGCGGATGATGCGTATTTCGTCCGCGGGTGATATCCGCGCCGCGGCTTCGGCGTCTACTTCGCGTAAGTATTCGTGCAGATCTTCTCCCGCGGCCCGGCGCGCCCGCAGCGCGGCCCGCACGGCGGCATCCGCGCCGGGAGCTTCGCAGATGCCGTCGACGAGAGCGCGGAAGTAAAGGCCGCTGCCGCCGACGACCAAAGCCAACCTGTTGCGGCGCCACGCCTCCTCGCACGCGGCTCGCCCCTCCGTCATGTACCGCCCCGCGCTGTAGAGGATGCCGGGTTCGACGACGTCCACCATAAGGTATTCGTAGCCCCGCCGCGCTTCGCCCGTCAATTTGGCGGTCCCGACGTCGGCGCCGCGGTAAACCTTCGTGGAGTCGCACGCGATTATAGAGACGGCGTCGGGGCCGCCCAGCGCGTCGGCCAGCGCCAGCGCGAGCGTCCCCTTCCCGGTGCACGTAAGGCCCACCACGGCGAGTAGGTGTCTGGACATTGCCTTACAATTTAATATTAACGGGCCTGTTTATCAATAGCTCTGAACAAGTATTAGTTTGACTTGATAAATTGGGCTTATTATACTTCGCCGTAATGCTTATCAAGCGGGTCATCAACGCCACCGGCGTAATCTTGCACACCGGCGCGGGCCGCGCGCCGTTCGGGCCCGCTATCCTCGAGCGCGTCGCTCAAATCCTGGAGGGATACTGTAACCTCGAGATGGATCTGGAGAGCGGCGAGCGCGGCCAACGCAACGCCCTGGCCGCGGAGCCGCTGCGCGAGCTGACGGGGGCCGAAGACGCCCTGGTGGTAAACAATAACGCCGGCGCGGTATTACTTGCCCTCCACGCCCTCGGCCGCGGCCGGCCCGCGGCGGCGAGCCGCGGCCAACTCGTCGAAATCGGCGGCGCCTTCCGTCTGCCGGAGGTTATGGCTTCCGGCGGCGTCGAGCTTATGCCGGTCGGTACGGTCAACGTGACGCGCCTCGACGATTTCCGGTTCGCGCTCGACGCCGGCGCGTCGCTCGTCGTCCTGGCCCACCGCAGCAATTTCTACTATCGCGGTCGGTTCGACGAGCCGCGCGCCGACGAAGTGGTGGCTTTGGCCGCGGCGTACGGCAGGCCGGTGTTATACGATTTGGGCAGCGGTTTACTTAGTACGTCGTTGTATCCGGACCTGGTTTCGGAGGACGAGCCGTCGGTGGAGAATTTGTTGGACGCGGGTGTCGACGTCGTATGTTTCTCGGCTGACAAGTTGCTCGGCGGCCCGCAAGCCGGCGTCGCGGTGGGGAAAGCCGCGGCTATCGGGGAGTTGCGGGGCGATAGTCTGTACCGCGCGCTGAGGGTCGGGAAGGAGACGTACGCCTTCCTTGGCGCCGTATTGGAAACGTACCTCGACGGCGGCGCGTTAGACGGTGTCCCGACGTACCGGCTGCTAAGTCGCTCCGCAGAAGATTTGGAACGGATAGCCGATGCCGCGGCCGCCTTCTTCCGGAAAGCCGACGCGGCCGATTTGGAGATAAACACCGCCCGGGCGGAGTCGTACGTCGGCGGCGGGACGCTGCCGTACGTTCGTTTGCCCACTTTCGTCGTCGCGCTCAGGCATAAACAGCTTTCGCCCCACGCGCTAAGCGGCGTGTTGCGGCGTCTCGAGCCGCCGGTCCTGGCTCGCGCGACCGGCGACGCCGTGTACGTGGATATGCGGAGCGTTCTCGACGACGACTTGCCGTTGCTCGAGCGGGCGGTCGGGACTATGGCGGCCGAGCTGGGTTAACGGCGTCGGGTTACATACCGGTTTACGAAGAACGGCGCGCCGCTAATTTCGCTTGACTATAAAAGCGCAACTCGTTATTATCCTCGGAGCGTATCGCGGTCAGGCTCGTGCAGCCATGCCGCGGTACAGGTCGTATGGGCCTTATGAGAATAGTCTGGCCGGTACTTCTAATCGTATGCGCCGCGTCACTTGCGACGGCAAGGAGTGGCGAGACTACGGCTACGTTCTTAACGCTCGGCGTCGGCGGCCGGCCGTCGGCCATGGGGGAGGCGTACGTCGGCCTTGCCGAGGGCGTCAACACGTTGGCGTATAACCCGGCGGGGATCGCGAACCTGGACGCGGCCGAGGTATCGGCGATGCACGCGGAATGGGTACACGGTTTTCGGTACGAGTACGTCGCGTTCGCGTACCCGCTGTCTTGGGGGACGTTGGGAGGCGACGTTCGCGCGCTGACCGTCAGCGGCCTCGAATTGCGGACCGATCCCGACAACCCGTCGGAAGAACCCGAGGGGACTTTCGGCGCCACGGACGTCGCGGTCGACGTCAGTTACGCTTACCCGCTGAGCGGCGTTCTGGCCGTCGGCGCCAACGCGAAAATAATAAACCAGAGAATACACGACGTTTCCGCCACGGGCGTGGCGGGTGACGTCGGCGTTTATTGGGAGCCCCGGCCGTCGTTGAGCGCGGGGTTGGCGGCGCGGAATTTGGGTCCGCCCGTGACGTTCGAAGAGAACTCGAGCCCGCTCCCTATGACGGCGGAGGTGGGGCTCGGGTACCGCATGTTCGACCGCAAATTGGTCTTGAGCGGCGCGGCCGAGAAACCTTTTAAGGACGATTTCCTGTATAAAGGCGGCGTCGAATATTCCCCCCTGGAATTTATTTCGGGACGCGTCGGTTATCTTCTCGGTTTGGATACCCAAGGGAATACCGGCCTGACCGGCGGGTTGGGCGTGAACGTTGCCGGGTTTTCTTTCGACTTCGCGGTGGCGCCCTACGGCGACCTGGGCACGACTTACCGCGCGGGTTTCACGTACGTTTTCGGCCAGGAGCGGCGCCGCATAACGGAGGAGGTCGCGGCCGAGTTCGAAAGGCAGCGCCAGGAAGTTATCGCGTCCTTGTCCGGTAAAGCCGAGAGTTATTACCGGGCCGGCAATTACCAGGGGGCGGTGGACACCTGGGACCTGATATTGGTTTGGGACCCGGAGAACGCGGAAGCGGCGGTGAAGTTGGAAGAGGCGCGCGATAGTTTGAACGAGCAGCTCGTTGCCGAACACGTCGAGAAGGGGGAGGCGTTCTTCGCCGCCGGTAAGTACAGCGAGGCCGCGTTGGAATACTCCTTGGCGCAGAAGATAGACCCGACGAATGAGGCCGCCATAATCGGCTTCGCCCGCGCCGAAGAGGAACTGGCCCGGGAGGAGGCGCGCCAAAAAGAGGAGATAGCGAGGCTGCTGGAGCAAGCCCGGGCCGCGTACAGCCGGGGCGAGTATACGACGGCCATCGCCAGGTGGGAGTCGGTCCTGGGGCTCGAGCCGGGCAACGCCGAAGCCGCCGCCAATCTTGAAGGTGCGCGGATCCGCGTGGCCGGCATGGTGGGAGAATACAAAGCGGCCGCGCGTCGCTACGCCGACGGGAGAGATTGGGTTTCGGCGTCGTCGAATTGGAACCGCGCCCTCCGGTTGGCGCCCAACGACGCCGAAGCTATAGCGGGCCGTAAGGAGGCACGAGCCGCCTTGGCCCGCGAGGCGGAGACGTTCGTTAGCGCCGGCGTCTCGTTGTACGAGCGCGGCGATTTGAACGGCGCCGAGGCGAAGATGATAGCCGCTTTGAACCTCCAACCCGATAACGGCCGTGCGAGCTCTTATTTGACCAAGATACGAAAAAAACGGGCGGCGCAAAAAGAGGCCTCGGTAGATTACAACAGCGTATATATGAAAGGCGTTCAGGCGTACACCAATAACCAGTACCGGGCGGCCATAGCGTATTGGAAGCAGATACCTGCCCAGGACCCGCTGTACCGAAAAGCCCAGACGAACATTAGGCGCGCGAAAGCGGTGCTTAAGGAACTCGAGTGATATTTAGTATTTTAAGGAAAGCCGCGGCGGCGGATGTGATGCACTCGTGTTAAGGAGAGCGTTAACGGCATCGGCGTTGGCGGCCTTGTTCGCGTGGCAGGGCGCCGCGGCGCCCGACGGCGACGAGCGAAAGGCAAAGTGGGCCGAGCGCGCCGAAACCGAACCGGCCCAAGCGCCCGCCGGCGACGCGGCCTTATCCCCCGAAAAAGCCCCGGCTCTGACGCCCTTAGCGGGCGGTAAGTCGAAAGAGTGGGTGCAGGAGCGTTGGGAATTGGGGGGCGATAATAGATATAAAAATTGGGACCCTGAAACGGAGAACGTCTACTGGAGAAAGACCGACGAAATTGACGTGGACTTCATGCCGCCGTACGTGGGCGCTACGTCCTCCTGGGGGTCTCGGCGCGAACTACCTATGTCTTCGGCTAGCCGCTTCGCCGTTTCTTCCGCGGGCGGGAAAACCAGTATCCTCTACGGCGGCGCCGGCGCCGGCGCGTACGCGGGTACGGGCGTGGTTTGTTACGCGGAGGACCGCGAAGGTGCCAATTGGAAAGTATCCCCGGTCAAAGAGAGCGGTAGCTTCCGGGCCAAAGACGTCGTGGACTTATGCTGGACGCCGAAGCTTACCTCCGGTTATATATGCGCCGCGACGCGCATAGCGGAGAGCACGCCGAAGACGCCGCTGTTTTATTACGACGGGCCGGTGCCGACGTCAAATTGGGTTTCGGCTACGGAGTACGCGTCGGTCCCGCCTCGCTCGGTACGCGAATTCACTGCCGTAGCGCCCGGGCCTAAGGGCGCGAGCGCCGAGGTCTACCTGGGTTATTCGGTGAGCGTCGGCACGGCGCGGGTTTACTATTATCGCGAGCCGCGGTGGAATTCGTTGGGTGGGCTCACGGGCGCCAAGGACGTTCACGCGTTGTACGCTACCGATACCGGCGTCCTGGCCGGTACCGGGCCGCGGGGCATCGTCTTCGAGTGGACGGGGAGTAAATGGAACTCGAAGCCGGTAACGGGGCTGAGCGCGGGTGATATAAATGACGTCACTAAGATAGGCAATCATTATTACGCCGCCGCCGGCAACTGCCTGCCGGGCGGTAAAGCGCGACTCTTCCGCAGCAAAGACTTAGCTCAGTGGCAGGACGTAACGCCCCGAGCGGCGGGCGTGGCGTCGCTTTCCGAGTTCGTGGCCGTGGCCGAATTCGGCAAAGACGGCGCGGTCGCCGCGGTGGGAGATGGCTTCGGGCGTTTTTACGTGAGCCAAAATCCCGCGCCCGCCAACTGGGGGGTGGTGACCGCTGACGCCGGCCCCGGCGTCGTTGGTAGAGACGTCGTTCACGTAAGCTCGGGAAGCGATTTCTGGGGCAACTTCTTAGGGTACGAAAAAGACAGTAGCGTCTACGCCCGGAAATTCCAGGGGTTCAAAACCGACGGCGTCTTATACTCGTCGGTATACGACTCTTACGATAAGCTTATAAAGTATCAAACGCTGGATGTCGCGGGCGCGATGGCCTCCGGCAGCGCGACGTTCTGGCTCCGCGCCGCCGCCAACATCGCGGAATTCGAAACGCCCCAAGGCGGCCCGGGCGAGCCGAAGTGGTTTAAGGTGTCGCCCGGCGAGCAGTTACCGGCAGAACTCAGCAACAAGAGGTACATCCAATACAAAGTGCGCCTCGACGTCCCGGATGGCAAGAAGTTCCCGCCGGTGGTGAAAAGGATTCGGCTCGCGATGGACTCGACGTACTCCAAGGTTACCGCGACGTCTCCTGCCAACGGGACTAGAGGCTATAACGTTGACGTACCCATAAGGTTCATTTTTTCGAAGAAAATTGACGGAAGCACCATACTTCCAAATCAAGGGAATATTACGTTAACCGGCGAGAAGAAACCTTCGTACAGCTGGTACGGGTCCGAAATCCCCGGTACTACCGATTACGTCGTCTACCATGAGAACTTCGAGCCTTATGACGAAATCACGGTTAAGTTGGAAAGCATACCGCGCCGTGAGATACTCGACGCCGACGGCTGGGAGATCGACCCGGACGGCGACGGCCAGCCGGGCGGCGAGTACAAATTCACTTTCAGCGTGGGCGCGGGGGGCGGCGGCGATAAGGAGGGCCCGACCGTTTACGACGTCACGATCCAACCCAACCCTACTTTCGGCGCGAAGGAAGTTGTAATAAAGGCGATCGCCGACGACACTGAGACCGGCAACTCGCCGGTCGCAGCCGGGGAGTACTCGTTCGGCGATAACCCCGCCCCCGCCGGCAAGGGCCAGCCGATGGAAGGTGATTTCGGGGTCCCCAAGGTGGAAGTTAGGGTCGTAGCGGACATAAGCGAATTGAGCAAAGGCCAGAAACGCTTAATGGTATACGTCCGGGCATTGGACATGGCCGGCAACTGGGGGGACCCCACCGCGGCGCCGATATTTATTAGGCCTCCGGATTTCCTGCCGGCGGAATACGTTTACTTCTACCCCAACCCCTGCCGGGACGACGAGGGATATTTCCACTATTTGGTTACCAAGGACAGCGAGATCACGGTCCGGGTGTACGACATACGGGGCCGTTTAATCGAAGAGATTAGGGCTACCGCCCAGGCCTATACCGGCGAGCGGGGCTTACGGTGGGACGTTTCGCGCGTTGGCGCGGACGTATATATCTTCCAATTCACGGCGCGGGCTACCACCGGCGAAGTAGCGACGGTTACGAAGAAGCTGGCCGTGTTAAAATAAGGACGGCTTTGAGATCTATCTACCATGCCTCTAAAGTTTAAAATCGCGTTGTTCGTCGTCTTGTTGACGGTAGTCGTTACCGGCGTCGCCGGCGTCCTAATTACCGGTCGGATGGAATCCTCGCTCCGGCGGGAGATCGAGATGCGCGGCGAGGCGTTGGCTCGCAACCTCGCCGCCAACGTCGAAGACCCGCTGTCGCAGGGCGACGATCTTTACATCGCGCGGTTCACGACCGGCGCCATGGACAACCCCGGCGTAGTGTACGCCATAGTCGTGGGCGAGGACGGCCGCATCGTCGGCTACCGAGACGCGGCCCACGAAGATTTCACCGATTTCGTCGGTAAGCCGTACGAGTCGCCCGCGGGGGTTCAACCTTTGGGCGAACGCGAGTTCCTCAGCCAGACGTACGACGCGCCCCAATGGGGTCCGGTGTACGACGTCGCCGTGCCGGTGGTGCTCGCGGACCAAAAGGCTATCGGCGTGGTTCACGTCGGCATATCGCGCGAGGGCGTCGAACGCGCCGTCAACCGAACGAGGATTACTATCGGCGTGATTATGGCGGCCGCCGTATTGCTCGCCTTGTTGGGGTCGTTCGTCCTGGCGGGGTTCATTACGCGCCCCATCGACCGTTTGATGGCCGGCGTCCGCGAAATCCAGAAGGGCAACGGCTACACCATGCAGCTTCCCATTACCACCAGCGACGAAGTGGGGCACCTGACGCGCGCGTTCAACGATATGGTGAAATCGCTTAGCGAAAAAGAGCTCATCAAGGAGGCGTTCAGCCGTTACGTCTCGCGCCAGGTCGCGAGCCTGATATTCGACGAACCCGATAAATACATATCGACGCTAAAAGGTCAGCGAAAGACGATAACGGTGCTCTTCGCCGACATCCGCGGGTTTACCCGCATCGCCGAAGCGCTGGCGCCGGAACAAGTAGTGGCCATGCTCAACGTCTACCTGACTTATATGACGGAAGTCATCTTCAGGTACGAGGGCACGCTTGACAAGTTCCTGGGCGACGGCCTGATGGCTATCTTCGGCGCCCCGGTGGAGCAGCCTAACAGCACGTTGAACGCGGTGCGGGCCGCCCTCGATATGCGGGAGCGGCTCCGCAAATTCAACCTCGCCCGCGAGCTAGGCGGCGAGGAGCCGGTCCTCGTCGGCATCGGCGTCAACTACGGCGACGCCATCGTCGGCAACATCGGCTCGCGCGAGCGTATGGACTACTCCGTCATCGGCGATACCGTAAACGTCGCCCAGCGCATCCAGACCTATACTGACGGGGGCCAGATAATCCTGGCCGAGCCGGCCTACCGCCGCGTCGAGAAATACGTGGAGGTTAAGCCGTTGGGGTTGTACGAGTTCAAGGGGAAAAGGAAGAAGGTAGAAATATTCGAGGTAATAAATTTGAAGGAGGGTGTGGAGGAGGGCGGGAAGGAGTAGCGCGAGGAACGGGCGGCGCCGATTATAAAAACCTTGTTCGCGGCCGCGCTCGAGCGCGGCTTCCGTTTTGGCGAAAATAAAGCCCCGCGAAGGCGGGGCGTTTTTAGTCGGGCGGGTTTCGACGTTTAACGAGGCCGCGTCGCCGCGGCGGGTTGCCGCGTTTTCTTCGTCGGCTTACGCGCGGCTTTACGCGGTTTTTTCCGTTTTTGGGCGCGGGTTCTGTCTACGAGCGCGGCCTCCAGGACGTCGCCGATGCTCTTGGCGTACGTTACGTGTACTTTGTCGCGGTGCTCGTCGTCGACCTCGAGGACGTCGCCCTCGTTTTCGTCGGGGAACAACACGTTGGGGATGTGGGCGCGGACCGCGGCCAGAAGTTTCTCTTTGACGCCGCCGATGGGCATTAACTTACCGCGCAGCGTAATCTCGCCCGTCATCGCCAGGTCGTGACGCACCGGCCGGCCGGACAGGACCGACGCCAACGCCGTAGCCATCGCGACGCCGGCCGAAGGGCCGTCCTTGGGGGTGGCGCCCGAGGGAACGTGAACGTGGATGTTGCACTTCTCGAAGGCTTCGCCGTCGATGCCCATTTCTTCGGCGTGGGCCTTGACGTAGGAGTACGCGGCGCGGGCAGACTCCTGCATGACGTCGCCCAGCTGGCCCGTCAGTATGAGCTCGCCCTTGCCGGGCATCTTCAACGCTTCGATAAACAGTATAACGCCACCCGCGGCGGTCCAGGCCATGCCGGTCGCGATGCCGACCTCGTCTTTGCGGCCGGCCGTCTCCGGGTAGAACGGCGGCGCTTTGAGGTAGTCGGCGACGTTCTTTTTGGTCACGGAAACCTTCTTGACCTTCTCTTCGACGATTTGCCGCGCCGTCTTGCGGCAGATGGTCGCGATGGCACGCTCCAGGTTCCGTACGCCGGCCTCTCTCGTGTACCGGCTTATTATCTCCTTAACCGCCGAGTCGGCGATTTTCAACAACTTTTTTCCCAGGCCGTGTTCGGCCAGCTGCTTGGGGATAAGGAACTGCTTCGCGATGTTCAGCTTTTCAGGCATGGTGTAGCCGGGCAGCCGTATTATCTCCATGCGGTCTTTCAGCGCCGGCGGTATGGGGTCCAGGATGTTGGCGGTCGTTATAAACATCACTTTGGACAGGTCGAACGGGAGGTCGAGATAGTGGTCCGAGAACGAGAAGTTCTGTTCGGGGTCGAGGACTTCAAGTAGCGCGGAGGCGGGGTCGCCGCGGAAATCCATCCCGAGCTTATCCACCTCGTCCAGCATGAAGACCGGGTTGTTGGCGCCGGCTTTTCGGATTCCTTGTATTATCCGGCCCGGCAGCGCGCCGACGTACGTCCGGCGGTGGCCCCGTATTTCGGCCTCGTCGCGCACGCCGCCCAGCGACATGCGGATGAACTTCCGCCCCACGGCCCGGGCGATGGATTTGCCCACCGACGTCTTGCCGACGCCCGGCGGCCCGACGAAGCAGAGTATGGGTCCCTTCATCTCCTCTTTGAGTTTGCGCACCGAGAGGTACTCCAGGATGCGCTCCTTGACGTCGTTGAGGTCGTAGTGGTCGTCGTCCAGGACCTTGCGGGCGTGGGCGATGTCCAGGTTGTCGTCGGAGCCTTCGAGCCAGGGGAGGGTTAAAATCCAGTCGAGGTACGTACGGGCGACGACGTATTCCGCCGCTTGCGGCGGGATGGTTTTAAGGCGGTTGAGCTCGCGCGTCGCCTCCTCGCGGACCTCGTCCGTTAAAGCCTTCTCGAGAAGCTTCTCTTCCAACTCGTCGATCTCGACGGCGTATTGGTCCTCTTCGCCCAGTTCCTTGCGGATGGCCTTGAGCTGCTGGCGCAGGTAGTAATCGCGGTGGGCCTTGTCCATCTCGCTCTTGGCTTCGGTTTGGATTTTGGAACCCAGCTCGAGCAGGTCCACCTCGCGGTTGAGGATGGAGGTGAGTTTTTCGAACCGTTCGGTTATATCCACCGCAGCCAGGATCTCCTGCCGTTCGGCCAGCTCGACGTTGACGTTGGAGGTGATGAAGTCGGCCAGCTTGCCGGCGTCCTCGACGTTCATCGCCGCGACGTACGCGTCTTCCGGCAGGTTGGGCGCGAGCTCCACTATTTTTTGGAAGAGGTTGAGGGCGTTGCGCTGCAGCGCTTCTATTTTGGTGGTTTTCTTTTCCGGGCTTTCGAGACGTTCGATCTTGGCTTTGAAATAGGGCTTAGTCTGGATGAAATCCTTTACCCCCAGGCGCGTAATTCCCTGGACCATGATCCGCGCCGAGCCGTCGGGCATCCGCAGCATCTTCAGGATCATCCCGCCGGTCCCCACGCCGTAGATGTCGTCGGTTCCGGGGTCCTCGACCTCGGGGTCCTTCTGGGCGAACAGGCCGATGATGCGGTTGCCGCGCACGGCGTCGTCGATGAGCTTTATGCTCGACTTGCGGCCGACGACGAGCGGGACGATCATGAACGGGAAGATGACGGTCCCGCGGAGCGGTAAAATCGGCATCTCTTCGGGAAGCTCTACGGCCTCGACGTCCTCTTCGTTAGCCAACGTTACGCACCACCTTAATACTAAGCGGGCCGCGGCCGGGCCCGGCGTTTACCATTCCCTACAGTATCTCCACCGTGGTGTGAATCGAAACCGGTCTTTCGATTTTAGGGAGGATTACGAAGAGGAAGCCGTCGCGATACAGCGCCCGGGCCTTGTCGCCGTCGACCGGGTGGGGGAGGTGAATGACGCGTCGGAAGTACCCGTACTCCACCTCTATCTGGTGGTAGTATTCGCATTCCTCGTGGTATTCCTCTTTGCGCGCGCCGGTGATAACAACCGTATCCTCGTCCAACAACACCTTGACGGCGTCGCGGCCGACGCCGGCGAGGTCCATCCGTACGACGAGGTCGTTTTTAGTCTCGAAGACGTCGGCGTCCGGGGTCCAATGGCGCGGCGCGCCCGAGGAGAGCGGCGGCGATATGGAATAAAGACGGTAGAAGAGCCGGTCGACGTCGGCCAGCCGCCAGAGGTTTCCGCGCGCGGGCTCTTTACGTTTTACCATACGGGCCTCCGAGCGTTTCATGAAACGATTTCTTCGGGTAATTAGTAACACAAATCGACGGTTTTGTAAATAACCGGATGACGTTCGGAGGGGACGGGGGCGGCCGTACTTCCCCCTTGCCGCCGGCGCCGACTTTGGTGTATAATGACTCGCCTTTCGAAAGGAGAGAATATGGCGACCAGAATTCGGGAAAGCGGAACGGCCGGTGCGGTGTATTGTTTGGGCCTTATCGGCGCCGCGGTCTATTATATCGGCCATGCCACCGGTTTTTGGATGGGCGTGCTGGGCTTCCTGAAGGCCCTCGTGTGGCCGGCGTTCTTGGTCTACGGCGCGTTAAAATTTATGGGGATGTAGCGCGCGAAAAAGCGCGCCCGACTTCCCGTTTACCGCGGCCGCCGAACGCTGGTATATTGTTCGTCGCGCCGGCGTGGCGACTAGTTAACGGCAATTCGCAGGGGAAATTCCGACACAAAATTAACATAAAAAAGCCCGGCATCAAGCCGGGTTTTTTCGGGTCCTATCGAAGCCGCGAACCCTACTTGAACAGCGCCTTCACGCGGCCGAGCGAGGCTGGGAAAACGGCGCCGCTTTCCCGACCGTAATAGTAATAACGATCCGTGGCATCGTCCACGACGTATAAATGCATGTCGTAAGGGGGCGCCGTAAGTACGTGGCCGGAAAGACCTACCGGCGTTTGAATCCCGGTGATGACCGGGACGCCGTTTTCATATACTGTATGCGTCGCCGCGTCGGCGACGTATAAGTGGGCGTAGCCGCAACAACCGGTAGGCCGCCGCCCGGGCCCCGCGTACGTACGGATGAGCGAGCCCGTCGTCAGATCTAGTAATGCAAGTATGTTGCGTTCCGGGATCGCGACTAATAAACCCGCCGGAAAGTACGCCGCAAAGTCTAAGTCCGCCGGGCCGTCGAACGGGCACCGGAACGAGCTTATTATCGAACCTTGCTTCGTGGTCTCGTATATCCACGACGTCCGGTTATTAGTTACGTAAAACGTTGGGTTATAGTAATAGATACCCCACGCCCCTGCACCCCCGGGCGCCGGGAAACTCCAACGTATCGAGCCCTGTTCCCAACTGTAACGATAAACGTACGGGCTCGGGCCGTCCATGACGATATAACCCGCTTCGGGACCGCCGCTCGAATAACCCCGCGGATTCGGTCCGGGCGTGGGGTACGAGGCGATCAACTTCCACTCATCTGCGATAGCCGCGACCCCAGTATAAAAAATTACCGACGCCAGTATAAATAACCTCTTCATCGGTTTAATCGCCGCCTATGGTTACGTTATCCTTGGTGGCCGGCTTGTAGTTGTGCTTGGTTGCCGTGAGTTTGCCGTCGGAGAAGTCGTGCAAGAGGTCCTCGAAGGTACACCTACCTTGGTTGCCGGTCGTGGTCGTCAGGTAGTACATCGTCTGCCACAGGCATACTTTCGCACCAGGGACGTTTGCACTCGTAGCGGAGTCCGTTACGTGTACTTCGAGGTCCTTTAATACGCCGTGCTCTGACCAGCTGTACGTCAACGATAACGACCCGGGGTCGTCGGTCCAAACCTCCATCGTCGGGTCCCCGCCGAGACTAAAGCCGCCTCCGGGGCGGCCTGATATGAAGGGGACGAACGGCCGTTCGCCCCTACTCGAACAGTGCTTTGACGCGGCCCAACGACGCGGGTTCGACTTTTGATGAATCACGATAAAAGTAGATATAATCGGTCGCGTCGTCAACTACCTGCACTTCG
>SDBS01000490.1_pt1 | contig 38424 bp, 25 predicted proteins | sample 2277091 | NCBI WGS metagenome assembly SDBS01 (sample SAMN10404972, study PRJNA504765) | marine sediment metagenome | isolation source: marine sediment core GS10_PC15, 163 cmbsf | place: Arctic Ocean: Southern Knipovich Ridge | collected 2010
ATCCCCTCGGAGCCGCGGACGCTCACGCGGCTCATGGTACGATTGTTCCCATTATATAATGAGACAAATAAATTTGCTAATACAGAAAATATTCATAGTCATTGACAGCTTATCGTAGATCCGGGAATAATGAACACAGATCGGTACTATGATTATACCCTTTTGCCATTGACACTAGTCTTTCGAGAGCAGTGATCCGAATGCCCGGTCTAATTGGAGGACAGCGATGCGAACCAAGACTTTCCTAATTCTCTGCTTCTTCTTGTTGACTCCCGCATTTATTCAGACTCAAACTTTTGAGGTCCCCTCACTTCCGGAGAATTCCCGTAACGATTCTCCCGCCCTTGGATTCTCCGATTCCGGGATACTGTGGATCGCCTGGTCTTCCTATCAGGATAAGCAGTTCCGTTTGGCCGTGTGTGCCTGCGACGACAATCGGTGGTCGACCATCGAATATCCGGACCCGTCAAAGGCCGATCAGCTCGAGCCGAAGCTGGTTTTCGGTCCCAATCAGGAGATCCGCTTGATTTACTCGGCATTTGACAGAAGCGAATGGTCCATCCATCAGATAAAAAGAAAAGGGGGGAAATGGGGGCAGCCGACCGTCCTCGGATCCGGACTCCACCCGACAGCGACCACGACCCGGGGTGAGACCTGGATAGCCTGGGAACAGGGAAAAAACATACGAATCGTTGCATTAAACAGAGATCGAGATGCCGATGTCCGCGTAGTAAATACGGAATTAAATCCTGAGGAGACTCATCTGGCCTATTCCCAACCATATCTGACATCCGGCCCATCCGGGGAGGTATGGCTGACCTGGACAGCCTCACAGAGTGGCTATCAATCGGTCTTGCTCAAAAGGATCGACGAAAAGGACTCCCCGCTTCTGCGGGTCGATCGGGGATCCGGCGTCAATCGGGAGCCTCGCATTGCGGTGGATGAGAAAGGTCGCGTCTGGATCGTCTATGAGGCACTCCAACCGGATTCGGATCTGAGCCGGCACACCATGAAGCAGAAAGGATATCCGGTCTACTTGATGGAAAAGGGCTACACCGTGCTCCCTCCGTCCAGAGTTTTGATGGTGACAGACGGCAAGAACTGGTGGCTGCCGGAAACACCGGCCGATCCGGCCCCGGGACTTGTCCCCAATATCCATTGTTCGCGACAGGGAACGGTCTGGCTCCTGTCCCGGACCTTCCTCGGATTTTCAGCCCCGCTCAGAAATTTTTTTCCTCTCTGCGAACAGCTGGATTCCGAGGGATGGACGAACCATGATACGGCCTGGCAGAAACAGCGTGGCTATAAAAAGCCCTACCGCTTGCTGAAGAGCCGGACGGGACGGTCTGGACGGCCTGGGTGAGAAATGAACGAAAATCCACGGGCCTCAGAGCCGCGCCTTGCTGGACCCTGCTTGATGCACCTGATACGATCGTTATTGCTGCGATGCCCTCCGACAAGGCTGTGGGGACACCCAATCTCATTCCCTATCAAAGAGAAGAGATAGCCCTACCGGAGCCTGATTTCCATCCTCGCTTTTCCACAGACTATCGGGGAGAAGAGCTCCAGGTCTACTTCGGCGATCTCCATCAGCACAGCGAATATTCCACCTGCGGCCGCTGGAACGGCAGGATCGACCAAAATCAGGATTATTCCCGATATGTGCGTGATCTTGATTTTATGTGTACGATCGACCACGCAGAGCATCTGAACGATTTTGACTGGCGCATCACACAGCTTACGGCTGAAGAGGACTACTCTCCAGGTGCATTCGTGACCTTCACGGGATTCGAATGGACAAGTGAATTCGACACCTTCGACAACCTTTACCGGGGACACTACAACGCGGTATTCCGGAGTGTGGGAGCAGGCGATTATTATTTCAGCGCCAGCGACCCCAGGTACAATACGCCCCTGGAACTATGGAGCGCACTTAAAAAATCTGTGGGCGGTGCAGAGAATGTTTTCACCTTTCCCCATCACACCAGCCGGCGCGTAGCCTGGCTGACGTGGAATTATTATGATCCGGAGATGGTACCGTTGATCGAAATCGCCCAAGCGAGAGGCAGTTTTGAGTACGAGGGATGCTTCAGCGATCAGGTCCTGCAGAACGACTGCACACGCGTTCAAGGCCACTACATCCATGACGGATTGAAACGCGGCTTGCGCTGGGGATATACGGCCAGTGGGGACCACGGAGGCTGTCAACTGGCGGCCGTGTTTTCATCCTCACTCGACCGTGATTCCATTTTTGACGGCCTAAAAGCCCGGAGAGCTTATGCCACCAACGGTAAGCGCATGTTCCTGGATGTCCGAGTCAACAGCCATTTCATGGGTGAAGAATTCGTCCTCGAGGATGAGGATCGGCATATTACCATTCATGCCATCGGAACCACTCCCCTGGTTCAAATAGACCTGTTCCGAAATGGCCGTATCCTCCGTCAATGGAACGTGGAAAACGAGGAGTTCGAGCAGGAATGGATCGACCGGGAGCCACTTTTCCAGCATGAAAATTACTATTACCTCCGAGTTTTTCAAAAGGACGGCGGCCAGGCCTGGGCCAGTCCGATCTGGGTCATCAATCCCGAAATCCCGGGGGAGTTCCGCTTCCAGGTGGGAGGAGATGAGCTGCGCGTCATCTACCCGGATCAGGAAACGGACTTTTCCATTCTCATGCACAATGAAACCGACGAGCCCCTCACAGGAAGGGTTTTCCTGGAGGTTCCCGAGGACTGGACCATCGAGGAAAGCGAAGGGATCGACGTCACTTGCCCCCCAGGATCTTGGAAACATGCGGTTTTTCATGTGATGGCCCCCGCATCTTCGCTATCCGGCCTATGTCTGCCCCAAGTCGGCGCCCGCATCGAATCCCCCGAGAGGACAACCGAAGTATCGCAGCTCTTTGTCGTTGGCAGCCCGGCGCCGATTTCCCGAGAACAGAAAGCGGTCCTGATCGATGCCAGAAATGAAATCCCACACGCCCAATATTCGGATTATTTGAGAAGAATCGGTGAGGTGTGGAGTAAAGATCAGAAAAAGCAGCCGCCTGCATAAATTCCCGGCAGGCCCCCTTTCCTTGAACGGTTAGGCTATTCTTCGGTGGTCTTCTCCGGCATAAGGGCAAACTGTCTCTCTTCGAACGGAGGGAGGGACGGAAACGCCTGGTTTATGCCCGCATGATACCAGAAAGCCACGCTGCAATAGTCGTTCGATTTGTTGTTGCCGTGACCATGCTCGATGGTCACACGAATAGCCTCCCGGAATCTCACGGGATCCTGCACATGGAAGCGATAGGTTCCGTTTGTCCCTAGCCAATTCTTGCCGTTCCAGTTCTCAACACAATGAAATCCCGTATAAAGCCCTGTAAACTCAACGGCCGGACAGGCCCCGCCCCCGAATATCTCCTCCGAGCCCGTACCGTGGAAGGAAGGGGGAAAACCCTCCCCATCGATGAAGATCATATCGTCCCCCTCGCCCCACCAGGTCCAGGGATCCTCCTGATAATTGAAAACCGTAAGAAAATAGCCGACAAAGAGTCCATTCCCGATTGCCTCGAGAATGACATAGTTCTCATCCCCGGTGAGATTGACCAATTGGGCACGGTTCCTCATATTTAATTGGTCCTCGCTCTTCTCGAAAGGAACACCCACGGTGGGATTCTCCCTGTTCCACAAGGCATGCAGCCGTCCCAGATTATCGGGAATCACAGAGTCGTCGTCATAGAGCTCATAATCGATATGGTACCAGATCGGAAGCTTCAGATCGCTCTGGTTTTCGAGTTCGATCCGGGCACCCTCGGAAAAAGGCATGGGGAGATAACAGTTGAATCCCCAAGTCGTCTGATCCCCTTCAGAACCGACATTCGTCGTAAAGGCTAAGGAATTGAGCGGCCGGATCAAGCCGTTGCTGACCCCGAAAAAATCTCCGATGGGGACCTCGATGCTGGGAATTTCCGAGCCGTCCCAAAAAGCTCGAAAAACAAAACCCCGCATGAGATTGTCTCGCCTGTCCTTGTCCTTGAGAATGTAAGTCCAGTAAATGTGTTTGATGCAGCCGGCCCCCTCTTCTTCGAGAATAACCTTGGTCTCTCCGGCGGGAAGCACGAGCCTGTCCTGGTTTTTCCCGGTTTGGTTCCAGCTTGAAGCCCGTTTGCTCTGAAAATCGTGAATCAAGGAAGCCTGTGCGAACAGACCTGCGGTAAAGGGATTCAGCGAGTCCTTCCGCTCAAGCCCCAGCCTTTCGAATAAAAGGCCGCCTGCGAGCCCTCCGAAAACACCCAGAATAACACAGGCGACCAGCAAACCCGATCTCTGATTACCTTTCATTGCTTGACTCCATTTCCAGCATGGACAATTCCATAATTACTCCAATTCGTTAATTATCCAGGCCCGTTCATATTTGAATACTAATAAAGTCATTCTGACAACAAAGATTTGGCTCAATCGATCACGAATTCAAGGGCGAATCGATCCCGGTTGATCTTCATCCATTCCCTAAGCAGAACTTGATGGCGTCTCAGCACATCTCTATAGGCCGGATCATAGGCCAAATTATTCATCTCACCTGGATCTGCCTCCAGATCCATCAACTGCTCGCGAAAAGATCCGGAATTATAGACGTTGTATTTGAACCGCCGGGTCCGGACCATCCGACCGTCCTGGCTTTCCACAACAACAGAATCGCGCCAGGGAACGGCTCGATTCCCTTCCGCGATAGGCCGGACACTCCTCCCCAGGAGATCCTGGGGAGCTTCGATTCCCGCATAGTCGCATAGAGTGGGCAGCAGATCCAAGCCATTGGATATTAGATGCGTTTCATCCACGGCCCCAGCCAGAATCACACCCTTGTAACTCATGATAAAAGGAATTCGCACGGCTTCTTCGTACAGGATGGACTTGTGTTCCAATCTATGCGAAGAATCCAGGTCACCGTGGTCGCTGGTGAAGACGATCAGAGTGTTTTCCTCGAGCCCCGCGTCCCGAACAGCATCGAGCAGCCTCCCGATGTGGACATCGGCCATTTCCGTCAACCGGCAGTAGGCCCAGCGGTACAGCCGCCACATCTCCGGGGACCATTCTCTCCGGACATACTCGCGGAAAGGAAGATCCTTGGTATATTTTTCCGTGATGCACTCGGGTTCGAGCTCCGGGATTTCGAAATTATCGGGAAGAGGCGGACAATTCTTTACAAACCCCTCAAGATTTTTCGAGGGCTCTTTGATCAGTGCTTCGAGCGTGCAGGAATCGATATTGGTATAGATCTCCCTTTGGTGCTTCCTCTGATAATAATTGATCGGCATATAACAGATATCATGGGGATTGATGAACGAAGCAACCATCAGAAACGGCTTTCGGTGAGGCTGTTTCAGGAATTCGATACAGGTGTCGGCCAGTTTCTGTCTGGCATCATAGGTGAGCCAGCTGAAACCGGTTTGTTCAAGGGGCATGTGGAGGTGCAGCTTGCCGCCGTAGACAGTCTCGTAGCCGGCCGACTGGAAAAGATCTCCCAGCATGGGCAGCGACAGCCTGTCGTAATCCGCCTGGGAGGGATTTTTGCGGATGCCGGCCGTGCTGGGCATCCGTCCCGTCATCAGGCTGAAACGGGCAGGTACACATACGGGGTTTGAAGTATAGGCTTTTTCAAAACGCGTCCCCGAGGCAGCCAGGCGGTTCATAGCCGGCGTGCGTAGATATCTGTTGCCTGTACAGCTCATCATGCCTGCATGCTGCTGGTCGGTCAGGATAAATATGATGTTGGGGCGGCTGTCAGGCCGATCCGGCTTTAGCCGCCGGGGAAAGGTCAAAAGGGCGCCTCCGGAGGCTGTCATCCTGAGGAAATCTCGCCTAGTACAGGTGCTTTGACCTACTCGCCTCACTTCATTCGCTTCCACTCGATTTCTGGCATGTACATACCACACCCCCAACATCAGGTCAAATGATGTGGCCTAAAATCCTCTTGACACAATCGGTAGCGATTTAAATACTAGGACGTGAACATGAAGGAGAAACAGAATGCGAAGCAAAATAATCATCGGCTTGGTCTTTTTCGGTTTGATCACAATTTCGACGGCCTTGGGCCGCATGCACATCGAGAAAGCCGAAGGGAAAGACATGACCATCCAGGACGTCATTGACGGGCTTCTCAAGGAGGTGCGGGAAAAGCCCATCCAAGGGACAATAGACACCTTCAAAACCGGAGATCCCACCCGTGAAGTGACGGGGATCGTGACCACCTTTCTCGCCAGTTATGAGGTCATTCAGAAGGCCGTGGAGCTCGGGGCAAACCTGATCATTACCCACGAACCGACCTTTTACCTCCACCTGGACGAAGTGGATTGGCTCGAAAACGACTCCGTCTATTTGGCCAAGCGGAAATTGATCGATAACAACAACATTGCGATCTGGCGATTTCACGACTACTGGCATGTCTACGACAAGGATGGAATCCAGACCGGAATCGCCAAACAGCTGGATTGGGAAAATTATGCCGATGAAGAGAAGGGCCTTTACACCGTCCCTCCGATCACGGTCGGCAAGCTGATCACCTTTCTTAAAGATAAGTTGGGCATCGAGGTCATGCGCCTCGTCGGAGATCCGGAGATGCGCATCACACGGGCCGCCCTGCTGCCGGGTTTCGCCGGCGGCAGGCGCCAGATATCGGTCATCGGTCGCGAGGATGTGGGTGTGGTCATCTGTGGAGAGATTCATGAATGGGAGACATGCGAGTACGTGCGTGATGCTGTCGCCCTCGGCCAGAAGAAGGCGCTCCTCGTCCTCGGCCACGCCAACGGTGAGGAACCGGGTATGAGATGGCTTGCTGAATGGCTGAAGCCACGCTTCCCAGGTATACCCATCACCCACGTTCCGGTGGGAGATCCCTTTCAGAACAAGTAGGGACGTTGACCGACCGCTTTGATATAGGTTTATCGCATGCAGGGAAGTGAATAACACAGCATTTATAGTGAGAGCAAAAGGAGGCATCTCATGAATCCAGGGAGATATAACAGGCGCAGGTTTTTAAAAACAATGGGAACAGGAACGGCCGCGGCCCTACTGACAAAGTGCTCGGATAAGCCGACCGGATCTGATGCCGCAGGTCAAGCGGCAGAGACAGGAGCGAACCTAACGATGCGCGATAATATTTTCTGGGGCGACCTCCATACCCACACCCGGCTGAGTGACGGCAACGGTGAGTTCCCCGACCACTTCGAGATCGCCAAGAGCCACCTCGATTTTTGGACGATGACCGATCATGCCTTCGACGAACAGGTATTCAGCCTTGACTACCGCCAGTTCAACCGGCCTGATCGTCCCCCTAGGCGGCTGCTCAACGAAGCATGGGCAGATGTTCAGGAGATGTGCCGCGCCTATGAAAAACCGGGAGACTTCATTCCCTTCCTTGGTTATGAGTGGACGAACTTCCGTTATGGACATCACAACGTCTACTATCTCGATTACGATCAGCCGATCCGTATGCCCCTGACTCTGCCCGATCTTTACGCGGAGCTGAAGGATGTCGATGCCATGGTCATCCCTCACCACACAGGCTATCCAGTAGGATACTGCGGCAAGGACTGGGATTTCCATGATGACCGCTTGACTCCTTTTGTGGAACTCTTCTCCATCCACGGATCGTCCGAAACGTCGGAAGGTCTCCAACTGCTGCTTGCCCCCGGCAGCTGGATGGGGCCGGGAGCCTCAGGGGGATGCGTTCAAGCGGGTCTCGCTCGGGGACATAAGCTGGGCATCAGTGCTTCCAGCGATTCCCACATGAATCATCCCGGCGCCTACGACCTGGGTTTGATGGCCGCCTACTCCGAAGATCTCTCCCGTTCCTCCCTCTGGGGCGCTTTTCAGAAAAGGCGGATCTACGCCGTAAGCGGCGACAGGATACTCCTGGCCTTCTCCATCAACGGACATCCCATGGGAAGCACCGTTCCCGCCTCAAAGAAGAGAATCCTCCAGGTCTCTGCCGTGGGCTGGAACAAGATCGAGAGAGTGGAGATCATCAAAAACAACGCAATTCTTCACGCCTTCATGGAACCGAAGGGGGCAAGCCCATCCCCGGGTCAGGTCCGGTTCCGTTTTTTTGTCGAGTGGGGCTGGGATGCCCGCTTCGAACACCACTGGGAGGGAAGCCTGACGCTCAGCCAAGGCAGGATCCTGCAGGCCATTCCCGGCTACCGCGGAAACGTGGCCGGACGGAAGGGCACGGGAGTCCAAAAACTCACCGATTCTATCTGCCAATGGGATGCCAACACTGAGAAGGCCAAATACGACGGACTCGCCCGGAGGTATGCCGACGGGATGGCTTTTGAAGTGGAATGTCCGGACCATGCAAAAATCGATCTGACGATGACCTGCGAAGCGCTCCAACAAAAACTCCAGCTCAAGGCCGCAGATATCATGGAAAAATCAAGGGTCACGTATATGGAGGCTATCCCTCCGACACACGATGGAAATTATTGGCGGAACCTGGAGACAGCCACAAAATTCAAGGTTCATCAGGGCTGGCCGACATCCTACCTCAGCGTGGATCTCTCATATGAAGATGACGCCCGGACGGAAAAACGGACAGGAACCGACTTCTATTATGTCCGGGTCATTCAGCGCAACCGACAGCGGGCCTGGTCGTCTCCGATATGGGTGGAACGCATTTAGCGCCTCCAATTCGAGACAAAACTGTAGCTCCCGGATCCCACTATAAAAACAGCCCTGTCTTGTTCCATGCGAATATATTTCACGCCTTCAGCATCACCGGCGGGCAGGCCCTGTTCGGTAACCTCGGCCGCACAATCGGCAGGCATATAAAGAGTCGCCGTTGTGTTGGCAGGGATCGTAACCTCCCAGATGAACCGGTCTTTCTCGATCTTCCAGCTGCTCTTTATCTCTCCGTACATCGACCTGTGGGAGGCGTCGGCAAATCGCAGATCACCGACCGGTTGAGGCCGCATCCGGATGTGCTTGAATCCGGGCCGCTCCGGATCGCAATCGATACCAGCCAGGCTCTGGTAGAACCAGGCCACAAGCCTGCCGGTTAGGATCAGGAGGGCCTCGCTGTTCATCTTGGGATCCCTTGTGTCTCCATCCCAGCGCTCCCAAATGGTCGTCGCTCCTTTGGAGATCATGTATCCCCAGCTCGGCCGCGTGGTTTGAGTAACGATAGTGTAGGCTACCTCCGGATGGCCTTCGTCTGTAAGCACCTGCATCAACCAGATGATCCCGATCAGCCCCACGGATAGATGCCCATTATGCTTGACCAAAATATCGTTAACGAGGTTGGTTACTACCTGAGGGTGAAAATCCGGATCCACCAGGCCGAAGGATAAAGGCAGTGCGTAGGTGGTTTGGGTTTTATTGGCATAGGTGTTGTCTTCAGGATTAAAAAACCGCTCGTTGAAGCCCTTTTTGATCCTGGCCGCAAGATCGGCAAACCGGAATTCATCCTCGGGCCTCCCCAGGAGCCGGGCCACCCTCTCCATTATTCGTGAGTTATGGTACAGGTAGGAGGTGGAGATGAGAGGACCCGATGTTTTTCCCCGGTTGGGATTTCCATCCATTGAATAGGCATCACACCAGTCCCCGTAGGTATTCCGATCCACGGTGTAGTCGGATTTGAAATGGCGGGAGATGAACACCATCCACTTTTTCATGGCTTCATAGTTCTCTTCGAGAACTCGCCTGTCCCCGTAGAAGTCATAGACCAATTCCGGCAGCATAATGACGTTGCTGGGCCAAACGATGTTCGCACCGTAGCTGGCCCAGAATGTCGGTGAGATATTCGGTACGTGCCCGTCAGAAAGCTGGTCGAAACGGATATCTCTCAGCCACTTGGTCATGAGGGAGGGAGAATAGAAGTTATAGCACGTACTCTCGAAATCCCGGGCCTGATTCCCCATCCATCCCTGCCGTTCATCCCGGTCCGGTTCCATGGGAACGCTGCGGTAGTAAGAACGCTGCCCCCAGAGAATATTGGCGTGGATTCGATTGATCAGCTCATTTGAGCACTTGAAGTGTCCGACCTCTTCGAAATCGGTATGGATTACCAGCCCTTCGAAGTTGTCGACGGTTGGCTTTCCGGGAAAGCCGACGACCTCCACGAAGCGATATCCCTGCCCGCGGAATCGTGGATTCCAGGTCTCTGTTCCCGAACCCTTGAGAGTATAGATATCGGTGATGAGAGCCGTGCGATTATCACTAATCCGCAAGGTGTTGTCTGGGTTGATGTGGTAGGAACAGCGCAGCCTCACCTCGGTCCCGGTCGGCCCTTGAACTTTCAAACGAACCGTTCCGTAAAACACCTGCCCCATATCGACAAGGTAGTACCCCGGCTTGGGCTCATTGATGACCACCGGTTTAATGACCTTGATGAACCTCATCGGCTCCATCATCTGGGCTTGCAAATGGGGGCCTGGCTCTGAAACCCGACTAGCAAACTCCCAACCGGAATCATCGAATCCCGCCCTGCTCCAGCCCGGCATTTCCCTCCGGGCGTCATACTCCTCGCCGTCAAATTCGTTGTTGGCGCGAACGGGACCCTCCGTCGTCAGCTTCCAGCGGGAATCGCTGAGGATATCCGTGAGCGAACCATCCTCATTCTCGATTTCCATCCGGAAAAGAAGTTTGGGATAGCCATAGATTTGAGGATTTCCCGGAGCCTGATAGCGAGGTCCAAAATAGCGACCGTTTCCAAGAACGATGCCGACAGCATTATCGCCCTGGATGAGCTTATCTGTAACATCGAAGGTTACATACAGAGAGCGAATCCTGTAACTGGTGAGAGCAGGATTCCTGATCTGATCGCTGACATGTTTCCCGTTGATATGGAAATCGAAAAAGCCCAGGCCGCACACATAAGCAGTCGCCCTTTTCACCTTCTGTCCCACATGAAACTCACAGCGGAGGTAGCGGGCCGGTAAGCGCGAGTGATTCAGGTCTTCGTGATCGGGAGGTATTTCAACATCGGCCAAGGTGATACCATCGGTCAGATGCTCCCTCTTCAAACCCCAGCCTTGAATGGAGTCCTTCGCTGCAACCGCTTTATTGACGGCGATGTTTTTTCCGCCGGAAAAAACCTCCATCTCGGCCAGGGCAAACATGTAGGGTCTTTCCGTCACTTTGCGATCCCAGAGGTTCAGGGCTGTAAGGCGAACAAATCGACCCTTGATACTACCGGCTTCGAATGAACACGCCGACCGCCCCGGATTTGGATAATCCTCCCTCGTGTGATCTGCGATTGTGGCATATGTCTTGAACGTGGCATCGTCCGAAACATCGATACGAAACCGTACCGGAAAACCATAACCGGGAGTGGAGCTCTTCCACTGGTAGTCGTAGCTGAATAAAGGATAAAGCTTCACGCTATCGATGGACTGACTTCGGCCCAAATCGATCTGGACCCACTTGATCTCATCGGCCTTGGAGGCGGGCCGGGCTAGGAAGCCGACCACGGTCGTGGGAAAAGACCTCGGCTCTTCAGTACCGATCCAGTCGGCTTTCCAATCCAATGGGCTCAGAAGACCCATCGACCACCTGGCAGGTTCGCTCCACTCCGATTGTGCACCCGACGCTCCCCAAGCCTTGACTTTCCAGTGACAGAGTGTCCTGGACAACAGGGTTTTGCCCCTATAGACCACATGAACGGATTGATCCGACTCCATCCGGCCTGTGTCCCAGAGATCGCCGACATCTTTCCTAAGTTTCTCTTCACTGCTGGCCACCAGAATCCGATAGGCCCTCTGCATCTGACCACGCCGGGAGGATTCAATAACCCAGCTCAGACGAGGTTCCAGGGTATCGATGCCCAGCGGATTCATCAGATATTCGCAGCGCAAATCGGTGACCTCTAGATCAACGGCGCTAAGAGGCATCGCCCCTGTCACTAGGCCTAAAAACCAGATAACGGTTAGGATTCTTAGCGAATTTTTCAACATTTTTCCTCTAAGTATTGTACCACCCCCAGAGTTAGAATTCCAAGTCCGGTTGATTTATTCTCTTTCCTAATCGTTGACCCTGTCATTTTGGATGTGATACTCTCCTTTCAGGATGTCAATACGTGAATATTGCAGTTGTTGAGGAGGAGATTGATGAGAGCTTTCCCGTTTCGTTTAGCAGTTGGAACGACTGTATTCGCGCTGTTGGCCATCATGTTGGGCCCATGGTCCGTTCAATTGACTGCACAGCGCGTGTCGTCAACCCTGCCCCTGCAGGGTATGGCTGGAAATTCGGACAGACGGACAGTTCCTCTGACTGCAGAGAGGGTCCATCGAAGGTGGGATCTTGACGAGCTTCTCTTTTCCCCGGATGGGCAAAAGCTCGTCTTTACCGTTTCAGGGCCGGGTGAAGGAATCGCCATACGCAGGAATATCTGGATGCTCGATGTCCAGACCCGTGACCTTCGCCAGTATACCCGTTCGTCGAAAACCGATCGCCACCCTCGGTGGTCGCCTGATGGCAAGTTACTGGCGTTTTTGTCCAACCGCTTGGGAAGATCGGAGATTTTTCTGCTCCCGATGGCTGGAGGTGAGCCTGAACAGCTCACCGAGTCAGCCGCCGGCGTGACCTCCTTTGAGTGGTCTCCCGATGGTCGCCGGATTGCATACATTTCTCCTGGCGCGAAGACAGAGGCAGAAAAGAAGCTAGAGGAAGAAGGAGTTCGAATCGTAACAGCATACTTCTACAGTAGTGATAAGTACTCCCAGCTCTGGATCGTAGATCTCGAGAACCGCGAAACCAAACAGCTGACCCACGATCCCTGGCGGATTTCTGAGTCCTATTGGGCGCCCAACCTGGCCTGGGCCCCCGGCGGGGACCGGATTTTGATATCAGCCACAGACGATCCTCAGCCCGAACGGTTGACAAGCCGTATCTGCTCAGTTGGACTGTCCGGAGGAGAAATGGAGGAGATAGCCAATCCTCCTGGAGGGTTCGGGAGAATCAAGGTCTCACCCGACGGACAGACACTATCCTACTTGGGGCCAAGGGAAGACGGTTTCGAGTACGACGACCTCTATATTCAGCCCCTTTCAGGGGGGGCTCGCAGGAACCTCACGAAGTCCGCAATAAACCGAAGGATCTGGGCCTACGAGTGGATCAACGAAAACGAACTCACAGTCCTGGCCCGGGATGGATTCGCTTCCTCCTTCCATGTGTGTCAGCGGAACGGTGGAACGGAGAAGCTGGCAGCCTTTGCGGTGCCTCCGTCCGGGTACTACGGATATAGAAAGCCTTTTGCCGCAGCCGGGAATGCGCTGGGCTTTGTCGGAGAGAAGGCAAACGAAGCACCCGAGTTGTGGATTTCTACAGGCCCCGGAAGGGCAGAGAAAATCTCAGATTTCAATCATGAATGGCAGGGCATCCCTGTTTTTCCGCTGGAAATCATTCGTTACCCAAGTTTCGATGGCACGGAAATCGAAGCCGGGTTGCTGAAACCGGAAGGTTTCGTGGTCGGAATACCGGTGCCTCTTGTGGTCATTGTGCACGGAGGTCCCTCAGCAAAATTCAGCGACCGTTTCCAATGGTGGGGGCAGATGCTCGCCAGCCGAGGTTTTGGTGTTCTCTATCCCAACCCGCGCGGTTCAACCGGATATGGATACGAGTTCCTTACAAAGAACCGGTATGACTGGGGAGGTGGCGATTTCAAAGACATCATGGCGGGAATAGATTACTTGATTGAAGAGAAGATTGCCGATCCGGACCGACTGGAAATTGGCGGATGGTCTTACGGCGGCTACATGAGTGCCTGGACGGTGACACAGACGGACCGCTTCAAGGCTGCCGCCTGTGGGGCTCCCTTGACCGACCTAATCAGCGAATTTGGCACCATCAACCGTTGGGAGGCTTTCTACGATGTCTGGTATCTCGGTACGCCGTATGACAACCGGGAGTTGTTCGTAGAGCGATCGCCCATAACCCATGTCAAGAATGTCAAGACCCCGACGCTGCTCATTGTCGGAGAGCAGGACCAGAACGCACCCCTAGGACAGTGCCTCCAGTTCTATCGGGGTCTGGTACGTTTTGGGGTAGCGGCCCAGCTCGTGACCTATCCCAACGCGGGCCACTTTCCCGCCTCACCAAGACAGCGGATAGACGTGCATCGACGCTTCGTTCAGTGGTTCGTCGACCACCTCGGGGTGGAAGAGTAGGTCTATGAAGAATCCATATATTGTTCGAATTCTGCTTTTTTGCGGCGTTCTCGTTGTGGCTTCTTCCAGCCTTTTCTTGAGGGAATCTGGATACCAATCAGCCGAGCCCCAGGCTCAGCTCCCTGTCCTGGAGATGTATTCCGGTCGAGTCCAGGAAGTGATCTATGGACGCAAACATGGTTTGGCCCTGACCATGGATGTGTTCACTCCCGACTTGCCCCATGGCGGGGGTTGTATTCTAGTGGTGAGCGGCGGCTGGGTCTCTCACCGCGGCAGGCTCAACCATCCCCTTTTTCGAGGTATCATCGCTACCTTTTTCCAGCGGGGTTATACGGTGTTTGCGGTCGTTCATGGGAGCCAGCCGAAATATACCATTCCCGAGATTCTGGAAGATCTGCATCGGGCGGTTCGTTTCATCCGTTATCATGCCGACGACTATGGGGTAAATCCGAACCGGCTAGGAATCACCGGCGGCTCGGCAGGGGGGCATCTGTCTCTTATGCAGGGTATGGCCGGAAGGGCGGCAGATCCTGATGCGGAAGATCCGGTTGACCAGGAGTCCAGCAGAGTCCAAGCCGTTGGCTGCTTCTTTCCTCCTACAGATTTCCTCAACTATGGAGAACCCGGAGAGATCGCCCTGGGTCGTGGGTTGCTCAAGAACTACCGGGCTCCCTTCGATTTCCAAAAATATGATGTTGAGAGCCGCTCATATGTACCCATAACCGACCTGATGCGCCTCCTCGAGATTGGGAGAGAGATATCTCCGATGAGCCATGTCTCCCAGGATGATCCCCCCACGTTAATATTCCACGGCGATGCCGACAAACTTGTGCCTATCCAGCAAAGCGAGTTTTTCGTCAAAAAACTCCAGGAGGCCGGAGTAGCAGCTAGACTGGATATTCGGGAAGGAGGACACGGGTGGCCCCAGATTGGCAAAGACATCAGCTTGATAGTAGACTGGTTTGATACTCATATGGAGAAGAAGTGACTGTGACCCTGAGAATTAGAATCGTCAGCATAATAATCATATCAGGACTCCTATTCGCCTGCACATCGAGATCACCCCAAAAAGACAGAATTCATGCCCATATGGAAGGTGATGCCAAACCCTGGACAAGCCTTGATGTCAAAAACGGTTCCGATCGATTTCAGTTTGCCATTATTGCCGATAATACTGGTGGTGAACGTCCCGGGGTTCTTGAGAATGCGGTATTCAAACTTAACCTGCTTCAGCCTCAATTCGTGATAAATGTGGGAGATCTCATTCAAGGTAAAACAGAAGATGTCCATGAAATAGAACGGCAGTGGAAACGCATCGATGCAATATTCACCAAGCTCAAAATGCCTTTGTTTGTTATACCTGGCAATCATGACTACTCGAACCAGGTAATGGCTGACTTTTGGAGACAACGATACGGCACTCCTTATTATCATTTCATCTACAGAAAGATTCTCTTTCTTTGTTTGAACTCAGAAGATGATGTTCAGAACCCTCCTGCGACTGCAATTCTCAATAAACAATTTGCCTATGCGGAAAAAGTTCTTGAAACGAATCCTGACATACGATAGACTTTTGTCTTTTTGCACAAACCCTTATGGATACTAGAAAATACAGGGAAATGGAACGATTTGGAGAAACTTTTAGCAAAGCGAAGACATACGGTAATTGCCGGCCATCTTCACCATTATGCCAAGTATGAACGCAATAACGGTGAATATTTTATCCTTTCCACAACCGGAGGGGCGAAGATACGTCGAGGAGTTGATTTCGGTGAGTTCGACCACTTGGTTTGGGTGACCATGTCAGAAGAGGGTCCGATAATTGCAAACCTGCTTCTAGATGGAATTTGGAATGAAGATATGCGGATTAGATAGAACACGCATTGGAATACAGAGATGGAAATTCTTTTCTTAAAAAAATGCGGCCACGAGGACGACGAATAATACCGAACCTCCTATAAGACAGACATAGAACCACCTTTTCTTTCCCGGTCTGACAACAGTCATGTAGATACCGGTGATAACCCAGAGAACTATGCTCAGAATGACAAGGTCGACCATCAGCCCCCAAACATCAAAAGCCAGGTAGGGCTGTCTGTAGCCAGCCCTGAAGTGAAGATAATTGAAGAATCTCCAGATCGCAAACGGCTGCCGCAGAAGAGTGATCTGATTCACCTGTTTGTCCCAGAGGACCCTGGTATTCGCTCCCGGACTGATCCTGAGGATTTCCATTCTTTCCGGCGTGGGTTTCCCGACCACTCGATGAAGTCCTTCCAGGTCGAGATGTCTCAGGATCCGCAGGGCTTGTTCGGCCGGATCTTCAGGGAAGGTCTCATCGGGAACAAATGCCTGCTTGTCGTACTCTTCGAATTTTCTTGACGCTTCGAATGACTTCTGAAAAAGGTTCCCATGACTGATGAAAAAGGTGCTCACGGCATAAATCAACATCCAGGGGATGAGCAGAACACCGGTATACAGATGAACGGAACGCATAACTCGATACCATGAGAGTTTTCGGACTTGGTTATTTTTGTTTGGAATTTCTTTCATTTTTTTACCTCACCAGGGTATTCCTTACTCCAACTCGTCTCTTCATAAGGCTTCAGTCCAAGGTCATGGGGGTTTGAGGCAGGGGGGACAAGTTCATTATAGACCTGCCTGGCATGAGCCTGTGCCCTGGTGAAGGCGGTCGCGGCTTGTGCCAGGTCAAAAAGTGCCTGATCCCCATTGGTCAATCGAGCCTTATTCGACCAAGCGAGCCCCTGGTAGTACTCGGTCTTGGCTATTGAGAACAGATCATTCAATGTCCCGTAACGGCTGTCATCGAGTCTGAGATGCATGAACTCGCGGTTGGTCGCAAAGATGCAGTCATAGGCAGAGAGCAGGACATCGATGAAGTCGATATCAAAACCGGATTCCTTGGCGCCCTCGGCCATTCCTCTCATCATAGCAATGGCTTCGGGAGAATTTTTCTTGATATGCCACTGCCTAGCTTTGAGTTCACGGGTGATTTTCTCCCGACTCATGGTCTGGAGGGCCCGGGCCCATGAAGATTCTTTCCTCGCCAACAGATATTTCCCGGCCTGCTGCCCATACTGAATTCCCATTTCATGATCCGACCCTTGAAGGATGATGACGGGCATGAGACCTACAACGCAGATTATCATCAGCCTTGTCATCAAGATCCTCCTGGCTCTTTCGTCAGTACTGAAATTATAACGAAATCAAATTCAGGCACCATCTTGAGCCTGGTGACTTTTTTTTTCAACCAAAATCTTGTTGTCTATCCCTCTGCGGCTCTATACAATATCCCGTGTTTGCTATCATCTTTGGTTCATCTTCATTGGAAATGAGAATGAAAGGACGTCATGCCAGACCCGAAATATCTTCCACTCGTTGAACGGATCCTCCCATTCAAACACCGGACAGCCGTAATCGCGGAAGAAGGAGAATATACCTACGGAGATCTGATCAGGGCCTCAAGTAATATCGCGTCTTGTTTGCTCGACGGCAGAGCGGATCTGGAGGAATCACGGGTGGCCTTTCTTGCCCCCCCAGGTTTCCATTGGGTGGCCGTTCAGCTCGGCATTTGGCGAGCAGGGGGGATTTCCGTACCCCTTTCCCTGTCTCACCCCAGGCCGGAATTGGAGTATATCATCGACAATGCCGATGCCGGGATAATCGTCTCCCATCCTGATCTCGCATCAAAACTCAAGCCGATCGCTAAGCAAGGAGGACGACGGTTTTGCCTGACTAACGAGGCTCTTCAGGGGGGGGAGTGCGGTCTTCCCCTCGTCCAGGCGGATCGCAAGGCCTTGATCCTGTATACGAGCGGTACGACCGGAAAACCTAAGGGAGTGGTTACGACCCACAACATGATAGAAGCTCAGGTGTCCTCTCTGATCTCAGCATGGGAATGGGTATCCGAGGACAAGATCCTGAATGTCCTGCCGCTCAATCACATCCACGGGATCATCAATATCGTGACCTGTGTCCTCTGGACAGGGGCCACATGTGAGTTCCATCCGGGATTCAGTCCGAAAAAGGTCTGGCACAGCATCCTAGAAAAACAATTGACGCTGTTCATGGCCGTCCCAACCATCTATGTCAAACTCATCGAATTCTGGGAAAAGGCCTCTACCGAGGATAAAATCGCTTTTTCAGAGGCCTGCTCAGGTTTACGTCTGATGGTTTCGGGATCGGCCGCTCTTCCGGTCGGCGTTTTCGAAAGATGGAAGGAAATAAGCGGTCATACCCTTCTGGAACGTTACGGAATGACCGAGATCGGAATGGCTCTGGCCAATCCCCTTCACGGAGAGCGACGACAAGGTTGTGTGGGCCGTCCCCTTCCCAACGTTAGAGTCAGACTGGTCGATGAGGAGGGAAAAAAGGTCCGGCCCGGCGAACAGGGAGAGATTCAGGTCAGAGGTCCCGGGGTTTTTCTCGAATACTGGAGAACTCCTGAGGCTACGGAAAAAGCCTTCCGGGATGACTGGTTCAAAACGGGCGATGTGGCTGTAGTAGCGGAGGGCTACTACCGAATCTTGGGCAGGAGTTCGGTCGATATCATCAAGACGGGAGGGTACAAGGTTTCAGCCCTGGAGATCGAAGAAATGATACTCGGCCATCCTGACGTCCTGGAATGCGCTGTGGTCGGGATCAGGGATGCTGTATGGGGAGAGAAAGTCAGCGCAGCACTGGTTATCAAAAAGGGAAGCGGGCTGACTCTTGGATCTTTACGGCGGTGGGCGAAGGAGAGAATGGCTCCTTACAAAGTCCCCCGACAGATAATGATCCGGAACGAGTTACCCCGGAACGCTCTGGGAAAGGTCTCGAAGCCCGAATTGGCCGAACTTTTCGGAAAGACTTAGACTCAGCCTATCCCCATGACCTTCCTGGCCTCCGCAGGGCTGGCGATGTCACGGCCCAGTTCCCGAGAGATCGTCGCGATCTTCCTGGTGACGTCTGCATTATGCCTTATTTTTTCATCTTTATGGGGATACATCCAGATATGGTCTTCCATGCCGACGCGGATGCTGTCTGCTCCCAGAAGAATGGCAAAGGTGCTGAGAGCCAGCCAATTCCTTCCACCGGCGCTGAGCCCGATGACGCTGCCTTCCGGCATCATATTCATCATTCCCAGAATGTACATGTATCCCCAGGGGTCAGGGGAGGTATCTGCGGCGTTGTGCATGCCGGGACCCATGGACATGAGATAGGGTTTCTGCAATATGCCGGGATTGATCAACCACTCCCTGACGTTCATGATACCTTCCCAATTGTGGTTCATGAACTCCGGTCTTATATTGTGGTCTTGGAGATACTGGATTGTCTTGACCGTGTTCGTCTCAGTGGCGACGCTCATCTCTACGCCGCCATCCAGTGTTTCGGCGGCATAGGAAACCGGCGTGAACACGGTGGATTCCATATATTTTCTGTCTCCGGTCTGGAAAAGGTCTACCAGGGGTTTCACGGACTCATAGCTGTAGTGGGGTGAGCCTGGGACATAACTTTCACAGGAGCTCGGCTGGATGATCATATCCGGGCATTTGTCAAGGATCACGTCGATGACTTCTTTGAGGACTTCATTCGGTGCGCCCATGGAGCCGTCTTCTTTGCGGGTGTGTAGGTGGGCAACAGCGGCCCCTTCTCGGTAAGCTGCGATCGTCTCATCGGCGATCTCCCTGGCCGTGTACGGCTGGTTAGGATTCTGGCGCCGGGCGATCGTGGCTCCAACCGGACAGACGGTCAGGATCAATTTTTTATCCATGGTCGGATTCTTTGCCTGATTGGCGACCATTTCAGCCCATTTAAAGCCTTGATATTCTTTTTCTTCCATAAATAACCTCCTTTCCAATTTGGATAGCGACTCTTCTCCTAAGTATAACAATTCATCTTGGACAATATATGAATTTCTTTGCAGGTCTAGGATGGCCGATCTTTTTTCAATGGAATCCGGCTACAGGTGTTGAGACATTGTGCCGTGGAAACACGAGAAGCTATTTTTCCCAGCGCTTTCTGGCGGCCTTCTTTGATTTCTCGTACATCTTCTCCAACTCCAGTGCGGGATCATTGATGGACTTTTGCCACTCTGTCAGACGCCTTTGGAGATTTTCAAGTATCTCTGCGTGGGGATTGACGGTAGGGCGAGGAACACCCCCTTCATCCGGCTTTAGAACGTGGCGGCCGAGATAATACAGATTGTGTTTTTCTTCGGGATCGTTCTCCAAGTCAAAGAGCTTGTTCCCTCCTGCGTTCAGGTAGGTTCTGATCAGTTTCCACTTCTTAGTCCTGACCATCCTGATAAAATCCATGACGCTGAGCTGGTCCGGTGTATACTCCGCAAATAGAGCATCACGCCAGGCAACAGTTTCTCCGCGAAGCATGGGTGAAAAATCGAGTCCTTCCTTCGGGGCGTCTTGGGGCAGGGGGATTCCAAGCATTCCAGGTATGGAATAGTAAGTATCGATATTTGAAACCAATTCGTCATTCACTGTTCCTGGTTCAACAACACCCGGCCAGCGGACGATCAGAGGAACTTGAAGCGACAGGTCATACAGGTTGATGAATAAAGCATCTTCGGAAAGAGTATGGTTGCGGATCGGTTGAGCCATTCCTTTCCCCTTCAAGCCGCGGTGTCCAAACATGAATCCCTGATCACTGGTAAAAAGGATGATGGTGTTTTCAGCGAGTTTGAGTTCATCCAGTTTGTCCAGGAGTCGACCCAGGTTTCGGTCAACGGAATGGACGCTTGCATAATAAGTTATCACTTTTTCCTTCAGGAGTTTCTTATGCAGCTCGATCGCCTCAGGATCTGCGGGCTCCTGGTCATCATCCAAGCGTGCATCGGCTGGGTCGATGATGGGAACCGTGGGATCGAGGTCTTTGAAAGGAGCCAGATCGGCCTCTGTCACGGGAAGGTGAGGAGCATGGGGGGCTCTGAAATGTAGCATAAGGGCAAAGGGCTCGAATCGGTGTTTCTCAAGATATTTTATGGCATCATCCACGAGAATGTCGGGGAGATAACCTTTGAGCTCACTTGTGACACTATCCCGAGTCAAAACAGGATCGAGCGGTCGATTCGTGCCCCTCAAGAAACCGAAAAAGTAATCGAGTCCATATTTGGTCGGATAGAAGTTACTGTTCCCTCCCAGATGCCATTTGCCGATCAGTCCGGTTACATATCCGTTTTGTTGGAGGAGTCTCGGCCAGGACGGAACACCCAAAGGCAGCCCGTCGTTCGGATCCCTGTAGTAGGGGATATCGTTAAATCCGGTCTGGATGGGATACAGCCCCGTCAGGAAAGCCGCCCGGCTAGGGGCGCAGACTCCGGTACAAGCAAAGGCCCTGGTGAACCGAACGCCTTCGTGGGCCAGACGGTCCATATTGGGCGTGACAGCTTCCTTGTTCCCATAAGCGCCCACAGTCCATACACCCTGGTCATCGGTCACAATCGAGATGATGTTCCACTTTTTTGAATTGGAAGGAAGACGCTCAGCCGGTGCGGCCAAGGCGGAATTCATCAGCACTCCTATAATTCCAACCATAAGCAGTGCTGGTTTTGAAAAGCTCAAACTTTGGGCTTTCCAGACCTGCCGAATTTTATTTCTTTTCATAGCTTTTTTCCTCTCATGGCAATGCACTTCCTGGGACCTTCTCACTCGAAATCTTTGAAGGAGGGCTGGAAATATTCATTTTCAACTTGTCGAAAATCCCGGGCAATAATACCATACTTCCACTGACAGGGAAAGATTAAGTGTGGCGGGAAAATGAGGGAGTTGAACCCACCGGGACCTCTGCCCTCCCGAAAATGAATCTGTAAATGGAGAAAATCGCAACAATAATCATGAAGCAAGCCATCATCATAGAAGGGGTTTCCTTATTGGGCTTGCCCCAAATCCTTCATCATTTTATATCTTTTTTCCGCTCATTTCCCCAGAGCAGTTGACTGTCTTGCGCCTTCCTCCAGGCATCCCGCCAGCGGTGGATTTGAGCAGGGGTGATGGCGGGCATGTTCTGCCGCTCCTCCTTGGGCCGGATATGGGGGAAGGGTTTATGTGGTTCCTGCTGGTACCAGTAAGCGACCGTGACCAAATCGAGAATCTGGCTGTTATTGTGTCCGTGCTCGATGGTCGCCTTTAAGGTTTTTTCGAAGGCGATGGGCGACTCGAGAAAAAACCGATAGGAATGGGTGCGTCCCATCCAGCCCATGTTGTCGTTGACTCGGGCATATCCAAAATAGGGATGCATGTAGATGACTTTCGGACACCACGAGGAATTGAAAAAGTCCTCCGTCCCGGTCCCGTGAAGAGAGGGGGGCCATTCCTCTCCGTCAACAAAAAACATGTCATCACCCTCTCCGTACCAGACGGGCGAGGGATTGTCCACATAATAATTCACCCCGACAAAATGTCCCTTCCCCTCTATTTCGGCTATCACATAATTCCGTAGGCCGTCGATGTTGGATGCCGTAGAGTAGTGGGAGTTCCATTCGTTCTCCTCTTCGGGAAGCGACTCGGTGAACTCCCTGTTCCAAAAGGCATGAAACCGACCCATCTCAGGACCGATGGAGTCATGCTGTTCATAATCGATATAGAAGAAGAAGGCACGGATCTGATCTCCGGATTGGTTCTCCACCGTAATCAGAGCTCCATTTGAGAAGGGCATGGGGAAATAGCAATTCAGTGCCCTCCCCTCCTTCGGTGCGACGGCCAGAAGAAGTGAGATGAGAGGATAGTTCTCCCCCCACCCCTGGCCGAAGAAATCACCAATGGGACACTCCACGCTCGGAGATTCCTCTCCATCCCAATACATCCTCAGGATGGCGTTCCTCCTCAGCATGGGATCCTTGCTGTTCATGGTAATCCAGATGTGCTTGATGATTCCAGCACCCTCGATGCGTGCAATCTCGGCCGTCTCTCCCGGCTCGATAGAGATTCTATCGGCATTCTCCCCGGTGGGATTGAAGCTGGATACTCTCTTCGACTGGTAATTCTTGAGTACAGCCAGGTTGTCGAGGGGCGAATCACTTTGAACCTGACTCGCGGCAGACAAGACGGCCGCACCCATAAGGATGCAAATACATCCGACAACAATGTTTTTATTGTTGATCATGATACCTTCCTCCTTACCTTGTTGTTATTATTTGGCTTTGCCCCAAATCCTTCACTATTTTCAATAATTTCACCATCTGACTCCTAAAATCAAGCTATCACATCCAAAGCGACAGGGTCAACGACTAGAAATACCGCATGGGTGAAAAGATCGCGGATGGTGTCATCATGGAAGCGGGAGATACGACTGAAATTACCTATTCCTCGTGAATCTCTAATTGACTGGATATGTTTGATCCATGTATTGTTGTTAATGAAGCAACCCAAAATAGCAAATTCCTGGGCCGGACTGGGACTACCCTGAAGGGGCTGAATAGGAGCCACAAATGAAACGGAGAGAGTTTATAAAAGCGGCCGGAGTCGGGACCACAGCACTCGCTCTACCCAATATCACAAGGGCAAGGACACCATCGATCCGGCCGAATATCATCCTGATTATGGCCGATGATCTGGGATATGGGAATCTTGGATGCTACGGAAGTCAGAAAAATGAAACACCTCATCTCAATGCGTTGGCCAGAGAAGGTGTTCGTTTTACCGACTTTCACACCAGCGGCACTGTGTGTACGCCGACTCGTGCAGGATTATTAACCGGCCGATATCAACAACGAATAGGACTGATAAAAGCAATCTTCGCAGAACACGATGAACCCGGCCTTTCTCCTGAAGAAATAACCTTCCCCCGTTTGCTCATTAATGCTGGATACGCCACGGGGATCATTGGCAAATGGCACCTTGGGCAAGTGGATAAATACAATCCCATCCATCATGGGTTTGACCGTTTTCGAGGTTATCTCCATGGCAATATCGATTACATCTCTCATTATGCACGCATCGGAGGCCATGACTGGTGGGATGGATTAAGAAACATTCCAGAAGAAGGGTATGTCACTCATCTGATTACTAAACACTCAATTGATTTCATCGAGAGACATAGAGAGAAACCGTTTTTTTTGTTCATTTCTCACTTAGCCGTCCACTGGCCGTTACAGGCCCCGGATGACCCTCCAGTCCGGGGACCCAAAAAAAGTAAAATTAAAAGAAGTGACCGGGAAACCTACGGTATCATGTTGGAGGAGATGGACAAAAGTGTGGGGAAGATCATTAAAGCGTTGAAAGCTTCGGGCATTGAAAAAAACACTTTAATATTCTTCTTATCCGACAATGGTGCAGAGCCTCCGGGCTCTAACGCCCCTCTTAGGGGAAGGAAGAATCAGATGTGGGAGGGGGGGCATCGTGTGCCCGCCATAGCTCACTGGCCTGGTTGGATTATGCATGGAGTTGTGACCGGAGAGTTGGCGAGTAGCCTTGATCTTATGCCAACAATTCTTGAGTTAACGGAGGCAAAATTACCTTCACACCACACGTTGGACGGAATCAGCCTGGTTCCGTTGTTGAAAGAGAATAAAAGCATTGGTAACCGCAAGTTGTTCTGGGATAACGCTATGCGGGAAGGAAGATGGAAACTCATTCAGGAAAAAAATAATATCAGCTTATATGACCTTGATTCTGATATCGGAGAAAGGATCAACTTGGCCGCCAAGCATCCTGAGCGTGTCAGGATCATGAGAACTGACCTAATGAAATGGAAAAAAGATGTGTATTTATAACTCAAGGAAAAGAAATAACAGCTTAATTTAATACATATTCTCAAAATCCGGTTCCAAATTAATCTCATGTCGTCTCAGGCTGACCTTAATAACATGCGTTGTATTTCAGCCCGATTTGGCGCTGAAGGCTGTGCTCCTAATTTTGTTGCCGACTGGGCAGATGCAGCGTTGGCGAATCGTATTGCTTCTTCCAAGGTTTTTCCTTCTGCAATGGCAACCGACAGAGAACCGTTAAAAACATCACCTGCGGCAGTTTTGAACTTCCTGCGACTACAATTTTCATAATTTCCTCTTATCTCAGCTCTGAAATACTTTTAACCATGGATTGCTACATAACCCTTGCTGCGATGATTAATCCAAGTCCAATGATAAAGAAGAAAAACATGGCTGCAATGAGCTGGCTGGTAGCCTTTGACGCATCTTTAAATTCCTTCCAGATAAACACACCCCACAAGGCGGCGACCATCGTTGCACCCTGTCCCAGCCCGTATGAGATGGCCGGTCCTGCTGCCCCGGCGGCAATGATACTAAATGACATTCCGAGACTCCAGATTGCTCCTCCGAGGATCCCGATCAGATGCAGTTTAGGATTTCCTTTCTTAAAATAATCTCCCGGGGCTACCTGCTCTCCGCTGATTGGTTTCAGCATGATCGCCGTGACGAATACGATGCTGGACAAAAGCAATCCTGCAGAAAATACAACCACCGCGGTATAGGGCGTTAACATACCAGCTTTGGGGTTTGCAAAATCGGTCACCATTGCATCTACAACAAATTTATAAAAGAATCCCATGGAAATGCCGGCAACAATGGACAAAATCAATCCCCTGGCAGTGCCCTGCTGTGCGCCGGTTTGCAGCCTTTTATAGGCAACGGCGTCAATAATGATTGCGACGACAACCAGCGCGACGCCCATAAAAAGTATCAACGGATTTCCTTCCGGTTTGGCCATATAATTGATAAATACGCCCTGCGCCAGCGCAATGCCTATTCCTACAGGGAAAGCAACCGCCATACCGGCAATATCGATGGCCGCGACCAGTAAAATGTTCGCAAAATTGAAAATAATGCCACCGAGAAATGCCGACCATAGCATGGCGCCGCTGGCCTGTCTTATGTCTTCAATGAAACCTCTTCCTTCTGCCCCGATGCTCCCCATCGTCAACGCTAAAACTAAAGCAAATAGCAAGACGCCAATGGAATAGTCCCAGTAGAACAGCTGAAATCGCCATTCTTTACTGGCCAGTTTCTGTGTATTGGCCCAGGAGCCCCAGCAGAACATCGTTATAACGCACATGACAACAGCTGCGACATAGGAATTGACAATAACCATAACTTTCTCCTTGTTAAGTCAATTATTAAATATTAACTGTTTGAAGCGTTTCCTAAATCATCCGCCAAACTGGCGGTCATTTCCCAATCGCCGATGCCTTATGCGGTTCCTTTTCGGGCCTGCCTCAAATCCTCCACCATTTTCAACAATTTCTTCTCATTCAGATCCTAAAACTACGTTATCACTTCTAAAACAACAGGGTCAACGGCTAGAAAAAATCAACCGACACCTCCAAACCGCCAAGTTTAAGATAGACTCCGCCCTCAAATCGACAAATAACTGTCCCGGAAGCCCGCAGAAAGACTCTTTCCTCTTCCCAGCCGCCATCAGGAATTCCTGGTGGACAACATGCTGCGGAGGTGGCCGTTCAGCTTCAAAGGCCAGCTCAAGGTGGGCAATGATCCTGATGAAAATCTTTGGTGCTTCGATAAAAAAGATGATTCTCATCAGGCCACCACATGAAGGACAACAGATGCTTGATGCAAAAGGGAATGGGTTCCCGAACAGCAAAAAGACAGATATTGAGAAGAAGATGGTAAAATTCCTTTCTTCGGTTGAAAAACGGTATCGAATGTATGAGATGGAGGAAGAAGCGGCAATATCAGGGGTATGCTGAGGTATGGAAATGCTGAGATCGTGGCTTAGAGGAGCTCTGATAAAATTGAAAAAACTCTTTCGGCTAGATAATAAGTGAGCCAATTCATGAGATTGACATTGGGCGGCTCTTCATATATACATCGTCAAGATACGATTTTCTTAGTGAGTCAGGAGGATAGTCCGGATTGATGAAGGAGGAAAAATGAGGTCGGATCAAATGAAACCACAGGGGCGTTTTTTGCAGAAAATACTCCTCTTGTTATTCTTTGGATATGTGTCGTTGCCGTTCATCCCGATCGATTGGGCAGGGCCCGCATCGGCTGGGAGTTTGAACGGGCATCCCAGGATGGAAACCGCTTCGCAGGGGGAACTCCTGACCCCGGAGACCGTCGTGAACCGGCGGAAAATCAGAGACATCCAACTCTCGCCGGATGAAAAGCACATCGCGATGGTCATTGTCGAGCCCACCAAGGGGGCGAGCCCCAACAGCAACATCTGGGTCTATGATGTCGCCACAAAGAAATCACGGCGCCTAACGACATCCCAGAAGTCCGACAACCACCCCCGCTGGTCTCCGGACGGCAGCGCAGTGGCCTTTCTGTCCAACCGCAGCGGAAGAAATAAGATCTATATTTTGCCCTTCGGGGGGGGAGAGGCGGAAGCCCTGGCAAAAAAGCACACGGGCGTTCCCGCCTTTGCCTGGTCCCCGGACGGCTCCAAGATCGCCTTCGTTTCTCGCGATCCCAAGACGGAAGTGGAGAAGCAAAAAGAAAAAGACAGGGATGATCCCGTCGTCTGGGATCAGAACATCAAGGCCCCCCGGCTCAGGGTTATCGATATCTCTTCCCGCGAAGTCCAAACTCTGACTGAGGAAGCTCTGCGCGTTTCTCAATTGGTCTGGCTGCCTCAGGGGGACAAAGTTCTCATCGCTGCCACGGATCATCCCAACCGGGATTATTACACCGACCGGCTGTCCCTCGTCGATATCGCAACGAAGGAGAAAGAAGAGATCGAGACTCCTCCCGGAATGTACCAACAGATGCGGATTTCTCCAGATGGGAGACGCCTGGCCTATGTAGCCTCCCGGCCCCCCGAATTTGGGCCCATCGTGATTGATCTCTTCCTCCGTCCTTTGAAAGGAGGGGAGACGCTCAACCTCACGGCCGGTTCCATCGACCGGCAGGTCAAGTCCTTTGTCTGGGAAAAAGACGGATCCTTCACGGTCATGGCTAAAACCGGATTCACCACCTCATTTTTCGACGTCACTCCGGATGGAAAGGCGAAAAAGTGGAATGCGTTACCCGTGAATCCTCTGGATTTCTTTGTAATAGCTGAGGAATTCACGGCGTTTGTCGGTGATACCTCAACCCAGGCCTCCGAGCTTTGGGTATCGTCAGGACCCGACCAGGTGGAGAAGGTGACGGCTTTCAATAAACACTGGGATGGCATTTTCCTGGCAGAGGCTGAGGTCTTTCAGTATCCGAGCTTCGATGGTTGGCAGATCGAAGCCGCCCTGCTGAAGCCCCGGGACTATAAGCCGGGAATCCGGTTTCCCCTGGTGACGATCATCCACGGGGGGCCGACGGCACGGTTTGCCGACCGGTTCCTCTACAGGCTGTCCTCGGTCTGGGCTCAGCTCCTTGTCGCCCAGGGATACGCGGTCTTCACTCCCAACATCCGTGGCTCGACGGGCTATGGATTGGACTTCGCCGCGTCCTGCCGGTACGATTGGGGCGGCGGAGACTGGAAGGACATCATGGCCGGTATCGACTATCTCATCGAACAGGGCATCGCCGACCCGGACCGCTTGGGCATCGGCGGATGGTCATATGGAGGTTACATGGGAGCCTGGGCTGTCACCCAGACGAACCGGTTCAAGGTGTCCGTCGCCGGATCTCCGATGACGGATATGGCTGTCGAATACGGGAGGGAAAACCACAGCACCAACATCTACGATGACTGGTTTCTCGGCAATCCTTATGAAAACGAGGACCTCTTCAACAGAATGTCTCCCCTGTTTTTTGTCAAGAAAGCCAAGACACCGATCCTCCTCCTGATGGGTGAGAACGATCCCATCAATCCCATCGCCCAGGTCTATATGTTTTACCGGGGGCTGGTTCGCTTTGGGGTCGAGACCGAGTTTGTATTTTACCCCAGGGAACCCCATGGACTGCGCGAGGAGAAACACATCCAGGATATGCTCAGCCGCATGCTCACCTGGTTCAATAGATATCTGAAATAGAGGCCATCTCCCTTCCCTCGTGGGCGGAGGAGTCAGGGCGGCCTACTGAGCGGCAGAGCCGTAATAGAGAGAGTTGAAAAAGACCCTGAAAGTCCCATGGGGCTGGGCTCTGTTCTGAACCGCGAAGCCCAGGAGGATCACGCGCCCTTTGCCCATGGGGACATCCACTACGGAGGCCTTGTTATACAAATATTGTTCTCCCAACAGATAGCCGCTCATGAGAATATTTTCCCCCGGATATATGACAGCCGCGGCCGGAGCCTTGTCCGCGAAGGAGGCGAGGATGTCGAAGGCCGGGCTGTTCCTGAACATGGCGGCAGCCGTATCCGGCATCCCGAAGGCAATGGGATGCGCGTTGTTGAACTCCATCCTGACCAGGGTTCCCGGGCAGGTGAATTTCGGGGGCTTTGTGGCTATGGGCTCTGCAGACATCATCACCCGCATCGGAGGCCTCAGGTCCTTAAGAGCATCGCTGACGGGCAGACCCAGCGTATCTATGGCAAAAATACAGGTGGAATTCAAGGTCACCAGCGTTCCGCCCGCCCGGACAAACTCTCCGATGTTCTGAACCCCCTGACTGCCGATGCCCCCGGTGTATTGGGGAGGCATTTTCCCCTTTTCGTGACCTTTGACGATGTCGTCCGTCATCATGGAGGGGATGACAACAACGTCGAAGGACTTCTGCAGATCCCCGGCTCGAATATCCGCATCGTGGACGGTGACGTAGGGGAACTCGTAAGCTTCGAGAAGCCACCGCGTCCACCCCTCGTCCATTATTCCCTTCCATGATGCATAGAGGGCGATCCTCGGTTTTTTCAGGTTATAGGTCTTGGCGCTGACCCGGCTTCCCGCCCCTCGAATGGGGATAAAAAACTCATCGGCCAGCGATTCGACCAGCGACCTGGAGACGCTCTTCGAGAGGACGATCATCGTGCCCGGAGGATGGCTTGCGCCTCCGGACTGGAAGGATTCCTTGGCCCAGAGAACCTGGCCGCCCTTCTGGAGGATCCTGTTTATCGCTCTGTAGCTGTTGTTGTACCTCGGGGACAAGAGGTAGGCGTAATCCGCCTTTCCTTTGATTCCTCCAGCCAGCGGCCTGACACTCTCCACGGGCGTCAGGCTCACCTGGAGGGGTTCTGCGGCGAAGGACACATCCACTCCCATCTGATACTGGAGGGTCCATCCCGCCGTGTCCCACGGAGGATGGAAGGCATCGGGGTAGGTTTGCGGATTGACGATGCCCTGCCAGAGTGAGGGATATTTGGACATGTCGGGATAGTCCTGCTCCTCGAAGATGGCCTTGAGACAGAGGGCGAACGGTTGGTCCATGGGGATGACCCAGGTTCCTTCGGGATAGGAGAGACCTCCGCTTTCGAAAGATCCATCGGACTTGTACACATCAATGCCGAGTTTGATGAGCCAGTTGAGCATGCGGGCGGCCACCGGAGGGTCCCACTGTTTCTGCGGGATTATCCAGGCATAGGGAGGCTCACTCTGAAAACGGGCGATGGTGTCTCTCCCCATCGAGTACTTGGCGTACAGGAGCTTTTCCCGGAGTAGGGCGGCCGTGGAGAGAACGGATTTAGAGGCGATCATGGAATACTCGACCGCATCGCTTGACCGCCACCATCCGCCCTTCCAGGGATTGGGATAGAACGTGCCCTTGAGGAAATCCTTGTAGTCTGCGGGAAAATCCTCCACGGCGTAGAATTGGGGCGTCGCATAATGATAGAGGGCGACCTCGGTCAAGGTCGCGACGATGTTGAAGAATCCGAAAAACCAATCCATGTAGCCGGCATACCAGAAGGAATGGAGAATCCGGGATATAACGCCTGTCTTCCCTAGCTGCGCGAAATCGTATCCCATGGTCGCACCAATCAGGGTCCGCAGCCGTGTGAACAGGGGATGGGTGTTCTGATTCATCGGTTCGGCGGCCGGGGGAATCCAGATCCTGGCCGGGAAGGGAGCCCTCTGGTGATGGCTGTGGAAGATAACAGGATGCCATTCCTGGTTGACGAGACGGACGATGTTCTGGGTCTCGACCAGGTTGCCCATGAAGGTGTCACGGTTGGTGTCGTGACCCGCATATTTGTGATACAGCCAGGGCAGGGGGCTGATCTCATAGGGGGTTCCGACATTGGGATGGTACCAATCGGCCAGAAGCTGCATCCCATCGGGATTGGGGAAAACAAGCAGAAAGATGACATTGTCGAGAATGGCGTGGGTGTCGGGATCTTCCGCAGTCAGCAGTTCATAGGCGAGTTGAATGTGACTTTGGGCAGGGGAGCACTCTGGGGCATGGACCCCTCCCTCGATGTAGACGATCGCCTTCCCTTCGGCGGCAAGTACCTTGGCATCCTCATCGGTCAGGCCTTTGACCAAGGCGAGTTTTTTCGATATTTCCTTGTAGTGATCCAGCCTCTCCATGTTTTTCTCAGAGGTGATGACGGCGTACATCATCAGTTTTTCCATGGAAGTCTTGCCCATCTCGAAGAGCTTGAACCGGGGAGAGGCAGAATCCAGGATTTTGAAATACTCGATGGCCTGATCATAGGTAGCCAGATGATAATCCGCTCCCACCTTGAATCCCAGGCTGTCTTCAGGAGGAGGGATTTTCTGAGCGGCGAGGATTCCGCTGCTCGTGAGCCCCATGAATATGACCAATAGGAAGACTGCATTTGAGTAGATTCTTTTCCTCGGCATGGAGTGCCTCCTTGTCTAGCGTTTTTGTTTCGCCCAATAGAAATAGACGGGAATACCAATGGCGACGATCCCCAGGCCGGCTATGGATTCGAGGGGTTTTGTGATCAGAGTATTGGCGAGAAGTCCGATTAGAGCGATGATGAACAGGAAGGGCATCACCGGATAGCCCCAGGTCTTGTAAGGGCGTGGGAGGTCGGGCCGTTTTTTCCGCAGGGTGAAGACGGAGGACACGGCCGCTACGTAGAAGATAATGGTTACGAAGGTCACGTAGGTGAACAGCTGCTCGAAGCTCCCGCTAATAGTCAGGACACAGGCCCACACAGCCTGGATGAAGATGGAAAATCCCGGGGTCCGGAATCGGGGGTGGACATTGGCCACGCGCTTGAAAAAAAGATTGTCCTTGGCCATGGCGTAGTAAACCCGAGGACCGGCCAGAATGCTTCCATTGAGGGCACCGAAGGTGGAGATGATGACGGCGGCAGATATGATAGAAGCCGCCGCTCCGCCAAAGAGGGCGGTTGAAGCCTTCTCAGCGATCTTTACCACTCCGACTATCTCATGCATCGGCAGGGCATACAAATAAATGTAATTGACCGCAATATAGAGAATAGTGATGATCAGAACGCCGGAAAAAAGCGATCTAGTGATATTTCTTTGCGGGTTTTTGATTTCTCCGGCAATGAAATTGAGGTTGTTCCAGCCGTCATAGGCCCATATGATTGCGATCATGGCCACCCCGAATCCCATGAGCAAGGAACTCAGGCTCATCCCCTTGGGGACAAAGGTCAACTCAAAGTTGCTTCCCTTTCCTATCAGGAAACCCAAGCTGACGAGGGCGACGATTGTGCCAATCTTGATGATCGTCACAATATTTTGGATCAGCCTTCCCAGGGAAAGCCCCAAGTAATTAAAAACGGAAAGGAGAATGATGATTCCCAATCCAAGTATCTGCCCCGCGGACAGGGAGAAGTTGAAGGTGTGATTAAACACGGTCGCGCTGGTCGAAAAGAAGACATTGGATGGCGAGAGTCCGGGGAAAAAATGGCCGAAGTATTCGGCGAAGGCATGGGCGAGCGCGGCGATGACCCCCGTCTGGTAGACGAGGAACAGCGTCCAGCCGAACAGGAAGCCGGATAAGGGACCGTAAGCCTCCCGCAGGTAGACATACTGGCCTCCGGCCTCAGGCATGGCGGCCCCCAACTCTGCATAGGTCAGGGCTCCCGCCAGGGAGAGCATTCCGCCCACGGCCCAAGCAACCAGGATGAGCATCGGCGACGGGATGGATTTAGCGATGATCCCCGTCGTGATGAAAATGCCGGAACCGATGACGATTCCGATGACGATCATGATGGAGTCGAAGACACCTAGCTGTCTTCGTAAGCCGACTTCGGACGTCTGTGCGGCATCATTAGGGACTTTCAGTGGACCGGCTTCGCTCATATTCTTTTTCTTCCTCTCCCATGCCCTCTCGCCTGGATTATTCACATTCAGCAACCCCGACCAAACCTAACTCCCACACGTGATTAATCCATAGCAAATTATTGGATAACCTATCTTCGGTAATTATCCTGCAATTCTCAAGAGATGCAATTTATCACATCTCAATTGATAAGCAAAGCCTTATCACTTCGGCAGGAAATCCGGTTGACATTCTACGGCCCCCAGGATATAAAACCACTGGATTTTACGTTTACCTTAAGCGGAGGAAAACAATGAACCCCAAAGGGACTTTGCTGCTCAACCAGACTATTGTGTCTTCTCTTCTCGATCTGAACGAATACATCGACTGCGTCGAGGATGCATTCAGGAGATACGCTGAGGGACAGAGCCTGGGAACGGGACTGCTGCATTTCGATTCCGGCGATCTCGAGTTTCACATCAAGGCTGGAGGCCTGCGGCTGAACCGGACCTATTTCGGACTCAAGGTGGCCGGCAGTTCTTTTCTGAATATGGAGAAATTCGGCCTGCCCAACATCCTCGGCGTCATCATTCTCTTCGATGGGGAGAACGGCTACCCGGTCTGTATCGCCGAATCGGTCGAGATCACTATAAAAAGGACCGGCGCCGCAACAGCCGTAGCCGCGAAATATCTGGCGAGGCAGGACTCTAAGACAGCGACGATCTGCGGCTGCGGTGTACAGGGAGAGATTCAGCTCGAATCGATCAAGGCCGTTTTGCCCATCGAACGGGCCTTTGCTTATGACTTGGATCAGTCGAAAGCCGAAGCCTATGCGGCAGCGATGTCCCGAAGGATTTCCATAGAGGTTCAACCTGAAAGGGATCTTGCCAAGGCTCTCTCCCAGAGTGACGTCGTCGTCACTTGCACCCCCACCAAGAATTATTTCCTGTTGAGTAAGGATGTGAAACCCGGGACCTTCATCGCGGCCGTGGGTACCGACAGTCCCGAGAAGCAGGAGCTGGAGGCTAGTCTCCTGCCCGGCAACAAAGTTGTCGTGGATATCCTGGATCAGTGCGTCGAGGTCGGGGACCTGCATCATGCCATCGAAGCGGGCTTGATGACCAAAGACGATGTGCACGGAGGCATCGGCGATGTTATCATCGGCAACATTCCGGGAAGAACAACGGATGAGGAAATCACCATCTACGATGCCACTGGGACGGCCCTGCAGGATGTTGCCGCTGCCGCACTTTGCTTCGAAAAAGCGGCCCAAAATGGAGAAGGACAGCTGGTGAATTTTTTTGAATAGGGGATGAAAGGGAGGGAAGAGCGATGAATATCAAAAAACCGACCGTCATCGTGGATGAGCCCAAGATGCGAAGGAACATCGAGAGGATGTCGGAGAAGGCTCGAAGAAACGGAGTTCGCCTGAGAGCTCATTTTAAGACGCATCAGTCCGTCGAGGTCGGAGAAATCATCAGAAAGTACGGGATACAAGCCATCACCGCATCCTCCATCGATATGGCGGCCTATTTCGCTGCACGCGGCTGGCGGGATATCACGGTCGCCATTCCGGTCAATATCAGACAGATCGATGATATTAATATGCTTGCCGGCAAGATCTCGCTGGGCGTACTCGTGGAATCGCTGACATCGGCTGAATTCCTGGCCGATAGCGTTCGCTCCCCTCTCCGAGTCTGGATCGAAGTCGATTCGGGAGAGCTCCGGACTGGAGTCAACTGGAAGAATACGGAGAAGATCGAGAAGATCGCCCACCTGATCGAGGGCTCGGAACAGCTCACCCTGGCCGGTATTCTGACCCATGCCGGACAGTCCTACGATCAAGCCTCGGTTGAAGCCATCGAAAAGGTTCATCGCGAGTCCATCTCCCGGATGAACGAGGTGAGAGATCATCTGGTGAGAGGAGGCTTTTCCGATATAGAGATCTCAGTGGGGGACACCCCAACCTGCAGCCTCATGGACGATTTTAGCGGCGTCGATGAGATCAGGCCAGGAAACTTCGTCTTTAACGACCTTCTCCAGGTGAGTCTCGGCTGCTGCAGGGAAGAGGATATCGCGGTGGCGGTTGCCTGTCCTGTGATCGCCAGGTATCCGGAGAGGAACGAACTGATAATCTATGGGGGTGGGGCGCATCTGGCCACGGATCACCTGATGAGGGACGGTTCTCCCTATTTCGGCCTGGTGGCTCTTCCCACCGAGACGGGATGGACCCTATCCGTCGATGGTGCCTGGGTGCTCAAAATCGCCCAGGAACACGGCACCATTCGTGCGGATAGAGAGTTCATCAATGGGATCAAGGTGGGGGATATCCTGATGATCCTGCCCATCCATTCCTGTCTGACGGTCAATCTTCATCAGGTCTATCAGACCGTGCACGGCAAAAAACTGACGAGCTTCCATTACGAGTTAATGGAGGATCTCCATGCCTTCTGCTAGAAAAAACACACATATTTTTGTTTGCACAAATCCTGCCCAATTTTCCACGATTATTGGCAGCTGACTTCCAGAAATACGCTTGTCACAAGATAAAGAACCGGTTCCAGATTGATCGGCTCCCGGCGCAGAAGGAGCGAGAACACCTCCCGGTGGGCGGCTTTCCTCACTCCTCCCAAGGGAGGAACCGAACGAGTGTCATCTCAATTTTATCTTTGAGAACGTCCACCACGACATAATGATGACAAGAACCCATTTCTCCGTACTGAGTATGCAGCGAAGCGCCTCCGCCGCCGGTCACAGTGTAAGCAACACCGCCGTATGTTGCAGTGCTGTATGCGTGGATGTGGCCGAGAAAAACATGATCCACACTGTGCTGGGACATGAGCTCGAGCAGAGGAACCGACATTTCCGCCGACATGGAGTGGTAAGCCCATTTTTCTATCTCAGGGGGAGGAAGATGCATAAAAACAAATTTTCGATAGCCCTTTTTTTCGGTCAACCATCTATCCGCCAGCGCCAACTGCTCTTTCCAGGGCATAACACCTTCGTAATCGCAGTTGTCTAGAATGACAAACCGGCTGTGGCCGTAATCGAAATGATAGACCCTTGACTCATCTCCTCCAAATGCATAGGTGTAAGATACGCTGCCCCTCGCGCGGTCATGATTCCCCATCACCGGCAAAAAGGGATAGGAGGCATTGTCGTCCAAGGTTTGGAAATGATAGGTATCCATGTCCTTGGAGTATCCATATCGGGTCATGTCTCCTACATTGATTGTAAACAGGGGCTGCCATTTGTTGATGCTGTGCGTGACTATTTGCCACATATTGATATTGCTGCGCGAGTCTCCTACCACAACAAATCGAAATCCCCGCGACTTTTTGAACTTAACGGTTTTGATCCGGGCGATCATTTTGTCGACGTAATACTTATCTCCGTATTTCGACAGATTCTCAGTGATCATCTCCAAAGTCTCCACCTTGGGCGGGATGATGGGTCTGAGCATGGATAGAACATTTCCCGCAGATCGTATTTCTCCCTCATCCGTAAAAGATATGATCACGCCTTCCTTCTCGTTTCCATACTGGATGAAATAACGATGTCCTTCCACGGCCTCCACGGAATAGGCTTTGGTTAGAGATAAGCCAAAACGGAAGATTTCTGCTTTTTCGAGGATGATCTCGGGGATCTTTTCGATCGGTACTTCCTTTATCTTTTCTTTGTGAAAAATCCGACCCGTCGATTCGGCTTTTTCATCAATGACCGTGCTTATCCGTTTAAGCTGCCCATCCGAACCGATCTCAAAGGAATAACGGCTGCCTTGATTATCTTCGGCAGCTATTCTCCAGTAAAAATCTTCTCCTCGGGACCTTTTTTCGACCCTGGTCTTTGAACGATCAGGAACTACATTCCTCAGATACTCAAGTGCCATTTCAGGCAATTCACTGATCGGGATCGAAGGGGCTTCCTGGTAAAACTCAGGATCGGCATACGTGTTCCCTGCCGGGCCGAAGGCCTCTTTGTATTTGGCCGGCTCATCATAGGAACCCTCCTCCGGCAGGATCAACTTGGATTCTTCATGAGGAAGGATCATAAACAACCCGATTATAATAAGCCCCACTGCCACTAAAGAAATAATAACCAAATATTTTGTCTTGATCTGCATCCTATCCTCCCAGCCTATAATACAGGTCGCGAATTATCCAGGCTAGACGATCCCATGACTCTCTTATGAGCCATGCGCTTGAAAATGGCGTTGTATACCTTCTACGGGAATGATCAACAGACTTCCCCACCGGGCATTTCTGCTTATTGTCGCAATTCGCTGTATCACTGCGCACCTAGTGCTGGGCACGCAAGCTCCGCGCCAGCTCTTTGATCTCTCCCAGGTCTTTGGTCATCTCGTTCCAGCCATACCAGTAGGCATAGTCGGGATTGACATGGAAGAAGCCCTGGTAGGCACGCATCCGGTGTTTCATGTACATCTGGACCAGGACCTGGTCGATATAGGAAAGGCCATCCAGCTTCTCGTTCCAGGGCGCACCGTTGGTGTGCATAAAAGTTAAAAGGAACGGATAGTTGAAAGGATATCCTTCCGGTTTCTTGATGATCCCGTCCTTGTAAAGGGAGGCCACGGTCTCGATGGCCTCGGCCATCAACCGGTCTGATTTCTGCAAGATGGAGTCACCCATCTCGAGCTGTTCTCTGACGTACCTCTCGGAATGGCATTGAGAACAAATGTTGATCATCTTCTCCCGCTCTTTTTCCCAGGATTCCTGGTCGAGCCGGACCATATCCACAGCCTTAACCGCATCGAGTATGGCGGTGGGTTCACCGGTCTCGGGATTCAGCACACCCAATGCCATGAGGATGGTCACCCGGTCGGCCGCAGCCTGCTTATCCTCCGGCAGAGGCAGCCGGACACCGAGGAAACCCCAGGCTGTGTGGTTCTCATGGTCTCCGCCCGGCATGTGGCAGTGCTGGCAGCTGGGAGCCGCGGCATCTTCAGGGAGGTAGCCCAGTTCCTTGGCAAAGAAACGCTCACCATGCTTGGAGCTTGACCACATCTCCCACTGGGGGTGGTCATAACCCATGTGACACTGCTGACAGGCGCGCGGATTCAGGGCTTCCTTGCGGGAGAAGCTGTGCCGTGTATGGCATTCGTCACACGAGTTATTCTGGTAACGGTATCCTTTGTCGCGCAGTTCTTTTTTCTGCTCCTCGGTCTTGATCCCCATGTTATGGCACCCGCCGCAGCCCCGCCCCCCCTCGATCAGTTCATCAGGGGCAAAATGCGTGGCCGGCAGGGCATTGAGTGAGGTCCAGC
>SDBS01000491.1_pt1 | contig 38413 bp, 50 predicted proteins | sample 2277091 | NCBI WGS metagenome assembly SDBS01 (sample SAMN10404972, study PRJNA504765) | marine sediment metagenome | isolation source: marine sediment core GS10_PC15, 163 cmbsf | place: Arctic Ocean: Southern Knipovich Ridge | collected 2010
CTCGGCTCAGGCATTATTTTTCCCTTCGTCTGGGGGCAACGGCTCGCACGGTACGTGCCTAAGGCAATTCGGTCAAGGGTCGAGTGGCTGCCTTGTCGTTAAACCTCACTCTCGTCACGAAGCCTGACTGCGACGAAGGTAACGTCTTCTCCGACGACGCCGCGGGCGTCGATGGTCCAGTTGTGACTGGCCACCTTCACCTGCTCGAGCGTCGCGAACCGTGAGCCCGTGCGGGTGTCCTCGACCAAGGCGACGAGGTCGCCGCTGACCAGGATGTTCTCGAGGTGCTCCTCGGTGCTGCCGCCGACGCTCGGGAAGAAACCCAGGCTCTTGAGCGTCGTGCCGATGATGCGGAACTGCCCGGCCGTGAAGGTCACGCGGTAGGCGACCGGCACGAACTCCTCGACCTCGATGTTGTCCAGGATCTCGACCGGATCATACTGGACTTCCTCGGTCACGGCGACGTTGCGCGCGTACCCGACCTTGATGCCGTCGATACTGAACCGGGCACGTGCCCCGGTAAATAGTCTTCCCTTTTCAGCCATCGGTCAGCTCCCTACGCGGCGGTCTGGCGTATGGTTACGAGATGTATTGTGTTCTTGACGAAGTTGATGGGGATGACTGGGGCCAGCTCCACCGAGACTTCCAGAACGTCCACGATCAGCTCGATGTCCAGGCTCCGGTGCGCCACGATTGTTTCCTCGTCGACGAGCAAGCCGAGCGTACCTTCCGCCACGGACTTCGCCGCGTTGACGGTCCCGGCGAACCCGGCTTTGCCGACGGCGAACTCCATGTTCGTGCGGAAGTTGAACGTCGCAAAATTGACGCTCTCGTTCACGCTCGCCTCGATGAAGGCGAGATTGTTGGAGCTGAGATGCGTGGTGATGTTGCGCACCACGCGCCGGCCCACCCCTTCGACGCTCTCCGAGAAGAGCAGTCCCGCGGTGATCAGCTCCTCGGCGTCGTCGACCGGATTCCAGGTGTTGCTCTGGCGGAAGCCGAGGCTGTTCTCGAACTTGAAGGTGAGGCTGGTACCCACGGGGCTGCCCGCCTGCATACCCGCGACCATGCAGGCGCGGAAGGCCGGCAAGAAATCTTGCCGCTCGCCCGCCGTATTGAACCGCTCGATCGTCTGAGCGACCGCGCGGATGTGGCGCGTGTTGAGGTCGACGATCTGCGTCTTCAGCTCGGTCTTGTTGGGCACGTCGGTGAGCGCCGTGTTGAGCAAGCCGACCACGCCGTCTCGCTCGCTGCGACCGATGCCGCCCATGAAAGCGTTGTGCGCGTCGAGCGCAGCGTGCACCGCTGGGTCGCCGGTCATCACGACGATGGTATTGACCCGCGTCTGCTTGAGCAGGTTGAGTGCTTTCTGGAAGTCCGCGAAGGTCGTGGTCCCTTCGACGCCGCCGACCAAGAAGACCGGATTGGGGGTGTTGTCGGGAGCTCCACCCGTAACCCCGGTGGCCGCGACTGCACTCATCAGCACGCTGTTCTGGTTGATGAACTCGACGATGGCGTTGATGTCGGCCTTGAACCCCGGGTTGGCCGGCCCGAAGATGTCCACGTCTGGAGCGATGGTCACATCCAGAAGTGCCGGGTCGAAGGTGGTCCGCGCCGTGATACGGGTGAACTTGAAGCCTTCGCCGTTGACCTGGCGTGCGTTGTAGAAGTCCTCAGCCTTGAGGATGGTGTTCTGCACAGCGCCGACGCTGCGCACCGCCTCGACTGCGAATGTCACCGTGTCCCCACTTGCGATCTCGCCCATGATCAACCGTGTGATTTCAGACCACTGAGCGACACCAACCACAGGTGTTGCGCCAGCTAGTGTGAACTTCTCCAGCTGCTTGACGCCCGTGGGATCTTTCCCTTCGACGATCAGATCCTCAGCACCACCTGTTGCTGTGACGGTGATAACCCCACCGCTCACGAACATGGTAGTGGTGGCGTAAACGCCTGCGCTCTCGTTCGTGCCCGCCGTGATGGTCATCAACGTAGTCGGAATCACCGTGTCGGAAACCGTTACGGTCCCCAGGGTGGTGCCTGAGATGATTGCGCCGAAGCTGTCACCCGCAGCAAAGACCAGCTGACCGTCGACCGGGGTCGTACCTGTGAGCGTAATGACCTCCGACTGCGGAGCACCACCCACCGCTAACCCGTAGACCGTGACCTTGTTCACGTCAGCAGCGTTGGAGCTGACGACACGTAGCGCACCATCGGCCAGCAAAAACGAGGAGATCTCACTATCCAACCCAATTGAAACCCGAGTTGCGTCAGAAACTATCGAACCACCCGCCAGCACTTTGCCGGTCGCAGTATCGTAGCCTGAGCCATCAACGGGGTCATCGTACTGGAGCTGGAAGAAGTCGTCGCCACCGACGTCGTCATCGCTCTCGGTTTGGTCCTCGAAGATGATGGTGACCAGCTTGCCCTGGTTCGTGCCGTCCTGGATGTCGATGTTGATCTGAGAGGTGAAGGCACCGAAGTCGAGGGAGGTGAGGTCGATGGCCGGCCCCTGGCCGTTGTTCAAAGTCGCCAGGCTCTGCGTCGCCGGGTTCGTCTTCATGGCGACGATCTCTTGAGCACCGGCCAAGATGTCCGGGTCCTTCGCAGGAGCGAAGATGATCGGGATGGCCTCTCGGAGGTCGCCGCTACGGAACGTGGTGTTGCCCTTCTCGGGCTTGTTGATGCGGATGAAGTCCGCGGGGTTGTCGATGGCCGACACCGGCCGGCCCCCTTCTGCGTCGCCGATGACGGCCACGATGCCCGAGGCGCCGAGACCAATCTGCTCCAGACCCGAAGCGTCCACCTCGGAGTAGGAGCCCGGAACGCTGATCACTCTCCCCAAAAAAAATATTGAGCTCGCCATGGATTACTCCTCAGATTGGTCGTTTCTGGAACTTCTGAAATTCGTCATGCCACTCGCTCATCGTCAGAGGACCGAGCTTGGTGCGTCTGGCGTAGCCGGCGAAAGGGAACATCTGGTCCGGCTTGATCTTGCCCGCAGCCACAAAGGTGCGAAGAGGGACCGACCCGGGAGCGGGTCGCTTCTTTCCAGACTTCTGAGGGACAACCTCGTCGGCCTTGAGTGCTGGTTTCGGGTCGGCTTGGGGAACTTCAACAGCCACCTCGGTAGCCTTGTCGGCTTTGGGTGCCTTGTCCGCGTCCTTCTTCCTGGCCATCACCTACTCCTCGTCTTCCGTTCCAGAAGCGATCGTCACGAGCGTCTTCACGTCGCCAACGTCGCTTGAACTTCCAGATTTGTCAACGTGTATGCCTTCGACCTTGAAAGCCTTGCCCTGGTCGCTGCCGGGCTCGATCCTCTCAAATTCACGTTTACCTTGAACCGTGAACTGCCTCACGAAAACGTTTTCTGGAAGGTACCGAAGATCTGGCGCCAAGTCCATTCCGCCGAAGCGCGCGTCGTACACACCACAATCGTCGAGATTCGCGCTGACAAAGACCGCTTTAGCCACCTCGTAGAGGTACGAGGTGTGGTCCGGGTGCTCGGAGCAGCAAAAGATCAGGTACTGGTGCTGCCAGATGCTGCTCTTGATGTCGAAGCCAAAGTCTTCGTCCTCTGGGTCAAAAATCACCGCGCCGTCGTTGCCTATGTAGGTGTCCGTCTCGTTCTCGTTCCCCAGGACAATCGAGTAGAGCGGGAAGTCGTCGTCTCCCCGGGCGTACTGGTGCTTCACCTTGGGCGGCTTCGTCTGGAAAGCTTCGCGGATAGACGCCAGCTCGGTGTCGGAGAGGCCGTACTGCTTGAAAATGGGATCGAGCAAAAACAGGTCGCCTTGGATCTGGTCGAGCCCGTCTTTCAGGATGTTGAAGAGGAAGCGCTGTATCATCCCAGGCTCTCCACGTAGGCCGAAAACGCCTGGGGCGCAATCTTCTGGACGAAATTTGCGACCTCCTTCGCGAAGAAGCGCCCCTGAGTGGCTGGGCGAATCCAGCCGACCTTGTTGGCCGTCGAGATGGTGCGGAAGGTCGTGTACTGGCTCTGCGTCGCCTTCTCGTAGGTCTTCTGGGATTTGATCATGCCGGCGTAGATGTCCGTCGCGTGGTGCGGTCGCAGCTTCGGCGCCAGGCCCGCGGGTAGCCGTCCACCGTAGGCCACTTTCTGCCCGGAAGCGCTGCGCGTCGCTTCGAGCTTCTTCGCCGCCTTGTACACCTCGCGCCCGAGCTTTTTGGCGTCGGCCACGGCGTCGTGTCCACCGTAGGCGCTCCCCATCGCAGGACCGACAGCACCAGTCGTGCCCGGGGTCGCGTGTCGGAAAGGGATGGCACGGTAGTAGCTCCACTTTCCAGATTTGCTGACCGCCGCATGTTTCCCACGCTGGCCTCGAGCCACGACGGGGACGTGCGGGCCCAGCAAAGTGTCGCGCATGTCCACCGCGTCCATGCCCTGCTCAATGGCATTGGGCAAAGCACCTACCAGGCTGATCACCGATTGCCCGTGCTGGGATTTGACCTGTTGGATGCCATTGATGTAGTCCCGCCGCGTCGTCGATAGCTCGTTGCCGGCGAGGCGGAGCCACTCGTTGCGAGCAGCCTCCGCAATATCCACCACGATGCGGTCGACTATCGCCGGCGAGAGCGCGTCCAGGACCCCTTGTGGAAGGATGTTCTCCATGTTCAGGACCTCGATCATGTCAGCAAGAACTCCAGCTTGCAGACGGCTTCCACAGGCAGATCTACGGGATCGCCCCTGGGCGTCAAAAGGCGGGTCTTCTTGAACTTCAAGAGCGTCGCTCGAGTAACGTGCGGGTGCTCGATCACGCGCCAGTGCGGAAACGTGAGGTAGTGCATCGCGAAGAACGTACCCTTGTCTGGGGGTGGCACCCCGAGGAACGTCACCTCCCCGTCGATGATATTGAAGTCCGTTCCTTCGACGAACACCTGGGTCAAGGTACGGAAGAGGTTCATGCACACGATCGGATACCGTATGCCTTTTCGGTTCGTCGGCGACGACTGCTTCAGCGTCGCCGTGCCGTCGGCCTCCGCCACCTGGGCGTAAACCACGGTCGTGTCTAGGTGGATGAGCCTATCGTGATAGCCCAGTCGGTTCTCTGGACGCACCGTGAGGTTCTGCTGACCCTCGAGACGTTTCTGTACCTGGTCGTAGGGCATCTCCTTCGCCGTGATGCCGGACATGATGCCGAAGATGACCCCCGAGTCGGTCCCCACGAGCTTGGTCTGCAGGCTGTCCAGCTCACCAGTTTCGATCGTGGTCACTGGCCGTACCGGCGCGAACATGAGCCACCCAGAGCCCTCGCAAATGGGGCAGTTGGGGTCGGACTGCTCCGTCTGGTCGTTCACGGGCGCGCACGGGCAGTAGGCGGCCCTGGACCACGCGAGACGGTACCCCTTCGTCTCGATGGCCAGCGTAAAGTCGTCTGGGCGAAAGTCGACGCGCTTGCCTTGCTCTTTCACGTCGGCTGGAAGTCCGGCGATTCCAGATTGTAGAGCGAGCTTGACCAACGTCACACCACCGTCAGCTTCGGGCCGCGTTTGTAGTAGTTCAAAAGCGTGGGCAGTTGCTCCTTAACTTCCCGATTGTACTGGATGAGGCGGCTACCGAACCCGGACGATGTTGACGAGCTCGTGGTGTTGAAGCTCTGGCTCAGGCCGTCGATACCGATCGACTGACTGGCGATGCCAGCGCCACCGAGCAGGTCGCCGGCGATGTTGAGCGGTCCGTACGACGCGAGCTTGCCCACGAGTTCTTTGATGACGGGGGGCACAACATCGAGCTCCGGGTACGGGACCGAGACGGAGGCCGGGTTCGAGCCCTGGGGGAAGCCAAAGCTGCCCGGGGGTATTGGGCCGAAGCCGGCCGTGTACTTCACGCGGAAGGCGTCGGGGATGAAGCTGTTCTGCCCGTAGATGAGGGGGATCCACGCGGCGCTCGCCCCGAGCAGGATGCTGCCCGCCGTCCCCGTGCCGGGCACGAGCTGTACCTGCCCGCTGTCGCGCTGCGGGTGAATCCAATCCTTCTCGAAGACCTGCACCACCTGCTCGCCAGGCAACACGAGCCTGAGCTCCTCGATCGAGATGAGGGGGTAGCGGTAGAGCTGGAGCCAGATGTACTTGTCGTAGTCCTCGCGGTAGTAGTCGTGTCGCTCTTCCTCGATGACCGTGCGCTTGATGGGAATGTCGAGCCTGTGCTCGAGCCAGCTCACCGCCGAGCGGATGTAAAACTCGAAGAGGGAATCTGGAAAAGGCTCGCCCTGGTCGTTAGTCAGGTCGAGGCCGAACAAGTAGTTGGTCTTGAGCTCGTCGATGCTAATGATCTCAAGCGCTGGGTCTGGGGCCCCGAGCTTTGGATCGGAGAAGGCCCCTACGTCCTGCGTACCGCTGTTGAAGAACCTGAACCGGTAAGAGTAGTCCGGGCTGCCTTCTTTGTCCTCGAACGCATAGGTTTCGACGCCACTTTGAAGCGGGATGCGAGTTTGCGCCGTCGTGATTTCTACGTGAGCGCCATCGATCCCGGTGGTACTCCGGTGGATCTGGATCTGGTCAAAGCTCAGCAAGACCGTATCGACGTCATCGACTTCGTCCGTGACGGTGATGGGTATGATCAGGTGAGACATCAAATATACCTCAAGGCCAGGTCGTTACGTCTTGGCTCGCTAAATCCGGCACCGTCTTCACGAAGTCAACGTCCGCGGCCTCGATTACGAACCGCACCTCGGTGTTGCGCACCAGTTCCAAGTTGAAATCACCGTTGGAGTCGGTCTTCGTGTTGGCGATGCGCTTCGCCATCTGGCTGCCCGCGACGATCTGAGGAGTCGTCGCGAAAGCGTCTACATCAGCTCCGGCAACCACTTCCCCACCCGCGTCTTGCACTGCGAAACCGAAAATGACGCATCGATCCGGAGCGCTCGGTGGCGGGGGCAACACAAAGTCGGTGGCCGTGAACGTGAACGTAGCGTCGGCCGTGACCACCATGGTTTCCGGCACCGTGAACGTGAATTGGGTCTTCTGGAGCCGGACCTGGTACGTGTTGTCGTCCAAGGCCACGGTGAAGTCGCCGTTCGAGTCCGTCACCCCTCGGGTCAAGAACGTTAGGTTGTCTTCAGCGAAGACGGAGACGAGAACCCCCGGCACCGGCTGTGGCGTCCCCTGGTTGTCATCTACGTGGATGGTGACCTGCCTGGCCCCTACAAGACCTTGCGCGAGGGCATCGAGCGCTTCGCCAGTTGAGCCAGCACTTGTGTGGCCCGCCAAGATCTCGTCCCAGACAGCGTCGGCAACGTCCAGAGCGCTCGGCACGTCGCTACGCACGAAATGCTCTGCCCCACCGCAAACCGTAGTAGCCTGCGTCTCGTCGGTGTCGTCGGTAAACGTGAAGTGGACGGTAGCTCCGACCTTTCCGGCCGTCGCTGCCGCGGGCAGCTCATACAACCACTGCCCAGCCTCGATGTGGATAGCTGTCGGAAACGGAGCGGGCGACACTACCCACGCAGTGTTGTCCCAAAATTTCCCGTCGTCTGCGTCAAAGGACTCCAAGCGGATGATCGCGAGAATGGTCAACGTCGACACTTGGGATCCATCGGACGCCAGGTGAACGGCGGCCATGAGATCCTTGGTCTGTCCTGCGATGAGCATCAGTCAATCTTACGTTTTAGGTTCATTGCCGCAATTGGTGCTACGCCAACATCGAAGTCGATTTCAAATGTGACAGGGTTCGTTCCAGCCTCGGACGATCTTGCAAAAAATAAATTTCCTACAGTTACTTCGTCCCTACCTTTCACCATAAATCCATTGTCAACTCTGACTCCGTCTCGCCAGTCTTCTGCCCATGATGGTGGAAGGGACACAGTGTGCAAAACATCGGGTCCGGTTGTAAAAGGAGCATAGGGTTCTGAGGCGCCAGCAGATGCGTCCGTGTCAGTTCCGATTACACCACACCCACTATCAATTCCTCCGGCCCAATTAAGTGCATTCAGTTTCGCTTGTCTCCAACAAGAACTTCCATTTTCCACGGCTCCAAATACAGGTCCCGTACCTTCCACCCATATATTTGCATCGACAATTCTAAATAAATCTAGTATTCCCGCTGCAACTTCGCCAGCGCTAGACACTCTCCACACGAGCCAACGGAATCCGGAAATAACCTCATTGGGTATGGCGCTACCTTTAACTCTGACAAGGGATCGACGTGTATCGCCGAGAACGCCAAGAACGAGGGCAATATCTAAAAACGGTCGCAATCCATAATTAATTGGGAGACCAGTACTTTGCATCATGTTGTCTTCAATGTCAGTCGTCCCGCTGATAATTACGGTCGGGTCAACAATTATCGGATACACAGCAGCAACCAGATCAGCCTGGTCCAACTCTAACCGAATCACCTGACGACCAGCCACAGGGGCGCCCTCTGTCATCGTGACGCCTATCGGTTTTGGCTCGGGGGCGGTGGAGTCATGAGCAAACGGTGCGAGCACAACGAGTACAGTGGTCCCGGTGTCGTCTTGAATGATAGCGTGTCCAGCTTCAAAAACGAGGGTACACTGTGGCGCGAGCTGCACGGTGAACTCAAACACAATCGGATGACCCGACGCCTTGCACACAATCTCCTTTTGGATCTTTCCGCGGCCTGGTCGATAGATCAGATCACAATCCGACCACAGATCTGGCCACCGAATAGCCAATCCACTCTCCTCAACCACCGCGTCGACCGAGCTTCCAGCAACAGCTTTGAAATTCACCCAACAACTCGGTCGATCACAAAGCCTAGCTCCAACCATGGCACGGTTGTTCGGATCGAGCGCGTCGCGAAAGAAGCACTGCAGCGGCGCCTGAGCGGACTGGTAGGTGAAGTCAAACACTCCGGACCAGTTTGGCGGCACTCCTGGAGCAGTAACGGCGCCAGGGGCGCTCGTCTCCCACGAGCCACCTGGCTCTTGATAATTCAGCCAGTTGCTCAGGACACGACGGTGGCTTCGTCCTCCAAGAGGGAAATCTGTCCAGTGTTGTGCATTTCGGATCATCTACAGGCCGTGGCTCATGCCTCACCCAAGCCTTCTCGCAATTTCGTGACAACTTCTGCCAACTTATCCACGCGAGAACCCAGGCGTTCGAGCTGTTCCTTGAAATCCTGACGTTGCTGCTTCAACTCCCCCCGAAAGCTTTCACGCTGAATGCGGAGCTCTTCGTGAAAAAAGGCAGCCTGCTGTTCGGCTTGCTCTCGGATGCGTTCGAGCGCAGCAGTAAAATCATCTCGCTGAGCCTGCACAGCTTTGGCGTGGTCCCTCATCAGGCTGGGGAGGTAGTGCGTGAAGAGACGACGCACCAACCAGCTTATGAGAGCGAACGCACCAATGACCGCGGTGGCCAGTGCTATGGCGAGGTTTTCGTCCATCCAACTCTCCGCGCCCAGTCCTAAGCGCGGCGTTGGAAAGCGACGACCTCTACGTCGGTACTTCCTCCGACCGCGCGCAAATAGATGTTGTCCCGACCCGTCGTGTTGTCCGCTACCGTCTCGACTGGGCCGGCCCACTCGCCGTGGGGCGTCGCCGCAGCGGGTACCGCGAGCTCGACGAAGTTCTCGTCAGCGTCGAAGTCCTCCTCGGTGAAGTACAGGCGGCAGACGTTGGCCCCCTTGTTCCGCGCCACGAGGAAAAGTATTAAGAAAGGGAGGGTGAGCTTCTGCCCAGTCGTCGTGATGGTCTCACGACGAACAAGGGGTACGCCCCCTCTGACCGTCACCACTGACATATGCCGCCCTCCTACGCCCGTGGGCGGTTACTCGCCGATTGCGATCCAGCTCACGTCGACGGGCGTGTCACCGACCGTACCGTGGGCCGTGCCTCCCTTGACGACGAAGAGCTTGATCTTCTGCGTCGCACCGGACACGAGAGGCTCGAGCTCCCAGTGCACAATCGACTCTTCGTTCGCCGTGACGGATGCTGCCTTGAGCGTCGCCGTGAAGCTCTGCAGGCGCAGGAGCTTGGTGTCGACGATCAACGAATCCGTGAAGCTCTCGGTGGCACCAGCGATGCCGGGAAGGTGACTACTGAGGGGTGCTCCCATGGCTCAACTCCTTGCCGATCTCACCCGGCTAATCGTACATCGATTCCTTGAGGCGCTCGATGAGCGTACCCGGGCCGATGTTGCTCGCGTACTTCACTTCGTAGGCGTCGGCCATCGCCTTGAGATAGTCCATCGACATTTCTTCGGTGGGGTCAGGCCATTCTTCGCCTTCGGCGGGCTTGGGAGGATCGTCGCTCGTGTCCTCGTCGCTGTCGCCGCCTTCGTCCGCACCAGGATTGCCCGGGTCTTCTTCGTTTTCGGCGTTCTCGGTCGACTCGTCGTCGTCGGGAATTGCGGCGGTATCGACTGCCGTACCATCGCCTCGGAGGAGGCCCACGCCCATGCGCTTGACCCGGCGAGCCTGGGCTCGCTCTTTCAGCGTCACGCCGTTCCAGAGGCGCCAGCCCCTCCCCTGGAGGAGCTTCGCCGCGTCCTTCTTCTTGACGCCCTTGGCGACGCCGTTCTCGTCGACCTTGTAGATGTGGCCGTTGACGAGCACCTGCGTGTTGCGCTTGTGGTCGTATACGTTTTCCAGGTCCGCCATGGTTTCCCTCTCTCGCTTTTCAGTTCACCGCGTAAATAGCAGCGACTACGGTCCTTGTCGACTCGGGGTGGAGCTCCATGAGGGCCTTGAGTAGCCGGCCCTCCATTTCACGGTGGTGTTTGCTGCACATCGTGATCAGGTTCTCCAGCTCATCGGCGCCGTCGACTGAGCGCGGGATCTTGTGGTGGGCGTGCGTGCCTTTGCCTTTGTGCTGAATATGGCATCCAGGAAATTGGCACGTAAAATTGTCTCGTTCACGCGCTTTCTTTTTCCAGTATTTGCCTCGAGCGTCGCCGCCCTTCCACTGCGAATTTCGCTCACCTTGTTGGTTGTAGCTATTGCCGCAAGCGTAGGAACAAAACTTTTTCGTTTTGAAGTGGCACGGTAAAACTTCCATGGTCTTGCCACAGTTGAGGCAATCCCTCTCCGTACGTTCGACCTTACGGCCATTCCCAATGACTTGGGAACGACAAGACCGATCGCAAAAGCGCTGCTTTGTGATCGCATATGCAGTTGTTGCCTCAAACTCACCACCACACGCTTCACAGGTTTTTGTACAAGGTTGGTACTTCCGCGGAGCACCCATATATGCTGCCTCCTTTGGTAACGAAAGCAGCATACATGGATTACATCCACGAGTAAACTAGGGCTGTCCTACGAATCCGGTGGACCTACCAATATTTCGTAGCAAAACATTCTTTCCGGGGGTATAGAGCACGGGAACACCGTATATCAGCTGCATCCAGCGGATACTGGTGTCGATGGTGGCAAGGGGAATCTTCACCATCGGAGCGAGCTGCTTGAAGCTCATGTTCTCCAGGTTCCCCTGGAAGAGGTAGCCGCTGGAGGTGCCAGGCAGCTTGTCGTTGATGTCGTCGATGGTCTGCTCACCGGCACCAGCCGCGTTCGGCACCCGCAGGATGCGACGCTCGGTACCCGCCGCACCGTCCGTCTTGGTACGAAAGACCTCGTACCAGTCGACGACAACACCTGAGCTCGGAGTGACGCCGAAGGTCGTCTTGTCGCCAGCCGCGACTGTGACCGCCGTGGGACCTCCCACAAGGTCGATGGCTGCCGAACGACCGAAGCGGTTGACCGCTTGGACCTTGTAGAAGTAGTCGCCCGCGTCATCCGCACCGAACAGCGAGGTCGCCTCGACCGGCGTGGTCGCGCCAGTGCTGATGGTCGGCACGGCCGGCTGCTTCGCAGCGTCGCCCAAAGCGTCAGTGGGCCCGCCACCGTCAGTGATGAACACGTCGGGCTGGAAGCGAACGTCGCCGGCCGGCGACGTGTAGCCGCGGATGTCCAGGCCGACCAGACCGTCGCGGGTCTTCTCCATGAGATCGTAGCGCTCTTTGGGGAAGAACGTTTTGATCAGGTCGGACTTGACCTTCGGGTTGAGGTAGAGGTCCGTCGGCGTGCCGAAGTTGGGCGCGTCCTGCACCGTCAGCGCGGCGTCGATCAGGACGTCTTCCGAGAGCGGCTTGCCTCGGAGGTCGATGACGTTCGCCGCCGGCGCGTCGTCTTCGAGCTGTTTCTCGTAGCCGTCGAACTGCAGCGCCGAGAGGTCGGACCGGCCGGTGAACAGGTTGCGCTCCAGGATGCGCAACAGGTGCATCGTCCCGTTGATCGTCTCCTGGGCGACGGTGTTGCCGTGGGCCGGACGAACCAAGCTCATCACGTGAGTCACCCGGCGAGTCGTACCGAGGTACTTCACGATGTTGAACTTGCGCTCGTAGGTCGCGTCGTCCTCTTCGGGCAGGTCGCCTTCGTCGATGAACCCAGCGTCCGGGTTGGTGCCGTACTCCTGGATCTGGTTGAACTCCTCGACCGTGTTGTAGGCGGCCAGCTTCGCGATGTTCCGCCACAGCACAAAGTGCTGCATCTTGAAGGTGACGTTCTTGAGCGTACGCTCGAGAGACTCGACACGCAGCGCGAAGCCGTCGCCGGACGTCACTACCCCTGGGGGGTTGATGTCCTGGCCTGCGGCCAGCGCTTTGTTCAGGTTGTCGACGTCGTCTTGGCTGGCGGCTCCGAAGCCCTCCATCCCGTCGTAGTCTCTCCAGCTCACCAGGTTTGCCATGCCCATTTGTTGAATCCTCCGTTGAAGCTTTTGGTTCTATGGTTTGAGAGGCGGGGCCTTAGTGCGCCGCGCGTTTGCTTTGGATGTGCTCGATGATGGCCGCGTGCATTCTCGGGTTCAGGCCATTGGTCTGCTCGAAGTGCGCGACCGCCAGCGTGATGTCCTCGCCAGTGGCAATCCGGCCTTCCATGCCCTTCTCGAACGATTCTTCGTTCATGGCATCGAGGGCGTTGAGGACCGACGACTTGGTGAGCTGCTCTTCAGCCGGCGGAGTACCGCCGAAACCTTTGTTGAGCACGTCTCGGTCCTGGCGAATGCCTAGCGACTTCGGGGCGTGGGCGGGTTGCGTCTCGATCACGCCGAGGCGCTCGCTCATGCCCTTGACCAGGTGGCCGATGTCGCTGATGGCCTTGGCGGTCACCAAGAAGCGCTCGTGCTCGCGCGACTCGCTCTTCTGGATCTCTTCGCCGACGGCGTAGAGCGACTTGACCAGCTCGCCGTGCTGCTCGCGCAGGTAGTCGGAAACGTCGAGCGCCTGGTCGATCGTCGGGTTCTCGCTCAAGCTCTTGGCGAGCGTCTCACCGACGTCGCCGGCACCCGTGGTATCGCCCGCGCCACCACCAAGGATGTCGAACAGCTCGTCGCGCTCAGATTTCTCGAGCTCGCCGGCGTGAGCCATGGCGAGGAGCTGGTCTTTGCGGCTGACCGAATCACCCTCGTTGACCATGTCCTCGAGCGCGTTGAGGCTCTTCTGGAGGTCGTCCCCCGAGAGGTCGTCGGACTTCTCGTACGGCATGGCGCCATGCTTCATTTTGTAGAGCTTCCCGGCCTTCTTCATGTAGCCGCCGCCCTTCATGGGCTTGCCGTCCTTGTCGTACTCCATGCCTTCGTGATCTTTGTCCTTCATCTCAGATACCTCCTAGAGTTGCCCTTGCCGTTTGAGGGCTTTGGTTAAGTCCACGAATTGACCCGCTTGCGCGAGAGTCGCGCGGGGTCGGCGTTCCAGAAACCAAGCGATTGCCTCGGCGTCGCTGAACGACTTCTTCGCCTCTTCCTCGGGCTCCGGTAAGCCTTCGGAAATGAGGCGAGCACCGATGTTCTCGTCCTGCTCCAGACTCTCGGTAGCCAGGACCTGGCCGGCAGTCTCGCCGGTCTGGGATCCGGCCGGCTGGGACGGGACGCCACCGGTGGCGGTCCCCATGCCGAGCGCCTTCTCGAGCTCGTCGGGCTCGGCGGCCGAGCAGGCGAGGAGGCTCTTGGTGAGGATGTCCATCTTGCTCGTCGCGTTGACCGGGCACTTGGTGACGGCTACCTCGCGGACTTTGGCCTTAGCGATGACGCTGCCGACCCACTTGCCGGGCTCGCCGTCCGTCCCTTTCTGGAACGTCGTCTTCGGGCCAATGCGCCTCTGGATGGAGCCCTCGACGCTGAAGCCGAGCCGGCGGTTCGTCTTCTGGAGGGCTTTGCCGAGCTCCCAGATCTTGTCGGCCTTCTTGGTGTCGAGCAGGTAGCCCTCAGCCCAGGTCCCGTTGGCTTCGGCCTTTTTGCCATTGGGGAGCTTCTGACCTTTCTGGAACTGCTTGACCTGCTCCGGGTAGCCGAGGATGTCGTCGGTCGCCTTGGAATGGTTGTCGTTGAACCACCCGTTGTTCATGAAGTCGCCGAAATCGAGGCCGCGCTGGAGGATTACCTCGCCCATGCGGTCGGGGCTCTCCGACGAGATCAACCCGCCGATGCGCCGCTCCTTGCCGGGCTCCGCACCAGCCTTCTCGAAGAAGGTGACGGGTACCTCGAAGTCGAAAGGAATCTCGGACAACACGTTCTCCAGAAACGCAAAAAGGGACAGACGCAGGGATCTTTCCCCAGCACCTGTCCCTAACGAATCCTTCGATTCCTACCGGACCTTGGTCGCTACCTTTCTGGAGTATCCAGACTTCCAGAAAGTTGTCAACCCCCTTCTGCGGGCCGGACCGTAGCGTGCCCATTCACGTAGATCAGACCGCAGGGATCGGCGTGGTACATCGCGAAGTGGCTGCTGCACATACGCGCACGCAGGTTGATATTCGGCAATTTCTTACGCTTCGATTTTTTGGAAAGCTTTCCCCGCGTAGGCAAACGAAGGACCCGAGGAGTGCCGATAGACTCCTCCGAACACTGGGCCAACCGCGGCTGGGGCTCTTCGCTGTCGATGATGTTGCGTACGTCGCACTTGGCCATGGCTAAGCTCCTTTGGTACTCGGCGGAATGATGAATCGTTCAGCCGGGATCTTCGTATCGACTTTGATCTCCAGGGGCAACTCAATGGGCTCACGACACCAATAGCACTGGGCCTTGCAGAGTCCGTCCTCGCTGAACACCACGGCCCCGCGCGTACGCATGCGCGTCTCGCTCCCTGACTTCTGGAGCACACGCTGTTTGCACTTGGGGCAACGCATTCAACCGAGGCTCGCCTACTTGTATGCGATGTACGGCTTGTCCGCGTCCAGCTCGATGTCCTCGGTCGGCCAGACGATACCGGCGCCGCCTTTACCCGCGCCGGGGAACTTCTTGGGGGCTTCCTCGTCGTAGAGACCGCCGGTGGCCGTCTTGAGATTCGTCTTCACTTGAGCGTCCCAGTCGGCGCTGGTCATAGTCGGTGCGACGGTGTCTGCTTTGGTGAGGTCAGGGTCAGGCATGGCCTTCTCCAGGGGCTCAATACGTGGGGCTGGAGCTTGAGGATTTTTCTTCTTGCGCTTTTGCCACTCGTCGTGAGCTTCCTTCATCTCCTTGCCGCGGGCTTTGAACTGCTCAAGCCACGCAGAATCTGGAACGTGGGCTTCTTTGCCCTTCTGGCCACTCCATCTTACCACGGGCGGGAACGGCCGGCTATCGAACAGCGTGAAGTTGTCGGCCTCCTGGGAAACGCGCTCGAAGTTGACCGCGATCTGCAAATGGATGTCTCGCAGGACGTCGGGACTCTTCGGTGGAGGCGGACCATGTGGCACGTAACGACCAGTGCGCTCGGCACGAGTATCGGAGCGACTAATTGCACCTTTGATACCTTCGATATCCACGTCGGTCATCACGACGCTTACTTCGTAACCGCGCTCTTGTAGCTCACGTATCCTACCAATGTGCTTGTCCGCGTTCTTCCCCGTCCCGTCGACGACGATGTTCAGCCCCGCATCGACAGCACGCTTGTAGATGTCGTGCGCGATGTTACTCGACTCCTCGTGCACCATCCAAGCCGCGTCGCGCGCCGACGTCTTCTTGCCGTCGACCTCAAATTCCTTGGCGTCCTGGAACTCGGGGATGTGGTCTTTGACGTCATCAGGGTTGAAGTTCACGAAACCCTTGTCTTCGATTTCATTCCCCTTCGACACGCCAAGCATTTTCTTGACCGCGGTCGTCTTGCCCGACGCGGTCCCACCCATCATGACAATGGCGATCTTCTTCTGGCTCTTCGGCGAGGGCGCAATCTTTTTGCCCGTCGTAGGAGACCGCAAAAAGCTCTCGGTGATCTCCTGGTGTAGCGCTTGGCGCTCCTTCTTGTATACCGGCGGGTCGCCCTGGATGCGGTATTTCTGGATCGTCTGATTGGGGAGACTCTCCTTGTGGTCGACCCAGTTGCGGCCCGGCGTCTTCGCCACGATGGTCTGCTTTGCCTTCGTCTTGCCGACGCCTTCCTTCCAAGGAATCTTGTGCCGAGGGTCGGCCCACTTGCCGCCGCGTGGACCGATGAAGGGGCCACCCTTCGGGTTCTCAGCTTTCTGGAGCAGCTCGCCCTCGAGCGGGATGACGAAGCGAGGGTCGTCGGGTCCGTACCCGGGCTGGATTACAAAACGAGTCATGCGCTTTCCTCCTTGACGACCGGCGAGCGATTCTTCGTCGGCTTGTTCTTGAGCCGCTCGTCCTTGAGCCTCTTCTTGCGCTCCTCGGCCTCTTTGGTCTGGATGTCACCGAGCTCGCGGTGACCAAACCCGGGCCAGTCGGCTGGGATGACGAACTTGTGCACGTTGCGCTTTGTCTCAGCAAACTCGTAAGCCTCCCGAGGGGCGTACATCGCGTTGTCCAGAGGCTCGGGCTCGAAGCGTTCCTCGATACTGACGTCCTTGAAGGTCGGAGGCTTCGGCCTGGGCGGAACCTTGAAGAAAAGGTTGGAGCCCGTTCCGGGCGAGGGTGCGCGGGCACCCGCCCGCGAGCTTGCTGCGGAACCCACCTCTGAGCTGATCCTTCCGGTGCTCCCGAGCTCGCGCCCTTTCTGGAGAGGAACCACGTGGCGAATGACTGGCCCACCCTTCTTGAGGGGACCCAAGGCCGCCAAACCCGAGCTGGCCATCGCCCAGCGCTTGAAGTGGTCGATCGCCATCGGTGTGACTGCCACCGCGAAGTCCGGCCGGTCGTAATGCGCTCGATACGCGGCGAGCGCTTGTTGCTGCGTTGCCCAGCCGAGCATGACCTTGTCCTCATCGTAGAGACCGCCCGCGTGGGGGTTTTGCTGGTGGATGATGTACACCATGGGCGCGTTCGGGTCGGGACCAACATATACGTCAATCTCGTCACCGTCGGCGCCGCTGGTGTTCTCGACGTAGCCGTAGGCGTAGAGCATTTTCGTCTCACCCTTCGTGCCGTCAACGGCCGTCCACTTGCGCACCGTGCCCGCCTTGTTCTCGATCGCGATGGGGATGCCCTGGTAGACGACATGGCCCCGGAGCTTGAACGCTTTCTGCAACTCCAGTTCATCGGCGAACGCCTTTTTGAGGTCCGCCTTGCTGCCGTAACGCACCCCGAGCTCGCCGCCAGGCACCATCTGGCTCTCTTCGTTGAAACCCCAGCCCTCGGGCATGCGCACAAGCGGGCAAGAACAGTGGGGGTGAGTCGATCCTATGACTGGAAGCCAATCAGCTGCCTTCCGCCCAAAGTTGGTCCCGTTAGCCTCGAGCTCGCTGAGCTTGAAAATGCGGGGCTGACCGTCTGGGCCCAAATGAAGACGCAAACAATGGGCACACGCTCCCGGGAGGGGCCTCTTGAAGACCAACACGTCTTCACCGAACTCGTCACCGTAGTGGTCGGCGACGCCACGCTGCATGGCGTTGTGCTTCTCCGTCACCGCGATGCGGTCCCAGTCGCGGGCCCAGTCACCCGTGGCGTGTCCCAAGTCGCTCTTGAGCTTCTTGACGCTCTCGCGCTTGGCGATGTTCTCGGCCGTCGCAGTCCGTATCTCCTCGCGCGTGCGCGCCCGTAGTGCCTGGTCCGCGTCGATGAGGACCTGACCCGTTTGCAAGTCGACGCGGTTCCCCAAACCCACCACATGCTGAGCCGCTTGGTTCTGGGCCATGGCGAGGGCGCGCGTCTCGATGTCGGTGAGCTGGATCGGGTTCTTCTTGAGGTGGGCCTTGAGCTGGCTGTAGCTCATGGTCGCCAGCTTCGGGTCGTCCATCATGCCGACGATGTGGCCGTAGAGGTAAGCGTCCTCCATCGACTTGACTTCGACGCTGACCAGACCCTTCGCCTTGAGGCGTTCCAGAATCGCAGGCGCCACAGCCTCGGGGCTGATGACGTTGGCGATGAACGCGCTGTGGTGGTCCTGGATGATCTGCCGGATCTCCTGAACCTGGGCGTCAGTCAGCAAAGCCATCTATCGCCAATGCACTTTCTTGCCCCCTACGGCGCGGAGCTTACTGCCGTCGACGACAACAACTTGAGATTGCAAAAGTGCCTGGGCCACGGCGTCACCGATCATCTTCTTGGAGCACGAACCTACGAACTGAAGACCCGCCTTCGGACCGTGTCCAAACTCCTTATCCATGGTCTGGCGGACGAGTTGTTTGATGTCTTCCTCGTTCATCACGCTGGCCTAAGCTTCGCCTGTGGATACCGGTATCGCAGAGCATCGAGGCTATCCTCCACCGCCACCACGATCGAAGCGCTCTGTGGTCCTCGCTCGGTAGCGAACTCGCGGGTCTCCCACACGAAATAGCGCCCCTCGTGTAGGCCCCCAGAAGGTAGACCCACCGCAACTTGTGTGTCGCCGTTGTCGGTGTAGAACGTCACAGCAGGATTTTCCGAATGCCCTTGGCGACTTTTTCTGGAAGGAACCGACCCGTGAGGTAGCGCACCGCCACCGGGCACAGCAATGTGCCCAATGTCAGTAGAATACCAAGCGCGACACGAAAACCAAACTCATGCCCGTCGATACCTGCTACCTGGGCGTCGCCCTCCATGCTGAGAGGTTGCAGTCCAGAAACCCACATCGACCACATGCACGCGACCAGCGCAATGGCGATTGCCGCGTGCGCGTGAAACTCCTCGCGCCACGCGGTGGGGATGATGTGCCCGACGATTTCGATGAACGACCACACCGACAGAATGATGAGCAGGTTGCGCACCGTCCATAGCAGCGTCTTGAACGCCAAGAACATTTCCAAAGACTCATTCATCCCCAAGGCACTCCATCGGCAAAGGTCTGGACACCCGAGCCACTACGTACATGCTCCTTGCGCGCTTGCTTGCGTAGATTCGCCGCGTTGATTTTCCGGCGTTCCGCGACAGTTTTCTCCACCATGACAACAAGCTTAGCCGGAGCTCCACGTGACTGGCTACAGTTGCGACAACGCTCGTGGTGACCCGGGTGGACCCACTGGCAGCTCTGGCACGTCCAAGTCACGCAAGCCTCTTGTCTCGAGCGAGGTCGATGAGCTCGTTCGTGCTGTAGCCGTAGAGCGGCCCATCCTTGTCGTCGAAGTCGGAGTCCTTGTAGTCCCTGCGCTTGAGCACCTCGCGAATGCGGGTGTAGGCGATGTCTTCCTTGTCGGCAATGGGCTTGCTGTGATCGATGGGTAGCGCCTTCTCGGTCTCCTCTTCTTCGGTCTCCTCGCCCTCGCCTTCCTCTTCTTCCTCGGGCTCGAGGATGAGCTCGCCGCTCTCCGGGTCCACGTCACCGGGCTCGAGCTTCTCTTCCTCTTCGCCGGGCTCCGCGCCTTCTTCGGCCTTGCTCAGGGACTTCTGGAAACCAACCCAACGCAAGGCGTACATGCCACCCCCCTCGACCACCTCCCGAGCCAAATACCCTCGGTCTTTCAGTGCGGCGACAGCCTCGACCATGCGCTCCTTGCTGTCACCCTCGCCCGCCCAGTCTTCCCACTCTAGTGCCGCGACCCGCTTGCCCCCTCCCATGGGAACCGTGCTGAGCTTGAACCCAGACTTTTTGATGCCCTTCTTGGGCTTGAAGACCGACGCCTTGAGCCCGGCCGCACGCAGCGCCCCGGTAATCTGGCTGGTCATCTCCTTGTAGTTCGTCGGCTTGGGCTTCTCTTTCCAGGCAATCTTGTGTGCAGCGTCGGCCCACTTTCCACCTTTGGGACCAATAAATGGACCAGCCTTTTCCAGACTCTTGGTCAAAGGCACCGGCGTGTTGAGGATCACCTCCCAGAGCTTGCACGTCGCCTCGAGCTCGATGTCGCCGGCGACTCGCTCGCATTTGCCCCCCTCGATCCAGTAGACGCACCTGTTGCACTTGAAGCCTGTGTGGTACTCGTTCTCGCGGTAGAAGCTGGCCTTCTTCGTGAGCGTCCCCTCCGGCTTACGCTGAGGAATAGGCTCACCTTTCGCCCAGGCAGCACACCGACCGTAGCTGTTGAAGCGACCTTCACCTACGCGATGAAGCACGCACGTGGGCTTCTCCATGTCTGGAACCCAGTTCTCGCACTCGTTGCAAGCGTAGAGGCTCCCCGGGACCTTCGCGTAAGCGGCCTGACTCTTGGTCAACTTCTTGGCCGCCTTGTGGAGCACGTCGAGGGGCACGTCTACGGCCGTCTCGCTCTTCTGGACGCGCTCGCCCGTGACGCTGCGGTCCAAGACCTCACCGATCGCCGCGAGCATCTTCTTGACCTGACGTTGGTACGCGACTGACGTGCGCGTGTGGAGCTCACGCAGCACAGGAAACTTGAGCTGCGGCTCCTTGCGGGGCAGGGCTTTCTCGAGACGCTCCGCTAGGTCAGGGGCGACTGGGATGAACGCCTTGACGAGCTCGGCGATCAGGGACTCGCCCTTGTCCTCGAGCTCTCCCGGGTCCGCTTCCAGATGAAACTTCACGGGCACCCCTTACGGCGTCGGACTTCCCCAAATGACATAGACGCCCACCAAAGCATTGACCGCGTCTTCGTTCTTGACCTGCACCTGGGAAAGGGTCCCTTCCAGAAAGAACTTCGCCACGGCACTCGACGGCGCAGGGTCGATGGGGATCTCCTCAGTGCCACCGTTGAGCAACACCTTCCCGGCCGCGTTGAGCTCGAGGTAGATGCCGCGCACGTCGGTGACGTCTCCGAAAGAAAGATTCTCAGTCGTAGCAGGCGCCACGCTCAGGTCACTCTGAGCCTGGCGATCGAAGGCGTCGATAATGACCTCCTTCGTGTCCGGGAAGAAGCGCTTGAGCTTGGCGTCGATGTCCGCCGAGATCTGGACCAAGACGTTGTGCTTGACTCGTAGGGGCATCAGTTCAACTCCCTTGACCCCACGTTAATCGAAAGGCGGCATCCCGTACACCTCGTTTGGTCGCTCTTGGCCTCGTGGGGGAAGTCAATGGGGTGTGACCAGCCCTTGTTGTCCATGCGATAGCAGTCTAGGTGAAACCATCGGTGCTCACCTTCAACATTGCCGCCTTGTTCGCTACTTGCTCTCACGTGCTTGTCGTCTCGAAGGAGCATCAGGGGCTCCAAGTTGTGTCATCGAAGGTGCACACGTTGCCCGCCTTGACTATGGGCTTGAGCAACCTACTGGTCGAGATGCCCAGGCGATTAGCCCAGTCGAACAGATCCCTGTGGAGAAGATGCGCGTGGTGCATGGTACGCGCCGCCAACAAAACGTGCTCACCGGCGGACAGCTCGGAGAGCGCGGTACAAAGCATGCGAGTCGTGCGACCGGTACCTCGGGTCTTGATGGCTTCTTCGGTTTCCGGCCCCGATCCCAGTAGTTCAGGAAATCTCTCCCGATTCTGAGTGGTAATCCTTTCCAGAAAAAGCACATAGTTTTCCAAACCGAGAGCCTCGTAGATCTGTTCGACGCTCATGGGGTGCCTGCGCCTTTCCACCATTTCCACAACTTCTGTGTCCACCATTCTCGCTCTCCTCAGTAGGTGTTCGTTTTGGTTCGGGTCACCACGACCGCGAAGCCCTCGCGATATACCACGTCCTTGTCGTTCGGGAAGTAGATCTTGGTGGGGAAGAACACGCGATTACCCCAGATCAAGCAATCAGGCGCCTTCGTGAACTCGGGAATGACGGCCGTCCGGACGTACTCGTCGGTTGACGTCACCAACTCCACGTCGACGAACACCTAGATCTCCACATCGACCAGGTAAAGTCTTCGAGACTCAGAACTTTGGGCGATCTGGTGGGCTGGGAGAGACCTGCCAAAGCGTTGGAGCGCCCTCATGCTCTTCTCAGTGGGTTCCTCTTCCTCTTTCGCTGGCTCCCCCTCTTCACCTTCTTCTAGGAGTTTTCCGAAGTCGAACGCCTCGCCTTCGCCCTCTTCTTCGCCACCCTCTTCGGCTGCCTGTTCTTGCGCCTGCATCTGGGTGTGCATCTGCATCCACGTCGGATCGAGAATGACCTCGCCCTTGCCGTCCGGCAGGGGCTCAAGATCGTCTTCAGCGCGGAGCTCGTCGATGGTGCGAACCGTCTTGACGAGCTTGGTGTTAAGGTCGGCCACATCCCCGCGCGTGAAAGCATCGAGGCCTACGAAAGCGAACTCGAAATCTGGGTTCATCGGCCAGATGATGTGGTGGTTGATGCACTGGGCGATGAAGCGCAAGAGCGGACGCAGACCGCGCTCCTTGGACTCGGTAATCTTCTGAGTGTTGTGCGTGTCCTGCATGGAGGACTTCTGGCCGGTGTTGCCGTACTTGAAGTTCACCTCGATCGGATCGATCAGGAATATCGAGCACGCTACCTTGATGAGGAAGTCCATCCAAGCGTTGTACTCCATGTCCCGATTGTTCTGGTGCATCGACACCCACTGGAGGTCCTCGGCGTTCGTGATGGGCGTGCGCCAAGCGTTCTCGACCCCGCTGAGCATCTGGTACCAGTGCCGCCGGAAGGATCGCAGTTGCCTCTCAGGGATGGTGCCCTTGAAATTGAGGATACCCTTGTGGACCGAGCCCTGGCTGAACGCACGCTGGTTGTACTCCATGCCCCAGAGCAGAGCGGTCACCGTTGAGATGAGCATCTCGAGCTCGCTGACGCCGTAGCCGTAGAGACGGATGTCGGTGCGCGGATTGCGGACGCCGAAGCACAGCTCCTCGCGCGTGTACTCCGAGATGATCATGCCGTCGTAAATCTGGACGAACTCGACGGGATCTTCGGAGTCCTTGTTCATGTACGTTGACGCAGTATCGGCTAGGCGTAGCGTCGAAGCGTCAATCGCGTACCACGCCGCGGGCGTCCCCTTGCGGTTGGGGACGATCTCGAAGCCCATCTGGTCGTAGGTCATCGTGTCCCAAGCGAGCTTGCGCAGGAACTTCTCGAACCCGTCTCGCTTGCGGGGGTCATCGGTGTAGCCCGTGTGCATCATGAGCCGCTCAGCGTCTCCGATGTAGCGCTGCTCGATGCGCGTGGGTTGCTTCTTCGACTCCCTCAGCTTGATGCGAAAACCGAGGTCGTACCGGTCGTGAGACGGCTGGGCGAAGGCGGCTATCTGGTTGATGCGGGTCTGGATGATGGCCGAGACAATCGGCATCTTCCAGACCATCGCCTTGAGCGTGCCGTAGGTGATCTGGCTCGGCCGCTCCTTGTAGCCGAGCTGCTCGATGATGGCGAACGGGTCCCAGAAGAGGGACTTGGGATCCTCAGCAGCCTCGTCGGTGGGTAAACCGGTGGGGTCGGCCTTCGCTAGGAACTCGCCGTCACCGGCGAACCCGAGCAAAGCCTCCCCCGCAACGCCGGCGAGGTTCTTGCCAGCGCTGCGTATGCGATCTCGCAGACCCATAGATCATCGACGAATCAACGAATGAGGATGTCGGCAGTCCGCTGCGGACGACGGAGAACGGGATTGAAGCCGCCCTTCTCGAGCCGCATCTCGCCCATCATGCCCACCTGGTTGGGCACCACGCGGTGCGAGACCGTACCGCTGCCGCAGCCGGGGCAGGAGGTCAGCATCGCCGGGTACTGGGTCTGACACCCGCTCTTGCAGAGCACCGTTCGGTCGATGATCGCCATGGGCCGCCCGGTCATGGGGCTGCCGCCGGTGTAGAAGTTGCTCTTGAGCAGCGCCTCGGTGCGGTCCTCGACGTCCCCGAACGCACTCTCCTGGAGCGGGTGCGGCGGAACGACCTGAACGTCGGGCAGGCTCTTGCGCAGCGTTTGCTCTTGCGCCGCGCGCTGGTGGGCGCTGTCGTGCTCGAGCTCCTGCTGACTGTAGTTGCCACCCTGGATGCTCTTGCGCATGCCCCCGTGACCGTACTTGGCCATATAGGCCGAAGCCTCGTCGTCCGACGACAACGGCGCACCGTCGGTAGTGGGGACGCCGGTGACCTGACCCTTGGCGTCCTGCCCTGGACCCGGATCCGAGTCCTTCTTCGAGGGCTGGCCGCCCATCGCTGCTTGGGTGCCAGTCACCTGCCCAGCCATGTCCTGGCCGGGACCTGGGGCTGAGTCGTAGCCCGCAATGCCACCCGCGTTCGGGTTCACACCGGACACCTGACCTCGAGCGTCCTGGCCTGGGCCGGGGCCCGAGGTGTTCGTACCAGCGGTCCTACCGACGCCTTCGAGATCACCACCATCTTCGGCACCCATGCCGTAGAAGTTGGTCGCGCCTTTCGGCATGCCCTGACCGTCCATCGGCATGTTGCCGAGGCCCGCCGAGCCCTTCGGCATGTCCGGGTAGTCGGTGCTGTAGTATTTCCGCGGCAGGCCGGAGTCGTCGCCGGCCGGACCGGGCATGGCCTTCGCGAGGTAGTCGGTAAGGCTGTCGAGGCCGTTGGTTCCGCTCATGTTGTTCTCCATGTTTTGTTGGTCGTTGGATGCGTCCATCGACTTGTGCATGCCTTCGCGAGCTGCGGCTTCCTTGATGCGCCAGTCGAGGTACTTCTCTTCGACCTTCGCCTTCTTGGCCCTCTCCGCGCCCTCTTTGGCGCGCAGCGTCTTGCGCTCAGCGTTGCGCTTCTTGTCGCGCTTGGCGCGAGCTACCGGGTCCATGGCGTCGCGCTCACGCCAGGGCATGTCGTACTTGCGGTACATCGCGTCGTACTCTTTGTCGATCGCGTTGGCGGTCTTAATGCACTCAAGAGCTTCGCGCTCGAAGGGCGTACCCGTGAAGCGCTCGGCCCAACCGAGACGACCGCCGCTACCACCATAACCCACGATAGATTTGCGTAGAGCGTCCACGTCTTCCTCCTGCGTTTGGGATTTCCCCATTTTCCCACCCCGTGCTTGTAAGGCCATCCGCGTAGCGTCGAGTAGTCGCTTGCCTCCGGTATTGGTGCGGTCCTCAGCCATCTTCTCGGCGTGCCCCTGAATCATGTCAAGCTTGGCCTTCGAGTAATCCCCTGCGCCCAGAGCCGCACTTAGGTCTTGCACTGTCGCGCCCTCACGGCGGGACAACTCCGTCGCCACTTGCTTGCTGGGACCTCGAGTAGCCACCTTCGCCAGTTCAGCTCCCGCTGCTTTTGGTTGCAGTCGACCCGTGATGATCGTGTCGTCGCCACCCTGGCCCTCGAAGCGGACCTTTGCCGTATCGCCGCTGATCGAACGCACCTCACCAGTAGCTCCCTGGTACGTGACCTGCATTCCCGGCTTGATGGACTTCGCACGGGTCGTTTCCACGAGCTTCTGGGTGTTGTTCAGAGCTTCATTCGCAGTGCCACCGCTCGCCCCCGGGAGCGTCTGACCCGTCTTCCCGTGAACAGTACCGGACCACTGACCAGTCTTTCCCTGCTTCACGGTAATCTTCATGCCACCACCGAGGTCCCGGGAAGTCTCGCCTTCGGCCGCAGTCACCCCCGGCTTCTTCTTGGCTTCCTTGGCGTAGGTGTACTTGTAGCTGCCCGGGCTACCGGTACGCTTGGTGTACTTCGCCTTCACCAGGTACTCATCAAGATCACCAATACCGCTGCCGTCGAAGCTCTTGCTCAGAATCTTGGCGGCCTGCTTCACCAGCTTCAGTGAAGCAGCCGGCATTTCGATACTCGCGAGTGAGTCAACGACAGCTTTGAGCTTGGACTTCATCTCTGGATTCGCACGCCCAGCGGCGGTCACAGCGATCATCGCCGAACGCATGTCGGTAGGGTTGGGATTTTCGATAACCGACTGAAGAACTTCCGTGACTCGCTTGGCGCTCGGTCCCTGGCCTTTCTTTTCAGGCGCCGCAGGCTTCTTTGCTTCCGGCTTGTCCTTGGGGGCTTTGCCTTCCTTGGATTCCAGAGTGGTGCCACCCGGGTAGGTGTACTTGTAGTTCCCGGGGCTGCCCGTACGCTTGATGTACTTCGCCTTCTCCAGCACCTCGTCCAGACCGGCGAGACCTTCCATGGATTTCTTCACTTTCTTGCCCGGCGCCGGGAGGTGACCGCCAATGGCGCCAAAGAATTTGCGCTGCTGGTCAGTCAGCGGCTTGCCCTGAACCTCGCCGTCGTGGAGGATCTTTCGCGCCTTCTCGGGCGTGATGTCCGCGGTCGCCGAAGGGAGCTGCGCTTTCTCGAGCCCTTCCCCGTCGTCGTCCCGCACGGGATTCTTGGCCGCCTTGGCCAGGTACTCGCTGAGCAGGCGCGGGTCGTTGCTGCCGCCGCTCTTCTTCAGGGCGCCACGCTTCTTGAGCTCCCCGTGGATGGCCTTCGCGCGCGCCTGCAGCGCCGCGTCGTCGGGCTTCTGCTTCATGCGGGTCTGGAGGTCGGAGTAGGTCTGCTGGAGCTCGGCGGTCTCGGTCTCCCCCAGGCTCTCGCCCGGCTTGCCGTCGTCGGCTCGCGCTTTCTGGAAAGCTTCGGCCGCGTCGATGTGCGCGTCGTCCATACGCTCCATGTTACCGCCGACGAGTAGGTCCATGACTTTCAAGCTCCCGAAAGGACAAAGCGGTCGCTCTTGACGAGCTTCCCTCCCTTGTACCTCATTTTCTTGGCCTTCGTCACGTCCTCATTGAGAACGTGCCCGACGACCTTAGACCCGTAGCGCTTGACCAGCGGCTGGAGCGCCGACAGCGGGCAACCGTCGGGGTGCGCCTCCATGGCCATCTCGACGCCCTTGCGAATCGCGGTGTGCGACGCCTCTTCACCCGAGACGTGGGCACCCTTGGACTGGGCGTACTTCTTGGGGTCGTAGAAGTAGCGGTGCTTGCCCTTGGGGTTGGTCACGCGCCGGTGATAGGTGCCGCCTCGAGCGTCAGCTTTGGCCAGCACGAACTGGGGCTCCGGGCTCGATCGACTCTTTCTGAGCTCGTCGACGGTGACGACGTTGACCGACTTCTGGAGCCTCCCCCGCCGGTAGCTGAGGGCCCTCTGGAGGATGGCTCGTCGCAGCGTCGGACCGAGCTTCTCCTCGTTCATGCGGCCGAACAGCTGCTGGCGCATTGAGACTTCATTGTCATCGCGCAGCGCCTTCTCGAGGAACTTCCCCCAGGACTGCTCCTTGGCGTAGTCGAATCCCAGGCCCTGGACGACCGCCGCCGGCCGCATAACCGTGTCCGTGTGGTTGAGCAACATCGCTGGCTGGAACTTCGGGGCGGGCTTGCTCACCTCGCGCACCATGCGGAGCTGGGCGATCACCTCGGGACTGGGCGCCTGGCCGGGAACCTTCGTCAGCCGGAACTGCGGTCCAATGATGAAGCTCTTCTTCAAGCGTACACCATCGGCGTTTCACCGGGTGGAAGCCGGCGGCTTCCTGGAAGTCGAGGAGAGCGAATCCTGAAACCCCCATCCACCGCCGGCGTCCTCAGTATCGCCATCGTCCCAGTTCCTTCGCTAGTGGAGCTCCACCACGCAGGAGCTCCTCGTCAATGAGATTGGCCGTGACTTCGTCCTTACCGTCAGCGGGGTCGGGCCCGTTAGATCCACCACCCTCGTCCTCAGGTTCAGCATTGTCTGCGTGTAACATATCGTCCAGACTTCCAGAAGGGCTATCGTCTTCCTCCCCGAAACTGTAGGTAAACGACCCCTGCCGAATGGCCTGGTCGCAAATCCAGAACGCCATGGGACAGTCATCGTGCGTCCCCACACCCTGGAGCTTGCCGTCATTCCAGGTGAACGCCCGCATCTCATTGATCCAGATGTCGGTGACCTCCACGCTGTGCGCGTCGCCCCGCGGGATACGCACCTTCTTGTTCTCGAGCAGCACGCGAAGACTGGGCACGCCCTTGTCGAGCGCATTCTTGTTCTGGGCCGTGGTCGTGAACTTCTTGATGGGCAGGTCGGTCTTACGGATGAGCTCGTCGCCGAAGATGCGCTGCATCTGATTGGCTTCGAGGAATATGAGGCCGGGATCGTACTTCCGCCCGAGCGTGTTGATGAGACTGAGCTGCTCCTGGTATGGCATGCCCTTCGCACGATGGATGTCGATGATCCAGCGGTTGCCTGCCTTGTCCACACCCATGACCCAGACCACGGTGTAGTCTGCCTGCACGCTCGAGCTCATCGCGAAGTCGGCACCCATGAAAATCTGGACACCAGCCTTCTCCCAGAAGTTCTTGGGCATGCCGAGCTTGATCATCATCTGCTCGGTCGGGTCGCCCTTGAATAGGTGCAAGGGAAACAGGCTCATGTCGTCAGCGACGGGCAAACAACCGAACTCACGAGTAAAGCGTACGACCCCAATCTCTGAACGTCGTTTGAGCAGACGTTCCTTGCTGTAACGTTCAGGCCAAAGAGGCACTTCGTCCTTGCCTTGTAACGCGGGGTACCTGCGAAATTCGTACTCGGGATTCTCCTTGAGGTCGGCGTACAAATCGTTTTGAGCGAATGGCGTCCCAACCACCACAATCTGGCCGCCGGGCCGGATCATGTTGGTGATAGCTGTGTAGAAATACTCGATCTGCTTCTTGCGCACGGTCTCGCTGTAAGCCGTCTCATCGTTGAGGCCGTCGTCGACGATGATCCAGTGCGGGTGCGCGCCACGCACGCGCGTACCAAAACCACGGGCATAAATACGGTGACCGTTGGTCAGTTGAATGCTCGTAGCACTCCACTTCGTCCCCGCTTTGCGTCCTGGGACAAGGTAGCTCAGCCGCGGGTTGCCCTCGATCTCAGCCTTGATGTCGTCGAGGATACGGCTGGCCTGAGGCTGCGTACTCGAGAAGATGAAGCCGTTGCCATGAGGCTGCGTCAACACCTTCCAGATGGGGTAGGCAAAATCGAAGAAGAACGTTTTTCCGTGATCTCTCGCGGCCAGGATGCAGAGCCGGTCGTACTCGGAGACCAGCTCGTTCCACTCCTCGTGGTGTTCGCTGATCAGGAACCGGCCGTGGTAGGGCGCCTCGGGCGGGCCAGTGAGGACCTCCTGGGCCATGAAGGCGCAGGAAATCTCGCACAGACGCAGCGTGTGCTCGTCCCAGAGCGCGTCGCCTTCCAGACTCTCGATGACCCCCTCGCGGATGTCCTCGTCGGAGATCTCGAAGTGGCTACGCTGAAAGAGCTCGCCGAGGCTCACCGCCTCGTGGCGTATGACCGGCGTCCGGACCTTCGGTCTCCGGGCCGGTTGGGGACTCGCTCGAGGCATCCACCCCAACGTGCCCGGTTTCTGGACGGCTGTCTAGGGTGCGGTATCTTGATCTACGATATCCTGAGCTACGCACAGAGCGCACAGGGCATACAGCTCACGCAGCTCCTCAGCTTCCAGAGCTAATAGGCGAAGACTATCCTCAATCAGGACAGCGCCATTCAGACTGACATCATCCGTCGCTACGGTAAAACGGACATCACTGAGCATGGTTCGCGCCTGTTGAACCTGCTCGTTCAAGTCAAACTCGACCCACGCTTCGGCAGTATCGGTGACCTTTCGCCCGTTAATCGTTCTGGTGATCATCGCCCATATCCTGTTGCGCCTCGATCTGCTCATGCAGCTTGTCCAGAAATTCTCTGAGCTCTTGGGCATGCATGAACATCATGCCACGGAGCGTGCCCATGTCTTCCGCGTAAAGCATCCTAGCGGCGCTCTCGAACAGCACCGAAGCGTTGTGCACCGTCGAGATCGCGTGGAGGCAAGCGTCAACCTTCGCCATCAGATTCCCGCCCTTCTCCATCAAATAGTTCGTCCAAATCTGGCAGGTAATCGCGTTGCGTCGGCAACAAGCTAACGCCAAACACGAACATTGGGAGGAGGGAGAAGTAGAGAGTCTTGTCGCTCCGATCCCAATAGAACCCAACCCATAAATCGTCCCGCGAAACGACAAAAGAAAACCTACCTAAATACCACGGACCAAACAGCCACCCTTTCGGGCTTGAGTCGTGATCCATTTTCATCAGACCGGACGCACGTTCTCGGCACGCGGACCCTTGGGGCCGTGGCCTTCCTCGTAGTCCACAGTCTGGCCTTCGCGCAAATCTTCAAAAGCGACACCCTCAACCGCCGAGCGGTGGAAGAAGAGCTCCCCGTTCTCGCCCTTGATGAAGCCGAAACCCTTGTCCGAGACGAGCTTCTTGATTGTTCCCTGCGACATAGCCGTATTCCTCCCTGAAGATTAGTTGTTTTGTCCTTAGCTAGAACGGTAGTTGTGCGGGCCTGTAGAGGCGACAAGGCTCATCGATGCCATTGGCATGCCGAAGCAAAGACAAGACCTCCCTCCTCCGGTCCGAGCCTAGAGAAAGCTGGAGGGCTACGCGAGCCTCGAAAGAAAAAGGCCGGGTAAGTCGAACAACGGCGTGCATGTGACCCTCGGTTTTAGACGCCCAGACTTCCTCCACCGAAATGGCGATGTGTTTCTCGATGAGCCACGGCAACCAGTCCTGATAGCGCTGAATGTCTTCCGGTGTGTCGAGGTCCAGAAGCAGGGTCGTCGGCGTAGATCGAACGATGAGCTTGCCCTCTAAAACAGCCGCCTTCTCTTCAGCATCAAAAGTTTCCTGGTCCAGACCGCCCTCACTCACTTTATCGTCCTTCGGGCGATACCAGCATTAGCCCACATTACAGCTTCCTCAATCTTGGTCAGAGCCAGCGACCGCTCACGGCTGGGCGGGACCGACTGCAGCACCAGCTCGGCCAACGCCTTGCCCTGGTCGCGCAGCGCCTCGTAGAGCTCGGGCTGCCCTTCCTGTGGCGGGTGGTAGGTGAAGCGCGTGTGCAGATCGGCGAATTCTATCGCCTCTTTGGCGTCGCGCGGACGTGGAGGCATGGACACTGACCGATACGCTGCCCGGTCGTCCGTGTGTAACATGCGAATAGCCTCCCCCGCCTCTTTGATACCGGACAAGTCCATCACCGGAGCGTGCTTGCCCTCGTGACCCGCGGCCAACATGCACTGGCTACCTGGATCAATTTCTCCAACCCCGTTGACCCACTGACAACGCGCATCCACCTCTGCCGGTCCAATATTGGCTATCGAGCCGGCCACGTACCCGGCTTTCCCCGGCTTGGGCTCGGGGTACTTCGCCAGATGGGCGGCGGTTTCCTCAACCACCTCCCGCATCGACGCGGGTGGGTGCGCAAGTTTACCACCCGGCATCGTCTCGGGATTGTCACACAGACAATCGAAAAAGCCTGTGCAGGCTTCTCTGTTGATGCTTCCCATCGCCGCTCTCCTCCTAGAGGTTTACCCCTAGTGCTACGTTCACCAAGTCGCGGACCTGGGCGAAAACTTCCTCGCGAGAGTCCGACGCATCGACGATGGGCCAATCTGGATGAATCCCCCCGACCCTCTTCGGCACCCCCATCCATAGATTGAGGTACAGCTCGCGTACTCGCTCCATGAACTCACGCTTTTCGTAGCGCTCGGTCTCTTCACCGCGTTCCCCAATTCGTTCCAAAGATTTTTCGACACGAAGGTCCAGGAGGATGTTGAGGTCCGCGCGCGCCATCGAAGCGTGCACGTCAAACAACCACTGAGAATCGAGTCCGTCAAGCGAACCATAGACCCAGCCACTCTGCCAGTAGCGCACGAGGACCATGTGCGTGTCCGGCGACCCTGCCGCTCCCTCAAGCCTGGGCATCCGCTCCATGCGGTTCGCGACCTGCAACGACTGGAAGGCAAGGGCACTCACCTCAGCGTGCACTTCCATCGCGTTACCCCGGGTATACATGGCCCACTCGCCGCGAAGGTACTGCCGAATGACCGGCCCGGTGACCGCGGTGTCATCGGGAAACTCGATGAGGTCGGCATGCAGCGCCTTCGCCAACTTCTTCCCGAGCTCGCTCTTGCCGGACCCGTCAGGACCTTCCAGAACGATCAGCATCAGTCGCCCCTATCTTTGCTGCGGATTGGCTACGCCACGCACATGTCTTAGATACAAGCGTTGCACTGCCCTAAACCCAGCCCTAAGATTCACCATCTGTAGATCAGGCTCTTCTTCCGCACGCACAAGGCACTCAATACGGCTGCCATCGTCCAACTGTAAGATCAGTGTCATCTAGTTACCCTCGTTTCCACGATCAGCATCAGTCGCCCTTCCAACCGAGCACGGCCTCGTCGCCGACCACGACGCCCGATGCGTCACCGGTCTCGTCCCCGTAGCGACCCGTGAACGCCGCAGCCGCCATCTGGAAGACCCGCAGCGAAACCTCCATGAAGACCGTCGTGCCATCCTCCAGCTTGCCAATGAGCGCGACGCTCGTCCGGCCGCTCTGCATGCCAGCGGGCAACGCCGTCACCGCCGAGAGCTTCGCTTGCTTGACCTTACCGGCCGCGATTTCCTCGGCCATCTCGGGGAACGCTCCGTCAGCGTCGAGGACTATGCGCACATTCATGAGACCTCCAAGTCCGTCAGCATCGGCCATAGCTCAGGGCCCAGTCCACCCTCCTCGACGAAGAAATCCCCGTTGGAGAAGAGGGCGTTCATCTCCTCGCGCGACTTGGTGCAAAAGATGTAGGCCAAGATCGAAGACCGCTCCCCTTGCTCGCCTGGCAGAAGTGGGAGGAACATCAAAGGGCCAAGCCGGCCGAGCACGAGGCCAGCCTCGATCAACCGATCGAGTAGCTCACCAAAGCGTCGCCGGTCGTCGTCGCTGAGCTCCGCGCCGCGGATGATAATGCTCAGGTACAGGCAGGTCTTCTCCTCCCCGAAATACTTCTCGACCACGTTGTGGCAAGACCGCAACGTCTGGAACAGCTCCCCGGCCTCGAACGGCTTCACATGAAAGTCACCTAGGCATTGGCTGCAATACGCCCAGGTCGGGTCCGGGTCTTCTCGAGTCTCGGCAATGCCGGGGATATACCGACGCTTCACGCGCCGCGTCTCGACATGGCCGCAGGTCAAAATCAGCTCGAGCTTGTTGCCCTCACGGTTGAGATTCGCAACGGCTCGCTTGGGCTTCTTCGCCATGTCAATCCTCGAGAGCAGCCGACGCCAACCCACTATAGGACGAATTGGCCAGGAGGAAGTCACGCCGCCAGCGCCACTGGCCCCGCACGTACGCTTGGAACTCGTGCTCGTCAAGCTCGACCTCCTCATCGATGCACATCTCCAGAATCTGGATAGCGCGCTCGTAGTCCTCCACGTGGTGCGGCGGAACGACCAGCTCGCTGTGAGGGTTGACCCGCTCACCGTCTCGTAGGTCCACCAGCTTTTTCTCGAGCTCCTGCTCGAACTGCCGCCGGTAACCCTCCTGGGCTTCCCGCACGATCTTGCGGTGCTCTTCCAGGTTCTTCTTGAGCGCCGCCAAGACCTCCCCCTTCTTGAACTTGAGATTATTCAACATGCCAGTCTCCCTTCCTTTCCGTCTACGAACATCCGTGTCTGGCCGGTGGTCATCACCGGACCGCTTCAGGTTCAAACGACATGAGTGGAAACGAGTAGGCGTCTGCCTGCAACGCCTTACGCTTGGAAGGAAAACGGGCTGCCTCTCCTCGCCTTGGTGTGCATCGGGGACCAAACCCAGATACCCATGTCTGGAAGAAGTGCTGCCCGTCTCGCAGCACCCAATAACGAGCTCGCTTCGTCCTGGGCATCACCCGGCCTTCTTCCTCAAGTCATACAACAACTGCACAGCCGCCGAAGCCACCATGTCAATACCTTGGAACACCGACACCTTGGTTATCGTCCCTTTGTGCACGACTTCCACGCAGGCACAAGCATCCGACACGCTCAAGGCTACCACGTAAAAAGTCTTGAACAGCTCAGACATCAGCACCCCCGTTTTGATTTCGACTTGATAGAGCGCAAGCCCTGGCTCTTCGATGTTCGCGTTCACGTTCACGGTGTCCGCTACACCCACGATAACCGTTCCAGGCAAGACAGCCATCCCCTATACCGCGACCTTGAACCCAATCGGGTCGTGCGGGAAGTAACCCTCGAGCGTGAAGTGCTCCATGACCTGGGTCGTGTCCATCTCGAGGAGTCGATCGATATCGCTGAGCTCCCGAATCTCAGGTGAAATGCTGAGGCGCGGCAACGGCCTGGGGGAACGTTCGAGCTGCTCCCGCAAGCCGGGAACGTGGTCGTACTCAGCCATCGACCCATCCGGCTTGCTCGTGTAGGCGTGCGCGTCGATCAGCGTATGCGCGAAGATGCCGGGCTTGATGCCCGTGAATCGCGACACGAGTTCGAGCAGGAACGCATACCCTGCAATGTTGTACGGCACGCCCAAAGCGATGTCGCAGCTTCGTTGGGTGAGGTGAAGGCAAAGGTGTGGCTCCGCTTTTTCTTTGCATTTTTCCGTGCCACACCATTCGTACTTGTACGGTCCTCCACACTCAACACAAGTTTCTGTTTCGCTACTGCCCCCACATGTTTCTTCACTACAAGTGGGGGGCAAGTTCTGCACATTGAACACCATGACGATGTGACACGGCGGAAGCTTCGAGGTCTGCGCGTTGCCTGGCGCCCAGGCCGACACGACCAGGCGACGACTCATCGGGTTACGCTTCAGCTCAGCGACGACCCACGCGATCTGGTCGTTCCACCCCATCGGAATGCCATCGCGTGGCTCCTGATCAGGATGGAACTCAGTGTGCGACCCTTCCTCCGCGTCATGTACCGGAAAGCGGCGCCAGAAGTTGCCGTAGGTGCTGGGCACCAGACCATCCTTGTCGGCCCAGGCGTCCCAGAACTTGCACTTGTGCTTCTGGAGCAGACCAATGCCCGGCTGGCCGGAGAGGAACCACAGGTTCTCGACGACGATGTTCTTCCAGTTGACCTTCTTGGTCGTGAGCAACGGGAAGTTGCCGTTCCTTAGGTCGAACTTCATCGTGATACCAAACGTGCTCAGGGAGTCGACCCCCGTACGGTTCTCCTTGCGCGTCCCAGTTTCCAGAACCTCTCGCACTGCGTCCAGATATTGGCGCATTCTCGCTCTCCTCTTTTGGGTTACTAGCGTATATACCTAATCATGGCCGATCGTCAAGGTACTCGTGCCCGATTCAAGCAGATGCGCATAATGCTCACGGGTCGCCTCAGGCGTATGAAACACAAAGAGAACACGAGAACCAAGTGCCTCCTTGGCCCAGTCTTGCGCCTCTCGTAATCGTTCGAGGATCGATGCCCGCTCGTCTGTCTCGACGTTGAACACGTCTATGGCTGTGTCGGCACCGTCAAAACCCCCCGCAGTTGATTGATGGTCGGCCCAGCGCAGCGGGTATTTGAGCTCTAGGGCCTGGGCGAACTTGGAAATGATGTTGTCACGTAGCGCTTTCTTCGCTCGCGCCCTCCACAAAGAACTCCCAGGCTCTGGCCACGAACGCGGTTCCTCAATGCCTTCGAGGACAGCTCGAATCTTCTTCTTCACGTCATCGATCTGGTCGAGGGCCGCCCACATGGCCTTGCCCAGTACCTCATCCTTGCCGAGGTCATCGATCTCCGCGATGACCTCGCGCCAGCCCCCGAGAAGAGGGGCCACGTAGTCCAACACCTCACGCAACCGGGAAGTTTGGCCGGTAAGGCCGCAATCGCATTGCTTGAACGTCTCCCGTAAACGCTCATTTTCGACGATCAAAGCTTCCACGGTCTCGGTCAAACCCAGAGCCATGCCCGCTACGAGGTAAGCTTTGCCCAGATCGTCACCGCTCCCAGCATGCAACTCCAGCGCTATGCGCTTGACGGTCTGGGCGTTGCGCCGAAACCCCTCACACTCGTCCTTGGGCATCACTTCTCCATCAGGCAATCGCCGCACGTGTTGTACTGGTCGAAGGCGAGACTGCAATCCGGCGCGGCCGGGCAATCGTCACAGGTAAAAACCACGTCCTTGTCCAAGAAATGCTTGAGGGCTCCTTGTCTGATCCCCGCGAGCTCCTCTCGGGTGCGCGAGGCTTTCGTAGCCCAGTCACCGACGTCGGCGATGAACCGTTCGCGCGAATAACCCGCCATCACCCACCACTTTCCTTGGCCTGAGAGCCAGCCTCGATGGCCCATTGTCTTTCCACGTGCGGCTTGCGTTTACGAAGACGAGGCGTTGTGCAGGCTTCCCGTTCAGACGCACCGCAACAAGGGCATGCGGGATAGTTTTCCCGCCACGCCTCCTCGGCAAACCTTGAGGTTGGGCCACCATGGTTGTTAGTACTCATGCCCCCAGATCCTTCGCCACCGCGATCCGGGCTGGGCGGGTGCAGTGGGTCCATGTGCGCCCCTCTTTGATAGCGTTGACGGTGGTCCTGGCCACGTCAAATTCACGCGACAGCCGCAACGGGCTCTCGCCGTTCCGGGTGCGAGTGTAGATTTCAGCAGCCTGTGTCTCATTGAGCTTGGACCTTCCGTTGGTCGAGCCCTTCTGTCTGGCCATCTGCCCGCGCTCTACTGCGTCCCGTGTGTTGTCTGCGTGGGTTCCGAGATAGAGGTGGTTCGGCCTAACGCATAGCTTCACGTCGCATTTGTGGAGAACCCACATGCCGTTTATGTTCCCCCGATAAGCCTCCCACGCAAACCGATGCGCCGGCATCGTCCGTGCACTGCCGTCGGTGCGGCTGCCCACGCCGAAGCTCCCATAACCACCGGTGCAGGCGCCGGTCCAAATCCAGCACGACTCGTCCAGCGGGGCATGCGCCACGATGAACTTCGCAAACCGTCGCCGGTCACTGTCTGTGTGCATTCTTGGCCTCCTCCGGTTGCTTGCGTAACTCCTCGATGGTCTCGGCTTGGGTTTCAATCTTGTCGGTCAAATCCTCCCAGAGGTCTGCGTTATGCTCTTTTTCCAAATGCTCTATCTGGTGGTGATGCTCCAGCGCTTTAATGGTCTCGGCCTGTTGGGCGATGGTGTGCTGGTCCTGGTCCCAGGCCATCTCGACACTGACACCGGTCCCGTACACGCCGACATGGGTTTCCGTGGCGCTCATGTTCCCACGTAGCGTCTCGATGGTGGCGCGGGCCTCGGTTAGCTCGGCGCCCCTGTCCAGCACCTGGGCTGTGGCCTCGGCAGTCATTTCCCGGAACATCCCCCATGCCTTTATCGCTTCGTCCCGCTCCGCCTCCGCCTCGGATGCTTCTGTACGATGACGCACACAGGCCTTCTCAAGACTCTCAACGTAAACACCGGAGCGCGCTTCGTCCCGCTCCGCGATGGCCTGGTCGCGTTCGGTCTCGACGTCGGTGTGCTTTTCCATCCAGACATCGGCCTTGTGGGTGGCTGCATTGAACGCGGATAGCCAGTGCGCGCGGTCGACTTTGTAGGATTTCTCGACCCCGACCAATTGCCGCAGACGCTGCAAGAAATTTATCGGGTGCGTCGGTGCGCCTTCGACTAGGCCTCCGATGATATGTACGACTGTGCGGACCTGCGTCGCTGCGCTGTCTTTTTCGAGGCGTGTCCTCGCCTCCGCCTCGGCCAGGCGCCCGGCCAGGTCATTTACAGATGCGACCATGTGATCCCCAGGCACGCCTGCCGTGCGGTTTCTTTGTTGACGCCGTACTCCCTGCCCAGCACGGCGCAGTTCTTCCCGGCCCAGAGTTTCCGCATTTCGCGCACCTTGTCTTCGGTCAAGACGGAGCTGCCATGCCTCTCGCCCCTGACCGTCCCGGGCTTCTTGGTTTTTCTCCTGCGCGGGCCTCCGCGCTCTTTCATGTCGCGCGCATTGTCTGTGGGCGTTCCCGCATACAGGTGATCCGGATTTACGCAGAGCTTCACGTCGCAATGGTGCAGGGCCCAAGAGTCACCGCTGATCTGACCATGCAGTCTCAGAGAGAACCTGTGGGGCGTTATCTGGCTCCCGTCCACCCAGAAGTTTCCGTATCCCTTCCCGTTGACTGCTGCGGTCCATAACCAACAGCCGCCCGGGCCCTCCTTGTTTACCTTTGCCCAAAACCGATCAATCGTTTCTAGCGCCATGCTCATCTGCCTGGGTTCCTTAAATCCCCCACCGCGGCGCACCGCGAACCCAGGCAGAGAAAGCAGCACGCCGCTTGGTGGGGAAACTGAGTGTGTAGTGAACCTGCCTGGGTTCTGTGCTGAGCTTATCACGTGTCAGTGTCCTTGTCGCTTTTCGGCATCAGGGCGCGGATTTTGTCGCCCAACTCTTGAGCGACAACGGCAGCGACGCCAGCGGTATGCCGATCGATCACTTCATCGCATTGCTCGGCCGCAGCTTCGAGCGCTGCCCGCTTTGCCGCCCGCACAAGCAAGGTCAGGCTCGACCCGTCGGTGGCCTCGGCCCAGTGCGTGATGATTTCTCTGTCGGTCTTGATCATCCCTGCTCTCCGTCTGTGGGTTGTTGTTGCGCGC
>SDBS01000492.1_pt1 | contig 38380 bp, 51 predicted proteins | sample 2277091 | NCBI WGS metagenome assembly SDBS01 (sample SAMN10404972, study PRJNA504765) | marine sediment metagenome | isolation source: marine sediment core GS10_PC15, 163 cmbsf | place: Arctic Ocean: Southern Knipovich Ridge | collected 2010
TGAACAAAAAACCAAGAACATTGTTATCACAATAGAAGATACAGGCGTTGGAATGGATAAGAAACATATTCCTCATATTTTTGACAAGTTCTATCAGATAGATACCTCCTATACCAGAGAATATGAAGGTACAGGTCTAGGACTTTATGTTGTTAAATCCATCATAGACTTACATAAAGGTACAATTAAAGTTCAATCTCAACCTAATGTGGGTTCTAAATTTGAAATTTGGTTACCGATAGGGAAATAAAGAATATAAAATTATTTTGCCGTGACATGAAAAGTATTATATAAATTTTTTTAGGAATATTAACAAAATATTCTTTTTTATAGTTAGAAACTTGACAAATTGTTTAAATTTGTTAAACTATTACCAATTTAATAGAAATTTAAAAGGATGCAAAAATGAATGAATTATGTTGCCACAGAATGAATATAGTTTGGACTGCTCCTTCTTACAAAGAAGGTATATTTTCTATTGCTGGAATTTTTCTGGCCGAGAAAGTTTTTGTATTCTTTAAGGATAAATTTAATTTAATTTTGTTTTTTTTAAGGACTTAATTGTATAAACTATATATTTTTAACTACAAAAATTTCCTCGGCTAGATAAGCCGAGGTTTTTTTATTCGTACTTGTTTATCTAGAGTACTTTAACATAGATGCTAATAAATCCAAACTTTTGATAATCGGTCTATTATAAAGGAGATGAATTGAAATGGTTAAAAAGGTGATTTCAAGGTACATGTTGGTGATTTTTTTGAGCAGGCTGTCAATATCATTTTTCTTTGCTACCTATGTTTTGTTTTTAATGTCAAAAGGACTGAATTTGATTCAGGTAAATATAGTAAACATGTTTTTTATGTTTACAATATTTATATTTGAAATTCCAACTGGTTCTTTTGCCGATGCTCTAGGCAGGAAGAAATCCTATATTATCTCCTGTTATATATTTTCTGCTTCACTACTTGTCTATTATTTCTCTTCGATTTTTTGGGCATTTGTTTTAGCAGAAGTTATAGCGGGAATTGCCAGCACATTTGAATCAGGTGCATTAGACTCCTATATTGTTGATTCTCTTAAATTCCATGGTTTTGACGGTTCTTTGGATAGTATTTTTGCCAAACAGGGAATTTTTGAGGGTATTGCGGGAATTATAGGAGGAGTGATTGGAGGTTTGATTGGAAAATATAACCTAGCCTTACCCTGTTTATTGAGCGGATTGGGAATGTTTTTAGTTGCTATTTGTAGTCAAAAATTGCTAAAAGAGGATTATTTTGAAAAAAGCACTAAAGAAAAAAAAGGTTATTTTTCCTTAATAAAAAGCAATTCCAAAAATGGAGTGTCCTATGCAGTAGGAAACTGGAAGATTCTTTCACTTATTATTTTTGGGATTGGTTTCAGTTTTGGTATTATGGCAATCAATATACAGTGGCAGCCATATTTCAAGCAATATATAGATGTGAGATATATGGGTTTTATTTGGGCAGGAATTTCAGCTACTACAATGTTAGGTTGTCAACTAGTCAAGAAATTGGAGAGATTTTCAGGAGGAATAATGCTTTTAATAGAAGCATTATTAATGGCAATTGGGATTATATTGGTGATAATAAGTGGACAATTATTCTGGATATTAGTATTTTTCTATTTTCAGAATACATTCAGAGGGATGATTAATCCTACAAAAAAAGCATATCTAAACAAGCAAATTAAGTTTAAAGATAATGAAGATAATGTAAGAGCAACTGTTGTCTCTTTTGATTCAATGATAACAACTCTTGGAGCTGCTTCTGGTCTTGTTGTAACTGGGATAATTGCTGAAATTTTTTCCATTTCTTATGCTTGGATTCTTTCAGCAATAGTAATAGCTCTTTTTTCGTTAATATTGATCAAACGTAAAAAGTAGGATAAGGTCTCTAAAAAGCCAGCTGCTATATTAATTTTTATAGATGCAGCTGGCTTCTTTTTCTAAAAAAAATATTGACGGGGTGTTTTTTGTTATATATACTAAAAAAGCTTGCATTTTAAGAAAGATTATAGTAAATTATATATAGATAGATTTATTATTAATCTTTCTGGAATTATATAAAAATATCTTGTAAATAAAAACAAAATTAATTAAAATCTTAGTAAAAAATAAGTCCATAAAGGATACTGTTTTTTGCTAGGAGTATTTATTTATTATGTATAAATACGAATTTACACAGATCACTGATAATACCTTGATGGTTATCGGGTAAATAAGGAGTTAAAATAAAGGCAATACTAGGTAAAAAAGTTGGAATGAGTCAAATATTTAATGAACAAAGTAACCAAATACCTGTTACTATTATTGAAGCTGGTCCATGTATGATTGTTCAAGTAAAAAATAATAAAAAAGATGGATATTTGGCAGTTCAAATGGGATTTGAGAAGACTAAAAAGCTTAACAAACTTAACAAACCTGAAAAAGGACATTTTAAAGGTTTAGGTGAAGAATTTAAATATTTAAAAGAAATCCGATTGAAGGAAAATATAACGAGTGAAAAGGAGATAATTAAAGAAGAAAAAGAGAAAAAGTCTGATAATAAAAAAGAAGAAGAGCCAAAAGAAAAGATTTTTGATTTAAATAATTTGAAAAGAAAAGATAAAATTGATGTATCTATATTTACAGAAGGGGAAAAAGTGAATGTTATTGGAGTTTCTAAAGGAAAAGGATTTACAGGAGTTGTAAAACGCTACGGTTTTTCAAAAGGTCCAGAAACTCATGGTTCCCGTCATCATAGAAAACCAGGTTCTATTGGTTCGATGTACCCTCAAAGAGTAGTAAAAGGTAAAAAACTACCTGGAAGATCAGGAGCTGATCAAGTAACAATTAAAAACTTACAAGTTATAAGAGTTGATTTAGAGAAAAATTTGTTGGCAGTAAAAGGAGCAATACCAGGAGTAAGGGGAAGTCTGTTGGTAATAAAAAGCTCATAATGAATAAATAGTATCAGGAATAAAATAACTAATAATTAAGGTATTATCATGCCTAAAATAGATGTATATAATATACAAGGCAAGAAAAAAGAAAAAATTAATTTAAATCCAGCTATATTTAATGTTGAAATAAATCCTTATCTTTTACATCAAGTAGTTATGGTACAGATGGCTAACGCCAAAAAATCTACTTCTTCTACTAAGACTAGAGGAGAAAGAAGAGGTGGCGGAGTAAAACCTTGGAGACAGAAAGGAACAGGAAGAGCTAGAGCTGGTTCTATAAGATCACCGATTTGGAAAGGTGGAGGAATTACTTTTGGCCCCAGAGTAGATCATAAATCTGTAAAAAAAGTTCCTAAAAAAATGAGGCAAAAAGCAATTTTAGGAGTATTATCAGATAAAGTTAAAGAAAAGAAAATAATTGTTTTAGATAAATTAGAAATTGATAAACCAAAGACTAAAAAAATGGTTTCTATTTTAGAGAAATTACCTATTTCTGAAAGTGTCCTTTTGCTTTTGCAAGAAAATAATGAAAATATTAAAAAGTCTGCCCGAAATATCCCTCAGGTTAAAACACAATCTGATAATTTTTTAAATATAATAGATTTATTAAAATATAATTTTATAATCCTAACAAAAAATTCAGTCAAAAAGATTGAAGAAAGATATAAAAATAAATCCTAATTTAGAATTTAATCTTTAAATGAGGTTTTTCAATGAAAGATCCAAATAAAATTATTTTAAAACCTGTTATTACTGAACATAGTATGGATCAGGCAGCTGAGGGAAAATATTCTTTCCGTGTTGCGAAAGATACAAATAAATTTGAGATAAAAGATGCTTTAGAGAAAATATTTAAGGTTAAGGTTATAAAAGTAAATGTAATAAATGTTTCTGGAAAAGAAAGAAAACGAGGAAAAATTATTGGTAAGACATCTTCTTGGAAAAAAGCAATAATTACGTTGAAAAAAGGCGATAAAATTGAGATATTTGAAGGCGTTTAATATTAAAGAATTATTAAGTATTGAGTATTAAGTATAAAGAAAAAATATTAATAGATCTTTGTACTTATTACTTTCTGCTTAAATACTTATATTGGAGATAAAAATATGGTAAAAAAATATAAACCAATAACACCTTCCAGAAGGCAAATGACTACTTCTGATTTTGATGAGATTACTACTTCTGTGCCGGAAAAATCATTAGTAATAAATTTACCTAAAAGAGCTGGCCGAAATGCTCAAGGAAAGTTGACTGTTCGACATAGAGGAGGAGGTGTAAAAAGAAAATATAGAATTGTTGATTTTAAAAGAAACAAAATAGATATACCTGCTAAAATATTAACTATTGAATATGATCCTTATAGATCAGCCAGAATAGCAAAAGTTGTATATAAAGACGGGGAAAAACGATATATTTTAGCTCCTTCTAAATTAAAGGTTGGAGACAATATTATTACTTCTTTAAAAAGAGGAGAAATCAAACCAGGAAATCGTTTTCCTTTAAGTAAAATCCCTTTGGGAAATTTAATATATAATATTGAGTTACATCTAGGTAAGGGCGGGGGATTAGTTAGATCAGCTGGTACTTCAGCACAAATATTAGCCAAAGATGGTAATTATGTGCATTTAAAAATGCCTTCTGGCGAAGTTAGAAAAATTTTTAAAAAATGCATGGCGACTATTGGAGAAGTTGGAAACCCAGAGCATGAAAATATAGTTTTGGGTAAAGCAGGAAGAAAACGATGGATGGGTATAAGACCAACAGTTAGAGGAAAAGCAATGTCTCCAGTATCTCATCCTCATGGAGGAGGAGAAGGGGGTAGTCCTATTGGATTAAAAACTCCAAAAAGTCCTTGGGGTAAGCCTACTTTAGGCAAAAAGACAAGAAAAAGAAAAATTACGGATAAATTTATTATAAGAGGTAGAAAAGTTAATAAAAGATAAATAATAAGGATATTAGTGAATTAGATAATTAGGATATTATGATATAAAGTAGAATGTTTAGGAGGAAAAATGAGCAGATCGTTGAAGAAAGGTCCTTACATAGATGAAAAATTAATAAAAAAAATATCTAAATTTAAACCAGGTGAAAAAGTTGTCAAAACTTGGGCACGCCGTTCTTGTATTTCTCCTGAAATGGTAGGATTTACTATTGCTGTACATAATGGAAAAGAACATATTCCTGTTTTTATTACTGAAGATATGGTAGGACATAAATTAGGGGAATTTTCTCCATCTCATAGATTTAAATCTCATGGAGGAAGAATGGCTAGAGAAATAGAAAAACAAGAAAAAGAAAGGGTAAAAATTAAAGATGAAGTGGCTGAAGAGAAAATAGAGAAAGCTGCAACTTCTGAAAAATCAGAAAAAGCTCCAGAAACAGAGACAACAGGACAAAAAGAAGGCAATAAAGAATAATAATAGGAAAAGTTATGGAAGTAAAATCAAAAGCTAAAAATATTAGAATTTCACCAACTAAAGCAAGATTAGTCATTGAAGTAATTAAGGAGAAAAATGCTCTCCAAGCTTTAAATGAACTTGAGTTTATCAATAAAAAGGCATCAAAATTAATTTCAAAAATATTAAAGTCAGCTATTGCAAATGCTAAGAATAATTATAGTTTGGATGACAAAAATTTGTATGTTTCTAAAATTTTTGCAGATTGTGGCCCAATATATAAAAGAGTTAGATTTAGAGCTAGAGGAAGACAAGATATTATTTCTAAAAGAACAGCACATATAACAATAGTTTTATCAGAAAGAAAAGAAAAAATAAAAAAAGAAACTAAATTAACTCAACAATTAATCCAGGAAGAAATCAAGAAAGAACAGGCTCAAGAAAAAGAGAAGGAAAAAGATGTAAAGAAGAAAAAAGAAGTTAAAAAGAAGGAAATAAAAAAAGAAGAAGTTTCAACTGAAAAGGAGCAAAAAATTCGCAAAGACGTAGAGAAAGAAAAGTCTGAAGCCATTATTGAAGAAAAGAAAAAATTTCCTCAAAAAGATAAAAAGCCAAAATTTAAGAAGAAAGAATCATTCTTTAAGAAAATTTTCCGACGCAAATCTGTTTAAACATGAAAATTTTAAGTGTAATTTAGTTTATATTTCGTACCATTTAGTGTTTAGGAGGTAATAAATATGGGACAAAAAATAAATCCAATAGGCTTAAGGATTGGTATTACAGAAAAATGGAGGTCTAATTGGTTTGCTACTAAAGGATATTCAAAATTATTGCATGAAGATATAAAGCTGCGTAAATTTATTCAAAAAAAATTATTTCGGCAGGGGGTAGCTTCTGTTTTAATTGAAAGATCAGCAAATAATGTAATAGTTAACATTTATACTTCTCGTCCTGGTGTTGTTATTGGCAGAAAAGGAGAAGGAGTTGAAAAATTAAGAGAGCAATTACAAAATATAACTAAAGCAAAAGTTCAAGTTAATATTGAAGAAGTTTTCGAACCGGAAAGTAATGCTTTTTTGATTGCTGAAAATATTGCGTCTCAATTGGAAAAAAGGATTTCTTTCAGAAGGGCTTTAAAACGAGCAATTGGTCGTGCAATAAATTCAAAAGAATGTAAAGGAATAAAAGTGACTGTTGGTGGAAGGTTGGGAGGAGTCGAAATGGCAAGGACTGAAAGCCAAAGTGCAGGAAGAATGCCTTTAAATACTTTAAGAGCTAATATTGATTATGCTTGTGTCCCTTCTTTCACTACGTATGGGACAATTGGAGTAAAAGTCTGGATATATAAAGGTGAAATTTTTGAAAAAAAAGTTCAAAATATTAAAAATGTTCAAGATGTTCAAAATGTTAGCAAACATAAGCGATAGGATAATTTGAACAAGTTCTGATAAATCGGAACGATTGAACAATTAGAACGTTTTTGGAGTTAAACATGTTAATGCCTCGTAAGATAAAACATAGAAAACATCATAGGGGAAGAATGACTGGAAAAGCCACGCGAGGGTCTTTAATTTCTTTTGGTCGTTTCGCTTTGCTTTCTACTGATTGTGCATGGATATCTGCTCGACAAATTGAAGCTTCAAGAAGAGCAATGACTCGTTATGTAAAAAGAGGAGGGAAAATTTGGATTAGAATTTTTCCTGACAAACCAGTAACCAAAAAAGGAGCAGAAACACCAATGGGAAGCGGAAAAGGATCATTAGATCATTTTGTAGCTGTAGTTAAACCAGGAAAGATTCTATTTGAAATGGATGGAGTTCCAGAAAGTATTGCTCGTGAGGCTATGAGATTGGCTTCTCATAAATTGCCTGTTGGCACTAAATTTTTAGTTAAAGAAACTCCTGGTGAGGAGGAGACAAAAAATGAAGAAAATTAAGAATTTAAAAAATAAAAAAACAAATGATTTACTTTCTGAACTTAAAAAAAATCGTCAGAAATTAAGAACTTTAAATTTTGATTTGGTGACCAGAAAATTGAAAAATCACCAGGAAGTTGTTTATACAAAAAGAAAAATTGCTATAATATTAACGATTTTATCAAAAAGAAGATTAGAAGAAATGGAAAAAATTGCAATGGTAGAAGAAAATGTTGATTCAAAAAATATAGATTCCCACGGCTAAGGCCGTGGTACTATGTAATTCAGTTCCAGTAAAATCGGGATGACAGTTTCATTGAAACTGAGCATTCATCCACGGACAGGCTCGTGATTTTTTGCAAGAATTATAAGTTCAGAAAAAACTGCTTAAATATTTTTTAATAAACTCAGCCAAGGAGAATAATATTATGAGTAAAAAGAAAAAAGTAACAAAAATAGGTATTGTTGTGAGTGATAAAATGGATAAAACAGTTGTTGTAAAGGTTGAAAGATTTAAAGAACATCCATTATATAAAAAAAGATATAAAGTAAGTAAGCGATATAAAGCTCATGATTCTAATAATGAGTATAAAATAGGTGATAAAGTTGAAATTGAAGAGACAAGACCCATATCTCGAGAGAAAAAATGGAAGATAATAAATAAGATTGGGAATATTAGCAAGTAATAGCGTGAGAAAGGCCTATTTCCTTCAATGGCTACTGGAGGAACGGCTCGTTCTGATTGATAAAAGTCAATCGGAAATAGAAAGTAAATATGATTCAATCACAATCAAGATTAAAAATTGCAGATAATAGTGGAGCAAAAGAGATTATGTGTATTACGGTATTAGGTGGTTCCAGGAAAAAATATGCAAGAATTGGAGATTTAATTACTGCTTCAGTTAAATCTGCTATACCTAATGGAGTAGTTAAAAAGAAAGATATAGTTTCGGCTGTAATAGTGCGTACAAATAAAGAATTTAAAAGAAAAGATGGAACAGTTGTACGTTTTGATGATAATGCTGCAGTTATTATAAATAAAGATAAAATTCCAAAAGGAACACGTATTTTTGGTCCTGTAGCTCGGGAATTAAGAGAAAAAGGTTTTCCTAAAATAATTTCTCAGGCACCAGAAGTACTATAAAAGTACTTAAGTACTAAGTATTGAGTATGAAGATAAAAAATATCTTATAAAAGTCTTAATATTTGTTACTTTATACTTAAATACTGATTTAAAGGAGAATAAATATAATGAAGATAAAAAAAGATGATACTGTTTTAGTTATTTGTGGAAAGGATAAAAGTAAAACAGGTAAAGTAAAAAAAGTTTTAACTAAAAAAAACAGGATTGTTATTACAGGTATAAATAAATTGAAAAAAAATGTTAAACCTTCTTCTAAAAATCCTCAAGGAGGAATTATTCAATTTGATGCCCCAATTAATATTTCTAATGTAATGTTATTATGTTCTCGATGTGATAGACCTGCAAGAGTTGGATATAAAGTATTGAAGGATGGAAAAAAACAGAGGATTTGTAGAAAGTGTAAAGAAGCAGTATAAAAAAGTACCAAGTAATAAGTATAAAGTACAAAGATAAAATAATAAATAATTTATAAAAGTCTTAATACTCCCCACTTTTTATTCAAATACTATTTTAAAGGATAAAAATATGTCTCGATTGAAGAATAAATATAAAAAAGAAATTATTCCAAAATTTAAAGAAGATTTTGGTTATAAAAATAATTTACAAACACCCCAAGTTACGAAAGTTGTTGTAAATATTGGAGTTGGAAAATTTGCTAAAGAAACAAAAACTTTAGATCAAATATCTCATACTCTTGAGAAAATTACTGGACAAAAACCAATTTCTACTTATGCTCGTAAATCTATTGCTGGTTTTAAAGTTAGAAAAGGGATGGCTATAGGCTATATGGTTACTTTAAGAGGAGCAAGAATGTATGAGTTTTTAGATAGATTAGTTAGTATTGTTTTGCCTAGAATTAGAGATTTCAAAGGATTAAAACCCAAAGCCTTTGATGGAAAAGGAAATTATAATATTGGGATTACAGAACATACAGTTTTTCCAGAAATAAGCTATGAAGATGTACAGCAAACTTTTGGATTAGAAATAAGTATCATAACTTCAGCTTTTAATAATAAAGAAGGAAAAAGACTTTTAGAACTTTTGGGATTTCCATTTAAGAAAAATAAGGAGAGTATGAAATGACTAGTAAAGCACAAATTGTAAAAACTCAAAAAAAACCTAAATATAAGACTCGAAAAGTAAATAGGTGTAAAATATGCGGAAGAAAAAGAGCTTATATGCGTAAATTTGAAATGTGCAGAATTTGTTTTAGAGAATTAGCTTCTCGTGGTGAAATACCAGGAATTACTAAATCAAGCTGGTAGAAATAAAAGTCACCTTATTATTTATAGATAAAGGCCTATGTCCGATGCAACATCGGACCGGCCCGTTCTGATTGACATAGTCAATCAGAAATAGGGAGGTAAACATGACTGATCCAATAGCAGATATGTTAACAAGAATAAGAAATGGTCAAATGATCAAAGGAGATTTTGTTGTTGTTCCTTTTTCTAAAATCAAGTGGGAGATAGCAAAAATATTAAAAAAAGAAGGATTTATAGAAAATTGCAATAGAATTAAAGCTAGTGATTTATATAAAGATAAATCATCACGTTTCCGTTTTTTTAAAGGGAAAAGCTTTCCTCAAATAAAAATTGAATTGAAATATTCTGATCAAGAACCGATTGTTTCTGGTCTTAAAAGAATAAGTAAACCTGGACGAAGAATCTATGTTAAAAGAGAAAAAATACCTTTTGTTTTGAGAGGATTAGGAATAGCTGTCATTTCAACTTCTTTTGGTATAATGACTGATAAGGAAGCTAGGAAAAAGAAATTAGGAGGAGAAGTACTTTGTGAAATTTGGTAGACACAATAATAAGTGTCAAGAGTGTCATAGTATTACAGGCGTTAAAGGATATATTATAATAACCACTGTTACATTTGATACATCTGGTACCTATGACACCTGCGACTGAAAGGAGCAATTATGTCTAGAATAGGAAAAATGCCTATTGAAATCCCTGAAGGCATAAAAGTAAATATTCAAGATAAAAAAGTTACTATTAGTGGAACTAATGGTGAATTAACCCATAATTTACCTGATAATATTAATATTTCGGAAGAAGATAATCATATAATTATAAAAAGAGGGAATGAGCAAAAAATAACTCGCAGTTTACATGGAACTACAAGAACTATAGTTTCTAATATGATTGATGGAATAAATGAGGGTTTTAAAAAAGAATTGGAAATTTCAGGAGTAGGGTATAGGGCATCTAAAAAAGATGATAATTTAGTATTACAATTGGGGTTTTCTCATCCAGTAGAAATTAAGCCTCCTTCAGATATAAATTTTCAGATTAATAAGAATATAATTACAGTTTCTGGAATTGATAAACAAAAAGTAGGAGATGTTGCAGCTAAAATTAGATCTATTCGCAAACCAGAGCCTTATAAAGGCAAAGGAATTAAGTATGTTGGGGAGAAAATAAGAAGGAAAGTAGGTAAAGCTGCTAAAGTAGGCACAGAAGGAACATAATAAAGTTTATTTCTATTTGTTTATAAAGATTGGAAAAGTTTTTCTTTGAAGAAATCATTGGGGAAAATAAGGAGAATAAAAATGGTAAAATTAGCTAAACAAAAAATGAGATTAAGAAGAAAAAGAAGAATTAGATCAAAAATATTTGGTACAAAAAAAGTTCCTAGACTTTGTGTTACAAGAAGTTTAAATCATATGTATGTACAATTAATTAACGATGAAGAGGGAAAAACTGTTTTAAGTGTTTGGGATAAAGAAATTAAAAAAAGTAAAAAATCTAAGAATGAAGATAACTTAAGTGGAAAAATTAAATTATCTTTTGAAGTAGGAAAATTAATAGGAAAGAAAGCAAAAGATAAAAAGATTAAAAAAGTTGTTTTTGATCGTTCAGGATATAAATATCATGGTAGAATAAAAGCAGTCGCTGAAGGAGCAAGAAAAGAAGGATTAGAATTTTAAAATTGTTTTATGATTTTTTACTGAAGGTAAAAATATGAATCGAAAAATTTTGTTTATAATAGTTATTTTATTATTAATAATTATAGTTTTATTTTACACAGATTATGGAAAAAGCATTATTGATAATTTTAGCAAAAATTATCAACTTACTGTACATCTTAAAAATCATCAAAAAGAAGATGTTTCTTTAACTGAAGTAGGGGTGTATGAAAGCAGTAAGAATATCAATGATACTATTGATTCGAAAGAAACAGATGAGGAAGGATTGGCAAGATTTACTTTGCCGAAAGGAAGATATTATATTTGGGTAGCCGATCGCCAAGATCCTGATAAAAAAGAAACAATTTTTTTTCCTGGTGATGGAGAGGGAGTTTCTTTATCCTTCAGCAGAACAATAGAAGTTGTCGTTAATAATTAATATGAATTATAAATTAGATAATTATTTAATATATATATTCAGGGAGTAAAAATGATAAAGAAAAAAAAAGAAATTAAAAAAGAAAATAAATCTTCTAGTAGTTTAGAGAAAAAGAAGGATAAAAAAGTTTCTAAATATTCTAGAAAAACAGAAGAAAAATTAGAAGAATTTAAAGATAAAGTAGTTCAAATTGATCGAGTCGCTCGAGTAGTTAAAGGTGGTCGTAGATTTAGATTTAGAGCAATTGTAGTAGTGGGAGATGAAGAAGGTAAAGTGGGAATAGGCGTAGGAAGAGGAACAGAAGTTATTCTTGCAATTAAAAAAGCAAAAGCAAAAGCTTTAAAAAATATAATTTTTGTTCAAAGAGTTGGCACTACTATTCCTCATGAAATTCAAGTTTCATTTGGCGGTGCAAAGGTTTTCTTAAAACCAGCGTCTGAAGGAACTGGAGTAATTGCTGGAGGAGCAGTAAGAGCAGTTGTTGAATTAGCCGGTATAAAAGATATTTTGAGTAAAATTTTAGGATCTGCAAGTAAAGTTAATAATGTTCAAGCAGCTCATTTAGCATTAAAAAAATTAAAAAAAATACCTGCTAATAAAAAAGGATAAGAAATGCAATTACATAAACTTAAATCAAGAGGATTAAAAAAGAAGAAAAGGGTAGGTAGGGGTATTTCTGCAGGTGGAGGAAAAACTTGCGGTCGAGGCACTAAAGGACAGAAATCTCGTTCTGGCTCAAAAGCAAAACCGGGTTTTGAAGGAGGACAAATGCCTCTTATTAAACGTTTACCTAAACGAAGGGGATTTTATAATATGTTTTCTTTGCATTGGCAGATTGTTAATGTGGATAAATTAAATAAGTTTAAAAATGAAACAAAAATTGATCTTAAATTATTATATAATGAAGGAATTGTTAGAAATTGTAAGGATAAATTAAAAATTTTGAGTAATGGATCATTAGATAAAAAACTAGAGATTCATGCTCATTCATTTTCTAAACAAGCTAAGAAAAAGATAGAAAAAGTTGGAGGTAAGGCAGTTGTAATAAAAGTATCAAATGTGGCTTTGAAAAGAATGGAGCAGGCGCCAGTAACAAAGGTAACAAAAGAAAAACATGAAGTATCAAAAAAAGAAGAAGTTGGAAATATAAAAACGTCTCATTCTGCTCCTAAAACTTCAAAGAACAAACCAAAATCCCGCAAAATTACAAAAAATAAGTTTAAAAAATAAGTTCCACAAGCATGTATTATAGGTGTTAAATAATATATTATAATAAACTTTAATGTTTTTGACTCATTTGATACCTCTAACAATTTATGACTAAAGGAAGTAAATAAATGTTTGAGAAAATTAAACAAGCTTTTATTGATAAAGATTTAAGAAAAAAAATATTACTTACAATATTTTTGTTGGTTGTTTTTCGCATTGCTGCTTCTATCCCTGTACCTTGGGTTAATTTAGACGCTTTAAGGGAATTTTTCGCGAAGAGCAGAATGTTGGGAATTTTAAATATATTATCTGGTGGAGCCATGAGTAGATTTTCTATTGTTATGATGGGAGTTGCCCCTTATATTAATGCTGTTATTATTATGGAGCTTTTGACTATGATTATCCCTCGTTTGGAGGCTTTATCTAAAGAAGGAGAAGAGGGACATAATAAAATTAATCGCATTACTCGTTATTTAACAGTACCTTTAGCAGCTTTAGAATCTTTTGGGATGATTAAGCTTCTTCAGTCCCAAGGGCAAAAGGCAGAAATGCAAATTTTGCCCCAAATTACAATTTTTCAATGGGTGGCTATGGTTGTTACTATAACTTGTGGAACTATATTTGTGATGTGGTTAGGGGAGTTGATTTCTGAAAGCGGAATTGGCAATGGAATATCTTTAATTATTTTTGTAGGAATTGTAGCTGGCGGACCGCAAGCTTTACAGCAAGCTTTTTCTTCTTTAATGAATAGGGAGCAAGTTTTACAATTATTAATTTTTCTTTTTATAGCTGTTGTAGTAATTTTTGGAGTAGTAATGGTGGATAGGGGTCAAAGGAAAATTCCCGTTTCTTATGCCAAGCAAGTTAGGGGGATGAAAATGTATGGAGGAGTTGCTTCTCATATTCCTTTGAAAGTAAATCAAGGTGGAGTTATTCCTATAATTTTTGCTATTTCTTTAATGCTTTTTCCCGGAATGGTTGCCAATTTTTTCACGACGGCTAAAACTGTTTGGATTGCTTCTGCTGCTTCTTTTATAGCTAATCTTTTCCAAAATCCTATTTTTTATGGCAGTTTATATTTTCTTTTAGTAGTCGGATTTACATATTTTTATACAGCTATTGTTTTTAATCCAGAAAAGATAGCAGAAAATTTACAAAGACAAGGGGGATTTATTCCTGGAATTCGTCCTGGTCCCTCTACTATTGAATATTTACACAAATTATTGAATCGAGTAAATTTAGCAGGTGGATTTTTTCTAGGCATGATTGCAGTTTTACCGCTTTTATTTCAAAGTGTAATTCCTGGATTAGACTTGGTTATTGGAGGAACAGGACTTTTGATTATGGTTAGTGTAATATTGGAAACATCAGAACAAATAAAAGCTCAATTAGTAATGAGAAGTTATGAGAATTACTAAGAGATTGTAAGGAATATCTATGCGATCTTTAAATATAATCATATTAGGTCCTCCTGGAACAGGTAAAGGAACCCAAGCACAAAAAATAGCTAAAAAATTTAATTTGGAATATATTGCTACTGGTGATTTTTTGCGTGATTTTATAAAAAAGAATAGCAAACTGGGAAAAGAAGTAAAAAATTATTTAGATAAAGGGGAGCTTGTTCCAAATGAAATAATTAATGATTATGTAAAAGAAAAATTGAATAATTTACCTGAATTGCGTGGTGTAATTTTTGATGGTTTTCCTAGAAATGTAAAGCAAGCTATAGATTGTGAGAAAATATTACGGGATACAAAAAGAAATTGTTTAATGGTTATTAATATAAAAAGTAGTGAAAAAGAGTTAATTAGAAGATTAAGTGGTAGAAAGATTTGTAAAAAATGTAAGAGAATTTTCCCTAATCCTAAAATTAATATGAAAAAATGTTCTGATTGTGGTGGTAAACTAATAATTCGAGATGATGATAGGCCTAAAGTTATCAAAAAAAGATTTCAAATATACACTGTTCAAACAAAACCAATTATTGATTTTTATAAGAAAAAAAGCAATTTAATAGAAATTAATGGTGATCAATCAATTGAAGAAGTATTTAAAGAGATTATGAAGAAAATTAAAAAATAGTTGTTCAAAATGGAAGCTTGGCTTCCTGGAAATAATATTAACGACATAAAATAGCAATTATTAATATGATTATTATAAAGAAACCTGAAGAGATTGAAAAAATGCGTCAAGGAGGGGAGATTTTAGCAAAAATCTTAAGGCATATTAAAAAAGAAGTTAAACCAGGAATAACTACAAAAAAACTAGACAGTATAGCAGAAAGTTTAATATATAAAAATAATGCTACCCCTTCTTTTAAAAATTTTTCATCTAATTCATATCAAGATATAAAATATCCTGCTGCTTTATGTACTTCAGTAAATGATGAAGTAGTTCATGGAATTCCTTCAAAACGAAAGTTAAAAGAAGGGGATATAATAAGTTTGGATTTAGGTGTTTGTTTTAAAGGTTTTTATACAGATGCGGCAATAACTGTTCCAGTCGGAAATATTGGTAAAAATGTAAAAAAAATGATTGATGTTACAAAAAAAGCATTAAATTTAAGTATTAAAAAAATAAGACCAAAAAATAGAATAGGTGATATTTCTTCTATTATTCAAGAAACAATAGAAAATGCAGATTTTTCAGTTGTTAGAGATTGTGTAGGACATGGAGTAGGAAAATTTGTTCATGAAGATCCTGCAATTCCTAATTTTGGTGAATCTGGAACAGGAAAATTATTAAAAACTGGGATGACTTTGGCTATTGAACCAATATCTAATCTAAAAAGACATAATGTAGAGATTTGTCAAGATGGTTGGACAGTTAAAGCTTGTGATGGCAGTATTTCAAGTCATTTTGAATGGACAGTAGCAGTAACTGAAGATGGATATGATATTTTAACACCGATATAGGGGAATATAACAGAAGTGATAAAGGTGATAGAGGTATCAAGAAAATCAGAAAAATTAAAATATTTGTAATTAGTAATAAAGTAGGCCTATTTTCTCCGATTGTCATCGGAGAACGGCTTATTCACCCGTTTCGCAAGGCGAAAATAGGGCGAAATAAAGGAGGTTTATTATGAAAGATTTAATTCATTCCAAACATCGTTGGTTTATCTGGACAATTATTATTATTGTTGTAGTAGGAGTTTCATTAACAACTTATGCTTACATTACAGGAGTTAACATTGAAGCAGAAACATCAGAGGTTGTATTTGCATTTCATGCTTCCAGAAAAGGAAAAATTAAAATTGTCAGCAATCCAAAAGGAGCAAAGATTTATCTGGACAGCAAAGACACAGAAGAAGAAACTGATGCTACTATTTCTACTAAACCAGGAGCTCATATTTTAAAATTGACAAAAGACGGCTATAAAGACTATATTGTAGAAATAGAAGTAGAAAGAGGAGAGGAAGTTCAGATATCTGTTGGTTTGGAGGAAGGAGAAGGAATAACTTATGTACAAGAAGTATCTGAAACTGATGATTGGGAGACATATGAAAATAAAGATTATGGTTTTAAAATAAAATATCCGCCCACATATACCATTCAAAGTGAAGTTAAAGATAAAAAATGCTCTATTGATTTCTATCCTGAGGACGAAGAACTCATTTGGAATTGTCGCTTAAGTATTTTTCCTAATGAGAAGACATTATCTCTTAAAGATTATTTAACAGATTTATATGGATTTTCTGATCTAAAATTTAATGAATTAAAAACAAATGATGGAATGACTGCATTAAAGCCAGCAAAAGAACAAACGAGTAAATATTATGAAGAATTTGGATCTCTTGGGTCTGGGTTGGAATATAATTATTGGTTTATAGGTAATGAAAAATGGATATTTAGCTTATTTCATAATCAAGCTGCTAGTATTTCAGATGTTTTAGCCGAGAAAATGCTTTCTACTTTTCAATTCACAGAATAGTTTATTATAAGTTGTTAAGTTTATAAGTTACTAAGGTAATAATGTCTATAAAACCCTTTGCAATTGGTAAAATAATTGCTATAATAAAGGAGTATTTATAAATTTATGGCTGAAGAAAAAAACAAAGAAGCCAAAAAGAAAAAAGAAGTAATTGAAACCGAAGGAACCGTTTTAGAAACTTTACCTAATGCTACATTTAGGGTAGAGTTGGAAAACGGGAATGTTATATTGGCTCATATTTCTGGCAAAATGAGAATGAATTTTATTAAGATTATTCCAGGAGACAAAGTTACTATAGAAATGACTCCATATGATTTAACTAAAGGAAGAATTACTTATAGACATAAATAACATAAAATACTAAATAACCCTGTCTGCCGGCAGGCAAAGAACAAAAAAATAGTTATTTAGTTTTTATGTTAATAAGTTATTAAGTTTTACTGAAGGTAATTATGAAAGTTAGAGCATCAGTTAAAAAAATGTGTTCAAAATGTAAAATAGTTCGCCGTAAGAGAAAAGTGCGTGTTATTTGTGAAAATCCCAAACATAAACAAAGACAAGGTTAAGGTATTATAAGTGTCAAGTATGGCGAAGGATATTCCTTCGTTACATCTGTTGTCTTTGACGCCTTACGACTAAAAGGAGCAAACATGGCAAGAATTGCAGGTATAAATATTCCTATCGATAAAAGAATAGAAATTTCTTTAACCTATATTTATGGCATAGGGAAAAATTTAAGTAATAAAATTTTATCTCAAGCTAATATTGATTTTAATATAAAAGTATCTGATTTAGCTGAAGAAGAAATAAATCGTTTAAGAGAAATAATAGAGAAAAATTATAAAGTGGAAGGGGATTTAAAAAGAGAAATAACTACAAATATTAAAAGATTAAAGGATATTAGTTCTTATAAAGGAGATAGACATAGAAAAAATCTTCCCGTAAGAGGACAAAGGACTAAAACAAATGCTAGAACAAAAAGAGGAAAAAAAGTGACTGTAGGAACTGGTCGTAGAAAAGCAACAGAAAAAACCTAGTATTTAAGAGTATTTGAGTACAGAGCATTAAGTGCAAAGACTTTTAGAAAATTAGTATTTTACAAAAAAACATTAATTGTTTGTAATAAAAATCTTAATACTTTTTACTTAAGTACTATTTATCGGAGATAAAAACATGGCTAAAAAGAAAGTAAAGACTAAAAAAAAGAAAAAAAATATAATTGAAGTTAAGAATGGCCGAGCTTATATTCAGTCAACTTTTAATAATACTATTATTACTATTGCTGATTTAGATGGTAATGTTATTTGTTGGGGGAGTGCAGGAACTTTAGGATTTAAAGGAGCAAGGAAAAGTACTCCTTATGCAGCTCAGCTTATAGCACAATCTGTTGCTGGAAAAGCCAAAGAAAGAGGAATAGAGCAATTGGAAGTATATGTAAAAGGAGTAGGAGCAGGAAGAGAATCAGCTATTCGTTCTTTAGATGCAGCTGGAATTAATATAACTTCTATTAAAGATGTTACCCCTATTCCCCATAATGGATGTCGACCTAAAAAACCCAGAAGGGTTTAAATTTTAAAGAATTCTTTATATTGGAGATAAATATGAAAGATAATACTTGTAAAAAATGTAGAAGAGAAGGTGAAAAACTCTTTTTAAAAGGAGAAAGATGTCTTACGCCGAAATGTTCAATTGTTCGTCGGAGTTATGCTCCAGGAGAACATGGAACGCGACCGCAAAGACTCTCTGATTTTGGTGTACAATTACGTGAAAAACAAAAAGTAAGAAAAATTTATGGAATTTCAGAAAGACAATTTAGAAATTATTTTAAAAAAGCTGACAGGCAAAAAGGAATCACTGGGGATATTTTATTTCAATTACTAGAAAAGCGATTAGATAATATTGTATATAAATTAGGGTTAGCAGATTCAAGAAGACAAGCGAGAGTTTTAGTTAATCATAGACATTTTGTAGTAAATGGTAAAAAGGTAGATATTCCCTCTTATCAAGTAAAAAAAGGAGATAAAATTGAAATAATAGATAAAAGTACAAAGAGTATTTTATTTGAAAGATTACCTAAAAAGCTTTCTAAGTATAATCCACCATCTTGGCTTAAATTGGATTCAAAGAAATTAAAAGGAGAAGTTTTAAAAATTCCTGAACGAAAAGAAATAGATGCAAATATCGATGAATCTTTAATTGTAGAATTTTATTCAAGATAGCCAATAGAAGTAAAAAGTTAAAAAAACTAAGCAAACAATTTTAACTATAGACCATGAACTAATAACTTGTAAATTTATAAGGAGGATTTTAATGTCAGAAGATCAATTTTTGCAAATTTTTCCCAAAATTAAAACTGTTTCATCAAAAAAAGATAAAGGAGTTTTTGTAATTGAGCCTTTTTATCCTGGGTATGGAATGACTATAGGAAATTCTCTTCGAAGAGTACTATTGTCATCTTTAGAGGGTTCTGCTATAACTGGAGTAAAAATTAAGGGTGTATCTCATGAATTTTCTGCTCTTCCTCATGTAAAAGAAGATATTGTAGAAATTATTTTAAATTTAAAAGCAATATGCATTAAATCACTCTCTCAAAAAACTGTGACACTTAGTCTGAAAGCAAAAGGCAAAAAAAAGATAAAAGCTGGAGATATTCAAAAATCTCAAGATATAGAAATTATTAATCCTGATTTACATATTGCTACTTTAGATAATTCAAAAGCCGAAATTTCTATAGAGATGAGAGTAGAAAAGGGAAGAGGATATGTCCCAATAGAAGAAAGAGGAGATGAAAAATTACCTACCGGAATGATTGCAGTTGATGCTATTTTTACACCAATAAAGAGAGTTTTATATAGTGTAGAACATACAAGAGTGGGGAGGATGACGAATTTAGAAAAATTAAATTTAGAAATAATAACAGATGGTACTATTGATCCTAAAGATGCTTTACAACAAGCTTCTAATATTTTGGTAGAACATTTTTCTCTATTTACACCAGATGGAGAAGAAAAGAAAAAAGTTACAAAGAAGCCTTCTGAAAAAATAATTCAAATAACTAAAGCGAATAATTTTTTTGTTGAAGAAGTAGATTTTTCTCCAAGAGCTGCTAATGCTCTTTTAAATAACGATATTAAAAAAATGGAGGAAATTACTAAATTAACAGAAGATGAACTTGGACATCTTAAAGGTTTTGGTAATGTAGCTTTACAGGAAGTGAAAGAGAAATTAAAAGAATTAGGACTGGAGTTAAAAGAAGCAAAGAAAACTAAAAGTAAATGATAGGTGTTATAAGTGTCATATGACATGTTTGAATATATTTGGTACTTGTAATGATGGAGCAAATATGAGGCATCGAAAGAAGGGCAAAAAATTAAATTTATCTAAAAGTAAACGTGAAGCTTTATTAAAAAATTTAGCTGTTTCTGTTATTCTTTATGAAAAAATAAAGACTACAGAAGCTAAAGCTAAAGCAGTACGCCCTATTGTTGAAAAATTAATTACTATTGGTAAAAAAGGAGATTTGGCTGCTATGCGTCAGCTTGTTGCTTATTTACCTGATAAAAATGCAGCTCGTAAAACAATAGAAGATTTAGGTAAAAAATATAAAGATAGGCATGGTGGATATGTAAGGATTTATAAAATTGGATTTAGAACAGGAGATAAAGCTAAAGTGGCTTATATTGAGTTAGTTTAAATATAAAAATGGAGTTAGTGTATGAAGACATATATACCAAAAATTAACGAAATTCAAAGAAAATGGTATCTAATTGATGCAAAAGGTAAGAATTTAGGAAGGTTATCTTCTGATATAGCAATGTTGCTAAGTGGTAAGAAAAAAGCCATTTTTACTCCACACTTAGATTGTGGAGACTATGTAGTTATAATTAATGCTAGACACATAAAAGTTACAGGGAATAAACAGGATCAAAAAATGTATTTTAGACATAGTGGATATATAGGAGGAATTAAATCTGAAAGTTTAAAGCAGCTTCTTGAAAGAAATCCAAGTGAAGTTATTTATAAATCGGTATGGGGTATGATATCTCATAACAAATTAGGAAGAAATGTTATTAAAAAATTAAAAATATATCCAGATTCAAAACATCCTCATAATAGTCAAAAACTTAATAAATATGAAGTTTAATCATAAGATCATAAATTAAACTTTTCTGAATAAATTTATATAAGGAGAATTATGCCAAAAGTTGCCAAAAAAGTTCAAAAGAAAGAATCTTCTTCTACTACTGATATTGCGAAGAAACAAGAAGTTAAAAATATAAAAGAAAAAACAAAAAAGAGATATTTTTATGCTGTTGGTAGAAGAAAAAGTGCAAAAGCTCAAGTACGTTTATATTCAGGAAAAGGAGAAATAATAATTAATGAGAAAGAATACAAAGAATATTTTTCTACATTTCTTCTTCAAAAAATTATAATCCAGCCTCTTTCACTTGTAGGAAATATTAAAAAATTCGATATAGAAGTTAAGACAGAAGGTGGAGGTAAAAGAGGCCAGGCTGAGGCTGTTCGTTTGGGTATTGCACGGGCATTACTTAATTCTGATAAGGATTTGAAAAAAACTTTAAAAAAAGCTGGATATTTATCTCGTGATTCAAGAGTAAAAGAACGCAAAAAATATGGATGTAGAGGTGCTCGTCGCGGTCGTCAGTTTAGAAAGCGTTAAACACGAAAGGTCGTGAAACCTGTCCGTTAATGCAAACATATCGTTGCAGGCGGGCTTTGCACAAAAGTTCATAAAAATTTTAGCGCAATTTAGTTTATGTTTAATGAAAATTAGTGTTTAGGGTAATTTAATATCTATGATTGGAGATTTTTTACAAGATTTACAACAATTATTCTATAACATAAGTACTCCTTTTTCTTATGGTTTGAATATAAAAAGTAACTATTTTTTTACTATTTTAGATATAGTAATTGTAGCTTTACTTTTTTATTGGCTGTATATTTTAATTCGTGGTACTAGAGCTATTCGTATAATGCTTGGTATTGTTGTTTTAGTTATAGTGATGATGATAAGCAGAATTTTAGGGCTTGTTACTTTAAATTGGCTCTTAAGATATTTGGTTACTATGTTAATTATTGCTATACCTATTGTTTTTCAGCCAGAATTAAGAAGAGCTTTAGAAAAAATTGGCCGAACCGGATTTTTGGGAAGTTTACGTTCAAATGAAGAAAAATTGGAATATATTGTAGGTGAAATTATAAAAGCAACAGATGAAATGTCTAGAAATAAAATTGGAGGTTTATTAGTTTTAAAACGAAAGACCGAATTAGGGGAATATATAGATACTGGAACAAAAATTGATGGTAAATTGTCTTCTGAATTAATTTTAAATATATTCTTTCCTCGTTCTCCTTTACATGATGGTGCAGTAATCATTGATAGCGATCAAGTTTTATCTGCAGGTTCTATGCTGCCACTTTCTGATGAGGGAAAATTGTCTTTTAATTTTGGTACAAGACACAGAGCTGCTTTGGGCATTTCATTGGAAACTGATGCAGCAGTAATTGTTATTTCAGAAGAAAAGGGGACTATTTCTTTAGTTTGTGAAGGGAAAATTACTAAAGATTTAAATATTCAAAAATTACAAAGAATACTTTTAAAATTGTTAAAGCCCGAGCAGAAAAAAGTTCGCCGGTCTTTTTTTAAAAAAGAAAAATAATAATAATAAATAACTAATAACTAAAAACTATACAATGAGATTCTTTACAAAAAATATTGGTATTAAAATTTTAGCATTGATTTTTGCCGCTTCATTATGTATATATGTAACCTCTGGAGAAGCCAAAACAGATTCTTTTGAGGGTGATATTCCTATTCAAGTAAGAAATATATCTAAAGATACTGCTCTAGTTGAAGAAATAGAAGATTTAAGCTTAAAAATTAAGGCTCCTTTTTCCAGTTGGCAGAATCTTTCTGTTGATGATTTTGAGGCTTATATAGATTTAGCAGGTTTATCGCAAGGAGTTTATCAAATAGATGTAGAAGTACAAGTTTCTGATCCACAAGTTCAAATAATAGAAAAAAATCCTTCGCGAGTTACCGTTCATTTGGATCCAGTAATTAATAAAAAAGTACCTGTTTCTGTAAAAATAGAAGGGGATGCTGGAGAAGGTTTTGCTTCAAGAGAACCTCAAGTTAATATAGAAGAGGTGGAGATTAAAGGAGCAAAAACAAAAATAGAAGAAATTTCGCATGCTACTGCACTGGTTGTATTAGATGGAGAGATGGCTAAAATTGAAAAAACAGTAAGACTTACTGCTTATAATTCAAGAGGAGAAGAAATAAAAAATATTACATTTAATCCAAGTGTAGTTAATGTTGTTATTAATATTGAACCAGCGGCTAATATAAAAAATGTAGGTATAAAGGTAAATATAGTTGGTCAGCCTCAAGCTGGATTTTGGGTCTCTAAAGTAACTACACAGCCTGCTACAGTTAATATAAAAGGTGATCAGGATAAAATGGAGAAAATTGAGTATTTGGAAACTGGAAAAGTAGATGTATCAAATTTATCTTCTGGGATAAATAAGACTGCATTTTTATCTTTACCAGAAGGGATCAGTTTAGTGGATACTGATCAGAATATATCCGTGAGAATTTATATATCTGAGGATTTAACTACTCGCATTCTTCCAGCAAGTTTTGCATTTTCTGGTGCTGGATCTACTTCTAATATTGTTAATGTTACAGTAAGCGGCCCTGCTTCTTCTATAGATGTTTTAAGTTCAGATAATATGGTGATTAATATAGGAGATAATATTGGAAATATTACAATAACAAAAGATATGATTACTGTTCCTTCTGATATAGACATTGTCGATTTTTCTCCAAAAGTGATAAATGTGATAGTAGAATAAATCTGTTGTTAAGTTATAAGTTTACCCTGAGCAAAGTCGAAGGGTTGCTAAGGAATAAATAGTGTTCTTTTAAAATTTTTTTATTTTTTTTATTTTTTTTATTTAAAATATCTAAAACTATTAACAATTGCACAAAAGTTTACTATACTTTTTTCTTAACTTCTATAATATTTCGTACATATAAAAATTAAATATAAATCGGGCAAAGTAATTGTAAATTGGAGAAAATGAAAGGAGATAGCAGGAAATGATTGAAACATTTGAAAAAAGAAAAAATTTTGGGAGAAACTTACAGTTTATTGGTTTTTTAATTATAATGGTTGAAGCTTTTGTTATACCTAGTGTGTTATCAAAATATGCAATAAAAGAATATGACATGCAAGTTTTAATATATTTTTTGACAGGTATAAATGCTGTTATATTAATGATTCTTTTTATGTATGGCAGTGAGTTGGTAACACGCGGATTATTTACTTCATCTATACCTGAAGATGGTCAATATTGCATTGTTGGAAAACGTATTAATAGAAATGGTATTTATCTTCTTTTGTCTAAAGGAGATGATGACGTGCCAATATACTTTAGATTATTTCTTAAAGAATTTCCTGATCTTCAAAGCTATGAAATTAGTCAAAAAATCACTTTTTCTACAGAACCTAAAACAAGAAAAATTGAATTACAAAAAAATCATATTTGAGTAGCCCGAGCTCATTTTTAAACCACCAGAGTCTTTTTATAACTTTATTCTGATTCTGGTGGTTTTTTCTTTAAATTTTCAGAGATTTAGCCTCTATTATTCGTGGTTTTTTTTTAGTATAATAATAGTATAGTTTTTAAAGTGAATTAAAAAAAATGAGATAAAGGAGTAATGATATGTTCAAGAAAGTTAAATCTCCAGCTAATTTCCCTAAATTAGAGGAAAAAATTCTGCAATTTTGGAAGAAAAAAAATATTTTTCAAAAGAGTCTAAAAAAGCGGAAAAACAGCAAAAATTTTGTTTTTTTTGAAGGTCCACCAACAGCCAATGGTAAACCAGGATCCCATCATGTTCTATCTCGTGTCTTTAAAGATATTATCCCTCGTTATAAAACAATGAAGGGGTATTATGTGGAAAGAAAGGGAGGGTGGGATACTCATGGATTGCCAGTTGAATTGGAAGTGGAAAAAGAAATTGGAATTTCCGGCAAGCCAGAGATTGAAAAATATGGAATTGCTAAATTTAATAAAAAATGCAAACAAAGTGTTTTTAAATATGAAAAAGAATGGAAAAAAATGACTGAAAGAGTTGGTTTTTGGCTTGATATGAATAATCCTTATATTACTTGTGATAATAATTATATTGAGTCTGTATGGTGGGTAATAAAACAGATTTGGGATAAAGGCTTACTTTTTAAAGATTATAAAGTAGTTCCCTGGTGTCCACGATGCGGAACAACTCTGTCTTCTCATGAGGTGGCTCAAGGTTATCGTGATGTTACTGAACCATCAATTTACATTAAATTTAAAATAGAAGGGGAAAAAGATACTTATTTATTAGCCTGGACAACTACTCCATGGACCCTGCCGGGCAATGTAGCTTTGGCTGTCAATTTCAAAATTAAATATGTAAAAGTAAGAGTAGGAAAAGAATATTTTATTTTGGCAAAAGAAAGAGTCAAAGTTTTGGATAATTATAAAGTTATAGAAGAGGTAAAAGCTAAAGATTTACTGGGCAAAAAATATAAACCATTGTTTACTTTTGAAAAACCTAAAAAATCTTGTTGGTATGTTATTTCTGGAGATTTTGTAACAATCAAAGAGGGGACTGGGATTGTTCATATTGCTCCGGCTTTTGGAGAGGATGATTTAAATGTAGGCAAAGAAAATGATTTGCCCTTAATTTGTGGTGTTGATACTGAAGGGAAATTTACTTCTTTTGTTGAACCATATGCCGGCATGTTTGTAAAAAAAGCAGATCCAAAAATTATTGAAGATTTAAAAAATAAAGAATTATTGTTTAAAAAAGAAGATAATACCCATACCTATCCATTCTGTTGGCGTTGTGACACACCTCTTTTATATTTTGCTAAAAAAACCTGGTTTATTCGCATGTCGTCTTTAAGAGAAAAATTAAAAAGGAATAATCAAAAGATAAATTGGTATCCTTCTCATATAAAAAATGGTCGTTTTGGGGAATGGATATCAGAAGCTAAAGATTGGGCTTTACCAAGGGAAAGATATTGGGGTACACCTTTACCTATATGGCAATGTGAAAAATGCAAAGAATTTATTTGCATCGGATCAAAAAATGAATTAAATAAATTGTCAGTTGGTAAAATATCAAAAGATCTAGATTTTCATCGTCCATATATTGATAAAATTAAATTAAAATGTCAATGTGGTGGTAAAGCTGAAAGATTGCCTGAAGTAATTGATTGTTGGTTTGATTCTGGATCTATGCCAATTGCTCAATGGCATTATCCTTTTGAAAATGAAAAGAAATTTTCCGAGCAATTTCCTGCAAATTTTATTTCTGAAGCAATTGACCAGACAAGAGGTTGGTTTTATACTTTATTGGCTATTTCTACTGTTTTGGACTTGGAACCTGCTTATAAAAATGTTATTTGTCTGGGTCATATATTGGATGAAAAAGGGATAAAAATGTCGAAATCAAAAGGAAATGTAGTTGATCCATGGGACGTATTGGAAAAACATGGTGCTGATGCTTTTCGTTGGTATATGTATACAGCAACCAGTCCAGGAGATTCACGATGTTTTTCTGTTGATCTAGTTGAAGAAGTTGTTCGCAGATTTTTGTCTACTTTGTGGAATACTTATTCATTTTTTATAATTTATGCAAATATTGATAAATTTACGCCGAAAAATACAAGTTCATATAAAAGTAGAGCTTTATTGGATAGATGGATCCTGTCACGATTGAATGAATTAGTTTTAAATATAAATGAGAAAATGGATAATTATGATATTGCATCAGCAGGTCGTGAAGTAGAAAAATTTATAGATGATCTTTCTAATTGGTATGTTCGAAGATCAAGAAGACGTTTTTGGAAATCAGAAAATGATATTGATAAACAAGCTGCATATAATACTTTATATGAAGTTTTAATTACTTTATCTAAGCTTATAGCTCCTTTTACTCCTTTTGTTTCTGAAGAATTGTATCAAAATTTGATACAATCTGTAAATAAAAAAATACCAGAGAGTGTGCATCTTTGTGATTATCCAAAAGCAAAAAACAAATTAATTGATCAGAAATTAAATCAGAAAATGGATAATGTTAGAAAGATAGTAGAAGCAGCATTAAAAGCTAGAGCAGAAGCAAAAATTAAAGTTCGACAGCCTCTTTCCTTTTGTAAAATTTATGGAATTAAAAAGTTAAATAAAGAATTAAGCGATTTGATTATTGAAGAAATAAATGTTAAAAAACTGGAATTTGTATCAGGTAAAGAATTAAAGGTTAAATTAGATACAAAATTGACTTCTGAATTAAAACAAGAGGGTATATCTCGAGATATTGTACGATTAATTCAACAAATGCGCAAAAAAGCTGATTTTAATATTTCTGATAAAATTGTAACTTTTTATGATACTACTGATGAGGAAATACTTTCGGCGATTAAAAAATATGCTGGTTATATTAAAAAAGAAACCCTATCTTTAAATTTAATTTCCAAAAAAGAAAATAAGGTTGATACTCATGGTTTTAAAGAACTGAATAAAAAACAAATTTGGTTTGGGTTAAAAAATAATTGAGAAAAGAAATAAATGATATTTAATAAACTTAAAATTAAAATTAGAGATTTTGATTGGATTATAGCAGCCTTAAGTATAGTTTTAGCAACTATAGGAATTGTAATAATTTATAGTATAACAGTAGGAAAAGAGCCAAATTCATTTCCTAAATTGGCTGTAAATCAAATAGTTTTTGTTGGTTTAGGTGTTTTAATAATGACTGTTATTGTTTTTTTTGATTATAGATTGCTTAAAAGTTTTACAACTGCTTTATATGCAATAATGATTATGTTGTTAATATTCGTTTTATACATAGGTAAAGTTGCAGGGGGAGCTTCTCGCTGGATTAATTTAGGTTTTTTCCAATTACAGCCTTCAGAAATATCTAAATTAATTTTAATTATTATTCTTGCAAAATATTTTTCTGATCATCATCATGATATTTATCAATTTCGACATATTATTATTTCGGGAATCTTCGTCGCTATCCCTTTAATTTTAGTAGCTTCTCAGCCTGATTTAGGAACAGCTTTAGTGTTTGTGGCCATTTGGGGTGGGATGCTTTTAATCTCAGGGATTAAAAAAATATATATATTCTTAATAGGAATTTTAGGGTTAGCAAGTTTTCCTATTTTTTGGAATTTTTTGAAAGATTATCAAAAAAACAGAATATTGACTTTTTTAAATCCTACAACTGATCCATTAGGGGAAGGTTATAATGTTATTCAGTCTAAAATTGCTATTGGTTCAGGAAGATTTTTAGGAAGAGGATTAGGTCATGGTTCACAAAGTTATCTAAATTTTTTACCTCAAGCAGCTCAACATACAGATTTTATTTTTGCTGTCTTAGCTGAAGAATTGGGATTTCTGGGGTCAATTTTGCTTTTTGTTTTATTTCTTATTATTCTTATTAGAATATTAAGAATAGCAAGACTTTCTCGAGATAATTTTGGAATGTTTTTGACTATAGGTATTATAGTTATGTTTACTTTTCAAATTTTAGTTAATATTGGAATGAATCTTGGTTTAATGCCTATAACAGGAATTCCACTACCTTTTGTAAGTTATGGAGGAAGTTCAATAATTTTGGTTTTTTGTGCATTAGGAATATTACAAAGTATTATTGTTCGCCATCGCCAAATTGCATTTTAAAATAAATAATGTTGACTATATATAAACCATTTGTTATTATATGATCGTTATAAAACTTAAAAATGAAAGAAGAAAAAATGCCTAGAAAAAAATCTACATCTGTTAAAAAATCAAAACATTCTTCAACGAAACCAAAGACTGGGAAATCTGGAAAGAAAACAGTTAAAAAGGTTGCTAAAAAAGCAATTAAAAAAACTAAGAAGAAAGTTATAAAACTTTCTGTGTTTGCTATTATTAAAACTGGAGGAAAACAATATAAAGTCAAGGAAAGAGATATAATAAGAGTAGATAAATTGGAAGCAAAAGAAGGGAAGGAAATTGAGTTTAGTGAAGTATTGCTTTTAGTAAGAGGAAATGAAGTTAAAGTTGGTACTCCTTTTGTGTCTAAGGTTCGTGTTAAAGCTAATGTTTTAGAACAGGGAAAAGATAAAAAAATTATTGTTTTAAAATATAAACCAAAAAAACGTTATCGAAAAACTTATGGTCATAGACAGAAGTATACTGAATTGGAAATTAAAAAAATATTAACAAAATAATTTATTTAGGTATCAAATAAGCATCAAAAAAACCTACAAATTTGTAGGTTTTTAATATTTTCTGAATATTTATTTGAATGAATAAAAATTATTTTTAAATATCATAAGGGTTGTAAGTTGAATAATAAAGATTGTTGATTTTGTAAATTATATTCTGGAATATTAATAATTTGCCAAGAAGAAAATGGCCAAGGTCTAATCCAAACTCTACCTGCAATATTGTTTTTTGGAACATTCCATCCTTCTCGGGAATCTCTGGATTGATTAGGTTCTCTATTATCTCCCAAAACAAAAAATTCGTTATCTTCTAAAGTGGTATGTACATTACCTAAAGTTTCTATTTCTGATTTAATATAAGTTTCTTTTAATTTTGCTCCTTTTGGATTCCCATCATTATAAATTATAACATTGCCTCCTTTTATTTCTACTGTTTCTCCTGGTAATCCGATAATTCGTTTGATAAAATTCTTTTCAGTATCTTTAGGATATCTAAAAACTATTACTTCTCCTCTTTGTGGATCTCTTAAACGATAAGAAATTTTGTCGATTAAAAGATAGTCACTCTCTGAAAAACTAGGTTTCATAGATGATCCGATGACTATAAAAGGTTGAATTAATAAAAAACGAATTAAAAAAGCAATTATAAGTATTATATCTACAATTATTTTGGTACTATACCAACTAGAAAGAATAATCGGTTCTTCTAAAACCGTTTCAGAAGAACTTTTGATAAAATAATAAATACTTAAGATTATTCCAATAAAAGATAAAATAATAAAATTGATCAGTATTATATTTTCTACAGGTCCTAAAATATTCAAATTATGATTAAAATTATAAAAAAATAAACCAGCAATTAGGTTAATTATAGCAAGAGAAATAGATTTGATTTTTATTTTCATCCTTGTTCCTTTATCATATTTATCATTTTTATTATTTTTGTTACCTTTATACTGTTGAGATTATAACATAAAAATATTTGTTTTTCAATTTTTTAGTATTTTTAATAATTTTATGGTATAATACTTAAGACCTTTTTATTAATTCAGGTTTTTTTTATTTTTATAATTCTTGCATAAAACCACGGACTTGTCTGTGGATGAATGCTAAATTACACATTCCCACGGCCTTAGCTGTGGGAATCTATATACTTTAATTTCTATAAGGATTATACTCATGATTGGATTTTCTAATTTTTCACCCTTGGGGTTAAAACGAAAAGAGGATAATACAAAACCTCTTTCAAAAAGAACCAAGAAAAAACGTTGGTATAAAATACCTATTTTAATTATAGTTATTTTATTTTTAACTTCGGGTGGAGCTTTTGCTTATAAAATATTAAAAGCTACAAAAAAAATAATTACAGAAAATATTTCTAACTCGGCCCCTGCACTTGTTGGAGGAGTTGAACCTGACAAATTGAAAGGGGAAGGAGACGGACGAATTAATATATTGCTTTTGGGGATAGGGGGTGAAGGTCATGATGCTCCAAACTTGACTGATACTATTTTAATAATGTCAATTGATCCAAAGACTAAAACTGTTTCTTTACTTTCTATACCAAGAGATTTATATGTAAATATTCCTTCTTTTGGATATAATAAAATTAATAGCGCTTATGCTTTAGGAGAAGAAAAAGAATATGAAGGTGGGGGAGCGGCTTTAACTAAAGAAGTGGTGAGTAATATTTTAGATTTGCCTATTCATTATTATATTCGTTTGGATTTTACTGGATTTAAAAAAATAGTTGATACTTTAGGAGGGGTTACAATTGATGTAGAAAAGGATATTTATGATTATCAATATCCTAATGATAATGGTGGTTATAATCCTTTTTATATTAAAAAGGGTATTCATGATATGAATGGTGAAGTAACATTAAAATTTGCCCGTTCGCGAAAAACTAGTTCAGATTTTGATAGAGCCCGCCGGCAGCAAAAAGTATTAATAGCTATAAAAGAAAAATCTTTTTCTTTGGGTACAATTTTAAATCCCAGTAAGATAACAGAAATAATTAATACACTGGAAAATCATCTAAGAACAGACTTGCAGTTTTGGGAAATAGAGAGATTAATTGAAATATCTACTGATATTAATACAGATAATATAGCTCACAAAGTGCTTGATAATACACCTGAAGGACTTTTATATGATGATAATGTAGCAGGAATGTATGTTTTAAGTCCTAGGTCAGGAAATTGGAACGAAGTTCACAAGCTTACTCATCAGCTTTTTATAGATGCTTACATCAAAGAGGAACAGGCAAAGATAGAATTATTAAATGGGACTTCAAAAAGCAATATTGCTACCTCAATAAAAGAAACATTGCAAAGTTATGGGTATAATGTGGTAGAGGTTGGATTTGCAGATAGTCGTGATTATGAACAAAGTGTAATTTATGATTATACTGGAAATAAGCCATATACTGTTGCTTATTTAAGTAAAAGATTTGATGCTCAAGTGAAAAGGCAGTATTTAGGCGATAAACCAGAAGGAATAGATATTAGGATTATAATAGGAAAGAATTATTTAGAAGAATTGTAATTATTTGTATTAGAAAGGATTGAAATGAATAAAAAACAAGGTAAAGCAGATTTGCATATTCATAGCATTTATAGCTATGATGGTACTTCTACAATAGAGGAAATTTTAGATTTTGTTGAATATAATACCGATTTGGATATTATTGCTATTACAGATCATAATAAAATTAAAGGAGCTAAAGAAGCTAGCAAGTTATCTCGTAATTATAGAATTTCTGTAATTATAGGAGAGGAAATTTTAACTAAAGAAGGAGAAATTTTAGCTTTATTTATTAAAGAAAAAATTAAACCGTTTAAAAATGTTACAGATACTATTCGTGAAATTCATTCTCAAGGAGGATTAGCCATTGCTCCCCATCCTTTTAGCTGGGTAAATCCTAGTATTCCTTTAAAAACATTATATAAAATAAGTAATGGAATCTCGCGTGAATGCCGTTTGGATGCTATTGAGATTCTTAATGCAAGTCTTTCTGGAAAAACAGGATATCAAAAAAGGAAAAGATTGAATACTAAGGTTTTTACCTTACCGGAAGTAGCTTCAAGCGATTCACATTATGCTAAGAATATAGGTTGTGCTTATACTGTTTTTCCTGGCAATACTCCAGAAGATTTATATAATAGTATTAAATTGGGTCAAACTTCTGCCTATGGAATATTTTTACCAATGGGGGATTTTGTTAAAGTTTGTCATCTTAATTTCAAAAAATATTGTGGAAAAATCGTTAAACCCTATAAGGTTTTTAAGAAAATTAAAAGAGAATATTTAACATTAGATAAATAATAAAAAATGGCAATATTAGAAAATATTCAAATTAAAAGAAGAAGTTTTCTTGTTTCTCTTATCATATTTATCGGCCTTCAAATATTGAGTGAGAGACCTGATTTGTTATTCTATATAACGCCTGCTTTAAGTTTAATATTATGGTTAGGTATTTTTTGGATTTGTAAAAATGTTCAATTTGTTATATCTTCCGAAAGATATTTTTTTAATAGAATTAAATTTCCTTTTTCTATAACTTCTATTCATCTTCTAATTTTGCCGACAATGTTGCTTTTGGGGTCTATTTTAAGCAATTTCTTTTTATTTTTTGAAGATCCGATACTTAGACAAATGGTTATTTTTACTTCCTTTATTTTGTTCTATATTTTAATTTTTAAACTAGATTATAATATACAAAATCTTTCTATTTTATATCAGAACGTAATAAATATAGCTAACTTTTTTACAGTTTTCCTATGGTGTTCTCTTATTTTTTATATTTATTTATATTTTGGTTGGCCTAAATGGGCAGTAATACTCTCTGTTTTTATAATGAGCTTTTTGATTGCATATCAATCTTTGCTTAAAAAAAATATCCCATCTATTATTTCTTGGGTTTATATTTTAATTTTAGTTTTAATATTAATTGAAATAACTTGGATTATAACTTTTTGGCCTGTAGGCTATCTAATAGGAGGAATGGTTATTTTAACTAGTTTTTATGTTTTATGGGGATTAATTCAAGACCATATTGATAATAAATTAAAACTTGGAACTGTTTTAGAATATCTTGCTGTTTCTTTTATTATTTTAGCTATTGTTTTGGGAACTACTAGATGGATTCCATATATGTGAGAGATCAAAATGAATAAAGAAATTCAAAGTTTTTACTGTCCTTTCTTGAATTATTTTATAGTAATTAAAACAAAATGAAGATGATATAATGGAGGGTATATGGGTGTAAAAAATATTAAAATGATTTCTGAAGAGAGTTCTAATAAACCTATTAAAATAAAAAAGAAAAGGTCTAAAGTTTGGGTGGTTTTAGGTGTTATATTATTGAGTTTTATTTTTGGAATTATAGGTGGGGGGTTGTCAGAGAAAGTAATAATACCTTTTCTTTTAAATAGATTGAAAAGTACAGAAAATGTAGAGATAATAGAAAAACAACCAGTTAGAATTGTTGAAGAAGAATCAGCCATTATAGATGCAGTTAAAGAAGTTTCTCCTTCAGTAGTAAGTATTGTTTCTTCTAAAGAAGTTTATGATTTTTGGGGTGATGTCTTTGAACAAAAAGGTGGAGGAACAGGTTTTATTATAACTACTGATGGTTTAATTTTGACAAATAAACATGTAGTTTCAGATAAAAATGCCGAATATACTGTAATTACTAATGATGGGAAAGATTATGAAGCTGAAGTTTTAAGTCTAGATCCTGTAAATGATTTAGCCGTGATTGATATAGAAGCTGATAATTTAAAAGCTGTAGAAGTTGGAGATTCAAATGATTTAAAAGTAGGTCAAAAAGTTATTGCTATCGGTAATGCTTTAGGAGAATATCAAAATACAGTGACAGTAGGAGTAGTTAGTGCAAAAGGAAGAGATATTACAGCTCAAGATGGAACAGGACAAGGAGAAAGAATAGAAGAAGCAATTCAAACAGATGCGGCCATAAATCCAGGAAATTCTGGTGGTCCTTTGGTAAATATTGAGGGTCAAGTTGTGGGAATTAATACAGCCGTAGAACAAAGTGGTCAGTTAATTGGGTTTGCTTTGCCTATCAATTTAGTAAAGCCTATAGATAAATTTATAGAGAATATAAAAACAAAAGGTAAAATTGTTCGTCCTATGTTTGGTGTTCGGTATATTCCTATAACAAAAGAATTTGCTTCATTAAATGATTTAGATATTCAAAATGGAGCATTAGTAAGTGAAGGAAGGTATGGAGAATTGGCAGTAATTCCAAATAGTCCTGCTGATCAAGCTGGAATTGAAGAAGGAGATATTATAACTCATATAAATCAGGATAAAATTGATGAAAAAAACAGTCTTTCTTCTCTGATTCAAAAATATCAACCAGAGGAAGAGGTAGAAATTACTTTATTAAGAGGATCAAAAGAGATAAAAGTAAAGGCTACTTTAGTGGAGATGAAATGATTTAGTAACATGTGACAATTAATAAATATTTAGGAATTAAAAAAAAGCTGGTAAAACCAGCTTTTTTAGTGTTATTTATTATAGATATCCGTTTCTTTTAGTTTTTTAAAAAAAATAAGGGCAAAGATTTTTTTAGGATCTTGACCCTTTTGTATTGAATTAATTTAATACTTTTTCTTCTTCTTTAATTTTTTTACGTTTTTGCTTATTTTTGTGCTTTTGCAGTTACAGTTTTTTTTCTCATTATATCTTTATATTGTTTTCCGTATTTTTTGGTAATTTTTTTAGAGGCATAATAATTATCAATTTCTTCTTTACTAAAGGTTATAAAACCTATCTTTCTTAGAAGATGGTAAAATTTTATCATTATTTACCTCCGTTTCTTTTTCCCTGACTTTTTCTTCTTTTTCTTGTTTTCGTCATTTTTTTTGTCACTTGTGGTATAAAAGAGAAGTTTTTAGGTTTAAATAGTTTGGAAATCAAACTTCTCCTTTTAACATTTTCACCATTTCCATTTTTGTTACTATATTTTGCAATTTCTTTTCCTAATTCCTCTATTTTTGGATCGACTCTATCAGCAATTCGCTTTTCCATTTTTTTTTCGATTTTGTCCAATCTTATTTTTAAGGAATTTTTCTGATTTTCTTCCATCATTATCTACCCCCGTTTCAGAATCTTTCTTTTTTTGTTTAATTTTAGATCTACAAAAAGATGTGTTTACTATACTTATTACACTGTTTCCTAGAAACATCCTTATTCCCCCTTTTCTAAAATATTTTTTAAGTTGCATTTTATTTTGAATTAGGTTATATCTTAACAAAATCTAAAAAAATGTCAAGGAGAAATTGAGACTACTCGATCAAGTCCAGTATAATCTTTTTTGACTTCAATCTTACATTTAGGAAAGTTTTTTTTAGCTGTTTTTTTGATTAGTTTAGTTTGATTATGACTAATTTCTAAAAATATCTTTCCATTTCTATTAAGAATTTTTCTAGATTGAAATAATAATTTTTTATAAAAGTCTAATCCTTCTTTCCCACCACATAGGGTAATTTTTGGTTCAAATTTTTTAATATCATTTGGTAATTTCTCCATTTCTTCATCTGATATATAAGGTAAATTAGCAACAATAATGTTAGGGACTAGTGATTGGTGATTGGTAATTAGTGGTTTAAGTAAATCTCCTTGAATAAAAGTTATTTTATTTAAAACTTTGTGTTTTTTAGCATTAATTTGAGCTACGTTTAAAGCTTTTTTGGAAATATCCGTAGCAAAAATTACTAATTGTTTATTACTTATTGCGATTTTTTTAGCAAGTGTTATAGCAATACAGCCAGAACCAGTTCCCACATCTATAATAGTTAAGGGACTTGTAACATGTGACATATGACACCCCACTTCTTCTATAAGTAATTCTGTTTCCGGGCGGGGGATTAGAACATCTTTGGTAATATAAAAATCCATTCCATAAAATTCTTTTTTACCAGTAATATATGCAACAGGTTCTTTTTTTATTCTTCTTTCAATCAATTTTTTATATTTATTGTAGACCGTAGATGGTAGTCTATATGCTGGATTTACATAAACCCATTCCTTTGTCATATTTGTTACTGGTGCCTGCCTCGTTTTTTTCGGGGTCACATTTGTTATGTTTAATATATAGCATAATAAAACCTCTGCATCTAAATATGCAGAGGATATTTTTTTATTCTTTAATTTTTCAACTGCCCATCTGTTGGCTTCCTTTATAGTCATATATATCTGTTATTAGTTATTTGTTATTAATATCTATTTCTAATTTCTTATTATTTCTCTGATTCTAACTTTCTAGCTTGGTCTTCTTTAATCAATTTTTCAATAATTTTATCTAAATCACCAGCTAAAACAGATTCGATATTATGTACAGATAATTTAATTCTATGATCTGTTATTCTATCTTGAGGAAAATTATAAGTTCTGATTTTTTCTGATCTGTCTCCAGTACCAATCTGTATTTTTCTTTCTTCACCACGGGTTTTTTGTTGTTCTTCTTGTTTTTTTAAAAGAAGTCTTGATCTTAAAATAGATAAAGCCTTGTTTTTGTTTTTTAATTGGGATTTTTCATCTTGGCAGGAAACACTAATCCCTGAAGGTAAATGGGTGATACGTACAGCAGAATCAGTCATATTTGCATGTTGACCTCCAGGCCCTGATGATCTGAATGTATCAATTTTAAGATCTTGGGGTAAAATTTCAATGTCAATTTCTTCTGCTTTAGGTAAAATAGCCACTGTTGATGCAGAAGTATGAATTCTACCACTTGATTCTGTTGTTGGTATTCTTTGAACTCTGTGTACACCGCTCTCGTACTTTAATTTGGAATAAGGGGTGGACCCTATAATTTCAAAAATAATTTCTTTAAAACCGCCCTGATCGCTTTTGGAGGATTTTAAAATTTCTATATTCCAACCTTTTTGTTGGGCATAACGGGAATACATTCTAAAAAGACTACCAGCAAAAAGTGCTGCTTCTTCTCCTCCAGTGCCAGCTCGAATTTCCATAATAACATCTTTTTCATCATTAGGGTCAGGGGACAAAAGGTCTATTTCAAGCTCTTTTTCCAATTTTTCCTTTTCTTTTTCCAATTTTTCTATTTCTACCTCAGCTAATCGGACAAATTCTTGATCTTTTTCTTTAAAAACTATTTCTTTTAATTCTTTTAGATTTTTCTCATTTTTTTCCAATTTTTCTTGTTTTTTAATTGTTTTTTTCAGTTCAGTATGTCTTTTAGCTAATTTTTGGTATTCTTTTTGATTGGAAATAATATCTGGCAGTGTTAGTTTTTTTTCCAATTTCTTGTATTCTTTTTTTATTTCTTCTATTTTTTTAATCATTTTGATTTCTTTTATTAATAAAAACCACATTTTATGTGGTTTTTATGTAAAGCACTAGGCATTATTAAAACAACTAATAAAACATAGTGCATTATGATAAGTTATTCTTTGTTTTGCTTGGAAGTTTTTTTCTTTTTTTTCTTTTCTTTTTCAACTTTCTTTTTTTCAGCTGTTGCCATTTTAGCTTTAAATTTATCTACTCTTCCTGCTGTATCTACCAATTTTTGTTTTCCGGTATAAAAAGGGTGGCATTGTGAACAAATTTCTACTTTAATATGAGGAGCAGTTGCTCTGGTTTCAAAATTATAACCACAAACACATTCCACTTTTGATTTCATATATTTTGGATGAATTTCTTTTTTCATATTTATCTCCTATACTATTTCTAACAGATATATTATAGCAAGAAATATTTTTTTTAGCAATAAAAAATCTATTACAAAAGAAAAAACCACCAGAGAAGAATGTATTATATTATAACTCTGGTGGTTTGAAATAATCCGGGCGATATTTAATTTAATTGTTTTATTAGTTTTATCACTTTTTCCTTTCTAGTCTTTGGTCTTATAAATGTTATAATTTTTTGACCAACTTCACAATCTTTCAACTCTGGATATTCATAGAATGACAACATAAAGTTATATGGTCGTTTACTTTTACCTTTCAGTAAAAAAAGATATATGCAATTTTCATTTTTATCAGTGTGTTTGCCCAGAATAATATATGATCCGTTTGGCGGTTCGGTTGTGGTTGGAGATCCATTGTTGGCTACTATATTAATTGTTAATACTAGAAATACAAACATTGTCATAGGTGAAAAAATTATTAATATAT